>ERZ827104.77-NODE-77-length-114259-cov-13.762294_pt1 | contig 114259 bp, 125 predicted proteins | sample MGYA00519781_ERZ827104 | MGnify/ENA primary metagenome ERZ827104 (study PRJEB31778, sample SAMEA3449257) | human gut metagenome | biome: human gut; feature: human-associated habitat; material: faeces | place: United Kingdom | collected 2010/2012 ...
CTTACTCAAATTCTTTGCGGTTTCTTTTTTCTTGAAACTCGCACATCGGCTTTTTCTCGCTGTACTGTTCAGTTTTCAAAGAACCATCGCTCTAAGCGACTTAAATAACATACCACACAAAAATGCTTCTGTCAACAATATTTTATTTATGACCATTGCTTTCCATGCAGACTGTCACGCCTGACAACGTGTGTAATATTATCCATCTTACTAACCGTCTGTCAATTCCATTCCCTGTATTTTCACATTTTTTTACCGCGTTTTCTTTGTATATACCTACAAAGCAGGCTTGTATAAGCTTATTATTTGGATATCCGTTATCTACGACTGTGCCTAATGACTTTATATTATAAAAAGTCCTGCCCAGAAATCTGTGACAGCTCCATTTACCAAGTTCCCGGCTCCATGAGCTCTATTATCTTCATAACCATATACCCTTTTCTGCTGTAGATCCGGGTACTATCTACATATGACCGTATTAAATGCATTTTTTACATCTTTTCCGTCTGTGGATTCCAGTCCGTTGTGCTGGAGCGTCTGTCACCGACCGCCACAGGGTATTTCATACTATCCTCCTTTTCCTTGCATATATACTATCCTTGAAAAACCCCTTATTGATTTCTACCTTGTTTTTGGAAAACCTGTAAGCAGTCAGATTCCCTTCCGCATTATTCATTACAATGAGATCACCTTTATAATAAGCTATGCCCTCAGCCAAGAAGACTGATTTATCTTTCACGCTGTACCCAAGAAGTTTTTACGCTGTCAACTCTACATTTCCCGCTTTGACCGCCACTGCGGCAGGTGCTTTCATTTCTTCTTTTTTCTGAGCCGTACCGCAGCCTGCGAGACAAAAAGCTAAGACAAGTACTATACCGGCTGATAATATCTTACTGGGTTTCATAAGGATTCCTTCTTCCTGCTGAGAAATACCTCCCCCTAAGACAAGATGCGGGTATTGGAATTTATAATAAAAATAAGATCTATCTCTACTTTTATCATACAGAATACAGAAAAAATGACAAAAAAAATAACCTGTAACAAGTTTACAGGCTTTTAATTTCGTAAATAACTATTTATATCCTAAAATAAATTCTTATTATTGTTTGTCAAAATAAGTATTCATTTTCTTAACCGATTTATTTCAATAGTTTTGCGGCAGGAAATACATGGGATCCACTGCTTCTCCATGAATACGGACCTCATAGTGGCAGTGAGGACCAGTGCTGTTTCCCGTGCTCCCCATAAGGGCAATCATGCTGCCCTGGTCCACATGCTGTCCTTCATAAACCAAAACAGCGGAATTATGCCCATACCGCGTAACAATACCATCGGCATGTTTTACTTCCACAAGATATCCGTAGCCGCCGACCCAGCCTGCCTGCGTGACAGTCCCCGCAGCAGTCGCAGAAATAGGTGTGCCGTAATCGCCGGCAATATCTACTCCTTCATGGAAGGTAGATCCGATACCGCCAGGACTGGTCCTGTATCCGTAGTAGCTGGAAATAGGACCCGCAACTGGCCATATGTTCGGCGTTTCCGCCGTGGAATTTACAACAGAGCTGACAGCACCGTAGGCCTGGTTCATAAATTCGGAACGGAGTGCGACGACAAGACGTATCTGCTTATCTAAACGTTCATCAAGGCGGCGCATTTCTTTCAAAAGTTCTCCCGGCGTTTCCGAAACAGCAATTTTCTCATCATCTTTTTTCTTATTGCCCGTCGTTTTTGCTATGTCAGGAACAGTGGAAGCGCCGCCAATACCGCCGGTCCCTGTATTTTCAGGCACGGTTCCGCCATTCGTACGAACGAGCTCCTGCAATTGTCCGCTGATTTTTTCTACGGTTTTGGCTTTATTTTCAAGGGCCTGCATTTTCTCATCCGCCATTTTAAGCTGGCTTCGATAAAGTTCATTTTCTGCGTGAAGCACATTCGTGCTGTATCCCGCCCATCCCGCCAAACTGATGGAAAGAATGAGGAGCACCGCTGCGGCACCACCGAAAATTTTCAGTTTCTTAAATTCGTCCGATGAAAATATAACTTTCACTTCACCGGTTTCTTCATTTTTTTCTTTGATCATCCACTCACCCGTCAATCTATTTCAAAGGAATATTCCTGTTTCTTTGCATCATTTCTTTTCAATCCGGTCAATACGCTTAGCAGACGGATTTTCACCGTTTCTCTCTTCACCGGCACGAACTGCATCTTCTACCCTTTTAGCCACATCAGGCATGAGAGTATTCAGTGCAATACTGATACTTTCCGCTTCTTCTGAAGAAAGCGCTTCCCTGCATTCGCCGCCGGTCACAGCTTTTGCATAAATGCGGGACGCATCATGACCAGCCAGAGAAGAAAGGACGACGCCATTATTTTTGCCGTCCAGAAGGGTAAGAGAAAAGGAAAGTTTATCTCCTGTTTCATCAAAAGCATCATATCGCACCAAACCGATTTTCTGGAAAGATTTCAGCTGCATCGTAGCCAGAAGCTCCTGCTGATGAAGCATGCCCTGGGAAGATTCCACCATATCCCGGAGTTCCCGTACTTCTGTGGATAACTTCATTTCGATAGATCCGCCGTCTTCGCCCATCATAAAATATTTATATTTCCTGTACAAACGGTTTACCTTGGCCCGGAGCCAGAAAAACTGGAGAATAAGAAATACCAGTAAAACCGCAAGAATCGTGCCGATTACGGAAAGTATGAGCTGATAATTGATATTGAATTCTAAGATATCCATGGATTCATTTATTCTCCCTGTTTGAGAAGTTTTGTAATACGTTCAAATTCTTTGTCACTTTTAAAAGAAATGGAAATGGTGCCTCTGTGACTGTTTTTCCCTTTTCCCACTTTAATTTTTACACGGGATCCTACGGCATTCACCAGATCTTCTTCCAGCGCGCGGAGATACGCATCCGCTTTATCCGCAGGCTTCCGCTTTTGTCCGTCTTTTTCACGGCGGAGGATTTCCTCGATACGCCGTGCAGAAAGATCTTCTTCCACAATTCGGCGCGCAAGCGCGATCTGCTCGGCAGGTGTTTCCAATCCTAAAAGGGGACGCGCCTGTCCCGCCGTCAATTTCCGCTCCAAAAGAAGGCTTTTTACCTCTTCAGAAAGCTCCAGAAGCCGCATCATATTCGTCACATAGGAACGGCTCTTACCAATAAGGTTTGCCATCTTTTCCTGTGTAAAATGATATTCACTGATCATCCGCTGATAGGCAAGTCCTTCTTCAAGAGGATTCAGATCTTCACGCTGCAGATTTTCAATGAGGGCGATTTCCGCCGTTTCCTGATCGCTGTAATCTCGGACAAGAGCAGGTATTTCCACAAGCCCCGCCAGCTGGGCCGCTCTTAAACGGCGCTCGCCGGCAATAAGTTCATATCCGCTGTCTTTTTTTCTTACAATAACCGGCTGGACGACGCCGTGTTCTTTGATGGATTCCGCCAGAGCATTTAAAGATTCCGGCTCAAATTCACGCCGCGGCTGCCATTCATTGGGGACAACAAGGGAAATGGAAATACTTTCGGTATTCTTTTCTTCCATCACTTCTCTTCCGAGCAGCTCTCCCAACCCTTTTCCCAGTCTTTTGGTCTTAGACACGTTTAATCACCTCACGGCACAACTTTTTATATGCTTCCGCCCCCTTGGATTTCGGCGCGTATGTAAGTATGGGTTCACCGAAACTCGGCGCTTCCGATAATTTCACTGATCGGGGAATCACCGTGCGGAAAACTTTATTTCCAAAATATTTTTTCACTTCATCAGCTACCTGAAGGGATAAATTCGTCCTGCCGTCAAACATCGTCAGCAATATCCCCAGTATGGACAACCCCGGATTCAGCTTACGTGTCACGACCTGTACTGTCTTCACCAGCTGGGAAAGTCCTTCAAGCGCATAAAATTCCGCCTGAATGGGGATAAGTATTTCCTGTGATGCTACAAGAGCGTTCAGCGTCATAAGACCTAAAGAAGGAGGACAGTCAATCAAAATGAAATCATATTTATCGCGTACCTGATCCAGTTTTCTTTTCATAAGAAATTCCCGTTTTTCCATGGAAACCATTTCAATTTCAGCCCCTGCCAAATCAATGGAAGCGGGGAGAATGGATAATTTCTTTATATCTGTCTTGACGACGGCTTCTTCGATGGAGACATCATCTAAAAGCACATCATACAGCGTTTCCTCAAACTCCACATCTTTGCTGAGTCCGCTGGTGGCGTTTCCTTGGGAATCCGCGTCCACAAGCATCGTCTTATATCCTTTGTCCGCCAGGAACGCAGCCAGATTTACCGCTGTTGTGGTTTTTCCCACGCCGCCCTTCTGGTTAATGATACTGATGATCTTCCCCATAGCTTACATCCTTTCACAGATAGTCCATATTATTATACCATAAGGAGACGATTTATTTTATCTCTTTATGTTTCACGTGAAACATATAAAGCATTTTTCCAATCTTATTCTGTATTCTGTTATAATCTATCTATACTTTTGAAATAGGATTACAAAAATACTTACGAAAGGGCCGATTCTTATGTCTCTGACCTTTTTACATATACTGATCATCTCCGCCACGGTCTTTGCCGTCATTGGAAGCGGATTTTATGTTTCCCGTTCCGTAAGATCCTCTGCAGGGTACAGTGTGGCAGGACGAAGCGCCGGGGCCTCTCTTGTCGCCGGAAGCATCGCGGGAACGGTCGTCGGGGGAGGCGCTACGGTAGGTACGGCGCAGCTGGCTTACTCTTTTGGCCTTTCCGCGTGGTGGTTCACCTTAGGAAGCGGTATCGCTTTTATCCTTATGGGTATTTTCTATGCCAAACGGCTTCGCAATACAGCACTGGAAACAATTCCTCAATATCTGGAACTTTATTACGGAAAGAAGGCCGAGACGCTTTCTTCCATTATTTCTTCCATCGGTATCCTTCTGTCCGCTGTTGCCAGTTCACTGCCGGGCATAGAGATCATTTCCGCCCTTTTCGGGCTGACGCCTTTTCTGTCTGCCCTTCTCCTTATGGCTCTCGTTATCGCCTATACTTTTTTCGGAGGCATGAAAAGCGCCGCCGTCAGCGGTATCCTGAAAATGGTAATTATCTGGATTTCTCTATTCATATCCGGCGCCATTGCTTTTCTGCTGTTACAGGAAAACAATACCCTCTCTTCGTTTCCCGCTTCTCATTTTGATCTGATGGGGCAGGGCACAGCTTCTGCCATGGCCCATTTATTTTCCGTCATCGTTGGCGTACTCTGCACACAAACTTATATCCAATGCATCTTTTCAGCAGACACCCCTTTGAAAGCGGCTTCCGGCTGCTTCATTGCAGCACTCATCGTCATCCCCATCGGGCTGCCGTCAGTAACTGTCGGTATGTACATGCACGCCGCAGAGCCCGGAACCTTACCGATCTTAGTCCTGCCCACCTTTCTGGTCAATCATGTGCCGGTTCTCATCGGCGGCCTTGCCATGAGCGGCATCATTCTTTCCCTACTGGGAAGTATCGGGGGACTGTCACTGGGTATCGGCACTATGATTTCCCATGATATTCTTTCACCCCTGCTGAAAATTACTGATGACAAAAAACTTCTCCGCCTGACAAAGCTGACTGTCCTTGCCGTCATGATTCTGGCATCCCTTATCGCCATCATGAACAGGGGGACAGAGATACTTTTCTGGAATTATCTTTCTATGGGACTCCGGGGAGGAGGCATCTTTCTGCCTCTCACGCTTGCTGTTTTCTGGCCGGGCCATCTCAATGCGGACTGGGCGGTGTTCTCCATGGCGGGAAGTACTATTGCCGCTATCACCGCCGCGTTGGCAAAATTTCCTTTTGATCCGCTCTTCATAGGACTTGCCGTAAGCTTCCTTCTCATCCTTCCCGGACTCCGTTTGAAAAAAACTTTCTGAACTCATATTTCACGTGAAACATTTATAAGGAGATAGAATGATCAAAGCTGCTGTTTTTGATATGGACGGTACTATTTTAAATACCATCGGCGACCTTACTGATTCTTTGAACTATGCTCTTGTGGAAACGGGACATAAAGGGGGACATCCGGAAGAAATGGTAAAACTCTGCTTCGGCTGGGCCTTGAACCTTGATATGATTAAAGCCCTCGCTATGGCAAAAGGATTTTCAGCAAAAGATCTGGAACTGGCGGGGAACAAAATTCCAGTGGAAGACATTCCAGCCACTGAAGAAGAAATAAATGAACTCATGCGCGTATTTACTTCTTACTATGGAAGCCATAACCAAATCAAAACGAAACCTTACAGCGGTATACCTGAAGTTATTCGCACCCTCCGGAAAAAGGGTATCCGCTGTGCCGTAGCGTCTAATAAAGACGATGACCATGTGCAGATCCTTTCAGAAAAACTTTTCCCCGGTCTTTTTGATATTTCCATCGGAAGAAACCCGGAAATGGCCATTAAGCCGGATCCGGAAATGATTTTGTCAATAGCCCGCCGTTTAGGAATAAAAGCAAAAGAAATCGTTTATATCGGTGATTCGGAAGTAGATATCATGACAGGAAAGAAAGGGGGATTCCCCAGCATTTCTGTTGCCTGGGGTTTCCGCACCGGAGAATTTCTTAAAAACCACGGAGCGGAACGGATCGCTTTTTCACCTGATGAACTTATAGAAATGATTCTTTCTTTATAAGCCAAAAAGGGAGGTAATAATGACTATACAATATCTGAAACTGGAAATATTTATTCCCGCTACCCATTTCCGCATCCTGCAAAAAGCACTCCAATCGGTGGATGCCGGGCATATAGGAAACTATGACAGCTGCCTTTCTTACAGTCCCGTCAAGGGAACATGGCGTCCTTTGGAAGGAACGACTCCTTACATCGGCAAAAAAAATGAAATCAGTGAAGAAGAAGAGTATAAAGTGGAAGTCATCATAAAAAAAGAAAATTTGGAAAAAACAATGGCCGCCGTCAAAGAGATCCATCCTTATGAAGAACCGGTCATTAACGTCATTCCGCTCTATGCCGCCGGGATCTGATCAGAGTTCTTATAAATGATCCAGCACAGACAAAAACAGCCTTATCCTATAAAAGATAAAGCTGTCTTTTTTCGTGCCACAGGGAAAGGGGAGGGGATACTGCTGACAGTCCGTCATAGACACTCCGGGGCAAAAAGACTCCGCCCGGAAAAAACAGCCTTGCCCAAAGAAGAGCAAAGCTGTCGGCTTATCCCTTATTTATGTTCAAATATATCTACGCGTCTGTTGTTCGCACGGCCGGCTTCCGTATCATTCGTATCTACCGGTGCTTCTTCCCCTTTGTACATACCCACCAGATGACTCAGATCTACGCCGTGAGCCACCGCATAGTCCGCCACCTTCTTTACACGGCGGATAGCAAGATCATCATTGTACTCTTTAGACCCGTTGGAATCTGTCCGTCCTACAAGCTTGAAAGTATGACCTGTTTCTTTTACCGCCTTGACAAAAGCATCCAGATTCGCCGTCTGATCAGCGCGGGGGGTATCGGAATCATTTCCGAAATGAATACTGATAAAGTAATAATCATTCTCCGGAACCGCCGTTTTCTCTTCTGCCGGAGTGATAGTTACCATGCTTTCCTCTTTCTTTTGTCCTTTATTGTCCAATGCGGAATAATCGATATCATTTTCAGAATAAACGGCTTTTCCGTCACTTCCGCCGCCGAAACGATAGGAAACACCTGCCAGCCATCCCTGATAGGAAACATTTTTATTTCTGCTCCCTTCCGTATTCAGGTAACGGTATCCCGCATTAAGGTCGATGTTTTCATCGAGTGCAAAATTCACACCGGCTTCCCAGATGGATGTATTCTTTGAACCGAGCGCGCCTTTTGCATATAAATCAAGAACTTCATTGATCGGCTGGCGGGCGATGATACCGATCTGGGCGATGTCATTTTCCCGTTTTTCCGCCCCGAAAACACCGGTAGGAAAATCGGACATAGTGATATGGTTATACCCGGTATATAAAGCCACCTGGGGATGAACACTGTAAAGCAGATTTAATTCGTGGCTGCGGCCGTCCGTATCATCGCTGTTAAGACCATAGTACTGGAACTGCGCCGCCGCCTTGTCATTCAGTCCGTATGTCACGCCGCCGTTGAAATTCCATGCGCCGTTATCTTTATACGTACGGGTCTTCGCTTTTGTATTCCACATCCCTGCATTAATTTCCCACTGCCCTTTTGCAAATTCTGTCTGGGGAGACGCATAGACACTTATAGTAAGCGCCATTGCGGCTGCCAGAACCGCCGCTGTCTTTTTCATATATTTTTCCTCCTTCATACTAATCAACTTAATTTGTTTCATTATAGCATAAACATTCTTTTCTTAATTAAAACGGAAATATCCTCTTTATTCATATCTAAAAGTACTATCCCATGAAACATGAAAAAGGAGTATGCAAAGAAAGCCAGGACAATGATAAGGAAAAACATTCCCGACTTGAATAATCATTAAACAGCTTTCTCCTCGCTTTTCTGAACCGTTATTTATTTCCTCCTTTCATTACATCCTGCATTTCCTCAATCATTCCTATATTCCCGCTTTCAATCAGCTTTTTAAATTCCTCCAGCTGTTCCTTGATTTCTTTCGACATTTCAGGAAACTTCGGCGCGATATCTTTCATTGCTTTCAAAACGATCTGAGACACCACATACCGGGTGAACCATTTATTATCTGCCGGTACGATGTACCACGGCGCTTTTTCTGTTGATGTTTCTTCAATCATTTCACTGTACAGATCCTGGTACCTGTCCCAGAAACGGCGCTCATTGATATCGGCAATAGAAAATTTCCAATTTTTCTTCTTGTTTAAAATACGTTCCGCCAAACGGTCACGCTGTTCATCTTTGGAAACATGAAGGAAGATCTTGATTATATGGAATCCGTTTTCCGCCAGGTATCTTTCCCAGTCACGGATCTGGCGATACCGGGTTTTCCAAATATTTTTATCTACCAGATCCTTGGGAATCTTATCATTTTCAATCAGATCATGGACACGGGTAACCACCACATCTTCATAATGGGAACGATTGAAAATACCGATATTTCCCCGGCGGGGCAGCGCCTTATTGATACGCCACATGTAATCGTGATCTTTTTCTTCTGTCGTCGGCTGCTTAAAAGAAACGACATGGACACCGTTCGGATCAAGATGAGAGAATACATGCTTAATCGTGCCGTCTTTCCCTGCCGCGTCCATCGCCTGCAGTACGATAATAAGCCCATATGTATTCTGGGCATACAGCTTCGCCTGGTACAGAGACAATTCTTCCAGTGCTGCTGTCATAGAAACAGTCTTCACATACTCCTTGTCCACATCCATATCACAATTCGTGGGGAACTTTTTCAGACTGATTTTTTCTCCTTCTTTTGCGCGATACCGGTCGATATCAATTTTCACTTTCTTTTCTGTTTTTTCAACCTTCTCCGCAGTTATCCGTTCTTCTTCCATTTTTCCCCCTTAAAAAATACGGTCTCTTCTTATTTTTCTTCTTTTTCCATTTCTTTTCTTATTTCTTCCAACGGCTTGTCTGTTTCCTTTTTTATCATATCCCTGAACCGTTCCAGCTGCTTCTGTTCCTCAGGAGATAATTTCGGAAACTTCGGATCTATCTTTTTCAACACATCAAGAGTAATGAGAGCCACCACATAACGAGTGAACCATTTATTATCTGCCGGTACAATATACCAGGGAGATCTATCCTTGGACGTATTTTCCAAAAGCTCTTCATAAAGCTCCCGATATTCATCCCAATGTTCTCTTTCATGAATATCACCCATAGAAAATTTCCAGTTCTTTTCCTGGTTAAAAATACGATCGATAAGCCTTTTCTGCTGTTCTTCCTTGGATACATGAAGGAAAATTTTAACCATGTAAAAACCGTTCTGGTGAAGATACTTTTCCCAGTTATTAATCTGCTCATACCGCTCCATCCAGATATTCCTGTCAATCAAATCTCTTGGAAGCTGGCCGGTGCTGATTAAATTATGAACACGCGTTACAATGACATCTTCATAATGGGAACGATTGAAAATACCGATATTTCCCCTCGGCGGAAGTGCTTTATTGATGCGCCACATATAATCGTGATCTTTTTCTTCCGTTGTCGGCTGCTTAAAAGACGCCACGGAAACGCCGCCGGGATCCAGATTCGCAAAAACATGATTGACCGTACCGTCTTTCCCTGCCGCGTCCATCGCCTGCAGTACGATAATAAGCCCGTATGTATTCTGAGCATACAGTTTTTCCTGATATAATTTCAATTGTTCAATCACTTCAGGAAAAAAGGCGTTCTTCACTTCTCCTTTATCGATATCCACATCCCGCTTCGTAGGAAACTTTTTTAAATTCACTTTTTCATTTTCCTTTACGCGATACCGATCAATATCAATTTTTCCTTTTTTTATGTTTTCCATGGCGTCCTCCTTTACGAAAGATATCTACATCTCTATTATATTCCTTTTGAAGCGTTTATATGAAATAAAATTGAATTATCTAGTATAATAGAAAAAACAGAAAAGGAGGATTGGATTGATGGAAAGAAAGAATAATGAAAAAAGAACAGGCCGTCTGCCAAACCTGTCGGAAGTATTCCAACTTTCAAAGGAAGGAAAAACTCTCTTTTCCAATCCGTCATTTCGTTTCTGGCAGCTGCAAAACAAATGGAAACATATCGCCGGTTCCATGATCGCACGGGAATCTTACATTTCTTTTGAAAGAAAACAGACACTTTATATTACCGTCACCAATTCCGTCTGGATGAACCACCTCTATATGATGAAAGCGGATCTTCTCAAACGGATCAGAGAAGACGACTACGGAAAAAAGTACACAGATATACGCTTCGTTGCGGGCCAAGCTAAAATCGAACGCCCCCCGGAATCCTCTCTTGCCCCTGTAAACGACCGGCGGGAAAAAGAAGAAAAGATATATTCTGTTCCCCTTTCGGACAAAGAACGGAATTCTATCGATAAATGGACCGGCGTTTACATCTCCGATAATAATACCCGCAGCCTTTTTACAAAAATGATGAAAGCCGCCGCGGCAAAAAGGAAAGGAGAAATCCGGGCCGGCTGGCATCCCTGTGCCGTCTGCGGTGACCTTATCCCTCCCGGCATAAATACCTGCACTGTCTGCGAAAATAAAAAAGAACAGTCCCAAATAGGAAAAATGATGCTTCTTTTAAAAGAAACCCCCCATCTTTCCTACAACGAAATTTACAAAAAGATTCCCTGTGAATATACCGCTTACGAAGAAGGCAGAGAAACACTCATACAGAGAATACGGGAAAATATTTACAGGAAAATTGACAGTTCTCTTAACAAACGGATCCTCCTTTCCATGATTATTCACAAACCGCTGAAAGATATTTCCTTAAGAGAAGCGGAAACCGCCCTCCGCAATATGCCGGAAACAAAATTTGACATTATCAATAAAAAATAATTATTTGAAACATCTTTCTTTTCATCCCATAATCCCTGTTTCAAACAAAATAAAACTGAGTAAAAAAGATAAGCTTCCATAAAAGGCTTATCTTTTTTCTCAGTTTCACGTGAAACACATTATCCTTCTATTTTTATTTCTTTTCCATAAGCACCAATAGATTCATCAGTCATTGTGATGATAGTCTGAATTTCTTTCTTAGTAAGATAAGAGAAAAGAGTATTTCTTCGTTCTTTATCAAGTTCACTCCCCACATCATCCAATAAAAGAAGAGGATATTCGCCTGTTTCTTTCTTCACAAATTCCAGTTCCGCCAGCTTCATAGACAGGATAGCTGTCCGCTGCTGCCCTTGGGAGCCATAAGAAGAAATGTCATTTCCATTCATAAGAAAAATCAGATCATCCCGATGCGGACCGACGGAAGTATGACAGAAACGGCTGTCTTCTTCTCTGGCAAGAGCCAATTTTTCCAAGTACCATTCTTCATCAAACCGCTCTTCCTGATTTCCGCTTTTCCTGTACTTGATTAAAATACTTTCTTTCTCATCAGTCAAAAACGATTCCATAGAAGAAACAATTTTATTCATTTTTTCTATGGTTTCCATTCTTTTTTTTACGATATACGATGCTCTTTTGGCAATCTGCATATCCCATATATCCACATCCGCCATAAATCCATGAAAACGAGCTTCTTTAAATGCTGCATTCCGCTGCTGTACCGCCCTGCCATAACGGAGTATTTCTTCATAGTACCGCGGACTGACCTGGGAAATCTCCAAATCAATAAAACGACGGCGATTCTGCGGCGCCCCCTTAATAAGCTGGAGCTCATCCGGCGTAAAAAGCACGGTACGAAACATGCCCATAAGATCTTTTTTTTTCGTAGCCGTCTCATTAATTAAAATCTTTTTTCCTTTATTCCGGGATAATTTGATTTTGATTTCATGCGTTACACCGCGAACAGTAAAATCCAGAAGAATTGTTCCTTCTTCTTTATCGAGGCGAATTAATTCCTCATCATTGCTTGTACGGAAAGACTTTCCCACAGAGGCGAAATAAATCGCCTCAATGATATTCGTTTTTCCTGCACCGTTTTTTCCTGTAAGGAAAGTCATGTTTCCGGCAGGCTCAATAGAAAAATCTTCAAAATTCCGTATCTCAATGAGACGGGTTTTTCCGCATCTCATTTCTTCGCCCCGATTATCCTGTATACTTCTCCATCAAGAGATAATTCATCTCCGATACGGATTTTTTTTCTTTTTTCCTTAATAATAACTCCATTTACAAAAATTTCATGCTTTTCAATAAAATTTCCTGTCTCGCCACCAGAAGAAATCATATTTTCTTTTTTTAAAAATTGATCCAGCTGAATATAATCTCCATATATTTCTATTTCTTTCATCAGCGGCCTCTCATGGGCGTTACAACATAGCGATACGCCTTATCTTCTTCCTGTTCTACCACCATAGGTCCATTTTTCTTTACATGAAGAATGATCTTTTCCCCTTTCGAATGTCTCAGAATATCTTCCACATAAGTGCAGTTAAAAGTAATCTTCACATCAGCACCGTCCAACTCTGCCGGGATGGATGTTTCAGAACGGCCGATATCGGGATCTTCCTCAAAAGCTTCTAGCGTTCCGTTTTCAAATTTAAAATTAATTGTCTTATAACTCATATCCCTAGAAATCGGACTGACAAAACGGACAGCCTCTTCAAAATCCTTCAGATCCAAAGTCGCATTTAAATCGAAACTTGACGGGAATACTCTCTTATAATCGGGATAAACGCCATTAATAAGATTGGAAAGGAAATATGTCTCCCCGAAAGAAAAAGCAACATGCCGGCTCGCCCAGGATATTTCCATCATATCATCTTCCCCGACAGGAAGAAGACGGATCACATCCTGAAGTACAGAAGCGGAAACAATAAAATTCCCTTTTCCTGTCGGTATTTCTTCAAGAGATATCTCTCTTGCCGCCAAACGATGGGAATTCGTAGCGGCCATAGTAAATACGTTTTCATTAATATCACAGAGAATACCGGTAAAAATAGGATTTTTCGCGTCCGTAGAGGCAGCAAAGGAAACGAGATTCACCATTTCTGCAAAATCTTTGCATTTCATATTTACATGGAACGTATGATCAATTTCCGTAACCAGCGGAAATTCTGCCGTATCTCTTGTGGGAAAATGGGAATTATACTGGCCCGCCTTAAAGAAAACAGTACTTTCGCCTTTTTTCTGTTCCATAACAACCGGACCGGAAGGCATCATTTTTATGGTAGACAAAAGATGGGGTGCCGAAATAAGGACGGATCCCCGCTCTTCCACATCAGCTTCGCAAAAAGTACGGATGCCGATGGAATAATCATTAGCTTGAAATTCGACTTTTCCGTCTTCAGCGGAAATAAAAAAACCATTATTTGTGTTTGATGTGACTTTTGTCTGTGCTGCGCGTTGTACTTTTTCTAAAGCACGGCATAAGTCCTGTGTTTGGAATGTAACTTTCATGGTAGCTCCTTTACTAATATAAATTATAAAAAATAAAAGCAGTAGAAGTAGTTTGTGTGAATAAGTGAATAAGTCTGTGCAAAGGATATATTTTCTTTCTTTTTCGAAGGGAATAACTTTGTGAATAATGAAAATTTTTATTCACTGAATAAACAGTTTTTTATAAAAAATGATTTATTCACAAGTTATAAACAATTTATTTACCCAAAAAATTGTTTTTTAAACAAGTATTTTACCTTTTCCTTTTGAGAAGAGTTAATATATCTTTCAGTTCTTTTCTCGTCCTGTCATTATTTTTGAGTTCTTTTTGTACTCGTTCGTAAGCATGGACAATCGTACTGTGGTCTTTATTGAAATATTTTTCCAAAGAGGGAAAAGAATCATTCAGTTCTTCGCGGGCAATATACATTGCCATCTGCCTTGGAATGACCACATTTTTGGGACGGGATTTGCCTAAAACCTGTTCTTTCTTTACATTATAATACTTGCAGACAGTATCAATGATTGTTTCGGCAGATAAATGACTGTAAAGATCCACCTTGATGATATCGGCAAGGGCGTCTCGGGCGTTTTCCAAAGTAAGGGGAACATTCTTGATCTGGCAATAACCGACAACCTGTTTGAAAGCACCTTCCAGTTCGCGGACACTGGAATTGACATTTCCCGCAATAAAAGAAATTACTTCTTCAGGCATATCGATATGGGAGCGTTCCGCCTTCTTCTGCAGAATGATGGAACAAATTTCAAAATCAGGAGGAGAAATATGGGCAATCATACCGCTGGAGAATCGTGTTATCAAGCGTTCATGAAAATCTTTCAAATCGCTCGGTGTACGGTCACTTGTCGTAATGATGTAGTTATCATTGTCAGCAATCGCGTTGAAAGTGTTGAAAATTTCCATACGGGATGATTCTTTCGTACCGTTAAAAAATTGAATATCATCAATAAGCAAGTAATCCACAGTGCGGTATTTTTCACGAAATTCCTGCATCTTTCCGCTGCGAATCGATTCAATGAGTTCATTCGTAAAGTTCTCGCTCGTTACAAAGAGAACGGAAAGATCAGGACGGTGAGTTTTTACATAATTGGAAATAGCAAGAAGAAGATGGGTCTTGCCCAAACCTGAAGGGCCGTAAATGAACAGTGGATTATAATTACTGGCTTCCGGCTTTTTTTTAGAATAATTAGTATCGGGAGAATCCGTATATTCTTCACAGGAAAGAGCGATGGCATGGGCTGATTGGAAAGCAATTTCATTACAGTTGCCGTGGACAAAATTATCGAAAGTATAATCGTCGAATTTATAAGGAAATTTCTTTTCCGGAGATTTAACCGGAAGAGGAACGGCAGAATGCCTGATGGAAGATGGATTATCCAAAATACTGGGAAGTTTAACTTCTTCCGGATTTTGCGGTTTGATATTCATAAAATCAGGCACTGCAGGTTTATCATAAATCTCCATATTTTCTTCTGTTTTATGGGAGTCTACTGAAGCATGAAAGTTTTCCTTTTTTTCCGTATCGGACATGGAAGAAGGAGAAGGTATTCCAAAATTTTCGGAAGCTTCAGTAACAACAGGTATTTCCGATGTCGGTTCAGCAGTAGGAACGTCGCTGCTTTCCTGGATTTTAAGAACAAGTTTTACCGAGATTCCACTTTTTTCAGAAAGAATTTTCTCTATTTTCTTCTTATAGACAGCATTAATCCAGGGAATCATATAAGGAACGGTGGATATGGCTGTGAAAATACCATCGGAAAAAGAAATGGGAAAAACGAAACTATAAAAGTTATTATAATATTCGGGATTTTTAATTTTTATTTCCTCTAACACATGTGTCCAGAGTTCAAAAATTTCCATTTGTACATCCTTTCATACCCGGTCTGTTTAAAAGAGGAATAAATCTGTGAATAACTGTGAATAACTGTGCACAACTTTATAAATATGTACATACTCATCAGATTTTATCGGATAAAGTAAGAAAAGGAAAAAATTAATATTCCTGTGAATAATTTTATTGTACCATGTTGTCTTATTGCTGTCATTTACAAGATGTACCCTCCTCGGGATCACTTTATACTATTCAACAGGTACTTATCTATAAGGAAAAGAGTCTGTTAAAGAAAGGCAGAATAGGGATTATTTTAGAAAATTGCTTGCTTTTTCCGAAGATATTTGTTATTATATTGCAGTCACATAGATGGTATCTATGTGAAAATACAGGGGCATAGCGCAATTGATAGAGCAACGGTCTCCAAAACCGTAGGTTGGGGGTTTGAGTCCCTCTGCCCCTGCCATATACGGCCCAATAGCTCAGCTGGATAGAGCACTTGACTACGAATCAAGGTGTCGGGAGTTCGAATCTCTCTTGGGTCACCAACAAAACCACTTTTATTTTGTCGGGATAAACGGTCACGTTTTTAACGGCAAGCTCAAACAGGGTCTTGATAAATTCGGGGCTCTGTTTTTGTTTGAGTTGTTTTTGAAAAGTATCAATGATTTTATCAATATCAAAGGTTGTAGACTGTGCGATAGCCTGTCTGTCTTCGGCTTCTTTAATTTGCGTCCTGAGCCGCAGTATTTCTTCCTTGATTTGCGCCATTTTTGCGGATGTAAATTCATCTTCCCGGTCGGTCATATACAAATCGTATAATTTATCAAGCCGCTTAGAAGCATCGCTCTCCTGCTTTTTTAGCCTTTTTACCTGGTCTGTATAGTCCGGAACTTTGACGCCCATGTTGTTTTTAGCAATAATTCTTTTTATCTGGTCGTGTGCATCCGGAGCCGTAAATAATTTGCGTATTAATTGATATACTGTTTCTTCTATATCATCACGATTGATAAATTTCTGCGGGCATTTCTCATCTCCGACAAGACGCCCTTTCGGACATCTGTAGTAATAGTTTTTTATACCACGGCTGTTTTTCGTCGAGTGTGCGACCATAGCAGACCCGCATTTCCCACAATATATAAGACCTGATAAAGCATAGATAGCTTTTGCTTTTCCTGCTCCTGATCTCCGTTTATTCCGATCCAATTTAACCTGCACCTCCTCAAAAATTTCTCTTGAAACAATGGCTGGAATAACGTTTTCAAAATACTGTACATTAGCGCTTGTTTGATGAGTATTTCGCTTTCCTTTACGGAATAGCGTTTTGCCGAGATAGAGGTCCCCGACGTATTTTCTATTCCGCAGGATTTCATAAATAGAAGCAATGGTAAATTCTTTTCCTGCGCGGTTTCGGTAACCAGCATTAAAAAGCCGCTTGCGTATAACGCCGTAATGGACACCGGCGGAGTACCAGTCAAAAATCACACGGACGGCGGGTGCCTCGTTTTCGTTGATGATTAGCTTTTTATTAGCATCAATAGAAAAACCATACGGTGGACGACCACCTGTGCATTTACCTTGAATTGCGTTTTCACGCAGGCCCTTTTTGATTTCGTTTGAAAGATTCCGCGAATAGTAAGCGGCCATGCCAACCAGCATAGACTCCATCATTTGACCCTCCGGAGATGTGCTGTCTATGTCCTGTCGACTGTAAGCATACTTTACACCGGCTTCTTCCAGCTTGTGCTTTGTTATGTAATAGTCAAGTTCGTTTCGCGCGTTGCGGTCTATTTTATGAAATACTACGACATCAAATTTCCCTTTTTGTGCGTCTTTTAGCATAAGTTTATACTGTTCACGGCCGATGGTTGTAGTGCCTGATTTTGCTTCATCGGCATACTTCGCAACAATAGCGTAATTGTGCTTTTTGCAGTATTCAGTACTGTCTCTGAATTGCGCAAGAATAGATTCTTCGCGCTGGTTTTCGGAAGAAAAACGTGCGTATAAAGCGGCTCTAAGCATAAAAAAAATCAGCTCCTTTTTAGAAATGGGCTGATTATGCTATAATTATAGAGTAATCAGCCCAGGGTGGGTTATTACATCTTCCCGCTATCGTACCGTTAATACGATAGCGGGATTTTTATGCTGCTATTTTTCTTTCACGTACGTAAAGTAGATCCACAATAAAATTAAAAATACTATAATACTACTCATTAGCAAACACTCCTTTTACAATCAACTTTCAAGCAAAGTGGCTTCCTGAATTAATTCTTGCACTATCTTCTCATTACATTCTTCAACAAGTGACTTCATCCGGAACAAATCAATAATTCCCCAGATCCCAAAACCGGCGCAAGTGATCCAGTATAAGATGTTTTTGATAGGCTGCCCAAGATAGAAATAGTGGATACCACACAAAATCCAGCAGATGTACGCCATAGACGTCTCTTTTTCTTTCGTATTGAGCTTACTCGTCACGTAGCTTTTCTGCGTCGGCGTCAGGTCCTTTAATAGTAATAACGTTGTTACTGTCATTTTAAAAGTCTCCTCTCTCATAAAAAATTATTGTATCTCGGACTGTCTTAGTACAGCTAACCCTAATACTTTTATGCTTTCGCAATTGCCTTCGGTAAAAAACATAGGCGCGTATTTACTATTAGCTGACGCCAGAGACACCGTTTTGCCAGCCTTATAAAAACGTTTTAGACATACTTTTTCATTGTCTATTTCAACGCAAGCTATTTTACCGTTTGGCACTTCGGGCATCGATTTAATAAAAACTATGTCGCCGTCGTTGATGTTTGCGTCGATCATACTGTCGCCGCGAACGGTAATGCAGAAGTCGACATCATATTTATTCTCTACGTCATAGTATGGTGTATCTTGATTGAGATCTTCAAGCGGCTGCCCGGCGGCCGCGTATCCCAGCATGGGGACTTTTTTAAATTGCGGACGGTGGGTGCCGGGTGGGAGATCTATAGATAATTCAGGTCCTTTTTGCTCAACACCTGTAAGTAACCAGCCTTCGTTTGCGTTTAATGCTTGTGCTATTTTTGTTAATTTCCTCTGCTTCGGTATGTAATCGCCTTTTAGATATCTGGATATAGAAGACTTATCTATTTTCGTAATATTGGATAAGTCTATAGGGCGCATATCTGCATTAATCAGCAAAGTCTTAAGCCTATCAGCGAATGTACCCATTGAAAATCCTCCTTACGTAAACTTTTGATTTAATTATAAGGTATTTGTTGCATAACTGCAACTAAAATTTACAATTTTGAAAAAAATAGTTGCATTAAGTAAACCTGTGTGGTATAGTTGAGAAAACACAACGAAAGGAGGCGAAAATATGAAATACGACTACCGACGATTAAGGGGTTTGATAAAAACTCGATTTAATTCAGAGAGCGAGTTCGCAAAAGTCTTGGGTATGAATAGGTCTACACTTTCGCTTAAATTGTCGAATGAACGAGACTTCACAAGAGCGGATATTCAAAGAATTTCTAAGGAACTCCTTATTCCGCTCGACGAGGTAGGGGTATATTTTTTTACCCCCGAGGTTGAGAAAAAGCAACAATATACGCGCTAAAGATCAAAAAGAAGTGAGGTGAAGAAGAAAATGGATAAAGAATTATTAGATTTCGGGCAGTATCTTGAATCGATGCTTAGCGAGACACAAATTAGGATACTTGCTATTTGCTTAACCGAGTCAATCCCGGTCTGCTTCTACGGCATCGGCCTCGGGAAGTCTACACTTGTAGAAATTCTACGCAATGCCAATTTTGAAGAGGTCTATGCGCCGGAAGACTGCGACAGCTGTAGCGATCAGCTGTCTGTCTTAGATAAACCAGGCGCTGTAGCGCTGTGCATGAAAAAAGGATCTTTCGATAGACCATTACCGGAAAATCCTTTTTCCAAAAGTGTCATTTATGCAGTTCTCGCGGGCGTTTTAGCACATACACGTTGAACTCATAATTTGACTCTTTGCCTAAATTTTTACCGCAGAGCCTTGCTTTATATCCGCAAGCTTCCATAGCTTCGCTAAAGCACTGGGACGTAACATGCTCATCTTTAGACTTTACGAGTCCGGTAAAGTGCTGCTTTAGACCATAAGCCGATACATCCTTGTTATACGCGCGGCGTTTACTGAAATGCGAAGCGATGTACTGCAAAAGCTGTTCTTGCATAGGCTTAGATAAATCCCTGAAATGGTAAATGTTTGGCATATTATCGCACCTCCTCTCTAAAACAATTATAGAGGGGCGTGCGAGGTAAAGCAAAAAATCACATTAATTTCTTCTCTCCATTGAGCCGCTCGTAAATAACAGGTTGTTATTGTCGTATCCATTGTGAACTGTGTTATGCTCGACAACTATTAATCCAGGCGGCTCAACGGAGAGAAGAACAAAAGAAAGAGGTGATTAAATTTGAGAGTTTCAGACGAGCTGCCGTCGGTTATTGAAGTCAGCTATCAACCGCCAGGAGAAGAAGCAGATTTTCACGAATACAAGTTGGCGAAGTGGATTATGAGTTTATCGAAAGAACAGGAGGATTCAACATGATTGACAGAATGATGAATTGGCTGTGGTTATTCGTGTTTATCACGATGATTGTCGCAGTCGTGGAGAAGCTGTCATGCGTACGTTTTTAATCGCATTTACAGCAATCGTTCTTTTAGCCGGTTACGCCGTACAGCCACCGGAAAAGACGGTACTGTACAAAGTAACTGTCCCGAACGGCGAAAGTGTCTGGGATGTCTGCGCGAAAATCGCAAGCAACAAAGACGATGTGCGGGAAGTAGTCTACAACACGCTAAAAGAAAACCACATAAAAAATCCTGGCAGCGTTCAGCCGGGTACGGAGTTAGTCATTAGAGTAAAGGAGATGAAGTAATGGATGAGAAAACTATTTCGGTGGCACTTACCGAAGATGACTGGTATTTATTGCTTAGGACTTTAGCTGCTGTCAAAAAGTGCGCACCGATGTCTCTTGAAATTGCTCTTAACTGTATCAGCTACAGAATAAAAACCGGCTTGGAAGAAGAAAAGAATAAAATTTTCTAATGCTGAAAGGAGATGAAATAAAGATGGCTTGTAGAGGAGACGTCGATACTGAAGATTTAGAACGGATAGTCTCTATCGCACGCAGTGGAGAAAATATACTCTGCGGATATCTTAAAGATTTCGATGGCTGCCTGTCTGATGAACAGAAAGAAAAGGTGACAGCTGCTGTGGATTTCTTTGAAATGTTAGCGGATCACTTAGAAACACTAACGGCAGCTGTTGAGGCTATGAATTACAGAGAGGAGATGTGTGAATGCGGAGAAGACTATTAACTATTTTATTCACATTGTTAGCGCCGCTTGCGGCACAAGCGGAATGGCTCATCGCAGAGTGCAGCGCTTATACGCCTTACGATTGCGGGACTATTACCGCAACGGGCGAAACAGTCCACGTCGGCGGGGTCGCTTGTAACTTCCTGCCGTTCGGTACGGTAGTCGTTATTGACGGCGTGGAATACGTCGTAAATGACCGCTGCGGCATAGAAAATTGCATAGATATTTTCATGGAAAGCTATGAGGACGCTATCCAGTTCGGAAGGCAGCACAAGGAGGTTTATATCAAGAGATGAATCCGATCATGCAACCAATTATTAATAAATACACCATGCTATATGTGGCACATCCTTTTGGAGGAAACTTGGACAATATCGCACGTGCTGAAATCCAGCTGTCCAAACTACGAAAGTTGCTGCCCCGGCATACGTTGATATCGCCGATTCACAATTGGAGCTACTTAGATTATGAGATGACGAATCAGGTAGTGGCAATCAGCGACTGCGTAAGCCTGCTTCTCCGCTGTGATGCTCTCCTATTGACGGGGCGTTGGGAAGAATCTGCAGGCTGCCGGGCAGAGTACATCGCCGCGAAAGTAAAAGGTTTACCAGTTTTCACTTTCAGCAACAACGACCTGCAACGCATATAAAAGGAGGGTTTATGAAAAAGACAAAGATAAACAGATTATACGACCTGTACGTAGACAATCCCGCGATTAAAGATCAGGAAGCCGCGGAACTGCTGGACACGGATTACCGAGCTATAGGCACCATGAAACGACGGCTTAGAGACCACGGATACATCCAAATCGAGGATAACAGCGAAGTATCTATCCTCATGCCGTATAAAGATCAAGCAGAAAAAGGAATCGGCGGACTTCGGCTCGAAGTTGTTCTAGAAATGCTGGAGTACTACCGGGAAGATTTCCGCGGGCAAGAAACTTTTGCCGAACGGATGAAAGTCGGCAGAGAAATCCGCCTGCTGTTAGACATGATCCGCTAGAGGGAAGGAGGCGATTATATTGTTTGAATGCACAGGATGCCCGCATTACGGATACTGCATACCCGATGATTGCGCGGACATGAAAAAGACCCATGAACAGCAGCCACTGGTCAAGGGTCAAAGAAGAAAAACTTCCATCTCAAGGATACTACAAAGAAAGCGAAAAGACAATGGACTACAAAACTTTTATTGACTCAAAAAGCCGAATAACCGAAAGCTACGGGTTTGAAATGCCCGCAGAAGATCTTCATCCCAGCCTGTTCGACTTCCAGCGGGATATCGTCCGCTGGGCACTTGCTAAGGGCCGCGCCGCTATATTTGCCGACTGTGGACTTGGAAAAACTCTGATGCAGCTTTCGTGGGCATATGAGGTGACGCGGCATACAGGAAAACCTGTCTTGATTTTAGCCCCGCTGGCGGTTTCCGCGCAGACGGTAGCCGAAGGGCAGCGCTTTGGGATCCCTGTCCACCTTTGCGAAAAAGCAGAAGACGTAACCCCGGGAATTAATATTACGAACTATGAAAAGCTGGATCGCTTTGATACGTCAGTTTTTTCAGGAGTAGTGCTGGATGAGTCGTCTATTTTGAAATCGTTTACCGGCAAAGTCCGAACTCAGCTGATCGAGTCGTTCAGCTGTACATCGTACAGGTTAGCATGCACAGCTACGCCCGCGCCGAATGACTTCATGGAACTTGGTAACCATTCTGAGTTCTTAGGAATTATGTCACGGACGGAAATGCTGTCTATGTACTTCGTTCACGACAGCGGGGAAACGTCTAAGTGGCGGCTCAAAGGCCATGCGGAAACTAGCTTCTGGCGATGGATGGCCAGCTGGGCTGTCGTTCTGGATAACCCGGCAAGCTTAGGCTACGAAGACGAGGGTTACACGCTTCCTGAAATCCGCATGCACGAAATTATCGTTGACAGCGATGCCCCGGTAACCGAAAAACTAACTTTGACGCAGCGCAGATCTGCACGGAAAGAATCCCTACAAGCCCGATGCCGCGCAGCCGCAGAACTTGTTAATGCTAGCACAGAGCAGTGGCTTGTGTGGTGCGACCTCAATGCGGAATCAGAAGAACTTCACCGGGTGTGCAATCTGTCACAAGAAGTGAAAGGTGCAGATAAGGCTACGCATAAAGTAAACGCTATGACAGGCTTTTCCGTGGGGCTGCTGAAGTGCTTGATCACGAAACCGAGCATCGCAGGTTTCGGGATGAACTGGCAAAACTGCCATAATGTCATTTTTGTAGGACTGTCAGATAGTTACGAACAGTTTTATCAAGCGGTAAGACGATGCTGGCGATTCGGGCAAAAGAAAGCGGTGGATGTGTACATCATCATCTCCGCGAAAGAAGGCTGCGTGAAAGAGAACATCGAACGCAAAGAAGCAGACAGCCGTAAAATGCGAGACGCCATGATTACACTGACAAAGCAGGCCGTCAAGGAAGAACTAAAAGCAACTTGTCGCGTTATGGCAAAATACGAGCCCAGCGTCGATATGGTTTTACCAAAATGGGCAGAAATGGAGGTGGCATAGCATTTGAAAGTGATTAATCAATATGTTTCAGACCAGGTGTCCCTGTACAATGGCGACTCGATAGAAATACTTAAGGGCTTGCCGGATCACTGCATACATTATGCGATATTTTCTCCGCCGTTCAGCAGCTTATATACGTATAGCAACAGCGACCGTGACCTGGGCAACAGCACGGGAGATGATCAGTTCTACCAGCATTTTCTTTTTCTAGTAAAAGAACTGGCACGGGTCATCATGCCTGGGCGGCTGGTGTCCGTGCACTGCATGGATATACCGAAAATGAAAAGCCGAGATGGCATTATCGGACTCAAGGATTTTCCCGGAGAGCTAATTCGAGAATTTGAAAATGCGGGCTTTATCTACCATAGCCGCGTTGTTGTGTGGAAAGATCCACTGGTGGAGGCTACCCGGACAAAAGCACTGGGGCTTATGCATAAACAGCTGTGTAAAGACTCCGCGATGTGCCGAATGGGGCTGCCAGATTATGTATTGACTTTCCGGTTACCGGGGGACAATCCGGAACCAGTCAGCCACGAAGCCGGGCTTAGCCGCTTTTACGGTGAAGCTGAACCGAAAGGTATAAAAGGTGCAAGGCCAGAACCGGACGCAGATCTAGTAGCTAAGAAAGAAAAGTATAATACCGAACCCGTTTATAGCCATCAAGTATGGCGGCGGTATGCGTCACCAGTGTGGATGGATATCCGGCAGAGCAACACGCTAAACCGAACCGCCGCCAGAGATGAAAAAGATGAACGGCATATCTGTCCGCTACAGCTGGACTTAATAGCCCGCTGTCTGGAACTCTGGACAAATCCGAACGACATTGTTTTAGATCCGTTTGCCGGTATCGGCAGTGTTCCCATCGTAGCTTTACAGATGGGGCGCCGGACTATGGGCTTTGAATTAAAAGAATCTTATTTTAAGCAGGCAGTGCTTAACTGCCAGAAAGAGGAAAATCATGATGACAGTAACATTTGAAGGATCCGCCGCCGAAGTACTTAGCGAAATGCAGGTGCTTTTGAAAAACTCGGTAACACCAAAAGGAAGCACCGTAGAAGTTACACCGGAAAAAGTAACTCTTGCATGTACTGCGGCACCGCAGATCAGCAAGGTTAAAATACCTGATTCGGTGCCTAAGGCGGCTAAATCTCCCGCTGTCCCGGTACAACCCCCAACTGTCCCGGTACAACCCCAAACTGTCCCGGTAGCCCCGGCTAAAGAATACACACAGGCCGAAATTCTTGCAGCCTGTGGGCCACTGATGGACGCCGGGAAAGTACCGGAACTGACACAAATTATTCAAGAGTTCGGAGTAGCCTCTATGATGGAAATTCCGCAGGAAAAATATGGAGAATTGGCAGTTAAGCTCCGCGCGCTGGGGGCTAAGTTATGACACAACACGCCCTGTTAAGCGCTTCCGGAGCGCATAAATGGCTCGTATGCACGGCATCAGCGAGGCTGGAGGCGGAGTTCCCTGACACAACCAGTGAATTTGCCCGCGAAGGAACGCTGGCACACTCGATCGCCGAACTGAAATTACGGCGGTATGCTATCGAGCCGATGAGTCCCGCCACATTTACCCGGCGGATGAATAAACTGAAAAAAGATCCTCTGTATCAAAAAGAAATGGACGGCTATACAGAGGAATATCTGGACTGCATTAAGCAGATCATGCTGGCTTATGGCACAAAGCCCTACGTAGTAGCTGAGAAAAAAGTTGATTTCAGCCAGTTCGTTCCGAAAGGCTTCGGCACTGCCGACTGCCTAATCATGACACCAGACGCCTTGCATGTTGTGGATTTTAAATACGGTAAAGGCGTACCGGTAGACGCCAAAGACAACCCGCAGCTGAAGCTATACGCTCTGGGAGCTCTGTCCGAATATGGGCTGCTGTATCAGTTTAAAACAATCCACATTCACATCGTGCAGCCGCGGCTGAAAATCTTAGGAACAGATACATTCTCACGCGCTGCGCTCACGGAATGGGGTAATTCCGTAGTTAAACCAAAAGCAAAAGAGGCATTTGAGGGGCCAGGGGAATTTCATCCGGGCGAACACTGCCGTTTCTGCCGGGCAAGGGCTCAATGCAAAGCACGGTCCGAATATTACGCCGCTTTAACAGAAACTGCGAAAGCAAATGCCAATCCCGCGCTAATCACGATGGCGGAGCTGGGGGAATACCTCAAGAAAGCCGGGGCGCTCAAAAAATGGGCGGAAGATCTGCAGGCATACGCGCTCTCCAGCTGCCTTTCTGGTAAAACAGTACCGGGCTGGAAAGCCGTAGAAGGCCGCGGCAGCCGCGTATTCACGAGTACCGATGAGGCGTTTAAAGTCCTCACGGACAATGGGATTGATGAGTCCCTGCTGTACAGTCGTGTACCGGCTACTTTGGCACAGACAGAAAAAATCGTAGGCAAAAAAGTATTCGAAACTCTACTCAGTAAGTATGTAATTAAAAACCCCGGAAAGCCGACACTGGCACCGGAATCAGACAAACGAGAAGCAATCAGCAATGTGGTATCAGCAAAAGATGTATTTAAACCTGTAAGAGGTAATTAATCATGGAAAACACAAGTATTGTATTAAGAAATGTCAGACTCAGCTATGTACACATTTTAAAAGCCTATGCACGGATACCCGGCGCCGAGGCGAAGTACCAAACGACAATTCTCGTACCGAAAACGGACATTGCGGCAAAGGCGGAAATTGACCGTGCTATCGAAGCCGCTAAAGCAGACGGAATTACCGGTAAATGGAACGGCGTAGCCCCGGCTATCGTCGCCACCCCAGTACATGACGGAGATGGACTTACCCAAAATGGCGCCGAATACGGCTCTGAATGTAAAGGCCATTGGGTATTCACTGCGTCAAGTGCCGCCGATAAGCCCGTAGAGGTAGTAGACGCCAATTTAAATCCGATTATTTCACCGATACAGATCTACAGTGGTATCTACGCTAATATCTCCGTTAATTTCTTCCCGTATAACTTTCAAGGTAAAAAAGGCATCGGCTGTGGGCTCGGCCCCGTGCAGAAAGTTGCCGACGGCGAACCTTTAGGCGGACAGGCGCCGACTGCTAAATCTGTATTTGCTGCGCAGCCTGCCGCCGTACAGAAAGTGAATCCATTAACCGGGCAGCCGATGTAAATAGTGGAGGCCCTTAACTGGGCCTCTTTCATTATTATCTGAAAGGCTCATTATGAAACACCTTAGTATAGACATTGAAACTTTTTCAGACGTAGATATTAAAAAATCTGGTCTGTTTAAATACTGCGAGTCCCCCGTCTTTGAATTATTGCTTTTTGCATATGCCTACGACTTCGGAGATGTCCATGTCGTGGATCTGGCACAAGGAGAGAAAATCCCAGATTCTGTCATATCCGATCTGAATAATCCCGAGGTTATCAAGCACGCATATAACGCATCGTTTGAAATAACAGGGCTCAACCGCTACGGATATGCTACTCCCCCGGAGCAGTGGCGCTGTACAATGCTTCACGGTTTATATCTTGGCTATCCGGCGGGGCTGGCTTTCTTAGGTGCTGCGTTAGGTATTCCCGAGGACAAACGGAAATTATCCACCGGCAAAGCACTTATCCGTTATTTCTGTGTACCTTGTAAACCGACAAAACGAAATGGGGGGCGAACCCGCAACTTACCGAAACACGATATAGATAAGTGGCATTTATTCAAAGAATACAACGCGCAGGATGTAGTTACCGAAATGGAAGATTACCGGCGGCTATCTGCCTACCCCGTACCGGGCTGGGTACAGGATGACTGGGTCATCGATTACGAACTAAATCGACGAGGCATTCAGCTTGACATGGATCTAGTTCGAGGAGCTCTGGCCATCGACGATCAACATAAGACAGAACTCGTGGAAAAAGCCATACAAATAACCGGACTTACCAATCCGAACAGTCGCAATCAGCTACTCACGTGGATTAACGATAACTCCGATCTGAAATTGGAAAAACTTACAAAAGAAACCGTGGCCGAGAGCCTGCAGATTGCAGAGGATCAAGTGGCCGAAGTACTGCATATCCGACGGGCCTTAGCAAAAAGCAGTATTTCTAAATATGAATCTATGAAGAATGCTGTGTGCGCTGACGGACGTATCCGCGGCGTGCTGCAGTTCTACGGGGCTAACCGAACAGGGCGTTGGGCAGGGCGGCTGGTACAAGTGCAGAATTTACCGCATGACGTGCCCGTGGCTATGGATACGGCCATCAGATTAGTTAAAAACGGAAATGCCCGCGGTGTCAAGCTTATGTACGGCCATATATCAACTACTTTGTCTCATTTGATCCGTGCAGCTTTCGTCGCTCCGGAGGGGAGCCTGCTCTGTGTATCGGACTTCTCAGCCATCGAGGCGCGCGTACTGTCATGGCTCGCTGATGAGAAATGGCGGCAGGATGTTTTCGCAAAAGGCGGAGATATCTATTGCGCTTCTGCGTCCAGTATGTTCGGCATGCCCGTCGAAAAACACGGAATCAACGGACACTTGCGGCAGAAAGGCAAAGTGGCAGAATTGGCGCTGGGTTATCAAGGGGGGCCTCCGGCTCTTATTACAATGGGCGCTCTGAAGCAGGGACTTACCGAAGAAGAACTGCCGGATATTGTTCACCGATGGCGCGGAGCTAATCCGCGCATCTGCGGCCTCTGGTATGACGTAGACGGTGCGGCGCTTTCTGTCATGTCCGACGCCTGCCCTGTAGGTCTTCCGCACGGGATACTTATTTCGCGAGAATGTAATCTCTTATACGGGTATGACTACTTGACGATACAGCTGCCAAGCGGGAGAAAACTATATTACCCGCAGCCTTATATTAACGAAAATCAATTTGGTAAGCCTGCATTACATTACCGAGTACAGGCAGGAATCAAGTGGAGCCACGCATCAACCTATGGCGGTAAGCTAGTAGAGAACATTACGCAAGCAATCGCGCGGGACTGTTTAGCGCTGGCAATCAACCGACTCGTAAAAGCCGGATACAAACCGCTTATGCATATTCATGATGAAGTGGTACTCGAAGTACCGAAAGATAAGATTCATGAAGATGAAATAGATAGGATTAACCAAATTATGTGTGCACCGATACCGTGGGCGCCGGGGCTGCTGCTTAACGCTGACGGCTTCATAAGCCCGTACTATACAAAAGACTGAAAGGGGGGGGGGAGTACTTGAATTACGACAGAAAACTGACTATCAGCATCGGAAACAGCCGCATGTCTAAACAATGGACAGCGGCAGAGTGCATGTGGTCGGAATTTATCGAAAAGCTACGCACGCCGCAGCGAACAGCCGAGCTATACGAAGAATATCTCCGGATGGGCAAAGCACAGCAAGGGGCGCTGAAAGATATAGGTGGTTTTGTAGGGGGCGCATTAAAAGGACCGCAGCGTAAAGCATCGGCAATTACCGGTCGTGATCTGGTTACATTAGATCTGGACAACATCGCAACCGGAGAAACGGATAACGTTATTCGCCGGGTAAACAGCTTAGGAATCGGATATGCCATTTATTCTACACGGTCTCATGCGCCTTACCGTCCACGACTCCGGGTAATTATACCGCTGGATAGGACAGTAACCGCTGATGAGTATGAACCTATCGCACGGAAACTGGCGAGCTTGATCGGGATAGAACTTTGTGACCCGACGACTTTCGAGGCGTCAAGGCTTATGTACTGGCCCGGGTGCAGCAAAGACAGTGAATACGTATTTAACTATGCCGACGCACCATTTGTCAGTTCTGATGGGATTTTAGGGCAGTATGAAGATTGGCATGATGTACGGACATGGCCACAGGTACCGGGGAAAGAACTAAAAGCAAAGATACTACTATCTAAGCAGGCAGACCCGACAAAGAAACAGGGAATCGTCGGCTCATTTTGCCGTACATACGATATCCGAGGCGCCATACAAGCATATATTCCGAACGCATACACAGAAACCGACCATACCGACAGATTGACGTATACCGGTGGTACAACCGTAGCCGGGGCAGTGTTGTACGACGATGATAAATTCTTGTACAGCCACCACGCAACTGATCCATGCAGCGGGCAGCTGGTTAATGCCTTTGACCTTATCCGTATCCATAAGTTCGGCGGCAACGACGATAACGTCAAAGAAAATACGCCAATTAGTCAAATCCCGTCGTATCGGGCGATGAAGAAGCTGGCTATGCAAGACAGCGCAGTCATGACAGATCTCAACATGACTGCTGCAGTTCATGCGTCGGATGTGTTTTCCTCAGACGCAGGCAGTAGCGACCGAAAACCATCTGACAGTGTCAACTGGATGCAAGCGGCGAAACTGGCATATGACGACAACACCGGACGCCCGAAAAAGACGATGGACAACATTATCCGAATTTTAAACCACGACCCGGAACTGGCAGGGAAAATTGCCATCGATGAGTTCTCTACCCGGGGGCTGGCGCTGGACAGCTTGCCGTGGAATACCAGCGACCTGAAACGTCAGTGGACAGACACGGACGACGCGGGGATCGCATGGTACTTGGAAGATAGATATGGTATTACAGGACGCGACAAAATCAGCGGGGCGCTTATGCTCGTATCAGAGCAGCAACGGTTTAACGATGTCAAGGATTATCTTCTTAGCGTGTCCTGGGATGGTGCTTATCGACTTGATACGGCCTTCCATGACTACTTAGGCAGTAAAGATACTCCGTACACCCGCGGGGCGGCCAGAAAGTCCTTTACGGCAGCTGTAGCCCGTGTCATGACGCCCGGGTGTAAGTATGACTACGTTCCGGTATTTATCGGGCCACAAGGGATAGGGAAAACCACGTTTTTGAGGACAATCGGAAAAGGCTGGCACAGCGACAGTCTGCAGAGTTTTCACGGGAAAGAAGCAGCGGAACTTATACAAGGTATATGGATCAACGAAATCGGAGAAATGACAGGATACAGCAAATCTGGGGACAACGAAATCAAGCAATTTCTTTCCCGCTGTGATGACGTATACCGGCAGCCCTACGGCCGGCACACGGGAAGATACCCCCGAAAAGGTGTATTTTTCGGTACATGTAACGACCATGATTTTCTGAAAGATCCTACTGGGAGCCGTCGATTCTGGCCGATTGACGTAGGCGTCGAACCAGTAACGAAAAGCATATGGCAGGACCTACCAGATGAAGTAGACCAGCTATGGGCAGAAGCCGTGATGCGGTGGAAACAGCATGAACCGATATACTTTGAAGATCCAGCTATAGAAGCAATGGCTAAACAGGAACAAGACAGACACCGCGAAGACAGCGCAAAAGACGGACTGATTCAGGACTTTCTAGACCGGTTAATTCCGATAGAATATGATTCCATGTCGCTGGCAGCCCGGAGGATGTACTGGTCCGGCAACGCCACGGGGATCACTGGCACAAAGCTGCGAGATAAGACTTGCGCACTGGAGATCTGGTGCGAGTGCCTCGGCGGCGAGCCCCGCAGCATGAAACGGGCAGACGCCCGGGAAATCAATCAAGTATTATGCCAACTTCCGGAATGGAAGAGAAATGTATCCCGGAGGCGGTATGGATATTGTGGAACACAGCGAGGCTTTGAAAGAATAACTATTCATGATAAGGGATAAATATTCTTAATAAACTGTTAATGTACTGTGAACATTCAATGTGCACATTCAGGATCTTGTTGAGAATAAAACACGGTCTAATTGAGAACCAAAGAGGATTTTAAGAAATCCCAAAGAGGATTTTAACCATTAGGCTATACCTAAAACGTGAACATTAAAAAAGTTTGTTCACGCCTAAAGTTCACGGCAGTTAAACGACTATATCTATCTAAACTAACTAACGTGAACAACGTGAACATAGTTATGAAGAGTTTAGAAAAACAAGGAGTATTGAACAAAGTGTACGGTAATTGCGCCTTACGCGCCAGAAATAAAAATAAAATGTTGACCCCTGCGCGCGTGCGAATAAAAATTTTATATACATATATAGGCGAATACAAAAAGTATTTTCATGCAAGGAGGGTAAATCATGCAAGTAGTTAAACACTCGGAAAGAGATGCCGAAAAGTTATTAGTTAGCAAGATTAAAAAACTTGGCGGCAGGGCCTATAAATTTACGTCACCCGGCAGCGCCGGGGTACCCGACAGGATTATTATTCTCCCGGGAGGGTACGTAGAATTCGTAGAAATGAAATCTGAAACGGGGATGCTTAGTGTTCTTCAGAAGATATGCATATCTCACTTACGGGCATTGGGGTGCCATGTTGAAGTGCTATACGGAGTGAAAGACGTAGACACTTATGTAACTCGCGTGAAGAAAATGATAAAAAACGGAGGCGCAGTATGAATTTTGTGCCGCATCAGTACCAGCAGTACTGCATGAATCGAATTGTGCAAGATCCAGCTGTCGGGCTATTTCTTGATATGGGTCTTGGAAAAACGATTATCACGTTGTCCGCGATTAACGAATTAAAGTACGGGCGGTTTCAGGTAAAGAAGGTATTGATTATAGCCCCTAAAAAAGTAGCTGAGGCAACGTGGCAGCGCGAGGCGGCAAAATGGGACAACGTAAGCCATTTGAGGATTTCCACTGTACTCGGCAGCACGGCTAAACGTATCCGGGCATTACATACACCGGCAGACATTTATATCGTTAACCGAGAAAACGTGGTATGGCTTGTAGATTATTACAAAAACGACTGGCCGTTTGACATGGTGGTAGCCGATGAAATGAGTAGCTTCAAAAACCATCGTGCAAAGCGATTTAAGGCCTTGGCAGCCATCAGGAGTCATATTACTCGTTTGGTGGGCTTGACGGGCACTCCTAGCCCAAATGGGTTATCAGATTTATGGAGCCAGGTGTATCTTTTGGATCAAGGTGAACGATTGGGTAAATATTTTACGCATTTTCGAGAACGATACTTTGAGCCCGGGCGGCGGTGCCGCGAAGTGGTGTACTCATACGATCCGAAAGAAGGAGCCGAAAAAGCAATTATGGATGCCATTTCTGATATCTGTGTGTCGATGAAGTCAGAAGATTATCTGGAGTTGCCGGAAATTGTTTATCATGATATCCCGGTAGCTCTTAGCGCCAAAGCACAAAGAGACTATAACGAGCTGGAGAAAAAAATGGTTTTAGATTTAGGCGACGACCACGTACTTGATGTTACTAGCGCAGCGGCTCTGTCCAACAAACTGCAGCAGCTGGCTAATGGAGCTGTGTACACAGACGACGGCGGGTGGCAAGAGATTCATGATGATAAGATAGAGGCCTTTATGGAGTTGATAGAACAGCTTAACGGGAAGCATGCGATCGTGTTTTATAACTTCCGGCATGACTTAGATCGCCTAAGAGCCGCATTGCAGAAAACCAATTTACGCGTACGTCAATTACAGACGTCAGCGGATGAGCTGGATTGGAACGCGGGTAAGGTGGATATCCTGTTAGCCCATCCTGCCAGTACTGCTTACGGATTAAATCTTCAAGATGGGGGAAACCATGTTATTTGGTTCGGCCTGAACTGGTCTCTGGAATTATATCAGCAGGCTAATAAGCGATTACATAGGCAAGGTCAAAAAAATAGAGTCATAGTTCATCAGTTGATCTGTGAAGGTACTCGTGATGAGGATTTGGCTAGGGCGTTACTCATGAAAGATGCGGCGCAGCAGTACGTAATGGATAGCTTGAAAGCCAGAGTAGATAAGTATAGGAGGCAACAATGACAGAGATTTTGATTTTCGTAATTGGTGCGTGGATTGGTGCTATCATTGGTGTCGTAACTGTAGCATTGTGCGTAGCAGCAAGCAGCAGGAGGAGAAATGACGGTTAAAGAGTTTTTGAGGTCAGTCAGAGAGCAGGACAGCTTGTTACGCGCATATGAGCAGGAATTAGAAGATCTAAGGCGCAGAGCGTATAACATCTCAAGTCCGAAACTCGGCGATAAGATACAGTCAAATCATTTAGCTACTCTTGATGAGATCGTCGATAAGCTGGACTCACAGATCGAGAAGGTAAATGCGGCGTGGGATGAGCTGATTGACAAGAGAGATATGGCTAAGGTATTGATTGATAGCGTGGATGACGAGAGCGGTCGCTGCGTACTGTATCGGTATTACATATTGATTCAGACATGGGAGCAGATAGCTGTGGATATGAATTACACGATCCGATGGATTTATAAGCTGCACGGAAGATCTTTGCAAATTTTAGAAAAAGAGTTCACTAAAATTCATTATAGTTCACTATGAAGTGTGATATTATGGTAAAGGGAAATTTAAGGATGAACCTCCTTTCCGCAAAAAGCACATGTCACTCCCCGGCATGTGCTTTTTGTTTACCTTTTTAGTGTTTCAATAGGTGAACAATGGGGGTATGTTTCGGAATTTCAAGGCTCAGGACCGCAATTCGGCGGGTCCTTTTTAATTTTTCTCAACAGATGTATTTTAATAGACAGGTGTGTATCAAATGACAAACACGGCACGAAACAGGGCGATTAAAAAACTAAATAACTACATCTGGACATTGCAGCACAGGTGCGACACGATCAACAAAGTTAATGAAAATCTCATTATGCAGTATTGCCGGTTTACTGTTTTAGCCGAAGAAATATCTCAGGAATTAACTGCTAACTTAGACAAAATGGATGCGGCTAATGTTGAGGCGCATCTGCGGCGGTATGAACAGTTTAATAAAACGGCACTGGGGATTTATAAGGCGCTGAAGTTCGACAAAATAAAGGATGAAGAGGCCGATAACGGGAATCCATTTACGCGCATGTTGACCGAATCACAAAAAGATGGCGATTTTTAAACGTTGCAATACGTGTCATCAGCTTTACGACGGGTACAGATGCCCTACGTGTACCCGCAAATTTGCTAAAAAATATCAAACTGAGAACACTGCAAAAAAAGTATATGCGTCCCGTTTGTGGCAGAAATGTCGCAAAAACGTGCGTATAAAATACATGGATTATGATATTTGGTTGCTCGGAATTGGCGTTTTACAGCGGTTAGATAATCCGATCATTCATCACATCAAAGAGCGGGATGAAAGACCGGATTTACTGTTTACTTTGGATAATCTGATTACTGTGTCTGAAAAAAGCCACGGAGAAATACATGCATTGTATAGAGCTGGCGGGGTGAAAAAAGAATATGCGCTACAAAGGATAGTAAGCGGTATAACAGAATTTGAAAAGAGGTTTGGCGATGGTTGAAGATGAAATTAAGCTGCTGAAAGTACCGGCAGAACTTAACGAATTTATTGGAGACTATTACAAAGCTCTGGTAAAACGGGCAGATAATGAATTAGTAGGAGAGTCAGAATACCGGTGCTTTAAGCGGTTTCTGGATCTGTACAATTCGGGAAAATATAAATTTGCGTTTAACGCAATGTGCAGGATGTTCCAGTTTATAAATTTACTGATTTATGTAGACGAAGACGGTAAAGCTAAACGCTTGAGTCTGTACCCTGTTCAAAAGTTTATTATGTGCGGGATCTTCGGGCTGAGATATCCTGATGGCCGGTACTTGGTTAATACGGCGAAACTGTATATGGCGCGCCGTAACGGGAAAAGCTTTCTATTGTCTGCAGTACTACATTATCTAATGGGAATGAGCAAATTTCGGAATGAACTGATTGTACTCGCGTCATGCAAAGGGCAGAATGCGACTATCTGTTTTAAAGAATTTTGTAAATTTATTGATAATGACCGCCGCTTGAAGGAGGTTTTCGATAATGTAAACAAAACCGCGTGCTGGGCAAAGCACAAAAACACCGGGAACTATTTAGAAATGTTCCGGACAGGTGGGAGCGCGAAGAACTCATTGGATGGGTACACGAACAAAGTAGCCGTTATCGATGAAGAAATGCTCTGTGATGAGATCATCACTAAAACAATTCAAGACGGGCAGGCGCATTTTAAAGATGCGTTACTTGTCGCGATGTCTACGGCACAGTTTGAAATCGGCGGAGACAATCATAAAAGCTGGCTGACTTTGAGAAAGATGTTGTACGAAGATCTTTTACCGGATAATGTTTTCTTGTTTTTAGCAGAGCCGGATGCAGCGGATGTCCAGAGTAAAGACTATGCAAATATCAGGCTATGGGGTAAAGCGAATCCAGTGCTGTTGTTTGAACAAGACGGATTTACAATTAAAGACCACATCCGGAAAAAATATTTGCAAAAAGCTAAAGAGGCGGTAGCGAAGAAAGGGTTTACGCTGCAGTCGTTTGTGACGAAACAGTGTAACACTTGGTACTCGGCCGAAGATAAACAGGTTTGTACATACGACCAATTGATAGCTTGCGGAACAGATACTACTTTTGAAGATCTGATACAAGCAGGATATAAAGACTGGTACTTAGGAATTGACGCTTCTCAAACGGTCGATTTAACGTCGGTGGTTTGGCTAACGTACTACGGAATAGACCAGACGGGGGCGATGGTAGAGAAGGATGTCCCCGCGGCCGGATATAGATTGTTTATACATGGTGTGTCGTGGATGCCGGAAAAGAAATTGCAGGATCATGTAACGTCGGATAAGTTTTGTTATCGAGATTACCTTGATACAGAGCTTTTTTTATGTTCCGGCGCAGGTGGTGAGAATATCGACACGGTACAGGTTTTTGAATACATAGACAAAATCCGGACAGACCACGATTTACATTACGTAACGATAGCCGCGGATCCGTACAACATCGCAGGGATACAGGACCGCCTGTCGGAGATATGCGATACCTTTATTTTGCAAAATCAAAGTCCGAAAGCGTTAAGTCAGTACATTGAGGCGCTGTCGCAGCACTTTAAAGACGGGGTTATCGCGTACGCTAAGGGGCGTGAAGATATATTTCTAAAAGCCGTTACGAACTCTTTATTAGTGCGGAACAGCACCGGATTTTATTCTATCGAAAAGATCACTCTTCGCGCAGACAGCAATATTCGAATAGACCCGCTGGATGCGGCGCTGACGGGATTTATTGCGTGCTACATTGATTTCAACCGGCGTACTCCGTCCGGTGACGAGCTGGTAGACGACTGGTTTGACATGATGAAAGGCAGGTGAGTACATGATTACAACGGAAGAACTAAAAGATTATCTACATATCCCGTATGACGATGACGACGCTTTTATTCGACGGATTATTGATACGGGTTACGGTTATTTGGAAGATGCAATTGACAATTACAAAGCGCTGTACAAAGCGAATGAGCGGTTTCGGAACAAAGCCGACTTGTGGGTGATGACTCAGTGGGGTCCACACATGTACGACCAACGGGAAGGCATGTCAAGCACTGCAGATGCAGGTCTGAACTATGGAGCGCGGGCGATGCTTACACAATTACAATTTTATCGATTGGAGGAAAAATGATATGGATTTGAAAATTAATGGGGCCATTGAAGCCACGGCAGATGTAGTTAAAGCATTAAATGAGGCTACGGAAGACGTTACGCTGGTAATTAACTCTCCCGGAGGCAGCGTACTTGAAGGGCTGCAGGTGGTTAACGCGATCAGGAATTGCAAACAGAAAGTAACGGCTAAAGTGGAAGTTATGGCATGTTCAATGGGCGGGGTTATTGCGCTGGCGTGTAATCAGCTGATTATGCATAAAGACGACCTGCTTATGCTGCACAATTGCATGTCTTACGCTGAAGGAAATAAAGAAGAGATAGCGAATGTAATTGAGTCTATGAAAGCTATCGATGCCGTTTTGCATAGCATCGTATTGGAGCATGCTAAAGATAAAACATTGGACACCCGGATTGACAACGGCGAAGTGTGGCTTACCGGAGAGCAGGCAGTAGAGATGTTTGACCACGTGGTTATTGAAGACGCTGCTAAAAAGCCCGATATGGTAGCCGTAGCGGGTTTTGCGGGAGTAATACATAAATTGCAGGATCTTGAAGCTGAAAAAAAGGAAGCCGAACGCAAAGCAAATTATAAAGTTCCCGAAGATCTTCGAGCACTGCTTGACACTGTTGATAAGTTGGAGTAACGGCTATGCTGGATAAATTTAAAGCTTTTTTCCGCGGCGGCGTATACGAAAGCACAAAAAAGAATTTCTATCCGATCGGCACGGGGCGTCGCGTCATGGTTGACGCGGCGGGAGATGTTATCTTTGCTACTTGCATCGAGATTCTTGCTAAAAACATCGGGCAGATCCAGTGGGGTCTGTACGACCCGGGCGGGAATACTCCCGCAGTTTTCGGCCTGCGTTATGAACGGGCGCTTAACGTGGAGCCGTACGACGGCATAAATGCATATGAGTTTTGGCGTTGGATAGAAATACAGCGAAACACCTATGGAAATGCTTATGCATACATTCAGTGCGGCAAATCGGGCGTAGTAGAAAAGTTAATTCCGCTGAATGCTTTTAATGTTCGAGCATACTGGGATAACGCAGACATACTGCAAGGACAGCGGAAGATGGTATATGAGTACTATGATACACAATCCGGGCACCGCTTTACTATTTTACCTGAAGAAATTTTGCATTTTAAAGCTTTTAGTATTAACGGACTTGTTGGTCGAAGAGCTATTGATGTGCTGATGAATGCGCTAAAAGGGTCGGCGGAATCGGAAAGCGCAATGCGCAGTGCCGTGATAAACGGCTTTTCCGGGACAATTGTGTTGTCATATACATCTGATTTGAGCGCGTCAAAGCAGAAAGAACTGCAAAATCAAGTTCGAGAGCTTCTGTCGGACAGCAATAATACGATATTGCCGTTGCCAGCGGGAATGACAGCGACGAATATTGCGAATGCGATTAAAGATTACTATGAATCGTTGCAGCAGACTTCCGCACAAAAGATTTCGTCATTCTTCGGCATACCGCTTGCAATGCTTAATGTGGGTGGCGGCGCTGGGATGGCTACGTTTTCAACTAATCAAATGGCGCAGTTCTTTAATCAAACGATGATCCCGATTATTACACAGTACGCGGCAGAGTTTCGGCTCAAGCTGCTTGATAGAGCAGACCAAACGAAAGGATATCGATTCCTTAGTGCTGGTGATGTCTTTGATACATTGGACGCTCAGAGTAAAGCAAGCGTTCTCGCGGCTTACACTGGAGCAGGAATATTGACACCTAATGAGGCCAGACGGTCTCTGAGATATCCGGCGATAGACGCACCCGGAGCAGATATGCTCACGCAGCGCGGCGGGACCGGAGCTTTAGGAGATAGCGGCGGTGACGAAGGTGGAAATCCCAGAAGAAAGGAGGGAGGGTAATGATTTTTGATAATTTCGAAAGCATAGAAATCAGCGGAAAGACATACCGTTTAAAACTGACTAATAAAGGCACATATGAAGCTGAAACAAAGTTACGGCATGAGTCCTTGATGAAATTTTTACAGTCAGTTAAAGAGCAGGCGGCTCCGCTGCACGATGTATTTGTGCTGTTCACTCAAGCTCTTATTGACGGCAACGACGGTATGACACACGAAGACGCGGAATGCTTGTATTATGAAGCGATACCGCAGTATTCACCGGCAGTACTGATGGCTTACGCGTTATCGGCACTGATTAAATCAGGCACGGTAGCTGACCCAAAAAAAGTCGAGGCAGCATTGCCGAAGCCGGAACAGATGAAGGCACTGATGAAAAAAGCAGGCAAAGCGTAAGGCCGGCGGGATACCGAACGTTTCGGGATATGCTGGAAGTGCTTGAAGTTATTGCACTCGGTGAACTCAATCTGACTCCAGAGCAATTCGGAAAGTATACTGTTTCGGAAATCGACGCGATGTTTGATGGTTATTTGCGGCGTTACGATGCGCTGGAGGATTTAATGATCATTAACTGCGCGTTACCGACATACAGAGGCGCCTACGGCCGAAAAGCGCCGACATATAAGAAATTGACGAAACATCGGCGGAAGCGAAACGGGCCCGTCCCGAAAATGGATGAGAAAGAAGAAGCTTACTGGCGCAGTATTTTATAAGAAAGAGGTGGTTAAATGCTGAAAAGCATAGAGATGAAGCGCGATATTGACGCACTGAAAGATGAAATTAAGGCTTTTATCGAAAAGAAAGAAGCCGTACCTGCAGAGAAGCAGAAAGAATTGGGAGATAAGCTTACCGCTTATAGTGAGCAAAAAGCACTGGAAGCTGAAGCAAAAAGGAAAAGTTATTTAAAAGGAGAAAACAAGATGGACAAAAAAAGATTTAATGCAGCACTTAAAAATTTCTTGCTGGGACGCGCGGTGACCGATACTGAATATGCGACCTATTTTGAAGACAAAGCCGCGGGTCAGAATGGCGCAGTTGCCGCTGATGGGGGCGTCCTCGTTCCCGAAGAACTGCTGTCTTTGCGGGAAAATAACGGAGTCGGCGTGGATCTTCGTGCTATCGCGACCGCTATCCCGGTAACGACTCGCGCGGGGACGGTACCGTGTATCGATTATGGGCAGGATGTCGAACTGACAGATTTCGAAGAAAATACCGAGATTGCGCAGAAAAAAGGTGTATTTACCAGCGTTAAGTATACGCTGGCGTCTAAAGGCGCTATTATTCCGGTATCCCGTGAATTACTACAGGATGCTAACTCTGACGTATTGGCAATTATTGGAACGCTTTTCAATCGAGTGTACGGTACTACAGTAAATAAGGACATCTGTGCTAAAGTACTTGCCGCGGCGAAAGAAACTAAGATTGCCGCTATGAATACCGTGGTCACTGTCGATGCGGTTAAAAAAGCTATAATTGAACTCCCGCTGGATGCGGGATCCGGAGCTACTGTTGTTATGAATCAGGTTACGTGGGCGGGTCTTGCACTTGCGAAAGACAAGCAGGACAGATACCTGCTTTCCCGCGACGCTAACAACGCAGCGGTAAAAGAAATCGAAGGGCGCCCGATTATTGTCGTCGAAGGAAGCAATCTTGCGGATAATACTATTCTTGTCGGGGACTTCTCAGCTTTGTATCACATTGCATATCCGTCTCTCGAAGTTGCGTCTTCGGAAGAAGCAGGGTTTACCAAAAATTCCGTTCTTGTCCGCGCCGTATGCCGCTTCACGGATATCTCTGTTTACGACAAAGCCTTTGTAAAGCTTACTAAGACGCCGTAAGGGGTGCTTTGTGTTTAAGCGAAACCCGGGCCGGTTTTGTCATCGGATTACGCTGCTTAAGCCGTCCGCGCCGGTCCGTGACGAACTGGGCGGCTTAAGCGAAACTACGTACGTTCCGGCGGTTACGTTGTCTGCTATGTGCGAACAGCGTAACCAGAGCCGGCAGCAGATCGTAGGGGATTACGTCACTGTGGATACCCGGTATTTTGTCATTCGAGATGTCCGGGGTATGAGTGCAGTAAAAGGGCTGGATACATCGTGGAGACTGTCATATAGGGATTTTATCTATCTCATTAATGACATATTGCTGCTTGACGAAAGCAGGCCGTATTTCTTGCAGATTACGGCGACGGCTATTAATAGCGGAGGTGGCCTGATATGAAGTATAAATCTCCGTTTTATCCCGTAACCAAAGCGTTTTATGCGGTGACAAAAAACAGTCCGATAGGTTTGGACTGGTTCGACAGTGCGGTGCCGATTACCGAAATAGAAGACTATTTCAGAAAGCAAAAAGAGTTTGCCTACGGCATTTTAGGCGCCAGCGACGCGGACTGCACCGCTACTGCGCCGGATATGGCTTCGTGGAATATGTCGCTGCAGCTGGAGATCTACAGTAACTATAAAGGCCGCAAAGTGATTGCAGAAAAGCTGGAAGCGCTGCTGAACTATTTAAGCGGCGACGCGGGCTGGGATGCACTGCAAAAAGAGCTGTACGCAGACGGATACCAGCTTATCAGTATTAAAGTAGGCTCGCTGCGGACGAATCTACCGGTATACGGCGATACTGGTGTATGGCAGAACGGCGGTACTACTCTTATTTTTAGAATTGATCAAATAGCATGAGGTGAAAAATGGCTGTAACTATCGCAAAAGAAAAATACCCGGCGTTTACCGGGGAAGTCGGGGTTTCCGGCAAACGAATTATCCTGTACATCAATTACGGTACGGGAGCGTCCGAAGCAAGCCCGAAATGGATTAAATTGGGCGGATTGACGTCAAATACGCACTCCGTGTCTGCCGAGGTCAAAACGGCGCAGACAAAGGATACCGGTTATTGGGCTGACGGCGTTGTGACTTCGAAGACTCACGAGCTGGATGCAGAAGTTGTTATGCGTCGAGATAATGAAGCGCAGAAAGTCATCGAAGAGTTCTTGTACGATGATGCAATTACCGCCGAAAAAGGCGCTCTGCAGTTTGCCATCGTTGATTTGGATACTAAAGAATACATTGTCGGTAAGTACGTACCGACATCATGGGAAAAGACGGCAGACGGGGAAGACGTCGTGTCTTACTCACTGAAAGCGACAGGAGTCGGCGCTCCGGTCAAGAAAACAGGTTTTGTAGAGCCCACGGCTACGCCAGGGCATTAATTTAAAAGGGTAGAGCGGTTTGTTGAGTAAACCGCTCTATTATTTTTATCATGACGCTTGAAGAACTACAGGAAAAAATAGAAGATTATACTCGACGGGGCTTTATCGTAGATGTTGCCGCGGCGTGTAAGCACGCAAAGTACGCAACGACGGATTATATAAAAAGAACGCATCCGAAAACTGCTTTTTCCGGTAAAAATCTTATAACCGCGCCAGATGGTACGTCGGAGATTATTCCGAGCCACTATGCTGTCGAAGTTGATAACGTAACGGCTACCATTTATGCTAATTATTTCGCGCGGTGGTACAATACCGGGGCGCATGGCGGATACATCCGGGGAAGAGGCCCGAGGCAGGGCATGAAAGCTACCAAATATCCAGCTCGAGGGGATTATTTTGGCCGGAATAAAGCAGCCATAGAGACTTATTTTGCAAGTCAAGTAGACGCGTATTTAGAGACGCATATTGAATTATAAATTTGAAATCAACAGTGCCTTAACCGGCGCTTTTTAAATAAAAGGAAGTGCTTGAATGGCAGACGCGAAGATCGTTATAAAGACAGCTACTGACGATGAAGGGCTGAAAAGATTAAAAGCGGCGTTCGCAGAAGGCTCGCAGAAAGCAGCAGAACTCAAACAGCAACTCAAAGATCTAAATAAGACGACTCGCAACGGCACAAAAGCGACGACTGAACAGAGGCAAGCATTAAAAGATCTCAGGATGGCGCTGCACAGTCAAAAAGAAGCGAACGCTGCATACTCGCGTGCTATTAAAGATACTACAAAAAGTATAGAAGCCGCCAGTCAGAAGTCGAAAGAGGCTGCGGGGGGATTTAAGCAATTACTTTCGTCGTTCCGCGGCGGATCTACAGCGACTACAGCATTCTCTGTCGCGCTCGGCAACGCATTAGTTAGTGCACTATCAGCGGTTGTCGATATAGCGAAAGACGCGGCCATGCATATAGTAAGTGTCGGCTTGGCTGCGCAGCAAACGACGGCGCAGCTGGGCGCTATAAAAAATAACATAAACAGCGGAAAAGAGACATATCGCATATTTAATGATCTCGAGCGCGACCTGAATTACGACTCAGCGGCTGTACAAGAAATGGGCATACAGCTGCTTGCGATGGGCTATACGGCGCAAGAGTCGGCGGATATGATCCGGCTATGCGCTGACGCAGCGGCGGGTCTCGGTAAGAAGCAAGAAGGCGCAGAAATGCTTGTTACTACGCTTGCGCGCATTAAAGCTACCGGGGACGCAAGCAGCCGGCAGATTATAGCTCTACAGATGGCCGGCATTAATCTTGACGATGTCTTCGGGTCTCTGGGTATGACCGGCGAAGAAGCAATGAAGGCGCTGGACGATGGAACGCTGGATGCGCAGGACGCTATTCAAGCATTAACCGACTACTTACACCAGTTCGATGGATCAATGGCTAAATCTAAGCAGAATATCATTGACCAATGGGGTGATGTCACCGGAAATATTAACGCGGCATGCGGAGAAATCGGTGCAGCTATTCTTGATGCATTTCAGCAGTCAGGAATAGTACAAGAGCTTATTGACATCACGCAGGATCTCGTGGATTTCATTCGCGGCGACGGTCTCGGCGTGTTCTCCCTGCTGGGCGATGTGGCCGGCGCTGTTTTATGGGGGATCGATGCCATATTATCGGTGATAAAAACTGCCATAGAGGCTATCTACGTCATCATATTTAATTTGGCGATAGGATTTAGCGAAGTTGGTGCCGAAATTGTCGATTCGTTGCGGCCGGTCATAGATGTACTGAAAGAAATTTACGATTTTGCAGTCGAAGTACTAAGCATTTTAGGCAGAATTGCCAGCGCGGCAGCATCCGGCATCCACCGTCAGTATGAAATAGCTGTAGCGGGCGGTGTTAATAATGAAGAAGAGGAAGCCGCTTTGGCTAATGCGACGCACGGTTTGGTTCGTGAGTCGCAGAGGTTCAATTCCGCGGGCAGCTTGGCTAAAAGGTCAGGCGGCGGAGGAGGCTCCCACAGCGGTGGCGGATCAGCTGTAAAAAAGCTGACTGAAGAAGAAAAAGCTGTGGAAGCGCTGATTAAAAAATACGCTGACGCGGATAAACAGAAATGGGCGCTGGCTAAATCGGCGGTAGAACTCGCGCAGGTTAGTGTCAAGATGATGACTAAAGAAGAGCAGAAGACAGAAGGTCTGCAAGTAACTCTGCAAGGGCTCAAAAATGCGCATGATCAGTTAGTTGAGGGGTACACAAACGAGCTCAAGCTTGCGCAGAAAATTACCGACGCATCTACGCGCGACAAAACGATTAAAGCTATTAACGATCAGATAGACGCGGAAAACAGTTTATACGCGGCTAAAGTAAGAGCGGCGCAGTTCGATTTGGCGTTAAAAAATAACGAAGAAAATACGAAAAATCTGGTAGACAGAATACTCGGTGATCCAGACAGCACAAAATATAAGATAGATCAGCTCAAGAAGACACTGCAAGAAAACTTGAAAGATCTTGATACAGTCGTCTCTAATCCGGACGAAGCGGAGGCTTTAAGCGGAGCAGCTAAGCTCTTACAGATGACCCCTGATGCACTGGCAGAAGAGCTAACAGCAAAAGGAGAGACGCTGCAGTCGTTTGTAGATCAGTATAAAGCGGCTTTAGCAGAAGCGGCCGATGCTGAAATTCAGCAGCTGACCACCGCGCAGCAGTGGCACGATAAAATTGTTGGCTATATGAACGATGTCGGTAAAAGTATGGGCAGCGCTATGTCGGATTTTATTACCGGCGCAAAGTCGGGAAAAGAAGCGCTGGCTGATTTTGCTAAGAACATTATTAACACTGCGGTATCAATACTGACCGAATGGCTCGGCGTGTTTGCGATTTATTCTGCATTTCCTACGTGGGCAAGCGGTATGACACCTGCGGATATGGCCAATAAAACGGTGTTTGGCATTACAAAAAAGGCGGCAGGCGGATACATTACCGGCCCGGGTACTGGTACCAGTGACTCTATTCCAGCTATGCTGTCTAAAGGAGAGTACGTTATCCGCTCGGCTGCAGTAGACCGCATAGGCGTCGGGATGTTAAACGCTATTAACGCCGGCGCTACTCCGGAATTTTCGGATGGTGGCGGAGTAGATGATAATGCAGGCGGCGATGTAAATCTGTCTGTATCAGCTTTAGATGCTAAGTCTTTTATGGACTTTTTAAACCGCGGAGGACTCAAGCAAATCAAGCAGGCGCTGCATGAAAACAACCGAAATTTTGCGACAGATAGCGGGGTATGGTAAATGGCTTTGAAAAAGTTTCCGGACATACAAAAAGCGGCATGGAACTCCTCTAAAAAAGAGACTTGGAATACAACAGTGAAAAAAACAGGCTCCGGCCGAAGGCGGGCTATGACGAATCAGTTGTATCCGGACTGGACAATCAGTGTACAGTTTAAGCGGTTGACCGATGAAGAATCTCGTAAAATATTAGGCTTTTGCGCGCTGCAGAAAGGGGCGCTTCTTCCGTTTCTTTGGTTAGATCCGAAGGATTACCAGGTAAAAGGCATACAAATCCCGATGATTTCCCCCGGTAAATATCAAGCAGTTATGCAAGTTGGGGAGTATGTAGAGCCCGCCGCGTATATTGAGAATGCCACTGTTTATCGCAACGACGCAAAAGTGCCGGCGTCGGATTATACGATAACGGACGGGGTAATCGTTTTTAAAACAGCTCCGGCTGGCAGCGACGTCATTAAGGCCGATTATACGTATTACTGGAAAGTATGTTTTGACGACGACGGACTGGGAATCACAGAATTATTTAGAAACTGGAACGAAACGGGAAGTATCAAGCTGAGGGTAGTACGATGAAGAAAGTAACGACTGACTTAGAAACGTATCTGAATACAGAGAAAAGTTTTACATCTTGCGATCTGTATGAAATGGCACTGTCGAACGGAAATAAATACTACTATGCCGATACAGATCAAGACATTATATATAATGGAAGAACATATCAGCATAATGCGCTGCTTATCAAGCGCAGTCAGATAGATCTGCAGAGCGATGTTTCGGTAGATACATTAACAGTCACGATAAACGCGGATCCTGACGATAAGATAGAAAACAAGCCGCTGCTCAAGGCGGCACACGAAGGCGTTCTTGATGGGGCGATATTGTCTTTGCGGCGTTGTTTTTTCCGCGGGGCGTCGGTGTTAGGCACGATAGGACTTTTCGCAGGGAATGTCGAAGTTAAGCAGGCGGGGGGCGTCGACCTGCAGCTGTCTATAAAATCGAAAACACAAGGACTGAACATGAAATTTCCGATCCGGAAGTACTATCCGCAGAAAGCGTATAGTACGTCAGGAGAGGGGGTTATCAGCTCGACGGATATAGATAACGCGTCGGTCGTGGCGCCATATGTGCCTTTGAAAGAGATACTTATATGACCGTCGGCGAGAGAATAGCTGCAGAAGCGCAGGCATGGCTCGGAACGCCACACGTTAATATGGCAAAAGTAAAGGGCGTAGGCGTAGACTGCGGTATGCTGCTAATCGGTGTGCTCGAAGGCGCACAAATAATAAAACCGGATACGATTAGCATCGCGCCATACTCTAATATGTGGCATTTATCGCATTCAGAAGAGTGGTTTCTGAGGTACGTACAAAAATATTGTGACGAAGTCACCGATCTACAAATTGGTGATTTTTTGTTGTACAAGTACGGTCGCTGCATATCTCATGCAGCAGTATATATTGGGCAGGACAGAGTTATTCATGCATTAATCAATCAAGGTGTGATAGTTACAGAGATGAGCGATGTTATGTTTTATGACCGCCGCGGGCAGCCGCGGCTTAAGTATATCTACAGATGGAGAGGCGATAAAGTATGAGTTTTTTCAGGGGTCCGAATATCGTTACTCGGGCTAACAAAATCTCAACATTTACGGTTAATACTGCCGAATACGGTACCGCTGTTCCGGAAATTTACGGTACAACGCGTATCGGCGGGAATATTATTTATTATGATGATTTTACCGCACATGAGCACAAAGAGACGCACCGGGCGGGCAAAGGCGGCGGAAAACAGACTAACATCACATATACCTATTCTGTAGCTACGATTATCGGACTTTGCGAAAGCCAAATAGCCGGTATCGGTAGGATCTGGAAGGATAAAGAAGTTTACAATTATCCATCTGAAGAAGTAGGGCTGTCACTTTTCGATGGCGCGTCTACGCAGTCGCCGTGGAGTTATGTAGCGCAGCACCATCCGGATAAATCACTTCCGTATAATGGTTTGGCGTACCTGGCGGGCGTTATCGATTTGGGTGACTCTGCGGCTATGCCGACGTACAATTTCGAAGTAAAAGGTAAGCTGCTTAGTACCGGAGACGGTATCGACGTTAATCCTGCGGATTACATAAGAGCGCTGTTAGACAGAGTCGGATTGTCCGATGTCACTATTGAAAACCTCGACGAGTACAGAAAGTACTGCAAAGAGGCCGATCTGCTTATTTCTACTCCGGCGGATGCCGACGAGAGCGCCGTGCGCGACATCGTTAAAGAGATAACGGGACTCACTAATGCGCATATTTTTTGGTCTAACGACCGGTATAAAATTGTCATAACCGAAGACCGTCCTGCGGGTAACTGGACGCCGGATAAGACCGTACAGTATGACCTGACCGCCGACGATTTCATTCCGCAGTCTGACGGAGCGCTTGTCACATATCAGCGGAAAGACTCCGCGGATATTTATAATCGTTTTCCTGTTGAGTTTAGTAACAGAGTTAACAGCTATGAAAAAGAATCTGTCGCTTATCAGTTCTCCGAAGATATTGCGAATCACGGGCTCCGGCAAGCAAATACAATAAATGCACGGTATGTATATACGAAAGCGCGCGCCGTGAAAGTAGCCGAAATGGCCGCTCGTAAGAATAAATACGGAAGAAACCAGTATACTTTTACTCTTGATTGGGCTTTCTGCAGAATAGAGCCGGGCGACTTAGTACGTATATCCGATAAGTATAGCGGGATTGATAAACAAGTAGTCAGGGTGACTGCAGTTACCGAAGACGATAGCGGAATGCTTACAGTTACAGCAGTATCCGTGCCTCCGGGAAACTACTCTGCGGCTACGTATGATGTGCATGATGTAGATCGTCCGTATATTGACTACAACAAAACAGCTCCGGACACCGTGCCGGTTATTTTCCAGCCGCCCGCAGATCTCACATCTGACGGGCTTGAACTGTGGATTGCGGCGAAAGGCAAAGCTGACGGCTGGGGCGGATGTACTGTGTATGTCTCCGATGACAACACGAACTACCGGACAGTCGGGCAAATTGCAGGCTCTGCGCGGTGCGGTAAATTAACACAGCCATTGTCGCCGATGCCGAATCATCCATCGGGTAATCAAGTACTTGTAACGTGTAATGATCAGCTGCTTAGCGGTACAGCGCAGGACGCAGAACGCAAAAATACACTCTGCTGGATCGACGGCGAGTGTATGAGTTACATCAACGCTAATTTGCAATCGAACGGTGCGTGGCTGCTGTCCGGGTTATACCGCGGCCAGTGCAATACAACGATAAGAATGCATGCTAAAGATACAGACTTTGTCCGGCTTGATAATTCGGTATTTAAAGTGCCGTTCGCGAAAGAAGACATCGGCAAGAAGATTTATCTGAAATTCTGCTCGTATAACATTTTCGGCGCGGGAAATCAAGATCTGTCCGAAGTTAAAGCTTATGAGTACACATTAGCCCCGTACTATATCCCGCCCGTTACGAACATCACAGCGTATAACAGGTATAGGCAGCTTGCGGACGGCGTATCACGTTATGACATCGTCGTAAACTGGATGCCGCCCGAACTGCAGTCTTATCTACAAGGTGATGTTTGGTATAAGACAAGCAATGGGCAGGCAAAAGATCTCGTTATCAAAGAAGGCACCAAAGGCTCTGAACTCGGATTCGATGGCGAGTGGACATTCGGCGGAAGCGGAAAAGACCAAGTTGTCATTCCGCAGGCAATCGTCGGAGATACCTACCTGATTGCGGTCTGCACAAAAGACGAATGGGGTGAAAGTACAAGTCCGGACACCTCACCACAGCTGAAGATCCTTGTCGCGCTTAAAACGGAAATTCCGAACACACCCGACGGATTCGGCATAGACTTTGGGTCCGTCTGTACCGCAAGCTGGAAAGAAGTTACAAATACCGACGTTGCGTTTTATGAAGTTCGAACGGACAACAATGCCGGCGCTGAAACATCGGGACTGTTAGTACGGACGAACAACTTGTCTGCTATCCTGCCGCTGACCGAACGGAGCGGGAAACTGTATCTGTACGCGAAATCTGCCATCGGCAAATATTCTACCTCAGCTATTTTGCAGTATAACAAGCAGCCGCCAAAGAAGCCTAATCCGCCCGTACTTACAAGTACAATCGGAGGTTTTGGACTGACAGCTGGAGCGATTCCGAAAGATTGCGCTGGGATGAACATCTATATCAGCGGTACTGATGGGCAGAAGACAATCAAGACAGAAAACAACAGCTACAGTCACACTTGCGGTGCGGGTATCTATGACGTCGCCATCGCTTATTATGACCTTTTCGGCGAAGGTGAAAAATCCGGAGAGAGCCGTGTTACTGTCAAAATCTCAATCAGTAAGGACATGATTGACGATGAAGCGGTAAGTCTTGCGAAAGTAGACGCGTTAGTTAAGCAAAAGCTCAACGACGGCGCAATCGCAAAGCAAGACGTAACGACAATAGTCTCTAACCTCGGAAATCTCATGCTTGCAAAAGCTAATTACAGCGCCATAGCTCAAATGACCGATGCAATCAATTTAAGGGTGCAGAAAGGCGATGTCATCAATCAGATCAACTTGTCACCGACAACAACGACGATTGCAAGTAGATATCTACACGTTGGAGCCGAAACAGTCATAGATAACAACGTCATAGTGAGCCGCATGCTTGCCGCAAAAGCGGTTACAGCAGACAAGTTGGCGGTAACGAGTCTATCGGCAATCACAGCAAGAATCGGAAGACTGGAAACGGCAACAAGCGGAGCGCGTACGGTAATTCAAGATAATTTGATTGAAATTTTTGATGAGAATAATTTCAGAGTTATAGCGTTGGGGGTAAATGTGTAATGGCTATTGGACTAAAGATTTACCATCCGCAAAAAGGATTAACACTCGATATCACAGATTCACTGACACGCATTCTTGGCAGTTTTACAGCCGACACACCGACGGGAAGCCGAACTATCGATATTCGAGATAATGACCGGCTATTTGTGTTTTTTGTGCCGGAAACGGCGGAGTATACGGCACCTATACGGATAACGACATCGAGAAATCAAATTAACTGGGTGTATCGTGGAGATTTCGATCACGTACATAAACAAAGGATATACTATGGCACTTATTAATTTCTTGGAAATTTACAACGCAGATCGTCGCCTTATTATCAACAATAAGTATAAAAATTTACGGTTGCTGAAAGTAGATAAGCTGCCATTGCCGAAAGAGATGGGCGGAAACGGCGGATGGCGATATTGGGAGTATGAGATACCATTCGGGCTAAATTACCTGCCGGCTATACACTGTAATCAATCTCAATATTATGTCACGACAGAAGCCATGGCGGGGAAAATGATAGTCCGTGTACAAGCGCATGACAGCGTATCGATGACAAAAGAACAGGTACACGACGCAGTCACGTTGTATATATTTACCGAACAGGTCGAACAAGACACATCTGGAGTGGGTCTATTTATCTGGGATCCGGAAACAAAACAGCTGGTATTTAACAGTAAATCGGTCTATATGCGGGTTATCGGCAGCCATATCAAGTCGGAAATATCGACGAACGACACTGCAGGACTGGCGTCGACTATGCCGGAGACGGCTTTTCTGTGCGGGAAGGTGGCGGCGATTATGTTCTCTATGCACGAATTTCAAAAGTGCACGCCGCAGGTTGTTATGCAGAGCTCTCTTAAGCTAAACTGGCTCAATGATAATACGTTAAAAGCAGCTTGGCTTGCTGATTACGGATCGCCAAATAACGGCGACATAAATATACCAACGGGAGTTCTACGTGCTACCTGCATTTTGTTTGTTAATGTCACAGGTTATTAGAAAAAGGAGAAAAATCATGAAAAGAATATGCAAAGTAAACGGTAAAGTGTCTTATCCGCAGAATGACGGAGTTTTAACGACATTCAGTTTTCACAATCCGCAGACTGGCGAAGTATATGCTATGTCAACAACGTCGCAAGAAGAAACCGATGAATTGAACTACGGCGATACCGTCACGCTTGAAATCAAAAAAGCCGAGGTATCCGAATGAAACCGCAGACATTTCAACATCCGGAAATAAGAGACGAGAATGACAACATCATACAGCCCGGGGCGTTTGGCAAAAACACGCCGTTTTGCACGAAAGGAAACGACGGTATCTTAGACTACATTGCAAACGATCTGGAGTACCTGTATAAAAACGGGGGCAGCGGTGGCGGACAGGGTATTCAAGGCCCCAAAGGAGATCCGGGGCCCAGAGGAGAACCGGGGCAAAAAGGGGCGGACGGAAAAGATGGAACTGCTGCGACAATCAAAATCGGAACGGTAACAACAGTGGCGCCGGGAACAAATGCTAAGGTCACAAATGCCGGTACAGCCAACGCGGCGGTGTTTAACTTCTCAATCCCGAGAGGCGAAAAAGGAGAGAAAGGAAACACGGGGATACAAGGTCCGCCGGGGCCCGCCGCGGATTTATCGCAGTATGTGGAGAAAACAGATATTTTTGATGGGAACATGATTAAATTGCCTAATGGGGCAAAGATAGGAGTGGAATAATGGACAAGCTTAAAATCATTAGATCGAATGGAGAAGAAGAAATTGCCGAGTTGACGACGGATAAATCATTAGTCGGAAACAATTACTTGAAACTGGATATCGGCGGCGTGCCGCATTACGCAAAAGTCGGAGATGTTGTTGACACGCACATGTACACTTTTAACGGCGTCGACGGTAAAAAATACTACGTCAAAAAGGAGATAAAAGCAGAAGAAAACGAAGAGTCTATCGAAATCACAGACAGCTATCAGTTCAACATTGCTGATGGTATTACTGTACTTAAAGTGTCGGATGGCATAAAAGATACATACATTAAGGTGTCTCCTTATCTGTCTATTTCTGTCGAGTTCGTGTGGCTGCACGTAGGAGTTGACTATAGATGGAAACTCGTAAATGACGAAGACGATATTACAATCTGGGGAACGTCTACTCTAAGAAATAAATACGTGAAAATAAGCTGGTCAAGCGAGATAAACAAGCATGAGACTGACGCGGATTTGACAGAATAAACGAGGAGACATCATGACATTTTTTCAAAAAATTAAAAGAAAGATAAAGAAGTACAACAAACCACCGGTATGGTGGGGCGGTTTCGTCACCTGTGTTTTCGTCTTAGACTTGATAGACTTTGCAGAATACTTCTGCCGAACTTCTCTGAATCTCTTGGACAAATGGGAATCAAAGACAGTCGTAAGTGTTGTGCTGATGTACATCTTGTCATTTATTAACAGTGCATACGGGGTTGTGCTCAATGCTTACTTCTGGTTGATTATTATTGACATCTCTACACGCTGGCTCGCTATCGGTTATCAGTATCTCGTTGATAAAGGCATGGATCCCGATTACTTAACAACGAGAGAAAAGCTGTACGGTATAATTCTTGCGTTCAGTGCAAAGCGGCTAAAATCTAAAATCATGCTGTGGGGGTTTCTGACAAAGTTTATTCTCTTCACAATTCTCATTCTCACGGCTTCGCAGATTGATACGGTTTTATCGGCGATAGAGATACCGTTGTCGTGGCCGGTACTCAAATTCATGTTCGGTTATATCTGCTACAACGAGATATTGTCGATTTGTGAAAATTTACGGGACGCAGGAAATCATCATATAGACAAGCTAATAACGCTGCTTGATAATAATATTTTTGCAAAACTCAAGAAATAGCCGCTGTTTAGCGGCTGTTTTAGATAGGAGGTATTTATGACAATAGCCGAATTTAGACAAGAGCTCATTGATAAGAGAAGCTATTTTTATCAGTTTCCGTGGCCGGCGACGACATACGGACACTGGTCGGCCGGACGGTACTTCACAACGTTTAACGACTATCATTTTAACGTTGACGGAGACGGAGAAATCATCTACACAAGGTCTCTCGATGAAGTACCGCGAGCAACTTGGCACAGAAACACGGGCAGTATTGCTATTGCTCTGTGCTGTTGCTATAATGCCCGCCCAGATGACCTGGGTGAATACCCACCGACCGCGGCACAGATTGAAACGATGGCGAAGATGTTTGCTGTCATTGCCGAGGTTTTTGACAACCCAATCGATAGGGAACATTTCATGACGCACGGCGAGGCCGCTAATGACGACGGCTATGGATTGTACAGCGGAGAGCCCGACTGCCGCTGGGATTTAGAGCAGCTGTGCGATCAGGACGAAATCGGGACCGGCGGGGACATCATCCGCGGAAAAGCGCAATGGTATTTAGAGAACGGAGTGTAAAATGTATGAGAAGAAAAAGATTATCGCTGTTGCTTGCGCTGTCTTTGCTGTCTGCGCCGTGCTTGTCTATCTCATATGCACAGGCACCACGGGCAGTCGAAACGGTAACGATGCAAAGGACGCAGTACGAGAGGCTCAAGAATATAGCACAAAATCAGCAGATGCGGTTAGATCTGCTGGAGATGAAATTAAATCAGCTGGAGAACAACTCGACAGAAGCGTCTCAAGAGTTGACCGAGCTGCAGAATCAGCTGACAGAGTGCAGAAAAGAATTGATAGAAACGCAGAAACAATTGCGGAGTGCAGAGATATCATTGCAGACAGCAGAAGAGAACTTGATGAAATTGAATCTATCTTTAGACAGATTGACGAAGAAAATCGATGATTTAACGCATGATCTGAAGCTTGCGAAACGGCAACGAAATCTCTGGTCGTACATCGCGGGAGCCGTAGCGACAGGCTGGTTGATAGACAAATTAAGTAATTGACGGGGCGGGAAACCGCCCTCTTTTTTTATTGCACGGTATAAAGATAATTTATAATAAAATATCTTGAAAACGTATTGACTAATCAACTTGATTATACTATACTATAATCAAGAAAGGACGAGAGTTAAAAACAAGGAGGAAAACAAAAATGGAAAATACATACGAACTCAAAGGCAGCGAAAAACAAATCACTTGGGCGACGGACATGTTAAACGATGTAATGGGCACGATTAACAGGAATATCGAGATTAGCAAAGAAAGAAATCAGGAAAGAGATGTAAGAGCATTTGAGACAGTAAAAAATAAAATTAATAAAATCATTGAACAGAAAAAAGAAGCAAGCTTTTACATAACAAATAGAAACGCTTTTAACCCGCATACAGTAATTAAAACCGCAGAAGAAATAAGGAACAGAATGTAAGTAGGAGGAAACCAAAATGAAAATAAAAGGATACGAATACCCCGCCGCCCTCGGTGGAACGGGATATAGCTTATTTAAACTGAACGAAGAGGTATACAACGAAGTAACATTTATCACCCCTGCTTATTGGGAATTAAAGAAAAACAAAAATGGACTCCCCATGCTCGTCAATCAGAAAACAGGAGATAAAGGCCTGAACATTTCGGGTAGAAATGGAATCCCATATATAACTGAGACACAGTCAGGGAAAGCGTATAAATGCCGCGTAAAAGCCAACTGGGGCGGGCACCGTAAAGGGGCGGGAGCAAAAAGAACCCTGCCTCCGGGCGCCAGGGCACGGTCCATCAGGATGACCGATGAAGAGTGTGAAAAGGTGAAAGACTTTTTGAAAAAATTGAGAGAAAGAAATGAAAACGGTAGATAAAATAAAAAGAGCGATATCACTATCGCTCTTTTTAATCTTGTAACTCACATTGCTTTTCGGATAAGCGGAATTTTAAACTGTAAGATAAGTGGTAATCTACGTGATTTCTCTTGGGTCACCAACAACGCCACTTTTATTTTGTCGGGATAAACAGTTATGTTTTTAACGGCAAGCTCAAACAGGGTCTTGATAAATTCAAGACTCTGTTTTTGTTTGAGTTGTTTTTGAAAAGTATCAATGATTTTATCAACATTGAAAGCTGTAGACCACACAATAATTTGTTATATACAGGTAGACGTAGATTGTAAAAGCAAAGGACTATGGTGATATAGAATTTCATAAAATTTTGCGGGCAGTAAAACGAAATCTGAAGAAGTTAAATACGTAAGGTTTGGAAATCGCGTATAAATAAGTTAAAAATGAGGTTGTGGATGGAAATGAAAAAACACTGAAAAAGAAGTCTAAACGGCTGCGTAAGGATGTATCCGTTTATATGTATGAGTTTGGGAATATTAAAAAAGATAAATTGCCTGTGTATCCAAATTATATGTGCCATCGGTGGATATTAATTAATGATCGGATCTAAATTGCTGAAAAGTGAAACATCGAAAAAATGGATAGAGAAAGATGTTAAAGCGGAACTGGATAGAAAAAATGCGCGGATATAAAAGTGATAAGATGAAAAGCTGGATCGATTATACGGGCAATGATATTTTGCTTACTAATCTGCTAAATTTCATCTTTAGAAGAAATCTATCTGGAGAGGAAAATGGGGTTAAATTAAGAATTAAGGATTGGTTGAGAAATACAAGGGGTTACCTGTAGAATAAAAAGAATGTAGGCGTGATTAAAGAGGATAAACATTTTTTGATATTTACTGGTACGCTAAAGAGAGTTTAGATGTGGAATTAAAATCAAAGCGATGAAGAAAAGGAGTAAAAGATGAAAGTAAAATACAGGGGTTCATCATTTGGTGTAGACAGATTGACTGATGGGAGAATATATATCTGTACTGGCATTGAATATGGAAATCCCCGTATTATTGATGATTCTGGCGAAGATTATCTTTATTCTGCTATTAATCTGGGGCAATGTGATAACAAAAGAGTTCATGATAAATGGGAAATCGTAGAAGATAATGAAAGTGAATCACTCCAAAAGTTGATTAAATAAAGAGTTATCCGGCAACCTGGATATAAAATATCTTTAAAGGGGCTACCGAATAACTCTTTATTCTATTTTATATTATTTTTCCGGCGATCGCATTAATTATATGATAACCGGATTCTTATATGTAACCTTATAAAAACCATGTCTTAAAAATGTGCTTTTTTCCTGCGGCTTTATTACTAGTACCGATACCACAGATTAGACAGAATATAAGTGCCATGAATTTATTTCCTTTTACAATTAACTTTCAAGCAAAGTGGCTTCCTGGATTAATTCTTGCACGATCGTTTCATTGCATTTTTCGACAAGGGATTTCATTCGAAACAAGTCTATAATAGCCCAAATGAAAACGCCTCCGTAAGTAATCCAGTATAGTATATTTCTTACAGGTTTCCTTAAATAAAAATAATGAATACAGAAAAACCAGCAAAGATAAGCGACTGAGAGGTCTTTCTCTTTAGCTGCAAGTCTGTTCGTTACATAATTTTTTTGTGCAGGTGTCAATTCATTTAGTAATAAGGCTGTTTTTTCCGTCATATTGATGATTTTCTCCTTTATAAAATTAATGACTTTTGAAAGGATATATTATGCGGCAGCCAGTCCTAAGATTTTTACACTCTTCAGTTTAAGCCGGGGAAGGACAGGCGCTTCAAAGGGGCGTGCTTCGGTAATTATTTTTTGATTGAAAGAAAGTTCTCCAGAAAAATTCATCATTGTCTCCGCAAATAAAAAAACTTATTTTAACGGTTGCCATTAAATTATAATACAGGAAAAAGCAAAAGAACATTTTCTCGTGATTTCGTGGACGGAAGTAAGAAATATTTCAAATGTATCTGCCGGTGAAAAACCGCCATCCGATGGACAGCGGGAATATTTACGCCAGTTTTTCAATCATTTTATTCCATCCGGCTTTTTGGAGGCGGTGAAGCAGGACAGTCGCGCAGGAGGCGCGGATGCATTGGTCAAGTAAAAGGGCGCACCATGCGCCGACAAGGCCCCAGCCCATGATAAAAAGGAAGAATGCTGTCATGATAGGACGGAGAATCGTGATGCTTACGAAAGCATACGCCGCAACAGAAGCGGTCTTTCCGCTGCCGCGCAGGATACCTGCACAGACGAGGGCATGTCCTGCCGGAAAATTCACGACAGCGCAGATAAGCATAGCGATGCCGCTCATAGCAAGCGCTTCGGGATCGGAAGAATAGAAGGAAAAGATTTCTTCTCTGAAAACGGCAGTGAGGGTGAACGCGGCGGTGGAACAGATCAGAGTCCATTTAATGCCTGCCCGTTTAAACGCGTGCCATTCGGTTTCCGATTTTTTGCCGATAGACTGCCCTGCGGTGACCATGCTCGCTTTGCCGAATCCTACGATGTAGTCCCAGTAAATATCGGCAATATTCATACAGATACTGTGGACGGCAAAGGGAATCGTGCCAAGGCTCGCCGACATGCGGGTGAAAAGAACCATGCCTATACGCTCAAAACCCTGTTCACTGAAAACAGAAAGGAAAATAGGTGTGACTTTTTTGAAATACGCTTGGTCGGGAATGAAAGAACCGCCTTCAAGAAGGTGGTCTTTTTTCATAAGATAAATCGTCCAGCACAGACTGAAAATGGTGCTTATGACTGTACCGATTGCCGCGCCGGCGACACCCATGGCAGGAATCGGCCCCATGCCGAAGATCAGGATGAAATTCATGATGACATTCACTATATTTCCCAGAATATTTGTCTTCATGATGATTGCCGTCTGGCCGAAGCCAAGCTGGACTGCCTGGAAAAAGAGGGTGAATGAAGAAATAAAAACGGAAAGCAGCGCAATATTTCCGTAAGCGAGAGCCTCCGCCATATATTCTGTCTTTGCGCCCATAAGGTAGAAAATATCTTCGAGGAACAGATAAAAGATGATGTGGATGAACAAAAGGACGATGGCTCCGATGAAAATAGATTTCTTCAGGATATCGGAGGCGTTTGTCCTGTCATTCCGCCCGGCGTCCCGGGAAACAAGAAGAGTCACGGAGGAAGCAAGAGAGCGGGTAAAGCAGAGAATGACGAGCCGCGGCTGGAGGAAAATACTGACCGCCGCAATGGAAACAGCCCCCAAGGTGCCGACCATGATTAAATCCGCGGAAGCGAGGAGAATCATGAAGAGACCTTCCAGCGCCGCAGGCAATGCGATCTTTAAATATTTTTTATCGTAACTTTGGAGCATACAAGCCTCATGATTAAATGTTTTTAAAATTGTCGATTTAATATATGTACATTTTACTCCATTTGTTCAGTATTTGCAATTGATTGAATACTTTTCTCCAGAAAAACTAAAGAAACGGTAAAGAAATATATCTTTATACTTATGGGATGCTAACCGGGATGGGGGTAAAAAGATGAAGGAGAAACTATATTGACAGTTTTCGAAGAGGGGCGTAATCTTATGTCATAAATATGATTATATGTATTAGGAAGGAGATTGTTATGGATCAGAAAGAATCAGCCGTTATTGAAACGGTCAATGCGGCAAAACCGAATTTTAAGAAAGAAGAACTGCTGAACGCTATGAAGTACCGCTATGCGACAAAAAGATTCAGCGAAAAAACTATTCCGCCGGAAGACTTTGAAGTGCTTTTGGAAACGGCTCGTCTGGCTCCGACTTCTTTCGGACTGGAAACGTGGAAAATACTTGTCATTCAGGACAAAACACTTCGTGAAGAAATGAAGGAATTCGGGTGGGGCATTAAGGACAAACTGGATGCCAGCCATTTCGTGGTATTCCTGGCACGGAAAAAGGCAGATATCACTTTCGGATCGGATTACATCAGGCATATGCTGAAAGACGTCCACCAGGTACCTGATGAAGTCTATGAATTTTACAGAAACGCTTACGGTAATTTCTCAGAAAATGATTTCAAAACGCTGGAAAGCGAACGGAGTGCTTTTGACTGGGCAGGAAAACAGGCGTACATCGTCATGGCACATATGATGGCCGTGGCGGCGCTCATGGGAATTGATTCGTGCCCCCTGGAAGGATTTATACCCAAGGAGATGGACAGGCTTTTGGGAGAAGAGCACGGCCTTTTCGATACGGAACATTTCGGGATCGCCGTGATGGCGGCTTTCGGCTACCGCGGAGAAGATGTTCATCGGAACAAGACCCGCCGTCCGCTCAGCGAATCAGTTCTTTGGAAGTAATATCAGTATACTTTAGATCACGGTGGATTCATAGAAGTCCGGCGGTCTTTTTGATGGGAATTGCTTTGATAGGGAAAGAAGGAGGAGGAATCTATGGATAGAAAAAAAGAAATTATCAAGGTCAGTATTCATGGTATTCTGGCCAATCTGCTGCTTGTTATGTTCAAAGCAGCAGTCGGTTTTATGGCGAATTCGATCGCCGTTATGCTAGATGCATTGAATAATCTGTCGGATGCATTATCATCAGTGATTACTATTGTCGGTACGAAATTAGCGGGTAAGCTTCCGGATAAAGAGCATCCTTATGGCTATGGGCGTATCGAGTACATTACATCCGTGGTCATAGCAGTAATTGTTCTTTTGGCAGGCCTTGCATCCTTAAAGGAGTCCGTGGAAAAAATTTGGGAACCGGCGGAGCTTAATTATACATGGATTTCTGTCCTGATCATCGTGGTAGGTATTGCAGGCAAAATGTTTCTTGGAAAATATGTAAGTCGGCGGGGAGAAGAACTGCACTCCCAGTCACTTATTGCTTCCGGTGCCGATGCAGGATTTGATGCCATGATTTCTGTGGCAACTCTTATTTCCGCGTTACTCAGCATGTTTATGGGATGGAATTTGGAAGGTATCTTAGGGGCGGTTATCTCTCTTGTCATTATTAAAGCAGGTGGAGAAATACTGAAAGAAACACTGGACAGTATCATTGGCACAAGAGTGGAATCGGAACTTGCACATAAAGTAAAATCCAGAATCACTGCTATAGGTGGCGTGAAAGGCGCCTATGACCTGGTGCTCCATAATTACGGTCCGGAAGACAGAATCGGTTCTGTCCATATAGAAGTGGACGATCGTATGACGGCCAGGGAAATCCAGATATTGACGAGAAAAATCCTTTTTATAATCCAAGAAGAGTTCGGCATCGTCATGACAGTCGGAATTTATGCGTCGAATACGGATACGCCTGAAGCGCTTTCCATCAAAAATGAACTGCGCCATATATTGAAAGCTTATCCGAACATTCTCCAGCTTCATGGATTTTATGTGAATGAAGAGGAAATGTTTGTCAATTTTGATCTTGTATTCGGTTTTGATGAGAAAGACAGATTCAGAGTCTGTCGTGAAATTGAAGGGCGTATGAAAGAAAGATTTCCAAAGTATAATTTTCTGGCAATTGAAGACGTGGATTTTTCAGACTAAGGAAATATAAATTATAGCCTTATATTACGGATAATAAAAAGGCTGTGAATTTTTTTTGTTTTTTCACAGCCTTTTTTATAAAAACAGCTTGAAAGAAATGATGTGGGAAACATCCGTTTCTTTCTGGAACAATCTCTTCAGGAAAAACATTTTAGATAAATAATTATTTTTGAAGCTGGCTTTGTAGGAACCGTACTTCAGCAGAGTTTGAGGCCATACCTTTTACATTCATACCGAAGTACTCACCGAATCGATTCATGATAAATTCAGTAGATTCAATCGATTGCTGCGTTGGTGCTGCACCTTGGATAATAAAGTATAATTGTTTTCCCTGTAATCTAGCCGTGTTGCGCACTTCATACATACGGTCGATCATATTTTTCAAGGAACCGCTCATTGTATGCCAGTATACGGGTGTGCCAATAATGATAATATCGGCTTGTTGCATTGCATTTAGTACAGTGCTAAATTGATCCCCCTCAAAATGTTGTCCTAATGAATCTACACGATAGTCTACCAGGTTCAGTTGGTCATAAGGTATATTCCCAAGCAACTCTTTTGCCATATGACTGGTATTACCATCCCGGTTCTCACTGCCGTTGATAAATAGAATCTTTGTTTTCATCCGGAAATTATTTTGATCGTTAATAACCGTTTGCGTCGGCGTAGCGCTGTTGCTATTGTTAGATGCACAGGCAGCAGTCATTATCATACAAATAGTAAGAGTTAAAATAGAGAAAATACGTTTCATCATAAAAACTTCCTTTCAATGGCGAAGTTCCTATAATTGGTTATTCCATTATAGGGACTTATTTTGTTTGCAACTGTTTGTTTACTTATACAGCCTGTAACGAAAACTATCAAATGTCAATAGTTGTATTCCGGTGTAAGCAACTCTAACAATGCTTTATCGTGATGAGATATAATTCTGCTTTCAGAGTCAAAAATCATAGTATTACCATTTTCACGTGTATACGGTTTCCACTCGGGGTGGCCTTCCACTGAAGGGTTACCGGTACGGGCGAAGTTAATCCACGCTTGACTCATATACTGCTCCATACGTTTTGCATCTTCGCCGCCTCCAATACGGCTGGCTGCTTTATCGATATTGTGAAATATAAATGGAATTTCTGCCGTGTGGAATGTCATATATACCCCATTCATTACGGGAGAGTCCCATGTAAATACATAGGCATATACAGGAGCGCCATTTTGATCTGCTTTGTGTGTCATAATTTTCCGCATAGGGTTGCGAATCATCGTATCGATATAGAGAGCATCCGCTTTTTTCTTATTGGGGTAAGCTTTCAAAAACTCAGCGACAACAGTTTCTTTTTTATTGCCGTATTTTTCTGTTAATTTTGCTTCTATTTCTGCATCAGACCATGTATTAACATTGCTGTATTGTGTATTTTCAATATTTAGAATCTCTTGGAAATTTGTCCATTCTGTACGGTTAGAACCGATTAATAAGGACACGTCTTTACCTGCTTCTGCAAAACCATTGTCCAGAACCGGGTCGGAAGGCATGAATGTACCATCTACTACAGGTTCCCAGCTGCCGCCCGGTTTGCCGTCCAGAGGACGTTTATGACCTTGTTCCATACCGGCTTGTTCTAATGCTGCATAAGAAGCCTTTCGTAATTCATCATATGGAACAGTCTGAATCTTATCGATTTCTGCCGGTTTAATATTGAGTTTTTCCAAAGTCAGTTCTGCTACGCGTTTGGAGAATTCAGGTTTGTTAAAGTGGACTCCCATCGTTTCTGTAGCGCCACTTTCAACAATTCCTTTTTGAAACAGGCCTTTTGCTTTAGGCGTGGTCATTAAGCCTAATATTTTCGCACCGCCACCGCTTTCACCAAAGACAGTAACATTATCAGGATCACCACCAAAGTTGGAAATATTGTTCTTGATCCACGTTAAGGAATCCACGATATCCTGCATGCCTACGTTGCCGGATTCTTTGTATTCATTGCCATAAGCAGATAAATCTAAGTAGCCCAGTACATTTAAGCGATGGTTAACCGATACGACAACTATATCACCCGCTTTAGCAAGGTTTTGACCGTCATAAGCAGGAGACTCCAAAGATGAACCGGTTGAGAACCCGCCTCCATGAATCCATACCATTACAGGACGGTTCTTATTATCTCCGATGCCCGGTGTCCAGATATTTAGATTTTGTGCATTGTTATTTTCTTTGAATTCACGGCCCGGCTGCCCCCAATCACTGATAAAACCGCCAGCAGGTTGAGGAGAAATAGGACCATTATTTACGGACATTTTAATGCCTTCCCAGGGGAGTACCTTTTTTGCTGGTTTAAAACGTTCTGTCGCTTCTGCATAAGGAATGTCGCGATAGTTGTAAATACCATCTTGCACATAACCTTGTACTTTACCGGATTCCGTAGTGGCTATAGCAATGCCGGGGCCGGCTTGGAATGTACCGGTTTGTTCAGTTTTTCCTCGTGATGCGGGCACTGTAGTCGTTTGAGTTTGCACCGCATCAACAGCAGTTGGCCGAAAAGCAAAAAACAATAATGTGCCTATTACCGCGTATGTAAGTGTACGAAATTTCATATTATTTTGCCAAACCTTTCTCTTTCATCCATTTTTCCATATGAGCAGCTACTTCCCTGTTATTCGTATCAGCCATCATAAAATGGGTGTTGCCTTTAATACCTGCATCGGGCAGGCTGATAATAGTTACATCACCGCCATGCGCATTAACTACTTCCGCCCATTTAATGGCCAAATTCAAACGTACGCGCCAATTATCCTGGCCCCAGTTTTCCACCGGTGTGGAACCCGTCGGGATATTATCACCAAAGTATACTGCGATAGGGATCTTCGTGATTTTTGCAAAGTCTTCGTCAGATACGATCATTGGCACTGCGGGAAATGGGCTTGTGGTCGCTTCTGTTTCAGGGACTTCATTTTCAGGAAAGGGGAATGTACCCGGTTCTAAGGCGATAACACCTTTTACGTGAGAGTTGCGGATTGCTGTACTCCAACCGGGGCCGCCACCGGCAGAGTGTGTTACAAGAATACCGTCGCCGATTTTATTGAATAAAGCGTCCATGGAATCAGTGACTACATTCATGTCAAATGCACCCGTATCAGGTACCATTTGTTTGTAGAATTGCTCCAATGCTTCTTCGCCTTTCGGGAATGTAACATTGTTGTACAATGTGTTGTTTTGCCCCATGCGGAAATTGTTGAACCATAATTGATCCTGCGGCTGTGCTTTCAAATTGGCAGGCACCGTAGAATTGCCGCCGCGACCGCGGCGAGGTTCATCCACGATATATGTTTTCCATCCTTTTTCAAGAAAAATATTTTGAAATCCGTCGCGGCCATCCGGCGTAGATTCCCAGGATTTGCCGGATTGACCATAACCGTGCAGGAACACAATACCATTATGCTTTGCTTCTTTTGGTATTTGGTAGAATACATAAGCAGCATCCCCATGCAATGTTTCGCCGTCAAAATTCACCGGCTCATTGTCTATATAAGAACCGGGTGCGGTAATTACTTTGCCGCCAGCCATGAAACTGCCTTGATCTACAATGGTTACCGGGTTCATAGCAAATGCACGAACGGTGGTCATGCCTATCACCAATAGGGGCACTAATATTTTTTTGTTCATTCTGTATCTCCTTATCGAATACCATGTTCATTGAACGGTTTGTACGATACTATATCGTACGCAACTTATGTACTTTATTGTAAAGAAAAAAAGACCTCCGGTGAAGTCTTTTTTAGTTCGTAAGATATAACCTAATGGTTATACCCGTATTCATATTATAATAAATATATTTTTACAGTGATCTCTTTACAATATCTAAAAACAGCTTTACTGGCGGCGATGCGTTCTCACTATATAACACACCGTAATCCATTTCATAATTCCAATTTACAGGGCGTACGGTAATAAACGGGTGTACTTTATCCCAAATATCAAAACCTACGAATAATCCGTTGTCTTGTAAACATTGGTTAAAAGCATCTGTATTAAGGAATGAAAAATCAACCAGCTCAATGCGGGGATGATTTTCTACTATATCTTGGCGCAATCGACTAATGGCTGCACTCCACCCTGCATTTAATAAGTAAACACGGCGCTTTTCCAAATCAGACCAATCTAAACTTTCTTTAGATGCTAACGGATCCATATTGCTCATCAATATAGATAAAGGCAGTGATTTAACGACTAATGTCTGAATCTTATCATAATATGTAGTAGTTCTTTTATCAAAAATTCCCATTACAATGTCTATATCTTTACCTAAATTATCAAGAATTTGACGTGCATTTTCCGGATTATTCTCAAAAGGAATGATTTGGAACCGTATCCCTTCCTGCTGCAATGCAGGGCCAATATTCAGCAGGTAATCTACCGGCGTGATGGGGGAACTGCCGATGCGGATGATATCAGATACGCCGCGACTGATTTCTTTTATGCGTTTAAGAGTATTGTCACTGTATTTAATAATATGCTTTGCGTCCGTATAGAATGCTTCCCCCGCCTCTGTTAAGGAAAGACCTTTATGAGAGCGGTGAAACAGGCGGACCTCTAAGTGATCTTCCAATAAATTCATTTGTTTAATGATAGCCGTGGAGCTGACAAATAATTGTTCTGCTGCTTTGTTAAAACTGCCTGCATCGGCAACGATTATAAATGTTTTTATCTGCGGGTTGTACATTCAAAAGACCTCCTGCATAGCGAATCTTAGATATAATATATCACGATTGCCATACAGGAGGTAACCTTTGGTTTACTATATAAGGATAAAGCCGTTATAGGAGAGCGTCCTCGCGTATCCGATTAAATATTTCTTTCTTCAATCCATCGATAGAACTGCGCCACCATTGCCGGATCTTGATGACTGAAGAACATGGATGTGTTCAGGTCAATAGCTTTGATAGCCGCCATATCTTCCTGATTAAGCGTGAAATCAAAGCTGTTCAAATTTTCCACCATACGTTCACGACGCACAGATTTTGCAAGGACAACGATGTCACGTTGTGTTAACCAGCGTAACACAACCTGGCCTACAGAATGATTATGTTTTTTGGCAATTTTTTCTAACACTTCATTAGTAAATAGGCCGTTCTTGCCTTCTGCAAACGGAGCCCATGCCTCCATTTGTACGCCATACTTTTGCATAATATCCTGGGCAACCCATTGCTGGTTAAATGGATTTACCTCTACTTGATTTATATGAGGCGCCATTTCAGCAAATAGGGAAATATCTGCTAATCTGTCGGGATAAAAATTAGACACCCCGATAGCACGAAGCACACCTTCTTTGTATAAGTCGATTAATGCGCGGTAAGAACTATAGTAATCGCCAAATGGCTGATGTAATAGTAGTAAATCCAAGTAGTCTGTATGTAATTTTTCTAATGATGTATATACCGAATCTTTTGTCTTTTCATAACCATAATTAGAAATCCAAATCTTCGTAGTAAGGAAAATATCTTCCCGTTTCACGCCGGATTCTTTTAGGCCAATACCTACCTCTGATTCATTCATATAGCTTTGCGCTGTATCAAAATGGCGATAACCGACTTGTACTGCATCAATAACTGCCTGTACTGTTTCTTCACGGGGAATTTGGAATACACCAAAGCCTAATTTAGGAATTTTTACACCATTACTTAGTACCACATGTTCCATGGGAACCTCCTGTCATATTGTTTACACATATTGGTAGTGAAAGTATTTTTGATACTTCGCTTATGTTTACTGATGAGTCCATTATACAGCGTGTAAATAGTTATTCATAGGACACATAAGTTGTAAAGGGATAACCTTTAGGTTATGATGCATCCGAAACCAAAACGAAAATCAGGGGTTTATATAGTATCTTTAGACAATATTGGGAATGAGCATGGTATGCAAAACTACTTGTATAGCGGATGGAAAATAAATAGTTATACCAATAAAATAAAAAATCACAATCCGATTTATGTAATAGAGAGATCCAATCTGCTATTTATAAAAAGGAAAGAGATTTTTTATCCAGCAAAGCAAATGCATCGGCACATACGAAATGAATGTGCAGGTACCATATCGTATTTACACCTAAGTATAGAAGAAAGAGTATATATAATTAATAACGAAAAGATTTAGGTAAAATAAGTAAAGTAATAAGAGAGCTATGTCGTTATAAAGGAGCCAGACATACTGGAAGGACATTTGATGCCGGACCATTTATTTCAGAAAGGGAACGACGGAGCTGCCGTGGGGGATGATATTGATGGTGTAGTCCGTCTTACCTTCTTTCTCTAATTGTTTCTTAGCCAGATCCCAGGCTTCCTGTACGGTGGCGACGGGAATCTGCGGCGTTTTTTTTCGGATGATGTCGAAATTTTCCGGTTTTGTTACGAAGTAGATGGTATGGGTCGTAGCGGTGATGAGGTTTTCAAAAGCGACAAAGAAGGGGATAGTAAAGCATTTGCGGAGAGCTTTTTCCATGTCTTCCAGATTATCGTATTTGAAACTGTCCAGGTAGGCCGGCGGTTCCATGATGTCATCCGCTTCGATCATAGTGATGATGATGCCGCCCTTTTTTGTTGCCATGTCGGATGACGTGTAGCACTTCGTTCCTTGGTAAAGATTGGTGTCTTTCGGGTAGCCTCCCGCGCTGACGATGGTCACGTCGGCTTTCTGTTTCATGGGAACTTTCTGCATACGGTATGTTTCTTTTGCGCCTGCCGCCCATGCTTCATAGGGGTCTCCGCCGACCATGCCCGACACTTCGCCGTCAGCGTTGATAAGGGAATGGACGAGGAAACAGGGGTGGAGCATGTCGCAGCCTTCCTGCATATCTTCGCTGACCGGATTTCCTTCGGCTTTAAGGACATGGGAATCGGGATTCAGGCCGGAGCCGACTTCGTCGCCCAGGGCGTGGCAGTGGTTCTGCTGGATGGTATCCCACCCTGCTACACCGGGAAGGACAAGTTTGCGTCCGCCGCCGAAGCCCGCCATGTCATGGGTGGAAAGAGCGTTCAGGAGAATGACTTTGTCCGCTTCCGCGACGCGTTTATTCAGCCATACTTCCGTGCCGCGGGTGGTCACGCCCATATGGGTGAGCATGTTTTTATCCCGGCAGTCATGCTGGTACATGGCAATGCGTCGTGCCACTTCTTCTCCCACACATTCGATATTTTCCGCTTCGCTGTGCGCCCTGTGGGTACCCTGGGCGAAAACGATGAAAATGTCTTCATCAGGAATTCCTGCGAGGTTCAGTTCATTGACCACATGGACGGTGAAATCGCGGGCATGGTTCCACGCGCGGGTGATGTCGGCGATGATAAGGCAGACCTTGTCGCCCTTTTGTACTTTTTCGGCAAGCGGCGCGGAGCCGATGGGGCGGCGCATACATTCGACAGTCGCTTCTTTAATATCGCAGGCAGCTGTCGGTACACCTTCCAATACGTCGGATACATGCTCTTCAGGGAGCATGACCGTCTGGAACCCGCGGCCGAAAGGAAGTTTGTATTCTTTTAAAGCCATAATGAATCTCCTTTATTAAACCATATTTTTACAGCAATTTCACGACGGAATGATGAGCGCCATGAATTTCAGGTCGCCGTCTCCCGTGTTTTCAAGTCCGTGGTAATGGCCATCGGCGCAGTATGTCGTGTCACCCGCATGGACTTCATAGGTTTTTCCGTCGTCGGTGTAAAGACCTGTTCCGGCAAGGATGTAGTAGGACTCTGCATTTCCCGCATGCCGGTGGATGCCAAGCGATGCGCCTTTAGGAATGGTGACTTCCGCATACATTTGAACTTTCTCCTTTTTCTGTTCATCGGTTAAAAGCGGCCGGAGGATGACTTCGCCTTTTCCTCCGAAAGCGTTTTTGCGGACGATCGGTTCAAGCATGACAGTTCTCCTTTTTGCAATGCTAAGTTTCTTTTATTATATGACAGAATGTCTTATAAAAACATATATTATAAAAAGAAATCCGGGAGGACCGGAGCTGCCGCGGAGAATATGGCGCTTATCACTGGGGGATCGGGAATCGGAAGCAAAACATGTTTCTTCTAAACTGTCCGGTGGTCACTTGCAGTATAAATCACATTTGTTTATAATAAAACGCATATATGAGGAGAATATGTAATAGAAAAAGGAAGTTGGAAACGTGATACATGAAATAGCAGCGCGCCGCAGCACACGGCGTTTCATCAAAAAGAACATCCCTGAGGAAGATCTGCATGCTCTTTTGGAAGCAGCCTCCTGGGCGCCGTCGGAGCATAATGAGCAGCCCTGGCGCTTTGTGGTCGTCCGCGGAGACGCACGGAAGGAAGTGGTCCGCGCGCTGAAAGAAGGTATCAAAAGGAACCGGAGCGATAAAGCGGCCATTTTCGGAAAGGGGTATGAGAAATATATACCCGCCGCGATTTATACGGCCCGCGTGCTGGAACAGGCACCGGTCATCGTCTTCTTTATCAACAGCAAGGGAAAGGACTACTACGGCGAATTTCCCATAGACGAGCATCTGATGGAAATGGCGGACATCCAGTCGGTGAGCGCGGCAATCCAGAATATGTGCCTGGAAGCGACGGCGAGGAATATCGGGACGCTGTGGACCTGCAATATTTTCTTCGCTTATGACGAACTGAAAAAATGGCTGAATGTGGAAGGGGAAATGGTGGCGGCCATCGCCCTGGGGTACACAGACCGAGAAATCCAACCGCTCCCGCGGAAACCGCTTTCCGAAACGGTAATCTACCGCGGTGAATATCCGGCGGAAGAATAAAACAGCGGCCATATGTCATGCCTGTGAAGCATCTCGAAGGAGGTGCTTTTTTTGTGCTACTTTATAAATCTTTCTGTTAAGCTGTCAAAGCTTGAATTTGCGAAACTTATTATACGTTATCTCAGTATTCAGTTTTATTCAGCTTGACAAACTGGGAGTTATCGATTTTCAATCATCAATTCTTTGCATTTCCATTCTTCTCCCAAAACATAATATGTTTCTGTCTTATCAAGAATTACATCATCAAAACCAACTGATTTGTAACAGAAATATGCAGATTCATTATTTTCAAAAACACTTAGTGAAACCTTTTTTGCGCCATAAATTTCAAATGCAAACTTTAAACCTAACTGAAGCATCCTTTTTCCATATCCTTTGCCACGCTTTGAAGGGTCAACAACTATAAAGCCAAACCTCAACTCATCAAAGCTTTCTGAAAGTCTTCTCATTGTAAAAAAACCTACGATCTTATCATCTTCAATAGCTGTAAAAGCCATTAGATTATTAACAAAACCAAATTTCTCTTTTGTTATCGGATATTTGCCCAAAATACCCGCTGACCATTTATAAAAAGCTATTTCATCTTTACTCCAAGAAAGAATTATATCTGCATCGTTTATATTATAAGGCTTTAATCTCAACATTATTACTTATCCCCGTCAAATTCAAACTTTTGTATTGTAGCATGAAGAAATGAACCTTATGCTACGAATTTTCTGTATCAGGACCATTTTTACAGTTGGATTTTTCTTTATCTTCAATCAGAATCCTTGGTTCTATTTTTATCTCTATTATCTTTACCAAGCCAAGTCAGTTCCAGTTTTTGTTTACTTGCCATTGTTCGTATCTCCTTTATCTATGGTCTTTGTGACACCATCAATCAGCTTCCCGAAGTCTATGGCATTTTTTGAAGTGATGACAGGTTTTCCCGTTTCCGCTTCTATTTCCCGTCTGGCATTTCCGGCAATTTTCCCACCGCGTTTTGCCACTTTTTTATTTTCTTCCAAACCTTGTGGATTGGCGGATTCTGCGATATCCTTTGTGGCGGTTTCAGCCAGCATATTTAATATCAATTCGGTAGTGGACATATTGTCCCGCAGGTTTTCCTTTTTTAAACCTTTCAAATCTTTATACTGCCTTGTGGTCATTCCGCTCCAGGCCTTTGAAATTTCATTGGTAAGAATCGCATATTCTTTGCCTTCTGTCACACCGTGGTCTTGCCAGGAGTCGGTCAGTTCTTTTCTGACCTGGATCGCCTGCAGTCTTTGATTGATCCATTCTCTTGTGTACCCTTTTTTTAGGTAGGTTTCTAAAGCCCTGTCTATTGTAAGTTCGGGATCGATGGTTTCATCCACTCTCTCTTTTCCTACTTCCGCCAGCCACATTTTGAAGGGCTCCGCTTTAGGTGAGGGGATCGACTGGATGATACGGAATAGACCTTGCATATCAGCGACATCTGTTTCGCGCATCTTTCCATCCGGTGCTTTCAATTTTAACTGTACGATATTCTCGTACAGTTGGTCTGCACCCTCTTCCTCTTTCATTTTTCTTTTAAGATCACTCCAATATCTTCTTGAATTTTTGCTATCAGTCAAAACGTTCACTACATCTATGATGCTGAAATACCACTCTTCTTTTTCATTGTTCCAGATAGAGCGGATCCGGTTTCCTTCAAATAACTTTACGTCATTACCCATGATTCATTATCCTCCGGTATGAATTCCAAAACATCATTAGGTGTACGGTCCAAAGGGATACAAGTACATTTCAGTTTATCCAAAGCAATATTAGCCGTTTCGTAATTTGATAAAAACATTGGCAGAAATTTTTGTATTACTCATTGCATTCTGATTGGTCAAATCTTTTTCTATCATCCAGTGTAAAAGTTTTTGTGACTAATTGCCAGAGCATTCTTCCATCCATCGTTTTATATATTATGTCACGCTTATATGATTTTATCTATCATGTCCGGTGGTGTACTTATATAAAACACGATAGACTTCATAGTTTTTCGAGACGGCTTAGCAGAAAAATGCAAAGAGAAATTCTCTTTCCGCGGCGGCGTGTCCAATCGGGGATCTGTGAAGCATCTCGAAATGGGTGCTTTTTTTGCGCTGAAACTGGGAAATGTTTTTAGGACGGTATCGGAAAATGAATTTATGAAAATAGTGAAAAATAAAAAACTTGCAACAGAATAAAATAAAAAAAGAATGAATATTCCTTTTTGGGAATTTCCATTCTTTTTTGTTGAAACGAGAATGCAACGGTGTTCTTTCTTTTGGAAATATGTGCAGGTCAATATTTCGTTTCTTCCCACTGGGGACCGTACTCATTGTCCGGGACAGATGGTTTTACTGTAAGGTAAAGGAAGAAAAGGTTGATGAGCGGTATATAAGCTAAAAGGGCATACCAGCCGGAGTAGCCTATATCGTGGAGCCGGAGTAGCCTATATCGTGGAGGCGGCGGACGGAGAGCGCAAAGTTCATGTAGATCAGAGCCAAAGTTACGGGAGTTGTGATTAAGTCAGAGCGTATTCCCGGCAGTATGAAGAATAAGATAATAGAGGCGATGTTGAGCGCAAGGCCGACAAGGATGTAAATGCACAAACCGATGAGCCAATATTCCTTTCTTGTACTGCGTCCTTTGAGAGAGAGCCAGTGGGATCTTAGTCGTTTTACTCCTGCACTGAAGGTGAGATGTTTTGGTGCCTGTTCTTTTTGCGCAAAGAGAGTGTTTTCATTTGAGTTCGTCATAATTTCTCCTTTTCATGGATTTTAAATTATTATGGATCGGATATTGCTTATATAGAGGAAAGTCTTGTCATAGGATATTTTTATAATATCACTTTATTTTTTTGTTTCTTCCCACTGGGGGCCGTATTTATTGTCGCGGTCAGAAGCAATGGTAGTGATAAAGAGAAGAAAACAGCCGCATGCCAAAGAAAATACAAAGAGGGGGAAATAAGGAATCCAGGAAATGAGGTAAAAGGGAATCAGCCATTTTCCTGAACGGCCGATGTCGTGGAATCGTCTTGTATATGCGGCACAGAAAATATAGGAATTGACTATGGATGTAGCAACCAGTACAATCAAGCCATCATAAGGGATGGGATCGAAAAAGAAGAATAAAATAGAACTGAAGATTATATTGAAAAGAAAAAGTCCGAGAAAAATGATAGGAAAGGCGTACCAGAATTCTTTCCGTGTGGTTCGTCCGTGGAAAGAATACCAGTGGGAAAGAAATCGTTTGTTGGCGCCTATGAAGGTAAGCGTTTTCTTTTCTGTGGAGACAGCGTTTGCTGCTGTGGGAACTTGTGCTGTTTCCGGGGATGTATCTGACACAGGTTCCGTCGGCAAGGCTGTCATGTCGATGTGTATTTCGTCATTGTATGCTTTCCTTTTTTCCGCATCGGATAAAATGGCGTACGCTTTTTCCAACTCGGCTATATTCATTTTCGCCGTCATCTTTAAAAAATAATCTTCTTCTTCCGTTTTGTTCAGATCGGTTTTGTATTCTTCCAAAAGGCGGATATAAGAAGCGTGTATTTCCCGGCAGGAGGCGTTTGGGTGAACATTTAATAAGTCATAATAGTTTTTATTATCCATAATCATTCCTCAGTTATTAATAGTAATAGTATTTATTCTGATGAGAAAATTGAGGTATTTGCAGCGGCCGGTTTTAGATTGGATAGCAAAAAGAACAGAAAAGATCCGCCGGGAAACGGTTCTGTTCTTTTCGTCAGGCAGATTTGTTGAAGCCTTTGCCGCGAAGTTTCTTTTCCCACCGGTCGAAGAGGACGGTGAGGAGTATGGCCAGTCCCCAGTAGGCGATGGCGTCCGCGATGTACGGTTCCATGCGCCGATTGTAGAGGGCGGAGAAGATATCCGCTTTGGCGAACATGTCTACGACTTTGACTGTGAAGACAAGGGCGAGGAGCTTGATGGTTTTCAGATAGTATGTGAAGAAGGCGGGAAGCGCCACGACGAACGCCTGGGGAAGGACGATCCTTGTGAAAGCGCGGAAGGAAGTCATGCCCATGGCGACGGCTGCTTCATACTGGCCGTGGTCTACGGAACGGAGAGCGCCGCGGATATTTTCCGACTGATAGGCGGTGTTATATAAAATGAAGCAGAGGTAGACGCTCCAGTAGGGGCTTACGTCAAAAGGCTTTACTTCCGTTCCCGAAAAAGTGCTGAATACGGGCGCAAGAAGGTAGGGGAGGGAGTAGTATACGATGAAAAGCTGAACGATGCCCGGCACGGCGCGGAAGAAGGAAACAAATACGGCAAAGAAAATATTGATAAACATATTGTTTCCCAAACGGAGCACAGCGATAAAAGAGCCGAAGAGGATGCCGAAGAAAATACTGACGAATGCCATGAAAAGGGTATTCGGTATAGCGCCTGCTATGAAGAGGAGCGCTTCGGGGAGGACTTTAAAATCGATCATGCAGTCCTCCTTATTTCTTTATGGCTCTGTTTCTGGAAGAGCCAGAATGCCGCTTCGATGGCAATGACGATGGCCCAGTAGATCAGGGCAACGGCGGTGTATGTTTCCAGACGGTGCTGGCCGAAGGCGGCGTTGATGATGAGGTTGGCGCGGCCCATGAGGTCGATGACGCCGATGAAGAACATAATGGATGTGTCTTTCAGTATATTGATGGATTCGCTCACCAAACCGGGAATGGCGACAGGGAGCGCCTGGGGAGCGATGATGCTGAAAACGCGCCGAACCGGAGAAAGTCCGAAAACGATGGCCGCTTCATGCTGTCCCCGGTCGACAGAAAGGTAAGCGGGGCGGAGTATTTCTGAAATAACGGGGGCGTAGTGGAAGGTAAGGGAGACTAAGACGTATACGGTGAGCGGCCAGCCGTCGGGATTGATGCCGATCCCCCGTATGATGGCGGGAAGGCAGAAATAGACGAGGTAAAGATCGAGGATAAAGGGCATGCTCCTGTTATAAGAGAGCCATATGTCGCAGAAAGGCGCCAGCACGGGCACACGGGCAATCCTGATGACGGCGATGATCGTGCCGAAGAAGAGGCAGAGCAGGATGGACGAGATGATGACTTCCACTGTGAAAGGAAGGGCGGAAATCAGCCGGGGAAATACGCCTATGAAAAAAGAGGGGTCAAAAGTAAGCATGGAATCATTCCTTTATAAAACAAGCGGGACGGGGAGCGTTACGCCTCTTCCCTTTTCAGCATGCGCCGGAGAAAGGCGCGGGTCTGCTCCTCTTTCGGATGGGAAAAGAATTCTTTCGGGCGTCCTTCTTCCACGATGAGGCCGTCCGACATGAATACGGCTTTTGTGGATATATCCTGAGCGAAATGCATTTCATGGGTGACGATGATCATGGTGATGCCGAGGGTCGCGACGGAGGCGATGGTATCCAGAACTTCCCCTACGAGTTCGGGATCGAGCGCCGAAGTGGGTTCGTCAAAGAGGATGACATCAGGTTTCGGTGCAAGAGCTCTGGCGATTCCCACGCGCTGCTGCATGCCGCCGGAAAGTTCCGATGGATACATGTGGGCATAGTCTGTCATGCGGACGCGGGAGAGTTCTTCCATCGCGATTTCTTCCGCTTCTTTTTTTGTTTTGCCGTAACCGTAAATCAGCCCTTCCGTGATGTTTTCAAGGACATTCTTGTTGCGGAACAGATTGAACTGCTGGAAGACCATGGTGGATTTCCGCCGGAGTTTCCGCACTTCCGTTTTGGAAATATGGGAAAAGTCCACAGACACGTCGTCAATGGAAAGACGGCCGGCTTCGGGTTTTTCAAGATAATTGAAGCACCGGAGAAGCGTTGTCTTTCCTGTGCCTGACGGGCCGAGAATGGAAATGACATCGCCTTTTTCTACGGTGAGATTGATATCTTTTAATATTGTGTTTTTGCCAAATGATTTTTTGATATGTTCTGCAGTGAGTATGCGGGACATGGCAGCCTTCTTTCCGTAAAACCGCGAAAATAAAAACCGCCCCTGTGCAAAGGGACGGTAAATTCCGTGTTCCACCCAATTTCGTTTCCACGTTGCCGGAGAAACCTTGGAAAGTCGTATGACTTAAGCGCTGTATCGGGCGCGCCCGGTCTTCTTACTCGGAAAATTTTCTTTTCGGAAAAACCGCTCGGAGAGGCACTTCAGAAAAATCACCGTACCCGTTTCCATCATCAGGGCTTTCTGAAACGGTTCTGTTTCCCTACTTTCTCCCGTCATCGCGCAGTTAAGGAATATGAAACACTATAACACAAAATTTCGGCAGGCGCAAATATCAGAAGGACGTGACAGGTCTTCCTATTCCGTCACAAACGGCTGCTGTCGATTTCATTTTTCAGGTATTCAAAAACTTTTTCCACCGGCGAATCGTTGGGAATGTTTTCCTTTGCACCCTCTGCGGCAGCATGGAGACGGATTTTTCCGGCAGCGTTGTACTCCGTCGCGGAAAGGGTCATCACTTTTTTGTAGGCCATATTTATTCTTACCCGATAAATGATTTGGGATAAATCCTTTTCCTGATCGGGAAGCGTCACGGCAAGCCAGAGGTCGGCATAGCCGTTTTTGTAACGGAGAGAGTTTGTATCAATGGAGAAAGCTGTGCCTCTGTTGTCTTTGTAAAGCTGTTTCCACTTCGCGTCAGACGGGGGCAGGGGCGTTTCCACATAATGCCTGTACAGATTCTTTCCATAGGTGCCGGGCATGAGCTTGTTCCAGCCGTCGTCAGGATTTTCTTTCTTTTCCGCGTGGAGGACTTTTCCGTCTTTGTCACGGGTGACAAGCGCGGCGGTGCGCCAAGTGTTTTTCGAGGTGTCGAACTCCATGGTGGATACGACGGTGAAATCGGAGGATTCCAAACGCATGTCAAAGGAGGAGATGGCCTGCTCCTGACGAATAGAGTCGGTGTCGATCCATGAGGGCGAGCCGTCGGCGTTTTTTATCCAGTTTTCTGCGGAAACCTGCATACCCGCAAGGGCAAGGCAGAGTATAAAAGCAAGAGGGGAAATTTTATTCATGGGACATCCTTTCCGTTAATCAGCATGCAGTTTTTTCAGAATCCGCAGGTCTTCTTTTGTGAGGAGGGGCGTGTAGGGCTTTCCCAGGTAGAGGGAGGCCGTCTGCACGAGGGTGCGGATGTAGGGGCAGGGAATATGCATCAGCTCCGCCAGATCAAGGACAGGGCCGAGGCCGCAGGGCAGGTCTTCCGTGAAGTAGCGGTACTCCGTAGAGGACGGGCCTTTTACGGCGTGGTAGGAAGGATTCCCTTTCAAAGCCTCTTTCAGCGTATTTTTCTTTTCGGGCCAGAAAGAGTTAAGCACTTCCAGCAGGGGGGACAGGCGGATGCCCAGCGCTTTTCCCACGGCAAGGCGTTCTTCATCGCAGTGTTCCATGAAGGAAATGACGCGGTCAGTCATGGGGTCACCGAAGAAATAGAAATCTTCTTTGTTCTCTATACGGGTCACGTTGAAGAGAGAGGCGGTGACATGGATGACAGGGTTTGTTGCCGAAAGGGAAGTGGACGCGAAAGAAGCGGTTTTCACTACCCGCGGCGCAAGGCGATGAAGGAAGGCGCTGACGGCTTTATCATCACCGGCAGCGGAGTAAGCGATTTCTTCCTTGATTCCTTTGATGAGGATTTCAGATCCGTCCTGCGAGAGCGCGGCGATAAAGGGCATATTGGCCGTTTCCCCGATGGTCAGAGGGGGCATATCCTGTCTTTTTGAAAGGGCGCGGTATGCTTTGAGGGCGCCCCAGCAGCCGTTGAAAAAGAGAATGGACTGGTGCGCCTGCAGGTGGGGCGCGATTTCAGAAATGACCGTTTCGTGATCTGCCGCCAGCGTGCAGACGAGAAGAATGTCGCCATAATGCACGGCGGTTTTCAGATCCGTCGTACTTTCCAGTGAAAATGACCCGGTGCAGGCGCCGCTTGCTTTTACAGGAAATTGATTCCACTGTTTTGCCCGTTCTTCACGGCGGGTATAGATGAGGCTCGAAAGACCGAGCGTTTTGAGAAAGCAGGCGGCGGCGACGGCCGTATTGCCGGCTCCTATAATTGTTATTTTCATAGGAATCTCCTTTGTTTCTTATTTCATTATAAACGGGAGAAATATTTCTTCAAGCGGAGAATTGGTATAATAAGGAAATGGAGGCATATCATGGCGGGAATTTTGACGGATATGGAAAGCGCGGAAACTTTTAAGGCCTATGAGAGCTATCTTCTGGGACAGCCGGCAAAGGCGGGAACCGTTTTGCGGCAGGGCGCTTTTTTCTATATATGGAAAGAAAAATTTGAGACGGACGGCACTGTTTTGCAAACTTCTTACGGAACGGTGGTGACCACGCTGGATTCGGAAAGCAAAACTCTTTTCGCATGCCGCGAGTTTTTGGGCGGCCGCCGCTTGCCTTCCGGTGTCACTGCGGCGCTGTCGGAGAAAGGCATATACATTTTTCCGAATGAACTTTGGACGCCCCGGGAAGACTTTGCGGAATGGAAACGGGAAATCGATTTCACGATGTACACGGTGACTGCCGAAGAAGCGGGAACGCTTTACGGCATCAGCGGAAAGACGGTGATGTCCGATTGCGAGAGGGGCGTCTTTAAAAAATCGGAAGCAAGAAAATCAGGAAAGAACTGGCTCATTACGAAACAGGCGGCCGATTTTCTTTATGGCGGCGGCAGTGAACCGGCTGCTCCCATGAATCCGCTTCTTCTCGTATTTACGACGTTGGAAGCGGCGAATCTGTGGAACCGCGACAGCGGCGATGTGCGTTCGGCGGCCTCCGGCGCGGGCCATCGGGCGGCGCGGATGGCGGACGGCGACCGGCGGAAATCCGGACGGAGCTGGCTTGTCACAAGAGATGCCATGGAACGCCTTTACGGGCCCCCGGTATTTGAAAAAATGAGAAAAGTCATGAAAACATTCCTGTAAAAATATTTCATGGAGCAACAATCTGTTACAATAAAATAGGAGGTACTATGAGTACATACAACCATGACAACCACGACTGCAGGGAAAGGGTCATACTGGAAGAGTATGAAAAACTGTCGCCTGACTTGATTTTTGAAATTATCCGCCACGACGGTGAAGAAGAACTGGAACGAAAGACAAAACCTCTTATCCTGTCAGGATTGGCAGCCGGAATTATTATTTCCTTTTCATTCTACTTCAAAGCCATTCTTGCAATGTACGTGGGGCACACGCTCTGGGCGGAAGCCATCTCCGGCTTCGGTTACACCACGGGTTTCCTCATGGTTATCCTGGGACGGCTCCAGCTGTTTACGGAAAATACCATCACCACGGTGCTTCCTTTTATGAAACACCCGAATATGGAGAATTTGATGAAGCTGTTCCGCCTTTGGGCGATTGTCCTTTCGGCGAATTTTGTGGGCACCTTTATCGCCGCCCTCTTTCTCTGGTTGCCGGCTTTTGCCCAGCCTGGGATAACGGAAGCGCTCTCTGAACTGTCTGCCCACATTATGAGTGTCGGTGCCATCGACAATATTTACCGCGGTATACCGGCAGGCATCCTCATCGCCGCCATTGTGTGGATGATTCCCATGTCGCGGGGGTTCAGTTTTTTCACCGTCCTCACTTTTACCTACTTCATCTCTATCGGTGGGTTTTCCCATGTTGTTGTCGGTTCCTGTGAAGCGGCGTATGATGTGCTTGTGGGAAACTCGTCAGTTGCGGATTATTTCTTTAAATTCCTCATTCCTACAGGCTTAGGAAATATTTTAGGCGGCACCGGTGTTTTCACACTTCTTGTGTCGGCGCAGGTAAAAGCAGAAAAGAATTCATAAAGGAGCAATTATGAAAACAGAAGACATTTTGAGTCATGTGGATCACACACTTTTGAAAGCCGCGGCAAGCTGGGAAGAAATACGGAAATTATGCGATGAGGCAATGGAGTACCGTACCGCGTCCGTCTGTGTGCCGTCGTGCTATGTGAAAAAAATCCGTGAAAATTATCCCCGCCTTACCATCTGTACGGTAGTCGGATTTCCCCTGGGCAACGGGAACAGCGAATCGAAAGCGGCAGAAACGATTCATGCCCTTGATGACGGTGCTGATGAAATCGACATGGTTATTAACATCGGCGCGGTGAAAAATAAAGATTATGATCTGGTTACCGAAGAAATCGCCGTCCTGAAAGAAATAGCAGAAGATAAAATCCTGAAAGTGATCGTGGAAACCTGCTACCTGACGGAAGAAGAAAAAATCCGTCTTTGCGAATGTATCACGAAAGGAGGAGCGGACTACATCAAGACATCCACAGGATTCGGTACGGAAGGCGCTTCTTTGGCGGATATCGTGCTTTTCAGAAAACACATCGGAAAAAATGTAAAAATCAAAGCGGCAGGAGGGATTCGTACAAGGGAAGATATGGAAGCTTTCCTTACGGCAGGTGCGGATCGCATAGGTGCCAGCGGAGCGATCAGGGTGCTTTACGGAGAATAGCGGCCCTGTTTCCGGATAAAAAAAAGACAGCAAGCCTTACAATGGGACTGCTGTCTTTTTTGCGTTTTACGCCCGCACATTTTCTCTGTAAAAAAGGTTATGGGCCTTTCCCTGTTCCGTGGGGAGAAGGAGGCCGTTTCTTTCTGTGATGTACCCGTCTTTTAAGAGGGAACGGCAGATTTGCCGGGTGAAGGTTTCCGGCCATTTCATGTGGACGGAGAGGGTGGAAAGAGCGTTTTCCCGTGATTCCTCTTTAGTGCCCGCATGGAAAAGAAGATGCTGGAGAAGCGTTTCCCGTCCGAAAGCGAACCGCTGTTTTTTTCGCTGGCGGAAAGCCGCCAGGATACCTGTGGCGGGAGCGAAAATCAGGGAAACAATGAAAAATACGCCGAGAACGGCGGCCATCATGCCTGCCAGAGATGAGTCTGAAACAATCGCGCCGATGATGCCGAGTACCGCGCCGGCCGTACCGAGAAGACAGCTGAGCACGAGGCGTCCTGAAAGCGTCCTTGTCCACAGAGCGGCAGTCATGGCGGGAATGATCATAAATGCGATGACGAGAATCGAGCCGATGGACTGGAAGGACGTGACCGCCACGAGGGAGACGAGGCTCATCAGGCCGTAGTGGATAACGGCGGGAGAAAATCCCAGTACACCTGCCAGGACGGGATCAAAAGTAGCTAATTTTATTTCTTTATAAAAAAGGGAAATGACAGCGATGGAAAGAACAAGAACTGCACCGCCCGTATACAGGCCTTTCGCGCCGAGATCCATCCCGTTTATGATCAGGCGGTCGAAGGGGGCAAAAGCAAGTTCTCCCAAAAGAATGCAGTCCGTGTCCAGATGGACATTGCCCGCGTACCGTGTCACGAGGATGACGGCGATACTGAAGAGCAGGGGAAATATGAGGCCGATAGCGGAATCGGAGGCGACGAGCCTGCTCTGGTAGAGGAGTTCAATCAGCCACACTGTAAGGACACCCATGAGGGACGCGCCGATAATGAGGAAGGGCGAATCCAGGCTGCCGACGGCAAGGAAAGCGAGTACGATGCCGAGGAGGACGGTATGGCTGATGGCGTCAGTCAGCATGGACATGCGCCGGAGGACGAGGAAGTTCCCCGGCAGGGCGCAGGCGGCTGACATGAAGATGGCGATAAGAAGTATTTCAGCAAAAGAATTCATAAGTGGTCTCCTTCCGCGAGGGCGGTCATTTTCTTTTTATGAAAAAACCGGGAAAGAATCCCCCGCTGCGGCGCCAGCAAAAGGCCGAGAATAACGAAAAAAGATAATGCCACGACGATGGCGGGGCCTGTGGGCATTTTGGGAATGAGAGAGCTTGCCGTCGTACCGATGGCGGAGGACAGCGCGCCGATGACGGCAGACAGAAGGATCATCGGTTCAAGACGCCTTGTCCACTGCCTTGCGGCAACGGCAGGCGCGATGAGCATGGCGCTCATGAGGATAATGCCTACGGCCTGGATGGAAAGAAGGACGGTGATCGTGGCAAGGAAGGAGAGGAATACATTCAGCTTGCCCCGCGGAAATCCGAGAACTGCGGCATAGTCCGGATCAAAAGCCATAAGTTTTAATTCTTTTCTGAAAAGGAAAATCAGGAAAAGGGTAAAAATAGAAATAGATCCTGTGAGAAGGACGTCGCGGTAAAGAATAGTGGATGCCTGTCCGAAAATAAATTGATTCAGTCCGGACTGGTTGGCATTTCCTGTATGCTGGATGATGGAAGACAGAACGAGACCCGCGCCGAAAAAAGAGGAAAGAATGGAGGCAAGGACGCCGTCAAAAGGAAGTTTCGTATAGTGGCGGGCAAGAAGGATAAGGGACAGTGCGGCAAGGGCGGACAGAAAAGCGCCCAATAAAAGGCCCTCCAGTGTTTTCACGCCGAGAAATAGAAAAGCCAGCATGATTCCCGGATAGGACGAATGGGAGATACCGTCCCCCAGAAGCGCTTCCCTGCGGAGGACGATAAAAGATCCCACCACGCCGCAGAGCACGCCTAAGATAGTCGTTCCTGCCAGGACGATTTGAAAGGTATAGTCCCGCCATAAAGGTAAAGCAAAGAAAACGGCCGGTTCCATGGTCAGACTCCTTTCGACGGAGAAAAAGTTTTTTCGATATTTTCTTCCGTGAAAACATCCCGTACGGATCCTGCTGCTATAAGGCGGCGGTTGATCATGGCGACGTGGTCAAAATAAAGAGGGACGGTGCGGAGCGCGTGGTGGACGACAAGGATCGTCTTTCCGCGGCTCTCCATTTCTTTTAAAATGCGGACGATGATTTTTTCCGTCTGCATATCCACGCCTTTAAAAGGCTCGTCCAGAAGATAGACAGATGCTTCCTGCGCAAGGGCCCGGGCCAGGAAAACCCGCTGCTGCTGTCCCCCGGAAAGCTCATTGATCTGTCTGTCTTCATAACCGTCCATGCCGACGCGGGCAATCATTTCTTCCGCAATCAGACGGTCGCCCTGTGAGGGAGTGCGGCACCAGCCGATGTGGCCGTACCGTCCCATGAGGACGATGTCTTTTACTGTGGCGGGAAAATCCCAGTTGACTGAACCATTCTGCGGGACATACGCAATTTTCCGCCGTGCTTTTTTCGCATCGGTTTCGCCGTCTATGGAAAAACGGATCCGCCCTGAAACGGGGGAAAGCAGGTTCAGTATAATTTTTAAAAGGGTAGACTTGCCCGCGCCGTTCGGTCCGACGATTCCCATAAGTGAACCTTTCGGGATATTCAGATCCAAGTCCCATAAGACGGGCTGGCGGTCATAGGCAGCGGTGATGTCTTCCAGTTCGATAACGTGTTCCACGATGACACCTCCAAAAGATATTTCATGAAATGAAAGCGCACGGAACGAGGGGATCCCCGATCCATGCGCCGGAAATTCAAAATGTTCAGCGGAGCGCTTCCGTGATTGTCTTTATATTGTGCTCGTACATGCCGATATAAGTGCCCTCTTTTGTGGACTCGCCGCCAAGAGAGTCGGAGTACAGTTCGCCGCCGATGGAAACATCGAAGCCCCGTGCTTTGACAGCAGCCTGGAGAGACTCGATGGTTTTATGGGGGACGGAAGATTCCACGAAGACCGCTTTGATTTTATGCTCCGCGATGAAAGCGGCCAGCGTGCTGATGTCGGAAGTGCCCGCTTCACTGGCGGTGCTGATTCCCTGGATGCCTTTAACTTCAAATCCGTAATCTCTGGCAAAATAAGCAAAGGCGTCATGGGCGGTGACAAGGATACGGGAATCTTTAGGGACGGATTCTACTTCTTTTCTAATGTACTTGTCCAGGTTGTCCAGTTCGGCAAGGTAAGCGTTCAGATGATCTTCATAGTACGATTTATTCTTCGGATCTTTTTCTGAAAATCCTTTTGCCACTTCTTTCGCGGCGGCTTTCCAGTTCTTTACGGAGAACCAGATGTGGGGATCTTTCGTTTTTTCACCGTCCTCTTCAAAGTCGAGGAGCGTTTCGGAAGGAATGCCGTCACTTACCCGGATCGTGGGTTTCTTCTGCGCGTGGAGATTATCGAAAATCGCGCCCATTTTCCCTTCCAGATGGACACCGTTGTACACGACGATATCCGCTTTGTTCATGGCGTCCACATCGCCGGCACCGGCCTGATAAAGATGAGGATCCACACCGGCTTTCATGAGGCCGGATACTTCCACTTTATCCCCGCCGATCTGCCGGGCGAGGTCGGTGAGCATCGTCGTGGTGGCGACGACTTTCATTTTGCCGGCAGAATCGGAAGCAGGTGCAGATTTTCCGCAGCCTGAAAAAGACAGGGCCGCCGCGCCGAGGATGGCGAGGGGAATACAGAGACCGAAAACTATTTTCTTTAACATGAGAAATTCTCCTTTGTATTTATTTAATAATGACCCGCAAATTATTTGAGAGTAATTATCATATAAGGTATAGTAGCATACAAGTCGGCATATGTAAATATTTAAAATTGGTATATCTAATATTTAAATAAAGTATGTCATATAAAATAAATAATATATTCCGAATAAAAAGAACAAAAGGAGTCTTGAAATAATGGAACACGGAAAGAATGCATAGGGGGAGACTCATTTCAAAAGACAGGAGGCAGGGGATTCTGCAGACCTTTGCGCATTTCCCGCATGAAAAAAAGACGGCAGGATCCGAAAAGCGGAATTGCCATCTTTTTTATGTTTGTACATGTATTTTATATCTCAGCTGTCACGGAGGGCGCGTTTCAAAATTTTGCCGGTCGCGTTTTTCGGAAGAGCGTCAAGGGGAATAAAACGTCTCGGTATTTTGTAAGATGCGATGTTTTTTACCATGTGCTTGCGGATCTTGTCCTCGTCAAAGGCAAAGCCTTCCTTCATGACCACATATGCCCATACCGACTGTCCGCGGAGCGGATCGGGATGGCCTACGACGGCGCATTCGCCGACGCCTTCCACTTCATAGATGCAGTCTTCCACTTCGCCGGGATAAATATTTTCACCGTTCATGATGATCAGGTCTTTGATGCGGTCTACAATGTAAATGTATCCGTCAGCGTCCATGTATACCAAGTCGCCGGTACGGAGCCAGCCGTCTTTATCGAGTACTTTCTTTGTTTCTTCCGGTTTTTTCCAGTAACCTTTCATCACGTTGTCCCCGCGGACGACGAGTTCGCCGACCGTGCCCGGAACGTAAGGACCTTCCTTATCAGTGATGACTTTTACCTCTACACCGGGGAGGGCGGGACCGGAAGTGAGGTACTTCGGCTTAGCCGTGGGGAGGATGGAAACGACGGGGGACGCTTCTGTCAGGCCGTAACCCTCCTGCACGGGGTGGCCGAACCGTTCATAGAAAGATTGTGCCACAGGCTGGGGAAGGGATGCACCGCCGGAAACAAAGGTGTGCACCGTTTTCATGCTGCTCGGTTCGCCGCGGCGGGCAAGCAGGTTGTAAAGCGGCGGCACCATGATTGCGATGGTGACGGAGTATTTCATGATCGTATTGATGATTTCCGTTGGGCTTTTGGAGCGGAGGATGACGATAGTGGAATGGTGGTACAAACTTCCCAGCACCACGGTGGTCAGACCGTAGCAGTGGAACATGGGGAGCACGCAGAGCACTTTGTCCTCCGGTTTGAAACGGACTACGGCAGTGTACTGTTCCACATTGCGAACCTGGTTCTTGTGGGTGATCATGGCGCCTTTTGGGCTTCCTGTCGTACCTGATGTATAAATCAGGGCGCATACGTCATCTTCTGTCAGATCCGCCGGGAAGGCAGGAGCCTTCGGCGCGTTTTCCGCGGATGCGCGGTAATCCAGATCATGGATGTCGATGAACGGCATGGAAACGGTAAGGGGCATATCGGAAATCAGGAGCTTGGACTCCGCGTCGCGGAGAATGAAATCCACTTCGCGGTCAACAAGAGAATTGTTTATCGGAACGATGATCGCGCCGAGGCTGACGACTGCCATGTATACATACACGAACTCTGCGCGGTTTGCCGTGTACAGGCCTACCGTATCGCCGCGGCGGATGCCCATGGCATGTAGCGTATTCCTGTAATTTTCCACTGCTTTTTCAAGCTGGCCGTAAGTGACATTGGAGTCGCCTGTCATTGCAAGACTTTTCGGGTCTGCATTTTTAAATATTTCATGAATAAACATAGATTCACCTCTTTGGTAAGAATGCGTACTTATTGTAGCAAAAATCGACCGTCCGTTCAAATAGGACAGAGGGTATCGAAATTGTGCTATACTGTTGTAAAAGAAATCATGATCAGGGAGGCTCTATGAAAGCAGCGCAGATGACAAGAGAAGACGAAATCCGTTCTATCAGCCAAAAGTATGAAATGGATAAAGAGAAAGTGCGGGACATACTCGAAAGAGGTGTCCGCTATGCAGATGCGGACAAAGCGGCGCTTTTTGCCTGCATGACGGGAAAGGATATTGAGGAAGTACTGGCGCTCCGCAGGGAAGAGCCCTGGGGCCGTGTGCAGGTCAGGCTGGGTATAACGGGAGACAGATATGATAAAAAATACTTCAGCCACCGTGCCCGCCGGCTGCATCGTTTCTATGGCGTGGAAGAAACCCGCGCGTTTAACGCCTTGAAGGAAGGATACCCGAACCATTGGATCCGCCTTGCTTACCTTCTCGAAGTGAAGACGGGAAAGAAGATGGAAGAAATTCTGGCGGTGAGAAAGAAAACGATGAAATGGAAAGAGTGGGCGGAAATCAATCTGGGAGTAAAGCCTGAAGATTTTTCGCAGTGGATCCTGGAGACGAGGAACCCCGCTTTGAAACCGAAGTAAGCAGGAAATCAAAATGCGAAAAAGAATGCCGGGGCGGCAAAGTTGAAAAGGGGAATACAGACATAATGAATGGAAAAATGAATCAGAGGAAGGTAGGTTATTATTATCTGAACAATTTCCTTTGGATAGACGGAATGGCTTATGGTAAATGCTGTTTTTTCTTGTAAGAAATTATAGAATCCACTATACTAAGAATAAAGTGATAGTAAGCAAAGGAGCTATTTATGAAACTGACACAAATTCGCAATGCGACGATCCGCATGATATATGCAGGAAATGTATTTCTGATTGACCCGTGGCTGGCACCCAAGCATCAGCTTTCATTCGTTGATATTCCGGGGAGGCCTTTTCATGTACCTGACCCGGTAAAAGAAAATATACCAATGCCGTTCTATGGTCTGCCAATGGATACGGAGCAGATTTTAAGCGGTATTGATTACTACATTGTTACACATCTGCATCCTGATCATATTGATATTGCGAAAGATGGAACTGTCGGTGGGCCGCTTAATAAGCAAACCCCTGTAATCTGTCAATCGACGGAGGATGCAAAAATTCTTCAGTATTCGGGGTTTTCGGAGGTGATTGTATTGCCGGAGACTGGTATGGATTTTGGGGCAGCTAAGCTTACGCGGGTTCCTGCCCGTCACGGGACGGTAGTGCCTTGCGGTGATGCCATGGGGATTATATTTCAGTCTGCAGGGGAAAGGGCTTTTTATTTAGCGGGTGATACAATTTGGTATTCTGGTGTAGAGGAGAATCTGCGGCGATATCAGCCGGAGGTGATTGCTCTTAATTGCTGTGCTGCGGAAACGGTAGAAAATGGACGTCTTATTATGGGTGATGAAGATGTTCAATGTGTGGCAATGGCTGCACCTCAAGCGAAACTTTACCTGACACACCTGGATAATGTTTCTCATGCTTCACTTACACGTCATACATTGCGGGGGCGGTTGGCAGAACGTGGAGTGATGAATTACGATATGCCGGCAGATGGGCAGTCAATAGAGTATTAATAATATCTAATGATAGGAAGTTCATGATGGTCAGTCATGAACTTTTGCATTACATTGAATTGTCTTTAATTTCATTTATTAATGATTGACAGGGGAAGATTTGTCACAATTTCATCTGTTTTTGAAAATAAAAAAGTTTAATTTAATCAGGGGAAATTTTTCTGATAGATAAAAGCAGTAGATATAGTCTGAAAATCGGTATTCGGAACTAGTAAAGCGAACTGTTTTCAGGAAAGGAAGAAAAATGCGTATAATAAAGTATATTTGCGCGGGGTTGTCGTGATAGGAGCTTTTGCGGCGTGGTTTATTTCGCAGCCCCAGATGGAACCGCTGATGACTCCGGAAAGGAAGGCGAGAATCCAGGCGTCGCCCCATTATGTGAACGGCGAGTTTGTGCCGGAAACGCCACATGAACCTATACGGTCGACGTCAGATTTCTGGAAAGATTTCTTTTTCCCCACGACGGGAAAGACGATTCCCAAAGATAAAATGATAACGAAAAAAATCGATTTAAAAGCGCTTGACCCGGCGAAAGATATTGTGGTCTGGATGGGGCATTCCTCTTTTTATATGCAGCTTCACGGGAAAAAGATACTTATCGACCCGATAGCAGATACCTATGCTGCAGATTTGGTTTATAGATAAAGCATTTGAAGGAAGCAACATTTACACGGTGGAAGATATCCCTGACGATATTGACGTGATGGTGCTTTCCCACGATCACTGGGATCATCTGGATTATGACATGGTAAGAAAGATAGAACCGAAAGTCAGATGTGTAGTGACCGGTCTCGGCAATGGCGGATATTATGAGAAATGGGGATATCCGCCGGAAAAGATCCGCGAAGAAGACTGGGATACGGAAGTTGTGATTGATAAGGATCTGTCCGTCTGGGTGCTGCCGGCAAAGCATTTCAGCGGTCGGCTGCTGCCCCGCAACCAGACGCTTTTTGCCGGCTTCGCTTTTATTACCCCGGACAGAAAAGTGTATTACACCGGCGACGGCGGGTATGATGGACGTTTTAAAAGGATCGGGGAGCAGTTCAGCGGTTTTGATCTGGCACTGGTGGAAGACGGACAATACAATGAAGCTTGGCACAGCGTGCATATGATGCCGGAAGAAAGCGCACTGGCAGGGGAGGAATTACAAGCGGCTGCCGTCATTCCCTGTTCCAACGGGAAGTATCCGCTTTCCGTCTACCGGTGGAAAGAACCGTATGAGCGGATAGCCGAAGCAAGCAAAGGGAAAAGTTACAGACTTATTATGCCCATGATCGGAGAATTGGTGGAAATAGGGAACCGGGAGCAGACATTTACAAACTGGTGGGAAGGAATGGAATAAACGCTGGCAGTCATCGGCCGGCCTTCAGCAAGTAAAAATAGGGCAGTTCATGGAATGAAGACGGGGATGTATTTATAAAAACCGGATCTGTTTTATCTGAGCAGAAGAACTATGGAGAAGAAGCATTTAAACGGGTATCCAGGGAGTTGAAACTGTAAATCAACTCAGGATACCCGTTTTGTTTTTTTGTGGTCCAGCGGTTTTCTGTTTTGGGGATAAAAACGGTAAGAATAGGACCGACTTATTTCATTTCTTCCCCCCTATGCGGACGGTATTAATAGCGAGATGGTCTGCCGCTTTTTCAGGTTCTTCCGCTTCTTCTTTTGTGAGCGTAATGCCCATTGCTTTGACGGCGTCTTCCCCCTGTCCGGTTTTGTCACACCGATGATAAGGAGGGTTCCTTTGGCAATGGCCCGGGCGGCAGAAATTTGCGTGATTTCCACATGGTGTGTATCGGTTGCGGTCTTACTTTTGAAAAAAACAAAGAAATTCGATATAATAAATCAGTTATATCAGGAAGAAATTCTCCGGAAGATAAAGAAAGAAGGATAAAATGTATCTCATTGATACTTATGATGTGATTGTCGTCGGCGCGGGACATGCGGGGTGTGAAGCGGCTCTGGCCGCTGCCCGCATGGGATGCCGTACGCTTCTTACGACGATTTCACTGGACAATGTGGCCATGATGCCATGCAATCCCGCTGTCGGCGGACCGGGCAAGAGCCATCTTGTAAAGGAAATAGATGCTCTCGGAGGGGAAATGGGTATCGCCGCCGATGCGACTGCTGTCCAGATGCGAATGCTGAACCGCGGGAAGGGTCCGGCGGTATATGCCCTCCGCGCCCAGTCGGATAAAGGCGCCTACCACCGATACATGAAAAATGTGGTGGAAAATACGGACAACCTGGATTTGAAACAGGTGCAGGTCATGGATATCATCGTGGAAGACGGAAAGTGCGTGGGCATTGCCACCGAACTGGATGAAGAATACCGGGCAAAAGCGGTCATCCTCTGTACCGGCACGTACCTGGACAGCATGATCATCATCGGCGATACCATGTATTCCGGCGGCCCCAACGGTATGCGCCCTTCTGTGGGGCTGTCCGCCAATCTGAAAAAGCACGGGCTGGAAATCCTCCGTTTCAAAACGGGGACGCCATCCCGCGTAGACAGGCGGAGCCTTCATATGGATAAAATGGAACTGGAAGAAGGCGATCCGGAGAATCATGCTTTTTCCTTTATGAGTGAACGGAAAGACAGAAATAAGCGGAACTGCTGGCTTACGTATACCAATGAAAAGACCCATGAAATCATCAGGGAAAATATTATGCGCGCCCCCAAGTATGCGGGAAAGATTCATGGCATCGGCGCCCGTTACTGCCCTTCCATTGAAGACAAGGTCGTCCGTTTTGCAGATAAAGACCGCCACCAGCTCTTCGTCGAACCTGAGGGACTGGACACCACGGAAATGTACGTGCAGGGCATGTCCACCTCCATGCCGATCGATGTGCAGTATGCTTTCCTCCGCACCATTCCCGGGTTTGAAGATGTGAAAATGATGCGGCCCGCTTATGCTATCGAATATGATCTGCTCGACCCTCTCCAGCTCTATCCCACGCTGGAAGTAATCAAACTTCCCGGCCTTTATTCCGCGGGGCAGTCAAACGGTACGAGCGGTTACGAAGAGGCAGCTGCCCAGGGCCTTGTGGCGGGGATTAATGCCGCACTTAAAATACAGGGGAAAGATCCGTTTATCCTTGCCCGCCATGAAGCATATATCGGATCTCTCGTGGACGATCTCGTCACCAAGGGCGCTGACGAACCGTACCGCATGATGACGAGCCGCAGTGAATACCGCCTCATTCTGAGGCAGGACAATGCCGATCTCCGACTCACCGAAAAAGGACATAGTATCGGTCTGGTGGGAGAAGAACGGTATGCCCGTTTCCTGGAGCGGAAAAAGAAATATGAAGAAGCTATGGACTATATCCGTACACAGCGTTTTACCCCGAAAGAAGAGATCAATCAGGCACTGGAGAGTATGGGAACCGCACCCCTGACGACAGGTACCGGGGCCGATCAGATTTTGAAACGGCCTGAAATGACCTATCGGAAAATGATGGAAATGCTCGGCTGTCCTGCTTTTGACGAGGAAGCTGTGGAAGAGATGGAAATCACCGTGAAGTATGAAGGCTACATCGCAAGGCAGGAAGCAGCCGTGCGGAAAGCTGCCCGCATGGAAAATGAAAAACTTCCCCTTGATATGGACTACCTGTCCCTTGACGGTATTTCCACAGAAGCAAAACAGAAAATGGATAAAATCCGGCCTCTCTCTCTGGGGCAGGCAGCGAGAATTCCAGGTGTTTCTCCGGCGGATATATCGGTGCTGATGGTGTATGTGAAGCAGCGCAAAGGAAAGAAAGGCGCGGAATAAAAAAATATTAAAAATAAAAACGGCATGCCCTGTTTTCGAAATGGGGAATATGATTTTCCGGGCGGATACTATTTCTGTTTAAACCGTTTTTTTCAAAGGATGGGAACTATGTTATACTTGAAACCGGAAACGGTATCCGCCTGCCGGCGGAAGTTTTTGTATCATTGTCTGAAATATATGAATTGAAGGAAGGAATGTGTACTAATGGATTCTATTTTTATCGTTGTGGCTTTTTTTATCGCTGTTTCACTTTTGAGTATCCCTTGTATGATGTATTATAAGAAAAAAGAGAAGAAGGAACAGCAGCTTATCAGTGAAAACAGAAATCAGGCCGTGCTGCAGATCTACGGGGATCCCATCCGGATTGACGGGAAAAAGTTTTCCGAATATGAACACATGGGAAGTAAGCTTTCTTACTATACCGTAGTGCTTCCGGAAGGCCGCCATACGCTGGAGGCGAAGTTCCAGACAACATCCGCCGGTGTTTCCGGCAATCAGAATTATAAGACGCCGGAACCGATTCCCTGTGATTTGTTTTTGGAAAAAGGTTTTGTTTATACGGCGGGTATTTATTTCTATTCGCCCAAGAGCCGGTATGAGTATTATAAAGGGGAAGTAGGGGAAGCCGTTTTTTCAAAAGAATTGTCCGTAACAGGATCGACTTCTTATGGAACAGCGTATGTCATCGTATATAAGGATAAGGATGCGGACGGCAACTTGATCAAGGCGCCTGCCTGTCCTGAGGAATAAACAGGGCGCGGATCGGGTAGGTCTTTGCTGTAAACGGCAGTTCTTTCCGGTCCGCTGCTGAAACGGAGTAGAGCAATCTATTCCGTTTTTTATTACAGGAATATGATGGTGAAAGTATCGTGGAAACAGAAACGATTGCAGCTCTTGTGCTGCTGGCGGCCATGGGATGCCTGGCACTGAGTATATATAAAGTAAAAGAATGGTACCGGAAGAATACCCGGACCGCAGATTCGAATGCCTGCGAACAGGAAAAAGTGAATTTGAAAATGCTGGAACAGGCGAGACGGCGGGAGCAAGTTCTCAAGCCTGAACCGACGCCGGACGGATATACGGAAATCGCGGCTCCTTTTGGAGGACATGCGTTGATGGATTTGAAAAATATGCTTCTGGCTGTTCTGCTGTTTGTCTTTTACGGGCTGGCAGTGGAATATGCAGGTACTCATCCGTTTTTGAACGGCGGAGAAAAGCTTTTTATAGTATTTCTCCTTACGGTTCTTACGTGCTGCGCGGCCATCCGGATATATCGCAGGGTGTATTTCGGGTATCGTATATACCTGCCGGAAGATTCGACGGGCATGGTGGTGTACAATTGGTACTGGGGGCGGCGCTTTTTTTCTCTGTACCGGATCCCGCCTTACAGAGGCTGCGTATCCGTGTGTTCCGTAGATCGGTATGAGGTGCGGGATGATGAAATCCGTATCTACGGAAAGTTTGTTCATACCGGAACCGATGTCACCATACAGGGCTTTAATGATAAAGGGCTGCCCGTTGGGCGCTTCTTTGGCGAAGAGGATGAAAAACAAATTTTAAATAGGCTGGAAGCGATGCGGAAAACAGGTACGGGAAGCGAGATATGAGATAACAAAAAGCTGTCAGAAGGCGAAAGTCGGATTTTTGACAGCTTTTTCATTTGCTGATGAAAACGGCGCTCATGGCAAGGCGTCATCCGAAGCGAATGTGAAGGATTTGCTGTTGTGATGAAGAAAGCGGTAAGAAGATAAAAGCTATCAGCTGTGAGCTGCCAGCTATAAGGTGTTAGCTGTGAGTTAAAAGCCGAAGCATATGATTTCCGTTAGGTGTCATACGAAACAACAGCAAAGGATTTGCTGTTGTAGTGAGGGAAACGTTAATCGTCATCCGAAGCGGATGTGAAGGATCTGCTGCCGTGGTGAGGAAGCCGGTAAGAAGATAAAAGCTATCAGCTGTGAGCTGCCAGCTATAAGGTGTTAGCTGTGAGTTAAAAGCCGAAGCATATGATTTCCGTTAGGTGTCATACGAAACAACAGCAAAGGATTTGCTGTTGTAGTGAGGGAAACGTTAATCGTCATCCGAAGCGGATGTGAAGGATCTGCTGCCGTGGTGAGGAAGCCGGTAAGAAGATAAAAGCTATCAGCTGTGAGCTGTCAGCTGCAAGCTAAATATCCTTTTACGGTTTGAGTCACTACGGCATGCGAGTATCCTCCATTACTGGTGCGGGCAGCTGATTCACAATTGTCGGTTTTAGGAGCCGACAGCTTACGTCCGATCATATTTTATCGGCGGCTGTCAGGTTCCGTTTTCTTTTTCCTGCTTTTTCAAGAAGTTCATGAAGGGTATTTTTATCTGCCCTGTCCAGTGCTGTTTTTATTGCAGAAAGGCTTTCTGTAAAACGGTCGATTTCAAGAAGCAGGTTTTCACGGTTGGCAAGGAATAAATCTGTCCAAAGGGGGCTGTTGATATCCGCTACTCTTGTTTCATCACGGAATGATCCGCCTGTAAAGTACTTTGTGTCTTCTTTCAGGGAAGTGCTGTTTATCAGCGCCGCCGCAAGGACGTGGGTCAGGTTGCTGGTGTAGGCGATGTGGCGGTCGTGTTCTTCCGGTGTGATTGACGGTACATGGCGGCAGCCGAGAGCCAGCGCCATGTTTCGGAGCAGTTCCACACTCTCCGGGCAGTTCGTTTTATCGGGAAGAAGGATATAATTTGCTCCGCGGAAAATGTCCGGATCCGCCCGGGAAAGTCCTTCACCTTCATGTCCGCACATAGGGTGGGATGAAATGAAATCCATGCCCGGCGGAAGTATTTGCCGGATATCATCGGCGAGGTTTCCTTTTACGCCGGCGATATCGGTCATGATCGCGTCGGAGCGGAAGTCCGGCAGGTGATCTTTCACAAAGGCGAGTGTCGCTTTGGCAGGTGTGCAGAATATAACAATGTCCGCGTGTTTCAGGTCACTGATATCGATGGAATCCACTATGCCCTGCCGAAGGGCGGCCTCTGCCGTCGATAATGTCCGATTGATGCCGATTACTGCCGCTCCGAGTTCCTTCAGTCTCATGGCAAAGGAACCGCCCATCAGACCCAGGCCGATAACGGCCACAGTTATTTTGCTGAAATCCATTTTTATACTCCTGTTTCCGGTTTGAAATAGTATACTTTTCAGGCAGATCGTTTTATTATCTGCATTATAGCATAGCGTCCCATGGGGAACAGGTTTTACAGGTTATGAGAAACAGGGCGAAAAAAATACCGGAAGTTTATTTTTACTCCCGGTATTTCTTTCGAAGGTTTGCAATTATTCCATTTGTATATATTTCTTTAAGGTTTCAATTTCTCCCGTATAAATATATCCTTTTCCGATTTCCAGAACGAGGGGTGTTTCTATTTTTTCATCTTTTACATTTTTTCCATGTTCCAGAAGGGAGACAAGAATATCACGGGGGACGTCAAGATTGGTGGGAAGGCCGATAGACTGGAGGACGTACTTGATCCGTTCCGCTGTACCCCGCTTGGTAAGTCCCAGAATTTCAGAAGCGCTCGTGATCATGTACATGCCGGCCGCCGTCGCTTCCCCGTGGGTCAGGCGGAGATCATTGAAACGGTAGTATCTCTCTGCCGCGCCGCCCAGTGTGTGGCCGAAATCAAGGATACGGCGCTCACCTTTGTCTTCGGGATCGATTTCCACATAGTGTGCCTTGATGGTAATGCAGCGGCGGATGATTTCCGGAAGAACACGAAGGATATCCTGGTCAGAGGCGGCTTTTTCAAATATTTCAAAGAGGTCCTTGTCTGCCACGCAGCCGATTTTAATCGCTTCGCCGAGGCCGTTATGGAAGAAACGGGCAGGCAGCGTGCGGACCATGGCAGGATCTACATACACGGCTTTGGGCTGGTAGAATGTACCGATGAGATTTTTTCTTCCATTGATATCGATGGAGATTTTCCCTCCGATGGCGCTGCCGATCTGTGCCAGGAGAGAAGTGGGCACCTGCACGTAGGGAGTCCCTCTCCGGTAAGTTGCTGCAACAAAGCCTGTCACATCGCCGACGACACGTCCGCCAAGGCCGATAAGCAGATCTCCTGCACAGAACCCGAAGTCTGCCAGCGCCTCGCATACACGGCTCACGACAGAAAGGCTTCGGCTCTTTTCGCTCGAAGAAAGAACGATCTGCTGTACGTTCAGGTTCTCTTTTTCCAGCTGGCGTTTCAAATCCTGGCCATACAGTTCGTCAATTCCTTCTTCCGTGATAATGACTGCGCGCCCGTGACCCGACAGGGGGGCGGTTTCTTTTCCCAGGCGGCCGATGATGCCTGAGTCGATTATCACATCATAAGAATCATTCCCTAAATTGATATGTACCGTATCCATGATTTGTCTCCCTGTAAAAAAGTATTTATAAAGTATTTACCATATATATTATATCATTTTTTCTCTGAAAGACTCCACCGGCGGCGACATGGGGCGGAAAAGAGGATTTTACCCCGATAGGAAATACATTTTGAAGGCAAATAAAAAAGCCGCCTTTTGGCAGCTGTGCATTCCTGGTGCGCCCAAAGGGATTTGAACCCCCGACACACGGTTTAGGAAACCGCTGCTCTATCCAGCTGAGCTATGGACGCGTGTACATGTCATATTTTAGCACAAAAAAGGCAGAAATGGGAGTTTGCAAATAAAATGGAATAAAAGAGACAAAACGGGAAAATGATTTTCATTTCTGCCGATGTCGGAACGGAAGGAAATCATTTTTTTTTTAGAAAGTTTTTATTTCTTATGTACACAGCAGGCGGACAAATACAGGGGTGATTTGAAATGAATTCTTTTATTCGCTTTTTTTCTTTCTATTTTGCACGTATTCGTTGTCAAGAGGGGAAGAAAAATGGATGATTGGAAGAAAGGGGGACAGATGGAGAGAAAGTTATTCACATGCATATCGGGGGTATCCTATGAGAGTGAAAGTGAGAAAGATATACGATAAATACGGAATGTTTGCCATTCTCATTTACAGAATGGCAAAACGGTTATGCACAGTTATGCACAGTTCGTGTGTCTGTCTGGGATGGACAGGCGGAAAAAAGCTTTGATTTATCGCGAAAAGAGAAAAAACAGATTGTTTTTATCCACATGATGTGAATAGTTGTGAATAAGTTTGTGAATAATGTGAATAAGTGTAATTTTTATCGAAAGAAAAACGCAGCGAATGAAGTTTCGAGGAAATCATGTTCGCCGCGATGAAGCTTGATTTTATGGGAAATCGGAAAAAGCCAGATCTGCTGTTTCTGATAATATCGGTTTTCTCATTATCAAGAAAGAGGCTTAAATGAGAGTGGGAAAGAATTTCTTTATTTTTGTAAAAATTTTTGTTTACTGCTTTTGCGGCAGATTTATTTTCCTGCACCGGAAAAATGACGGAGGGGGTGTTTATCTGTCTTCTGATTTCAGCAGCATGCCATGTTGTGGCTTATAAAGTCCGTTCCGGTTTTTGCCAAAAGGAATAAAAAAGGATAGAATATTTACAATATAGCTGTTATTTTTTAAGGAGATGTTCATCATAGACTTCAAACCGTTTACAATTGAAAAAAGAGAGTATATCGACAGCTTCTTCCATGTCCATCATTATGAGGGGATCGACTGTTCATTCAATACACTTTTTTTATGGCAGGAAGCGTACCATACGCAGTGGGCGGTAGAGGAGAATATCTTATTCGTCCGTGCGGGGGAAGGGGAGAATACGTTCTTTATGCCCCCTTTTGCCGGTGAAGGGGCGTCTTTCGGCCGCGGCATGGAGATTATCCATGAATGCCTGGAGTGCGAGGGAAAACCGTTTATCATTAAGGCTGCTTCACCCTGGGTGCTGGAACAGATCAAAGCCCATTGCCCGAACCGGTATGAGTTCACCGCGGATCGGGATAATTGGGAATATGTATACCGTACGGCAGACATGATCAATTTATCAGGAAAGAAGCTCCGGATGAAGAAAAATCATCTGAATGCTTTTCTCCGCCAGTACGGTGATTATACATACGAGTCCATCACGTCGGAAAACAGGGAAGACGCATGGCAGGGGATTGAAGACTGGTTTGAACGGCATGGAGACATTGCGGAAGAAAAAGAAGCGCTGCAGCGGTGTTTTGCCAATTGGGACGCTTTGAAATTGAAAGGCGCCATTATCCGCATTTATGGAAAGGTAGAGGCCTTTACGAACGGAGATTTGGTCAATCCCCGGGTGGCGCATATTTTCTTTGAAAAGGCAAATCCGAATATCCGCGGGCTGTATCAGGCAATCAACCGCGATTTCCTGATGCATGAATTTGCGGAAACAGAATTTGTAAATCGTGAAGAAGACATGGGGCTGCCTGGCCTGCGTCAGGCGAAAATGGAATACAATCCTGACCATTTCGCAGAAAAGTATGATGTCGTCGTAAAAGACGGCGGTTGTTTCTGAGGCGGTTATGAAAATACGTAAATGCAGTCGGACGGATGAAAAGGATATACGCGCGCTTTGGTCGTACTGTTTTGAAAGGGAGGACGACCCGTGGTTCCGCTGGTATTTCAGGGAACTCTACCGCCCGGAAGATGTACTGGCGGGAGAAGAAGCAGAGAAAATAGCGTGCAGTCTTCACCGCCGCCCTTATGAAATATGTGTCCGCGGCGCAAAGATGCCGGTGGATTACCTTGTCGGGGTAGCCACCCATCCTGCTGCAAGAGGGAAGGGGCTTGCGACTGAACTGATCCGCGGTGCGTTCCATATGGCGCGGATGGAAAATAAAGGCGCTGTCATTCTCATGCCCTCGGCGGCATCGTATTACTATCCTATGGGATTTTCATTTTATGCGCACCAGTGGAAACGAAGCGCCGCGCCTGAGCATTTAAGTTTCTTGGGTAAGCGGGCGCAGTCCGCAGGGAGTATTGCCTCGATAGATGAATGGAAAACTCTTGCCTCTGTCTATGACAGGTATGTGAAGGGGCGGAACGGCTGGGCTTTTCGTGATGAGGCGTCATGGAAGAAGCACATCGGCGCCCAGTTCTGTGACGGCGGTTACATCGCTGTCGTCAATGACCTGGACGGTGCGGCCGGATATATTTTCTACCATCTGGACGGAAGGAAACTCATCGTGTCGGAAATGGCGTACGCCTCCGATGCGGGACGGAAAGGGCTCTATGCTTACATGGCTGGACACCGCGGTTCCGTGGACGAATGCGTGTGGTATGAACCTTTTGATGACAGGGCATTTTTCTACTGGCAGAATGGCGCGGAGCATACCTATATACATAATGCCTCTTTCCCGACCATGATGGGACGTGTCACAGATCCGGTCGTGGCATTTGACGGACTTCCCTGCAAAGAGATGAAAGGCTTTCTGTCTTTCCAGCTGGCGGACGAGTTCCTTCCCGAAAACAGCGGCATCTACGTCCTTTCCGCCAAGGAAGGAAGAATTTACGCTGTGAAATATGATGTGTTTTACACACTGAAACTTCATATCGAAGATATTTCCGGCGTGAAATTGGGAAATAAAATTCCCGAACCGGATTTTACCATGACCGCAGGTGCCCTTGCCCAGCTTTTTTTCGGGGCCCTGTCTTTGAGAGAGTTGTCGGATCTGGGGCGCATCGAATGGCTGGAAGGTGCGGAGCGTGAAAAAGTTCTTGAAACGGCGGAAAACATGCTTCCCTCTGAAAAAAACTGGATCAATGAATGGTACTGAGCCTCCGACCTGTAGTCGCCCGCTTGTCTCCGTTCTAAATGCCGGTTCATTTCATTAGTACTATATAAATGTAGCAAAGAGAAATGCAACATTTCTCCTGCTGCACTTTTTATTAAAGGGAAGCAGCAATAGGACACAAAGTGAAGAATCTATGACTCTCATGACATCTTACCGCATTCCTCACCACAGTAACAGATTCTTCGCTGGCGCTCAGAATGACGTTTAATGTTCTCTGTCATTATGATACTTAGCGTCCCTCCGGCATTATGATGCCTTACCGTATCCCGTCATTCAGAACGGGGGTAAGGATGCTTTGTGGGAAAGACGGAAAACGGAACAGTGACACGGAGTGAAGAATCTATTACGCTGGTGACAGCTTATCGTTTTCCTCACCACAGCAGCAGATCCTTCACATTCGTTCAGGATGACGCCTTATGGTTTTTCTCACCATGGGTGCGGATCCTTCGCTGACGCTCAGAATGACGTCTTGTCATCCGCCGTCATTCAGCACTTTTAGCTGACGGCTCACAGCTAACGGCTAACAGCTCACAGCTGATAGCTGATAGCTTTTATCTTCTTACCGTTTCCCTCACTATGACGCCTTACCATCCCCGGTTATTCTGAGCGGGGGCAAGAATACCTTGTGGGAAAGACGGAAAACGGAACAGTGACACGGAGTGAAGAATCTATTACCCTGATGAGAGTCTACCAATTTCCTCACCATGTCAGTGAAGAATCTGTTATCCGAATGACATGAAAAATGTGGAAATAAAAGAAAAATGCTTTCTGAGCTGCTATCAATGCAGCTGGCATTTCTTTTATTGTTTGTATACAATAGAGGGGTAATAAAACAGCAGTCTGGAGACGGGGTCGGCGGCATGTGTGACCATGCGGAGACCATACACTTAAATGTAAACAGTCCGGTGCCCTTTTGCTGCCTGCGGCTAAGAGAAAGAGATGGAAAAGAAATATTTTACTTACATGGTGCGCTGCCAAGACGGCACACTCTACACGGGATTTACCGTAGATGATCCGGAAAAACGGGTGGCTGTCCATAATGCGGGGAAGGGCGCGAAGTATACGAAAGGCCGGCTGCCTGTCCGCCTTGTGTGGTACAGGGAATGGAACAACGGTCATGATGCCCGGTCCTGTGAATTCTATTTGAAACGGAAAACAAAACAGGAGAAAGAAGCATTGGCGGCCTCTTTTGGAAAGGATACAGATTGAACGAATCAGTAAGAAAAACAAAATATTTGACAGAAGCGGCGGCAGCGGCGGCCATTGCGTCACTCCTGGTGCTGCTGAAACTTTTAGCGCCGTTTCTTGTGTTCGTCACTATGACCGCGTCCCCCATTCCGATTGCCGTCATTTGCGATTTCCACGGGATGAAGTGGGGATTCGGCACATCGGCGGGCGTAGTTATTCTTGTTACCATGATCGGAGGGCCTGAAATTGGACTGACGACAGCCTTTTATGCGGGTGCTCTCGGCATGGCCATGGGCTATGGATTTCTTCATAAAATGTCCTACGGGAAAACGCTTTGCCTTACGATTCTTGCATATATACTTGAAATGTCTTATAAAATCATATTTTCCATTTATGTTCTCGGCATTGCCGATGCCCTTACCGGAGCGATTGACCGCTTCACCACATTCCTTCGCTGGATATGGACACCCTTGTCATCGGTCTTCGGGTTTGATCCGGATCCGGGTAAAGCGATGCTTACCACATCAGGCATGGTGATGCTTGGAATTGTCTTCATTTTAAATGCATACTGCTATGCGTACCTGAATATGGAAATCGGCGGCAATGTGCTGAAACGCTTGAAAGGCGGAATAAGGGGATAAAACCTATGGGATATGCTCCGTTGGTGTCGGTCATCGTGCCGGTATATAAAACTGAAAAATTTATACATAGATGTATTGACAGCGTGCTGAACCAGACATATTCCAACTGGGAAATGATCCTGGTTGATGACGGCTCGCCTGATGCATGCGGGCAGATATGTGACTCCTATGCGGAAAAAGATGGCAGGATTCATGTCATCCATCAGGAAAATCAGGGACTTAGCGCTGCCCGAAATGCAGGTATAAAAATCTTTAAAGGTGAGTGGATATATTTTCTTGATTCTGATGATTTTATCGTGGAAGATGCTTTAGAGAAAATGATATTTTTTTCAAAATCAGGGACTTATGATATCATCATGGCGGGTTTCAGTATTATCTATGCTGATGGAAGCGAGGATTGCAGGTCTTCCGGATGGAAAGAGACGGATAATTTATCGAAAATCCGGAGAGGGATCCTTCTTGATGAATTGCCGAATTTTGCCCATGGGAAATTATATAAGCGTTATCTATGGAATGATCTGATATTTCCGGCAGGGCGGCTGGTGGAAGATATGTATGTGAGTGCTACCGTTTTTTTTAAGGCGGGAAGTGCTTATCTGACTCCGGTATCTTTATATCGTTACAGTTATGAAAATGAAAACAGTCTTATGAGGGGGAAAAATATAAAGGATTTTATACAATTGAAATATGGAAGGTTTCTGGCGTGGCGTGAACATGAACGGATTGCGGATTTACATGCATTGTCGGATAAGAAGGTTTGCTGCATTCAGGCACTGAAGTGCGCTGTAAAGACTTTTGTGGCGGATTTCAATACGCGGGAATTGCCGGATTTGGATTACAGAGAGTTGGAATCATATATCTTTATGCATAGAGATGTATCGTTGCCGTTTCTTTTTTCTTTTCAGCGGTATCTGATTGTAAGTGAATGTACGATTTTGTTGCAGCTTTGCGGATATGTCCGTAAAATGGCAGTTTCATTACAATATAAAATGCGGCAGTGGAAATTTATGGCTGCCCGATAAAAACTATTAGGAGCGGGATTCATGAAATTTTTAAATATAAATTGGGGCAGTCGGTTGGCAGCGGCTGTTGTCGTATGGGGGGCTACGGCTTACCATTATATTAATACGGGAATGTCTATCAGTATGATCGCATTTACTCTGTTTGTAATTGCTTATGCACTGAAAAATCATGCGATTCCCAAGGTTACACTTCATAAAAATATTCTATGGGCGTTCGCTGTATTTTATGCCTGCCTGTTTATTTCCACGCTGTTTCATTTGGACAATACTGGAAATATGTATGGCGGATCATATAGTTTTCTGTCTTATGTTATGATTCCGCTGCCTTTATTTATGATTTTATACATCGGCTGGGAGCATGATATCAGAAAAACTGTATGCTATACATTTGTTACGATTGGGTATGCAATATGCGGATATGGGATATATGAGTATGCTGCCAAACACATGGAGCGCCTGGACAGCTTTTATACATCACCGCCCCACGTGGGTATTATGATGGATGTCTTTATTCCACTCACTATTGCTTTTATCTGCTATTATCGTGATAATATTTTTCATCTGGCTGTAATGTCGGTACTTTTAGTGCTGGAGGCAGTTACATTGGTCCTGACGCAAACAAGAGGTGCCATGGGAGCTTTATCCATAGCGATTTTTATTACTGTGCTGATTTTCCTGTTTAGAAATCAAATTGCAATGGGGAAAACCAGGCGGCGGCTCTTAGGGATGGGGGCAGGTCTGCTGGTCGTACTTGCTTTGCTGTGTTCCCTCCGGTTTGGGATACATGATCCATATCGGATGCAAGGGGCAGACCGACCGTTTATATGGAAGAGTAGTTACCATATGTGGGAGGACCATAAATTGGCCGGAGTGGGACTGAATGGATGGAAGAATGCTTATGACCATAAATATCAACTGGAGGGAAGCAGGGAGTTTAAAAAAAATGTGCATGCCCATAATACGTGGCTGATTTTTTTATCAACCGGAGGGATTCTTGCTTTTCTGGGTTATAATGCATATCTGATTCTTATGGGGATGTATTTCTGGAAAAGGATACGTATATATGCTTTGAATCCATTCAGCTGGTGCATGCTGGCAGTTTTTCTTGCTTTTGTTCTTAACGGGCTTTTGGATGAAACATTTTCTTCCACATCGTTTGGCAGATTGTATTATCTTGCATTTGGCATTACACTGCTTTTTGAAAGATGGGATACGCTGCACTCGGAGGAGAAAAGAGTGTGAATTTGTTGTAAAAAACCGTTACAGCTCCTTTTGGAGAAACTGTAACGGTTTTTGTCATGCCTGGATTACTTACTTGTAATCCGGATCATCAAGGATGGTCCATTCTCCATACTTCGTTCTTGCGTCTGCCGGTTTCAGATCATATGCACTGCTGCTTAAATCAAATTTCGGTTCATAGTCTGTGTTTGGCAGGTGCAGGACTCCGCTGATGGTGTCATACATCAGGTCATTGGTGAATACTTTGTGTTCATTTTGACGCAGGGCTTGTGCCGTATCCGGGTAGAGCCGTGTATACGCGGGGGAAAGATAAATGAAAAAAGGAATCCGAACCATATCATAAGTCATGTTTTTGCTGGCGACATGGCTTCGTTCCATGTTTTCCCCGTGGTCGGAGCAGTACATCATGACCTGCAGATTCAAATGATCTTTGGCATACGTATAGATATCACGGAGGAGATGATCCGTATAGAGCAGCGTGGTGTCATACTGGTTGGTCCGCTTATCGTGCTTCGGGTTGTCGATTCCTTTAAAATCCGGCGGGGTGCGGTCGCTGTATCTGATATGGCTGCCCATAAGATGGATAATGACAAAGTTATTTTCGTTTTTGGGAAGCTGCTTTACAAAATCGAGCAGCTGATAATCGTCGCCCAGCGGAAATGGTGTCCGTTGTTCCGTATCACAGTTTTGCGCGACGAAATCGATGGGACTGTCTTCACCGCTCATTTTGCCCTGGTTGCTCATCCACCATGTTTTATAGCCGGAAAGGTGTGCCACATCTATGATATTGGCTACGTCATCTATATTCCGGTGGTCATATTGGTTTCGCCCGTAAAGGAACATGGAAAGTGCGGGAACAGTGACGGGAAAGCAGGAATATGTTTTATCCATGAGGTAAAAATAAGGTGTTTCTTTCATTTCTGAGAGCCATGGGGTCGTTTCAGACGGATAAGATGGAGTAAAGGCTTTCATCCGGTCACGGGTGGCGCTTTCTCCGATGACGACAATGACGGTACCCGGTAATTTTTGCGGCATGGCTTCGCTGACGGGGGTATATATACGGAACCGGCTTATATTTTGTTCATGCTTTTGGCTGATCCGCCGCATTTCATGTATATAGTGGAAAGCGCCATAAGTTTGTGAAATAGGAAAAAGAGACGGGATATATTTATGGATGCTGATGATGGACAGAATGCAAATCATGCCTATCCATAGGATACGCATTTTACTGTAACGATCCCGGCCGACGGAAATGGCTTTATGGCAGCAGAAGAAAGAGGCCGGTAAGAGCAGCACAAAAAAGATAAGGGAAGAAAACAGGACGGGCAGTCCGATGCGGTCTGAAATAAATTCAAACGCTTCTTTTTTATTGGTCTGCAGGATGGGCAGCATATTTTCCGCGCGTATCGTGTCATTGTATAGGAGGTAGTATCCCAGATATATAGCAGCAAACAGAAGGCTTGCCGCGACGATAATTCCATAAAGGACAGAAATGGAAAAGCGCCATTTCCCTGGACGGTTTTGTGAGAAGGCAAAGAAGCATGCCGTGAGGGCTGATTCGTAAACGAAAAGCAGGAAATAGGGGTGGATCAAGTCGTAATCAATCGTCCAGGACATATTGGCATGAATGAGTACATAGGCGTAAATTACAAGCTGTGCCAGATAAGGAAACAGGGATAAACGCCACAGGGGAGAATACAGTTTTTCTCTAAGTGTATATGCAGTAAGGCTGAAGACGGCAAAACCTGTAGCCGCATCGCGGAGACTCTTATTCCATTCGAAAACACGTTCAAATCCGGAAATATGGAAAAGTAAAAAGATGATGCTTATGAAAATAAAAGAAGACAAAAGATAAGACGGGAGCGTTTTTATAGAATGGCTATCCGTGAAATACCGTGAGAACATATCAATATCCTTTCCTGATACGAACCGGAAATATACAAAGTTACAGGGAAATGTTTTCCGCTATCAAATCCTGCGCATTTTTCCAAATGTTTTCAGCGCTGAAATCTCCGCCGCGGGCAATCAGGCGGTGGCGGTAGAATGTCTTCGGTCCCCAGGCGGCGAGATTGGATTCATCATTCAGGTAAAAAACATCTACCACGGGAACGTCTAAGGCGAGAGCAAAGTGGGCAGTACCGGTGTCGGCGCTGATGAGGACGGCACAGCTTTTCAGCAGGGCGCCCAGTTGGGGAATGGTGGTTTTGTTTACCAGGTTCAGCAGCACCTGTCTGTCAGCAGGCGGAAGATTTTCATAATATGATTCACAATCTTTTCCTGCACCGATCATGGCGGGAATCATCCCTGCGTCTTTTATTTTTTTTGCCAGTGTAAGGAGTGTGTCCGGTTTCAAATCTTTTTCTTTTCGCTTGGTGACCGGATTCAATGCAATGATCGGTTTGCTGATTCCTTTTAAAAGCTGTTCATTGATATATGCAAAAGCTTCATCAGGGACATGGTACCTGATTTTCATGCTTTCCATGGGCTTTCCCGCATACAGTTCCGCCAGATAGGCATGCCGGTCCTGCACATGGATCCATTTTCCGTAATTAATTTTTCCATTGGAGAGGAGCAGGCGGACGATCGCATGCCGATTGTCTGCGTATATTTTTTTTGCGCCTAAAAATTTGGATAATAAAATGCCCCGCTCATTGCCGTAAATGACAAAAGCGGCATCAAAAACATGTTGGTTTTTATGTTCTTTATAAAATTTATACCATCCGGCAAGTCCCTTATGGATGCCCCATTTGTCATAGGTCCAGACTTCATCGACACCGTCCATGTATCGGGAAATGTCGGTAAACGGTTTATTCGATACGAAAACCAGACGGCTTTCCGGATACAGCCGTTTCAGATTCCTGCACAGTGCGTCTGTCAGGATAGTGTCTCCGAAATAAGAGGTATTATAAACTAAAAATGTTTTCATGAAATCCTCTGATCAGGAAAAATATATGTGATACAATAATTAGAATAAATTAAGGAGTTTATTTATGATATACGTTTCTATTATAATCCTTTCTGCTTTATTGTACACATATTACCATTTCCGTGATCGGGTACCTATTTTAATGTACCACCGCATTGCTTTTGTTCCGGGGGATCGGAACGCGCTGCCGGAGGAAAAGTTTGAAGAGCAGATGAGATACTTGGAAGAAAATGGATTTCACAGCATCACGGCGGAGGAACTGCAGGCGCATTTTCTCCATGGAAAGCGGCTGCCGAAGAAACCGGTGGTCCTTACTTTTGATGATGGTTATGAAGATAATTTTTCCGCAGCCTTACCGATTTTGAAAAAATACCGCCATGTGGGAAATATATTTCCCATTGCCAATTGGATCGGCAGGGAGAACAAATGGGAAAATTTCGGGAAAGCGCCGACGCGGACCATGGATGAACGTGAATTGGCCCTGTGGCAGAATGAGGGGCATTATGTCGGTTCCCATACCATGGATCACCCGTTTCTGAGCCGCTGCGATGCGGATCGTCTTCATGATGAGCTGTCAGGAAGCAAATGTTTTTTTGAAAATCTTAATGGGAAACCGGTAGAGTGTCTTTGCTATCCTTACGGAGATTTTGACAGAAAGGTCATGCAGGAGGCGGAGAAGTGCGGGTATAAACTGGGGCTGGCGATTTTCTATGATGTCCCGTTGTGGACACAGGATCTGCTTGCCCTGCCCCGCATTCCGATTCCTGCCAGGCAGCCGATGTGGGAATTTAAATTAAAGGTGAGCCGTATCCATCTGATTTTTATCTGGCTCCGCCAGTTGGAACGGCGTTTCAAAAAGAACTTCAGGAAATAATTAAGGTGACAACTTGTGATAGATGACTTCCAGTTCATCGACCATCCGACGGTTGGTGAACTGGGAGCGTATCCATCGGGAGCCGTTTTCTGAAAGTTGTTTAAGAAGAGATCGGTCGCTGTCGAGCTGTTTGATTCGTTCATACAGCTCTTTTTCATTGTCTTTTTCCACGAGAAATCCTGTTTCCCCATCTTTCACGATTTCCGGCGTGCCGCCTACGGAAAAAGCGATGGCCGGTTTTCCCATCGCCATGCCTTCCGCCAGAACAAGACCGAACGTCTCAAAGCGGGAAGGAAGGACGGTCAGGTCCGCGGCATTCAGCAGGTGTTCCACATCTGTCCGGTGTCCGAGGCAGAGAACTTTATCGGATAAGTGCATGGTGCGTATCTTCGTTTTCAGCAGGGGGAGCCCGTTCCCTTTTCCGATGACAAGGAGCTTCCAGTTTTCTTTACGGCCACACTTGTCCAGTATGGAGAGAAGATGTCCGTGGCCTTTATGTTCCAGATTTTTTATGCGGGATACGATGGCAAGAACGAGGGTGTCTTTATCGAAACCGAATTCTTTTCGCAGCCGGATGCGCTCTTCTTCATTTGCGGTGAAACGTTCCGTGTCGATGCCGCTGTAACGGACAAGGAGATGATTTTCATGGAGGCCGCGTGCCAGAGAGTCCCGCCTGACGTATTCACTGACGCAGATGATTTGATCCAATTGGTCAATGACATATTCTTTTTCCATGTTTCCCAAAATGCCGTGTGCCGTGTATACCACGGGGACAGACGTATTCCTTTTTACTCTTGCCGCGATGATGCCCGCAGCTCCCGAGTTGGCATGAATGATGTCTATATGGTATTTCTTCACGATGGATGAAACGCGCCAGACGGATAAGACCCTGCTCTGCCGGATCGGGACAAAAAATGTCCTGATGCCTGCCGCTTTCAGTTCATCCGCCAGACGTCCGCCGCCGGAAGCGAGAAAAACTTCATAGCCCCGGGCACGGAGTTCTTTTGCTGCGGTATATACATAGGTTTCCGCACCGCCGATGTTCATGCGGGGAACCAGAAATAAAATCCTTTTCACGAGTCCGTCCTTTCTTAGCGTTATGATTTTATATTTTATCTTTATATAAGGAAATATGCAAAGAGGAGACGATGAAGTGTGCCGATGAAGTTTCCCTTGGAAACCGCTTTTGGGAGGGAAAATATGTGCAACGTACTTGTAGCCTAATTGGCGCTTGGATATAATGACTTTGAAGAGTAAGCATATAAAAAGAATTGTCATGGCGAAAGGAAATATGACACTGCGAATTGAACCTGAGCTTAAAGTACAGGTAACAGTTTATAGAGGAGGCAATTATGATTTTTGAGGAAAGTTATACGTTGCATAATGGCGTAGTTATTCCGAAACTGGCGCTGGGCACATGGTTTATTGATGACGACAAGGCGGCGGAGGCTGTGCAGGCGGCGGTGAATATCGGATACCGCCATATCGATACGGCACAGGCGTACGGCAATGAACGTGGCGTCGGAGAGGGAATCCGCACCTGCGGCATTGACAGGAAGGATATCTTTGTCACATCCAAAGTGGCGGCTGAAAATAAAAGCTATGCGTCCGCCATGGAATCCATCGAAAAGACACTGGAAACGATGGGACTTGATTATCTGGACATGATGATTATTCATTCGCCCCAGCCTTGGGTGGAGGTGAATCAGTCGGAGGACCGCTACTATGAAGAAAACAGGAAAGTGTGGCGTGCTCTTGAAGATGCTTTGGAAGCCGGGAAACTGCGGGCAATCGGTGTTTCCAATTTCCTTGAGGGAGATCTTGAAAACATCTTTGCCGCTTGCCGTGTGAAACCCATGGTGAACCAGATTCTTTGCCATGTGGGAAACAGTCCGCTGGATTTGATTGATTACTGCCGGAAGAGGGATATCGTAGTGGAAGCCTACTCTCCCGTGGCGCACGGCGAAGCGCTGAAAGATGGATGCCTTGCGGAAATGGCGGAGAAATACGGGGTCACGATTCCTCAGCTCTGCATCCGTTATGACTGGCAGCTGGGGACGGTGGTGCTGCCGAAAACGGCGGATCCGGAGCATATGAAAGAAAATGGGGATATTGATTTTGTGATTTCCGATGCCGATATGGAACTGCTGAAAAATGCGGAGCCTGTAAAGGATTACGGCGAATTCAGTTTCTTTCCTGTCTATGGAGGCAAGCTGAAAAAGTATCGTGTGGAAATTAAGAGGTAAACGCAGAAAAAATCTGCCGCAGGTAAAGAGCGGCAGATTTTTTGCATCAGGCTTAAAATGGTGTATTGATGAATGCTGTATAATTCGCGGGATGTTCCCTTTTATCCGGCAGCCGTTTATCAAGAGAAGTGCTGCTTTTCCGCAAAGCGTCATCCGGATCGTCAGTAAAGAATCTATACCCGTGGTGAGGAAAGCCGGTAAGGTGTCATCAGAGTAATAGATTCTTCACTCAGTGTCACTATCCCGTTTTCTGTTTTTCTCACACAGCATTCTTGCCCCCGCTCTGAATGACGGAATACGGTAAGGCATCATAATTACAGAGAACATTAAACGTCATTCTGAGCGGCAGCGAAGAATCTGTTACTGTGGTGAGGAAAACGGTAAGATGTCATCAGAGTAATAGATTCTTCACTCCGCGTCACCGTTCTGTTTGCCGATTTTCTCACAAAGCATTCTTATCTCCGCTCAGAATGACGACGGACGGTAAGGTATCATAATGAGGGAAACGGTTAATCGTCATCTGAAGCGAACGTGAAGGATCTGCTGCCGTGATGAGGAAGTGATGTGAAAGGTTAGAATGAAAGTCCCTTCTCTGCCGGTATTTTGCCGGCTTCTGAAAAACGAGAGCCGATTTTCATTTTTTACTTCGTTGTTTGTAATAAACGTGCTATAATAAAACGATAGTTTAAGATGACCTAAGTGTCGTCTGTTTTTGGTTAGCTGCAACAAGGGAGAGTGTAGCATGAATAAAATTTACAAGATTGTATGGAGTAAGGCAAAACATGCCTATGTAGTCACTTCTGAAGTGGCAAGGAGCCACACGAAAAGCGCTTCGGGAAAAGCGGTGAAAGCCGCTCTGGCGGCAGCTGTGGGGATGGGAGTCCTCATGGGCGGTTATGCGGCTGATGCGGCGGATACGGCGACAGGTTCTGGGAACGGGGTGGCATATGGTACAGGCAGCAGTGCGCCGGAAGCAGAAAATGTAGCTGTTGGCAAAGATGCTCATATTGACTACTCCAACGGTACGGTACGTCCTTCACGCGGTGATATTGCTGTAGGCAATAATGCTCATATCAATAATTATGTCAATCAGGGCGGCGGTATTGCCATTGGACAGAATGCATTTTCAGAAAACATGGCCGGTGTACAAGAAAAAAATTTCAACTTCGGACAAACTACATTTACGGGATCTGGATTTCTTGGGTTGCAGTCACCATTTATTCCTGCTAATCCTGATAAAGTAGTTACCGGTGTAGCTATCGGGCAAAATGCTTATGCGCGTTCCGGCAGTGTTATGGTTGGTACTCATAATTTTAAAGGTAAACTTTATGATACCACTGTTGATACTAGTGATATAGCTAATATGCGTAGTAATAATGTAGTTGTTAATGCGACAACAGTTGGAACTAACAGCTGGAATAACGCCGCCTTTGGTGTTGTTAATGGCGCTTATTCCGCTATTACCGGCGCTTATGATGGCGGTGGGTTCCGTCCTAATTCAGCTCAAAATTTTGGTGCTACGATCACCGGTTCCTTGAACTCCATCGAATCTAAAACAGCATCTAGTAATTATTCTGGTATCGCTAATAGTATCGTTGGTGTTGCTAACCGTACATTTAATTCCAATGGTTCTTTAATTTATGGTGCCGGTAATGAAATTACAAACTCTGTAGAAGATATTTACTCTGCTCCGACTAGTGGCGGTAATTCTCCTGAAGCATTGGCTCAAAATTTACGCCGTGTTATTAAAGAGTCCAACGGAGGTGGCTCTACTATGGCTTTTGGTGGTGGCAACAGAGCGGACTATACATTACGCACGGCTATGATTGGCGTTAACAACACCGTGACCGGTACCAGCCGTAGGCCAAGTACCTATAACTCTATTACTGGTTTCAAGAATGCCGCTACTAATGTCAATCACGTATCTGTCATTGGTTCTGAAAATGAAATAGAGAATACGGATGACGCCCTCGTGCTGGGCAATAAGCGCAAGCTTGCCGGGGCAAACGGCAGTGTTATCCTCGGTTCTGGGAACAGTGTAATTACGACAAGTGTAGAGAATGCCGTGTCCATCGGACATAACGCAAACGTGCAGAAAGCGGGCGGCGTAGCCCTCGGCAGCGGTTCCGTGGCATCCGTGGATAAGGGAGTTGCGGGTTATGATCCGTCCACCAAGGCGACATCCACAGATACGTCTTCCACATGGAAGGCCACAGAAGCGGCTGTTTCTGTAGGCGATGCGTCCAAAGGTATCACCCGCCAGATCACCGGTGTAGCGGCCGGTGCGGCAGATACCGATGCCGTCAATGTGGCACAGCTGAAGAAAGTGGAAGCCAAGGCAGAAGCGGCGGAAAAGAAACATACCACCGTGAAAGCGGGAGATTACGCAACCGTAACGGAAGGCACCAATGCCGACGGCGGGAAAGAATACACTGTCAGCGGACCCAAGATGGAATCTACGGACGGGACAGTAAAGATTACGGATAAAGTGGAAAACGGCAAGAAGGTCGGATATAACCTGTCCGTCGATACAAGCAGTCTGGGAATTGAAAAGACAAAGGTAGAAGCGGGAGACAATGTAACCGTAACATCCAAGAAAACCGGGAATACGACGACATATACCGTCAATGCCAAAGACACAGTAGTAACCGGCGGCACGGCTACCTATGCTGCGAATGGTACAGGCAGTGCTACCTTGATAAATAATGACGGAACGACAGCGACCATCACCGGCCTGAAGGATCGTTATACATCATCCGCAGCACTTGACGGGAATACCTTGAACTTCACTCGTAATGACGGCAGCACTTATTCCGTTTCCGGCATCGCTTCCACGCAGGATATCAAAAATGTAACCAATAAAGTAGGCGAATTGGGAACCCGTGTGAATCGTGCAGGAGCGGGAGCGGCAGCATTGGCAGCCCTCCACCCGCTGGACTTCGACCCGGATGACAAGTGGGATGTGGCAGCCGGCTACGGCAACTACAAAGACGCCCATGCAGTATCGGTAGGCGCATTCTACCGCCCCAATGAAGATACCATGTTCAGCGTGGGAGGCTCTTTCGGCGGAGGAGAAAACATGGTGAATGCCGGAGTCAGCGTAAAGCTGGGACAGGGCAACCATGTGTCTACATCCAAAGTAGCTATGGCAAAAGAAATCGTCGACCTGAAAGATGCGGTTACCCGTCTGGAAGCACAAAATGAACAGTTCCGGCAGATCATCGGACAGATGGCGGGACAGCCTGTAAGGAATGTAGAGTTCCCCGATGTGCCGAAAGACCATTGGGCATATTCTTATGTAAAATCATTGGCAGACAGAGGTCTTTTGGAAGGCTATCCGGATGGAGAGTTCAAAGGGGATCGTTCTATGACCCGCTATGAATTTGCGGCCATTATTTACCGCGCACTGCAGAATGGGGCGCCTGTTGATGGAAATATGGGTAAAGCTATGGAAGAATTTGGTCCTGAGATGGAAAAGGTAAGAGAAGCTTATCGTTTCCGGGTAGACCGCATTTCCGGCGAAGATAATGACAGGAATAAAGTAGAACGCGTCCGTGTCAACAATGAAGGCAATAAAGAAAAGGGTGATTACCGCGACATATACGGTTCGCATATCGCAGCCGGTAAATAATTCATTGCAGATAAAATAGAAGCCGGTTGTTTTGATAAAAGTGATTATTCTTTGATTTATTAATAATTTTAAAGATAAAGTATAAGGGGGGAAAATTATGAATCAGATTTACAAAGTCATTTGGAGCCGGGTGAAACACTGCTATGTGGTGGTTTCGGAAGTTGCCGGCCGCTGCGGGAAAAATGGAGGAGCAGCTTCTGAAAAGGAGAGCCTGCCCATCCGCGCGTTTCTGTGCGCCCTTGCTCTTACAGGATGCCTGATGCCGGGGGTGGCGGAAGCGAATACACAGTATGGTCCGGGTGCTTCCGCTACCGGCGGTGACAGCGTGGCGGTAGGTGACAGTGCTAAGGCGACGGCAGGCCATGCTACCGCTATCGGAACCTTGACAGAGGCTGATGGAACGAATTCTTTTGTGGCAGGGTTGCAGGCAAAGTCAGGAGCGACTGCTGAAAACAGTGTTGCCATAGGACGGGGAGCCCAGGCTTTAGGTCAGAAGCGGGTCAGTGAGCAGTTTACTGCGAGCACCATCGCCATCGGGAATAATGCAACAGCGACGGAAAACGGGGATATCGTCATTGGCCGCCAGGCGAAGAGCACGGTTTCCCAGTATCATAATCATCCCCAAGGCGGTAATGGCGCGGTTGTCATGGGAGCGGAGGCCGCTTCCTACGGCTCCCGGGGCGATGTGGTTCTCGGCGCCGGAGCGGAAGCCTGCCTGCTCAGAAAAGATGTAACTAATCCGGCGGATAAGTCGGAGTATTCACAGGGCGTAGCCATCGGCAGCCGGGCTAAAGTTTATGGTACCCAATCCACATCCATAGGCGCTGACTCAAGATCTATCGGGCATTCTTCCATTGCCATCGGCGGGGATGATATTGATAAGGCAAAACCTGTTCTAACGGCTGCCATTCCGGACATGGCGACCACCGGTGTGCAGAAAAACTTTAACCGGGAACTGGCTGTATTATATCCCGGGACGACATTGGGAAGTGCAGCTATCAATGACAGTAAGAATTATGTGAATACTGCTTCTATAGGGAATGCCAGTATGGCCATCGGTATGATGACTCAGTCTTATGGTACAGGTTCGACGGCGATTGGCGTTAATACACTGACGAAGGGGATTGCCAGCACCGGTATCGGCGTCATGGCGCGGAGCTGGGGCGATAAGTCTCTGGCACTCGGCAGTCGGGCGGAGACTTACGGAAATAAATCTACAGCTGTCGGCGATGCGAATACGGTGGGCTTTGACATGACGGACGGCACCACGTCTGGTGCAGCTTCTTCGGCTGTCGGTACGGATAACAAAGTCTATGGGAATAATTCCTATGCGATCGGTGGCGGCAATACGATTGGTTCCGCCACCATTACGGAAACGACAGAAGCCAATGGCGATAAAATTAAGAAGGTTACTGCCGGTACGGTCAAAGGAAGTACGGCAGGTGCTTTCGGTTATAAGAATACCGTCACAACGGATAATGCCTATGTGGTAGGGAATAATTCCACAGCTTCTGCTGATGGGGCTATGGTTCTGGGGAGCAGTGCATCCGTGACAGGGAAGAATGGCGTTGCTCTTGGCAATAATACAAAAGTGGCCAATGAAAATGCCGTGGCTATCGGCAATGGTTCAGAAACAGCAGCTGCTGTAGCGACACCCTCCGCAACAATCAATGGCGTAGCACATAATTTCGCAGGAGTAAATCCGGCTTCCACAGTAAGTGTAGGCAAGGCAGGCGCAGAACGGACAATTACCAATGTGGCGGCCGGCCGTATTTCCGCGACTTCTACCGATGCCATCAATGGCAGCCAGCTCTATGCGGTGACCTCGGAAATAGATAAAGGCGTGGCCTATGCGGGCGATGTGAAAGCTGCGGCAGCCG
>ERZ827104.99-NODE-99-length-102538-cov-7.691120_pt1 | contig 102538 bp, 76 predicted proteins | sample MGYA00519781_ERZ827104 | MGnify/ENA primary metagenome ERZ827104 (study PRJEB31778, sample SAMEA3449257) | human gut metagenome | biome: human gut; feature: human-associated habitat; material: faeces | place: United Kingdom | collected 2010/2012 ...
CGAACACGCCCGCCGCGATCGGGATGCCGATGGTGTTGTAGAAAAACGCCCAGAACAGGTTCTCGTGGATGTTGCGCAGCGTCGCGCGGCTGAGCCGGATGGCCGCCGGCACGTCGCTCAGACGGCTGTTGACGAGCACGACGTCGGCCGCGTCGATGGCCACGTCCGTGCCCGCGCCGATGGCGATGCCGATGTCCGCGCGCGTGAGCGCCGGCGCGTCGTTGATGCCGTCGCCGACCATGGCGACCTTGCCGCGCGCGCTCAGGCGGCGGATCTCGCGCTCCTTGCCGTCGGGCAGCACGCCCGCGATCACCTCATCCACGCCGGCCTGCGCGCCGATGGCCTTGGCTGTGCGCGCGTTGTCACCCGTGATCATGACGACGCGGATGCCCATGTTGCGCAGCTCGCGGATGGCCTGCGGGCTGTCGGGCTTGAGCACGTCCGCCACGGCGATGATGCCGAGAAGCTCCCCGCCGCGGGCGAAAAACAGCGGCGTCTTGCCGGCCTCGGCCAGCGCCTGCGCCTGCGCCTGCATGGGCGCGGGGATGTCCGACACCGTGCGGATGAAGTCCGCGTTGCCGCCGCAGAGCGGCTGCCCGTCGAGCGTGGCGCGCAGGCCGTTGCCCGGCAGCGCCTGAAAGTCCGCGACCTCGGCCGCGGTCAGGCCGTCGGCCTCCGCGCGGCGCAGCACCGCCTTGGCCAGCGGGTGCTCGCTCCTGCGCTCGAGCGCGCAGGCCAGGCGCAGCAGCTCGCCCTCCGTCACGCCCGGGGCGGGGCAGAGATCCGTCACCGTCGGGTCGCCGGAGGTGATGGTGCCGGTCTTGTCGAGCGCGACGATCTGGATGCGGCCGGTCTCCTCGAGGGAGGCGGCCGTCTTGAAGAGGATGCCGTTTTTCGCGCCCATGCCGCTGCCAACCATGATCGCCACCGGGGTGGCGAGGCCGAGCGCGCACGGACAACTGATGACGAGCACGGAGATGCCGCGCGCGAGCGCGTAGCCCACGGTGCGGCCGAGCAGCAGCCAGACGACGAACGTCACGAGCGCGATGCCCATGACGGCCGGCACGAACACGCCGGACACCTTGTCCGCGATCTTGGCGATCGGCGCTTTGGTGGCCGCCGCGTCGCTGACCATCTGGATGATCTGCGAGAGGGTCGTGCCCTCGCCGACGCGCGTGGCGCGGCACTTGAGAAAGCCGGACTGGTTCACCGTCGCGGCCGAGACGGACGCGCCCGGCGCCTTGTCGGCCGGGATGCTCTCGCCCGTGAGCGCCGCCTCGTTGACCGCGCTCGTGCCGGCGAGCACGACGCCGTCGACCGGGATGCGCTCGCCCGGGCGGACGACGAACACGTCGCCGGTTTGCACCTGCTCGACCGGGACGGTCACCTCCGCGCCGCCGCGCTCGACGGTGGCGGTCTTCGGCGCGAGCTCCATGAGGCTGCGCAGCGCGTCGGTCGTTTTGCCCTTCGAGCGCGCCTCGAGCGTCTTGCCCACGGTGATGAGCGTGAGGATCATGGCGGCGGACTCAAAGTAAAAGTCCATCATGTAGTGCATGACGGCTTGGTCATCGCCGCGCACCTGCGCGCCCGTCATGGCGAAGAGCGCGTAGGTACTGTACACGAACGCCGCCGTCGCCCCGAGCGCCACGAGCGTGTCCATGTTCGGCGCGCGGTGCCAGAGCGCCTGGAAGCCGCTGATGAAAAACTTCTGGTTGATGACCATGATGATGACCGTCAGCAGAAGCTGCGTCAGCCCCATGGCGACGTGGTTGCCGTCGTAAAACTTCGGCAGCGGCCAGCCCCACATCATGTGCCCCATCGAAAAATACATCAGCACGAGCAGAAAGCCCAGCGACCAGAAGAGCCTGCGCCGCAGCTTCGGCGTTTCGTGATCGGCCAGTGCGTCGGCGTCCGCGGCGGGACTTGCGCCCTGCTGCGCGCCCTTGACCGACGCGCCGTAGCCCGCGGCCTGCACCGCGTCGATGACGGCCTGATCCGCCACCGTGCCCTCCACCCCCATGGAGTTGGTCAGCAGACTGACCGAGCACGCCGTCACGCCCGGCACGTTTGACACCGCCTTTTCCACGCGCGCCGAGCAGGCCGCGCAGCTCATGCCGGTGACATTGTATTGCTTCAAAGTGGTTCCTCCTTTGCTCGCCGGCTCATTTCATGAGTTTTTGCAGCGTCGCCACCAGCTCGTCGATCACCTCGTCCTTGCCGTCGCGGATGTCCTCCACGACGCAGGTGCGGATGTGGCTGGCCAGCAGCTCCTTATTGAATGCGTTGAGCGCCGCGCCCGCCGCCGCCGACTGCACGAGAATGTCCGGGCAGTAGGCGTCGCTTTCGACCATGCCGCGGATGCCGCGGATCTGGCCCTCGATGCGGTTGAGCCGGTGGATGAGCCGTTTATATTCCTCCGGCGAGCGCTCCTTCTTGCGCTGCGAACAGCCGCAGCAGCAGGTTTTTTTCTCATCGTCCATATATCAGCACCTCATGGTTTCCCAGATACCCCTTGGGGGTATTTTGAATATATACCCCCGGAGGGTATTTGTCAAGCAGGAATGCGCAGATTCTTGACAGCGGGCGCGCCCGTGCTTATCATAGGGGCACAACGAAAGGAGCGTTCCCATATGAAGGTATGGTTATCCCGCAGCGGGGGGCGTCTGGCCGTCCTGACGCTCACACTGGTGCTTGTGCTGGCGCTGGCCGCCTGCGGCGCGCAGACGGATGCCCCCGCCGCGACCGCGACCCCGGCCGTCGAAACGCCCGCCGTCGCCACGCCGGCGCCCACGGCCGCGGCGCAGTCCGGCCAGACCGGCAGCGCCGGCGCGGCCGAAGGTGCGCAGGCGCTCACGGCTGTGCTGGCTGACGTGGAAAAGAACGTGCAGGTCGGCGTGGCCGGCAGTACGCTCAAGGCGGTGCCCTATGCCGTGAAGCTGCTCGACTGGGGCGCGGCGAGCACGATGACCCAGAGCGAGATCAAGTCCGCCGTGGCCGCGTGGCTCAGCGACCAGGGCAACGACGCGCAGGTGGCCTTCAGCCGGCAGATGGATCTGATCGACACGACCTGCCAGACGCTCATGAGCAGCGACGCGCGCAGCCTGCTCGACGAGTCCGGCTGCCGGGACGTCAAGGGCGATTGGCCGGGGCAGGCGTCCGACCGTGTGGAGGCCGTGCTTGAGGCCGTCGGCCTGCGCGGATGATCTGCAGGCGGAAAACAGCCGCGCCCCTGCGCGCCGATTCGGCGCGCAGGGGCGCGGTTTTTCTGTTTTGCTGCGGCTGCGGCTCAGCCGTGATAGTCGCCGGTCGCGGAGTCGACCGTGACGTAGGGCACGACCTTGCCGTTGACCTTCACATAGACCTGATAGACACCGTTGCCGATATCCTCATAGTGGTCGGGCGAGACGCCGTAGTTTTCCAGCAGGCTCTTTTCAAACTCCGCTTTCCAGCCGTCGTTTCCGGCGGCAGAGGGTGTCGCGGCCGGTGTGGGCGCCGCAGTCGGCGCCGGGGTGGCGACGGCGGGCGTCTCGATGGCCGGAGCGGCGGTCGTTTCCGGAGCGGCGGCCTGTTTGCCGCAGGCGGCCAGCGCCAGCACGAGCACGGCGGCCAGCAGCAGCGCGGCCGCGCGGTTGCAGTGGGTCATGGATGGTTCCTCCTTCGTGACGGATCTCGTTTCTCAGACATTTTACATCAAAAACCGCGAAAAATATCCCCCTGGGCGCAAAATTCAGATGTGAATTTTGCATAGGCACGGCAGCGGGCGGATTCTTTGCGCTTGACAGGGTCTCCGGCACGGGATATCCTGTCAGCAGAACGGAGGGGATGCGCCAGATGAGACAACGAATTCCAGTGACGCCCGTGCAGGAACGACCGCCTGACGTAGAGGTGGTTTTTGCGTTCAATGATGCCCGGAAAAGCCCCGCCCGCGACGGGTATCGCCCGGCGCATCGGCTGACCGATACCTGTCTGACGACCGGCGTTCACCATTATTATGATGTGGATTCTGTGCCGCCGGGCGCATCGGCCCGTGGAACGATCACGTTCCTTTCTCCCGAGGCGTATCCGCATTGCCTGTGGGTCGGAAAACGGATCTCGATGCAGGAAGGCGCACGCGTGGTGGGGTATGCAACGATCACGCGCATCGACAATCCGCTCCTGCAGGCGGCAAAGCCGGAAGCGCGAGCGTCAGTTGCGGCTTCCCCCGACCGCAGCGATGACAGAAAGCCGCGGTGATGACATGCGCGGAAAGAGAATAAAAAACACCGTCCGCCGCAGGGTTTTCCCCTGCGGCGGATATGTTTTTGTGCAGCGGGCGGGGAAAACAAGATGCTTCAAAAATTTTGACGAAGAATCGTGAAAAAATCGTGAACAGCTTATGAAGTTTGTCAATTGAAAAACTTGCTTTAATGAATTAAACTGTTGACAAGCTTTTTTCCGTCGCCCGGCACCGTATACAGCACTGCGGCGGCATCCGGCGGAAAGGCCAATCATTCACCGAAAGAAGGTATACCATGAAGAGGAGAATTCTGGCTCTGCTGCTGACGCTGGTCATGGCGCTGTCGCTCCTGCCCGGCACGGCGCTCGCCGTGGACACCGGCAGCGGCACCGACGCCGTGACGTATGCCGATCTGGCAGACATCAACGGCGATGCGCTCGTCCCCGACGGCGCGTCCGAAACCACCGAACTGACCGTTGCCGACGCCGTGCGCGCGCTGCTGCTGTGGACGGGCATGACCGAGCAGCAGCTCGGCTCGTTCCCGGCCGACTATCTGGCACAGGCACGCAGCATGGGCATGATCGACGCCGGCACCGACACCGACGCGCCCTGCACGCTCGCGGCGTACCGCCAGATGAAGGCGGTCGCCGACCAGATGTATGATGCGCTGCACGCCGACAAGCTGCAGCCGCTGTACATGAACGGCATGGCGCAGCCCATCTTCCCGTACACCACGGGCGAGGTCACTGAGGGTTACAGCAACGCCGACAGCAACATCATCCGCTACTGCGTCTACGTTGAGACCAACTACGACACCGACGACGACGGCAAGCTCGACCTCGTAAAGGCGCTCGTGCAGATCCCGCGCGCGGCCATGGAGGGCAACTACAAGGCGGCCACCATCTACGAGGCGCGCCCGTACATCACCGGCTGCAACGACTCCATGAACCCCGGCAAGAACCTCGGCAGCGAGGGCTATGACATCGCCAAGATGTACAGCCAGCCGGACAAGCGCGTGCCCGCCGGCACCGCTACGACCGCCGAGGCGGCGGCCGAGGCCAACAGCGCCGACTGGTACTACTGGAATCCGTCCGAGTGGATGTATGACTACGAGGATCTCAACTGGTATGACTACTATCTCGTGCGCGGCTTCGCCGTGGTCGAGTGCGGCGGTCTGGGCACGAAGGGCTCCGACGGCTTCGAGACCTGTGGCACCGATCTCGAGATCGATGCGTTCAAGTGCGTGATCGAGTGGCTGCACGGCGACCGCGTGGCCTACACCGACAAGACCAGCGACATTGCCATCACGGCCGACTGGTCGAGCGGCAAAGTCGGCATGACCGGCCGCTCCTACGCCGGCACGACGCAGTTCGGCCTGGCGACGACCGGCGTTGCCGGCCTTGAGACCATCGTGCCCGTCGCCGGCATCGCAAGCTGGTACGAGTACACCAACTCCCAGGGCATTTCCACCAACAGCGCCGTCAGCTACTCCGAAATGCTGGCCTGGTACTGCAACGGCCGCTACCTCGATTCCGCCGACTACGCGACCATCGCCGACAAGTACGGCAAGTATCTCTATCAGATCCGTTAGGATCAGCTTGCCAGCAACGGCGACTACTCCGACCACTGGGTCAACCGTGACTACACGCTTGCCGCGGAAAACATCCAGTGCCCGGCGCTGATCGTGCACGGTCTCAACGACGACAACGTGCGCACGAAGGAATTTGACCTCATGTATCAGGCCTATCAGAAGGCCGGCGTGAACGTCAAGCTCCTGCTGCACCAGGACGCGCACCTGACGCCGAGCTATCCCGCCGGCAACCTCGAGTTCTACATTGACGGCGAGAGCTACAACAACGTCCTCAACCGCTGGTTCAGCCACTACCTGTGCGGCGTGGAAAACGGCGCCGAGAACATGGCGGCCGTCACCGCGCAGAGCAACGTCAACGCTTCCGTCTGGAACACCTACGATAGCTGGACGACCGACAACAGCATCGTCATGTCCAACGCCGACGATACCGGCGCCACCACCATCAACAGCGATTACGGCGCCCAGGGCATCAACCGCAGCAACTGGCGCGACAAGCTCACCGCCGGCTCCACCGACGTGAGCGCCATGTACACCATGGATGTCGATGCCGACACCGTCATCAAGGGCAGCGTCGCCGTGAACTTCACGGCCAGCACCGACAACTATGACGCGCCGGAGGCGGCCTCCCCGCGCGGCACCGTCGATCACGACAACTATGTCGCCGACGAGACCAATTACCTCGACCACGACAACTTCGTCGGCTCCGTCACAGAGGACGACGGCGCGGTGACCATGTCCCTGCCGGAGAGCGCCGACCTGATCGACCGCGACGCGCTCATGGTCAGCGCCATGCTCGTCGACATCGCGCCCGAGGGCACGACGTTCCCGGCCTACAACACCAAGGGCAGCTACGTGCCCAAGACCACCACCGCCGGCGGCGCGTGGATGGGCGGCGGCCTGAGCAACTACGACTACGCCGAGCTGCAGGCCACCGATGTCAGCTACAAGATCATTGCGCGCGGCTGGATGGATCTCTGCAACCCCGGCGCGGGCTATGACTCCGCCTCCGCCGGCACGAAGGTCGCCCTCAAGGCCGGTGAGAACCACGACTACACCCTCTACCTGCAGCCGAACCTCTACACCGTCAAGGAGGGGCACAAGCTCGCGCTTGTGATCTACACTTATGAGCCGGGCAAGGCCAACTACCGCCAGAACTACCAGATCACGCTCGACAATGCGTCCGTCAATGCCGAGATCCCCGTGGACCAGATCCCGGTCGCGGCCAAGCTCCCGTTCCTGGACGTTACCGAGGGCACTGTGCAGTATGACGCCGTGAAGTGGGCTTACGACTACGAGCCGCGCATCACGGGTGGCGTCTCCGCCGACACGTTCGGCACCGATTTGGGCTGCACCCGTGCGCACATCGTCACGTTCCTGTATCAGCTCGCCGGTGCGCCGGACGTCTCCGGCCTCGACAACCCGTTTGCCGACGTGGCGGACGATGCTTACTACTGCGCCGCCGTGAAGTGGGCTTATGCCAAGGGCGTGACCGGCGGCACGAGCGCCACGACCTTCAGCCCCAACGCGGCCTGCACCCGCGCGCAGGCGGTCACGATGCTCTACGCCGCAGCCGGCAGACAGGAAGTCTCCGGCCTCGACAACCCGTTTGCCGATGTGGCCGACGACGCTTACTACTGCGCCGCGGTGAAGTGGGCGGCGGCCAACGGCATCACGGCCGGCACGAGCGAGACGACCTTCAGTCCCAACACGGTCTGCACGCGCGGACAGATTATCCTCATGCTCTACCGCGGCGATACGCAGGCCTGAGTCCTGCCGCTCCGACAGCGGAACAATCAACGGCAGCGCCCATTGCAAAGCTTTGCAATGGGCGCTGTTTTTGCGCGCATGTCCGGCCGGATACGGCAGAAAAGAAGCAAGCCGAAAGCCTTTGATTTCAAAGGCTTTCGGCTTTGCGACTGGCACCCCCGGCTGGATTCGAACCAGTGGCCTGCCGCTTAGGAGGCGGACGCTCTATCCAACTGAGCTACGGGGGCACAACGGCACTATTTTAGCGCAAAGGGCGGCGGGTGTCAATGACCGGCGGCGGGGGACGTGACGGTGCGGCGGGGCAGGGGCAGCGCGGCTGCGCGCGGCGGGGCAGTGCCGGAAACCTTGCGCCGGGCGACAGTTTTTGACCTGGAGGCTGCATTTCACCGGACAGTTTTGCAGGAAAACCCGGCGCCGCTTGACAATATCCACCGGTTTTATGGTATAATTACGCTCCTGCTCTGTGGCTGCGGCCGCGGAGCGGGATCCGACAGAGCATCGTCACAAATCCATAAGGAGGTAGGAAATGACGAATTACCATAAAGTCACGCCGGAGATCGCCGGGCAGCTTCAGGCCATCGTGGGCGCGAAGCGCTTTTTCGCTGGCGACGCGGTGAAGGACGACTTCAGCCACGACGAAATGCCCATCTACGGCAAGTATTATCCCGAGGTGGTCTGTGAGGCCGAGAGCACCGAGGAAGTGTCCGCGATCCTGCGCGTGTGCTATGAAAACAACATCCCCGTCACGCCGCGCGGCGCCGGCACGGGTCTGGTCGGCGGGTGCGTGCCGCTGTGCGGCGGCGTGGTGCTGTGCACGACGCGCATGAACAAGATCCTCTCCTATGACATGGACAACCTCGTCGTGCACATCCAGCCCGGCGTGCTGCTGTGTGACCTCGCGGCCGACGCGCTCACGCACGGCCTGATGTATCCGCCCGACCCCGGCGAGAAGACCGCGACCGTGGGCGGCAACGTGTCCACGAACGCGGGCGGCATGCGCGCCGTGAAGTACGGCGTCACGCGCAATTACGTGCTGGCCATGACCGTGGTGCTGCCCGACGGCAGGGTCATGGAGCTGGGCAAGACCGTGTGCAAAACCAGCTCCGGTTACAGCCTGCTGCACCTGATGATCGGCTCCGAGGGCACGCTCGGCATCATCACGGAGCTGACGCTCAAGCTCATCCCCAAGCCTTCGATGAACGTGAGCCTCATCCTGCCGTTTGCCGATGTGGAGACCGCCATCGCCTCCGTGCCGCAGATCAAGCTGGCCAATCTCGACCCGCAGTCGATCGAGTTCATGGAGCGCGACATCGTCGATTCCTCGGCGGCGTTCACCGGCAACACCGTCTTCCCGACGGTCGTGGACGGCAAAGAGGCGGGCGCATACATCCTCGTCACGCTCGTCGGCGACAGCGAGGCCGAACTGACCGCGAAGATGGACCGCCTCGGAACGCTTGCCGAGCAGTGCGGCGCGTATGACACGCTCGTCGTCTGGACCGACGGCCTGAAAAAGGACGTCTGGGCCGCGCGCAGCGCATTCCTGACCGTCATCGAGGCGGACACGAAGCTGCTCGACGAGATGGACGTTGTCGTGCCGGTCGACCGCATCGCGGAGTTTCTCGTCTACACCCGCGCCACCGGCAAGGCGGAGGGCATTACCATCCGCAACTTCGGCCACGCGGGCGACGGCAACCTGCACATCTACTGCTGCGCCAACGACATGGCGCTCGACGAGTTCAAGCGCCGCAGCAAGGCCGTCATGGACAAGTGCTATGCCAAGTGCACCGAGTTCGGCGGGCAGGTCTCCGGCGAGCACGCCATCGGCCACGCAAAGAAGCAGTACCTGCGTGATTCCGCCGGCGAGACGGCGTTCGGGCTCATGCAGGCGATCAAGCAGGTGTTTGACCCCAAGGGCATCCTCAACCCCGGCAAGGTCTGCACCGACGTGGAGGAGGGCTGAAGCATGCTGAATATTCTTGTTTGCGTCAAGCAGGTGCCCGACATCAACCTTGTGAAGATGGATCCCGTCACGGGCAGCCTGATCCGCGCGGGCGTTCCGGCGATCCTCAATCCGCTCGACGCCAACGCGCTCGAGGCGGCCGTGCGCGTCAAGGAGGCGCACGGCGGCACGGTCACCGTCATCACGATGGGGCCGGACATGGCCAAAGAGGCGCTGCGCGAGTGCCTCGCCGCGGGCGCGGACCGCGCCGTGCTGCTGTCTGACCGCGCGTTTGCCAACGCCGACACCCTCGCCACGAGCTATGTCATTGCGAGCGCGGCGAAGCTGCTCGGTACGTTTGACCTCATCTTCTGCGGCAAGGAGTCGCTCGACGGCGCGACCGGGCAGATGGGTTCGCAGCTCGCCGAACGTTTCGGCGCCAGCCAGATCTCCTCGACGGCGAAGATCGTCGAGGTGGACACGGCCGCGCGCACCATCACGGCCGAGCGCGACCTCGGGTGCGGCACGGAGGTGCTGCGCGCAAAGTATCCCTGCCTGCTCACGGTCGAGAAGGCGAACTTCCGCCCCCGCATCCCGAACCTGAAGCGCTGGAAGGCCTCGCGCACCGCGCCCATCACGGTCTACACCGCGGCCACCATCCCGGGGCTCGACCCCGCGCAGATCGGCGACCCCGGCTCCCCGACGAAGGTGCCGCGCACCTACCCGCCGGAAGCCGGCGCGAAGGGCAGCATGATCGACGAGGGCAGCGCGGAAAAGAACGTGGATCGGCTCTTCGAGCGGATCGCGGACGTGCTTTGAGGAGGTGCAGGCAGTGAATAAGACGGATTATAAAGATATGTGGGTCTTCATCGAGCGCGACGGCGACCGTGTGCTGCCGGTCTCGCTCGAGCTGTGCTCGGAAACGCGCAGGCTCTGCGACGCGAGCGGCGAGCAGCTCGCCGCGGTCATCGTCGGCAGCATCTCGGACGGTGAGCTGCAGCGCGTGCTCGACTGCGGCGTGGACAAGGTCATCCACGTGACCGGCACGGGCTATGACTACTTTAATAATGATGCGTACACCAACCTCTTCACCGTCCTGTGCCGGAAATACCGGCCTACGGCGGTCATGGTCGGCGGCACGATCAACGGGCGCGACTTTGCGCCGCGCTTCGCCGCGCGCCTCGGCACCGGCTGCACCTCGGACGCGACCGAGCTTGTCTGGGATCCCAAGACGACGGACATCGAGTTCGTCGAGCCCGCCGTCGGCGGCAAGATGATGGCCGTCATCACCGTGCCCGTGGCGCGCCCGCAGGTCGGCACCATCCGCCCGGGCACGTTCAAATGCGTGCCCTGCGGCGCGCGTGTGTACACGGTCATCGAAGAGCACATCGACTTCCCGGTCGCGGACATCCGCACCGAGATCCTCGATTTCCGCGCCGACGATGTCGACGAGAGCCTGAATATCGCAGACGCGGACGTGATCGTCTGCGTCGGCAACGCGATCAAGGGGGCGGACGCCCTGCCGCGCTACCGCCGCCTGGCCGCGCGCCTCGGCGGCAAGCTCGCCTGCACGCGCCCGGTGTTCGACCGCGGCGTGCTGCCGTTCCGGCTCGTCATCGGACAGTCCGGCGCCGTGGTCAAGCCGAAGCTGCTGCTGTCGTTCGGTGTGTCGGGCGCGGTCAACCACGTCACGGGCTTTTCGGACGCGGACGTGGTCGTCGCCGTGAACACCGACCCCGAGGCGGCGATCTTCAACTACTGCACCTACGGCATCGTCGGCGACATGGACGAGGTCTGCGAGGCCATGCTCGCAAAGCTCGGCGAGTGAGCCGGGATGAACATGCAAAAAAGCACCCGAAAGGGTGCTTTTTTGCATGTTGCCCGTGTGTCCGCAGATACTGCAGCGGCGCGTTTGACAGGCGGCACACCGCTGCGTATAATGTTGCACGACATGATCGGCAGCCGGATACCGTGGGGGTGCGTATTTTGCGGCGGAATAAAGCAAACTGCGATATCATCGGCCTTGCGCCCGGTTTTAGCGGATGGGCGGGGGTGATCACGGCAATCGCTGGAATGGTCATTCTCGTTGTCATATTTGCGTTTCATCGAGACGAGCTTAGTGAATATGGCATCAGTATGGGCGCTGCATCGGCTGTTGGCGTGGTTTACTTTCTGTGGAGTTGTCCGGTAACATATCGGGTTGATTTTTCCGGTATTACAAAATGGCGTTGCGGCATTCCGGTTCGCTTTGTGGCATGGGAACAAATTTCTCAGATCGGACATGCACAGCTTGGCAGAGGAGCGTGCCTGATCATCACACTGGTGGGATGTGAAAAATTTTCGTACCGCAAGGGCGATTCCGAATCCTATTGGGCAGAGAACTACTTGATCCGACACATGCGGAAAACACTATGTATCCAGAACGTAAAAGCCGCTATCCCGATCATAGAGAAATATTATGGCGCTCTGGATTATGACTATATGCGCGATGAGCCTGACACAAGGCCGTAAAACGTGATGATGCGGCTCAAGTTTATGCGTAGGCAATCCGACACAGCCGAAAATAAATAACATTCGCCCGCCAACATTTGCGCAGCAAATATTTCACGCGCCGCAGGTGAATTTCACGAAAAAAGGACTTGGCATATGCCAAGTCCACTTTTTCATGGCACCCCCGGCTGGATCCGAACCAGTGGTCTGCCGCCTAGGAGGCGTGTGCTCTATCCAACGGAGCTGCGGGGGCACGACAGCGCTGTTTTAGCGCAAAGGGCGGGGGCAATGGCGCGGCGGAAACGGGCCGCCCGGTTGCGCGCGGCGGGAAACCATGGTATGATAGACAGACTGCGCACAAAGGAGGTTGCCCCATGCGTCTGATCCGCGAGGAAAAAGCCTTCATCCGGGAAGCTGTTTTGCTCATGCTCCCGATGATTTTGCAAAATTTCGTGACGTTTTCCATGTCCATGGCCGACACGTTCATGGTCGGCGTGCTCGGCGAGACGGCGCTCGCCGCCGTGACGATGGCCAACAGTCCGTTTTACGTCATGCAGCTCATGATCTTCGGCGTGCAGAGCGGCATGAGCGTGCTCGTGGCGCAGTACCACGGCCGCGGCGATCAGGAGGCCATCAACCGCGTCATGGGCATCGCGCTGTTTGTGTCGACGACGATCACGGGGCTGCTCGCCATTACTGCATTCTGCATCCCGGAGCAGATCATGCGCGTGCTCACCAACAATGCCGACCTCGTCGCGCCCGGCGCGGCGTATACGCGCTACGTCGGCTTTTCGTACTTCTTCTCCGCCATCAGCGGCGTGTACATCGCCGCCCAGCGCAGCACGGAAAATCCCCGCCTCGGCGCCATCCTGCTCACCATGTCCGGCGGGCTGAACATCTTCCTCAACTGGGTGCTCATCTACGGCAAGCTCGGCGCGCCCATGCTCGGCTGCGCGGGCGCGGCCGTCGCCACGCTCATCAGCCGCGCGTTCGAGGTCGCGGTGCTGTGCGTGTATGCCAATGTCAGCCGCCGGCTGCCGCTCATGCCGCGCGCGCTGCTGCACCCCGGCCGCGTGATCGCAAAGGACTTTGCCAAATATGCGCTGCCCGTCGTGTGCAATGAGTGTCTGTGGTCGCTCGCGTTTTCGCTCTACACGGTCATCATGGGGCACATGGCGGACAACACCCCCATCCTCTCGGCCTACACCATCGCCGGGAACCTGCAGCGCATGATCACCCCGGCGTCGTTCGCCGCGGGCGGCGCGGCCGCCGTGCTCATCGGGCGTGAGATCGGCCGCGGCAACCGCGATCAGGTGCAGCGCAAGGCGTGGGTGCTCGATGGGCTGGCGCTGTGTGTCGGCCTTGTGTGCATGGGCATCATCGCGCTCGTGCGCAACGTGCTGCTGCGGCCGTACATCCTGCCGCTGATGCACATGGAGGGCGCGGCGTGCGACATTGCGGTGTATATGATGGGGATTTTGATGCTCGTGCAGCCGGTGTCGAGCGTGAGCCTGACGAACATCGTCGGCGTGCTGCGCGGCGGCGGCGACGTGCGCTATGCGATGCTGTGCGACGTCGGCCCGCTGTACGCCGTGTGCCTGCCGCTGGCGGCGCTGGCGGCGCTCGTGTGGAAGCTCGACATCCGCTATGTCTACCCGCTCATGTCCATCGACGTGATCGTGCAGATCTTTTTGTGTTTTCCGCGGCTGCGCTCCGGCAAGTGGATCCACGACGTGACGCGCGGCGCGGGAGAGCTGGAGACGTGACGGGAAACGCCCCCCAATATGCGAAAAAGGCTCGCCCAGAAGGGCGAGCCTTGTTCGGTGCAATGATTGCAATTCACACAGCGCGGGTGACCTTGCCGCTGCGGAGGCAGCGGGTGCATGCGTAGACGTGCTGGGGTTTGCCGTCCACGATGGCCTTGACGCGCTTCACATTGGGTTTCCAAGTGCGGTTCGAGCGGCGGTGAGAGTGGCTCACTTTGATGCCGAAGCTCACGCCCTTGTCGCAAAACTGACATTTTGCCATTGGTTGAAGCACCTCCTTCTCTATTGTCTGCGAGAACAGCTTTCTCATAATAGCAGAAACCCCCGCTGATTGCAAGATGATTTTCACATTTTCTGCGTATTTTCCGTCCGGCGGTCGGAAAAAATGCCGGCCGGGGTGCAAAAGCCGTTGCCAAATGCCGCCGCTTTGGGTACAATGGGATGCGGGGGAGCAGACGCTCCGCCCGAAACAAAAATACTTCTCCGCCGCCGTTTCGGCGGCTTGCCGGAAAGGAGTCGCACACGATGAGCAGCCAGCATTACACCGTCGCGCTGCAGAAAGTTGCCGCCGAGCAGGGGCTGACCGTCCTGCACGCGGCCGAAGACTATGCCACGCGCGAGATCCGCACCGCCGACGTCAACCGTCCGGGGCTGCAGCTCGCCGGGTTTTACAACTACTTCGACCCCGAGCGCATGCAGATCATCGGCCGCGTCGAGAGCACGTACCTCGAGACGCTCACGCCCGATCAGCGGCGCGCGCGCTTTGAGCAGTTCATGCGCTACAACGTCATCGGCCTCGTCATCTGCCACGGGATGGATCCGTTTCCCGAGTGCGTGGAGATGGCCGAAAAATACGACCGCAACCTCTTTCTCGTGCGCAAGGACACGTCGGAGTTCATGGCCGACCTCATCGCCTCGCTCTCGGGCTATCTCGCCCCGCGGCTGACGCAGCACGGCGTGCTCGTCGAGGTGTTCGGCGAGGGCGTGCTCATCACGGGCGACAGCGGCGTCGGTAAGAGCGAGACGGCGCTCGAGCTCATCAAGCGCGGCCACCGCCTCGTCGCGGACGACGCCGTGGAGATCAAGCGCATCAACCGCACGACGCTCATGGGCTCCGCGCCCGAAATGATCCGCTACTACATGGAGCTGCGCGGCATCGGCGTGATCGACGCGCGGCGTATCTACGGCGTCGGCGCCGTCAAGCCCGAGACGCGCGTGGATCTCGTCGTGCAGCTCGAACCGTGGGAGGACGGCAAGGCCTACGACCGGCTGGGACTGACGACGGAATACTGCGAGATCCTCAGCGTGCGCGTGCCGTGCGTGACGATCCCGGTCGGGCCGGGGCGCAACCTCGCCGTCATCCTCGAGCTGGCCGCCATGAACAACCGCCAGAAGGGCATGGGCTACAACGCGGCGCAGGAGCTTGCGCTCGAGCACGACCGCAGCATTGACCTCGGCATCGGGTTCTGACCCGGAAAGGAACGGCTTATGACAAATTTGGATCCCGTGGTCCGGGCGCTGCGCGCGCAGTGTCCGGGGCTGGAGATATTGGAATATGAACCGATGCGCGCGCACTGCTCGTTTCGCATCGGCGGGCCGGCGCGCGCGCTCGTGCGCCCCGCGTCCGCGGAGGAGACGGCCGCCGTGTGCCGCATCGTGCGCGACGGCGGCGCGCAGCCGCTCATCATCGGCAACGGCACGAACCTGCTCATCACTGACGGCGATGTGAATCGCATCGTCGTGCAGATGGGCGAGCGCATGGCCGCCGTGGAGCGCCCGGACACCACGCATCTGCGCGCGGGCGCGGGCATCCCGCTCGCGCGGCTGGCGCAGGCGGCGCTGGGCGATGGCCTCGCGGGGCTGGAATTTGCCCACGGCATCCCCGGCTCTCTGGGCGGCGCGGTGTCGATGAACGCGGGCGCCTACGGCGGCGAGATGAAGGACGTCGTCGTCTCGACGCGCTACCTCGACCATGACCTGAACCTGCGCGAGGCCGTGGGCGCGGCGCACGATTTCGGCTACCGGCACAGCGCCTTTTCCGACACGGACTGCGTTGTGCTCGGCAGCACGCTCGCGCTCACGCCGGACGATCCGGCGGCCATCCGGGCGCGCATGCGCGACCTGAGCGAGCGCCGCCGCAGCCGCCAGCCGCTCGACCTGCCGAGCGCCGGGAGCACGTTCAAGCGCCCAGCGGGGGGCTACGCCGCCGCGCTCATCGACCAGGCCGGGCTCAAGGGCTACGCCGTGGGCGGCGCGCAGGTGAGCGAGAAGCACGCGGGCTTCGTCGTCAACTGCGGCGGCGCCACGTTTGACGATGTGCTGCGGCTCATGGAGCACATCCGCAGCGAGGTGCTGCGCACGTCCGGCGTGGAGCTTGCGCCGGAAGTGAAGATCATCCGGGGGTGATGGGATGCAATTTTTGATCGTATCAGGTCTGTCCGGCGGCGGCAAGAGCCGCACGGCCGACGTGCTGGAGGATCTGGACTTTTACTGCGTGGACAATCTGCCGGTGGCATTGCTGACGCGGTTTGCAGAGCTGTGCCTTGCCACGCGCGGACGGTATGAAAAGGTCGCGCTCGTGACGGACATCCGCAGCCAGGAGAGCTTTTCCGAGCTCTTTGCCGCGCTCGGAGAGCTGGCGAACATGGGCGTGGACTACCGCATTTTGTTCGTCGAGGCGTCGGAGAGCGCCATCGTGCGCCGCTACAAGGAGTCGCGCCGGCCGCACCCGCTGCAGGCCGAGAGCGGCTGCTCCCTGCCGGAGGCCGTGCGCCGCGAGAGCGAGCTGCTCGCCCCCGTGCGCGAGCGCGCAGACTATGTCATCAACACGACGGGGCTCACGCTCGCCATGCTGCAAAAGCGCATCTGCGAGTACTTTGCCGACGGGGGCACCCGGCGCGACATTCTCATCAACGTCGTGTCGTTCGGCTTCAAGTACGGCATCCCGATCGACGCCGATCTCGTGTTTGACGTGCGCTTTCTGCCGAATCCGTTTTACGTCGAGAAGCTCCGCCCCCTGAGCGGCATGGATGCCGAGGTGCAGGAATACGTCCTGCGCAGCGACGTGGCGAAAAATTTCCTCTCCAAGCTCACCGACATGGTCGATTTTCTCCTGCCGCAGTACGCCGCCGAGGGGCGCTACGCGCTCACGATCGGCATCGGCTGCACGGGCGGCCAGCACCGCAGCGTGGCCGTGGCCAAGGCGCTGACGGACTATCTCGCCGCGCGCGACGCCAACGTCCGCCTGCGCAACCGGGATTTCCCCAAGACCTGAGCGGAGGCGCGCCATGTCCTTTGCATCCGATGTAAAAAACGAGCTGTGCCGCGTGCCGATCGGCCGCCACTGCTGCGCCGTGGCCGAGGCCTACGGCGTGCTGCTGTACTGCCACACGTTCACGACGCGGGAGATCCGCATCGTCACGGCGTGCGACGCCTTTGCCGAGCGGCTGCCGAAGCTGTTTCGCCGCGCGTTCGGCGCGCACTTTGCCCCGCCGGCCGAGGAAAAGACCGGCCGCCGCCATGTGCTGACCATTACCGACTGCGCCGCGATCGAGACGGTGTTCGCCGCCTTCGGCGCCGACCTCTCGCGCACGGTCGCGCACCATATCAATCTCGCCGTGCTCGAAAACGACTGCTGTAAGGCGTCGTTCCTGCGGGGGGCGTTTCTCGCCGGCGGCAGCGTGACCGACCCGAGCAAGAACTACCACCTCGAACTCATCACGGCGCACGCGAGCGTCAGCCGCGAGACGGCCGCCCTGCTCACGGAGCTGGGCTTTGCCGCGCGCAGCATCGACCGTGGTGCAAACACCGTGCTCTATTTTAAAAAGTCCGAGGCCATCGAGGACTTTCTGACCAAGATCGGCGCGCCCTGCGCCGCCATGGACATCATGTCCGCCAAGGTGGAAAAGTCCATGAACAACACCATCAACCGCAAGGTCAACTGCGACACCGCCAACGCCGACAAGGTCGTGGCCGCGGCGCAGGAGCAGATCGACGCCATCCGCCGCATCGAGCGCGACTACGGGCTCGACGTGCTGCCGGAGAAGCTGCAGAGTGCGGCGCTGCTGCGCATTGCCAATCCCGAGGCCAGCCTGGCCGACCTCGCCACGCTCTCGTACCCGCCGGTGACGAAGAGCTGCCTGAACTACCGGCTGAAAAAACTCATGGAATTTCACATGGACGACTGAAAGGAACGCACGATGGGGTTTGCACATCTGCACGTACATAGTGAATACAGCCTGCTCGACGGCGCGTGCCGCATCGGGCCGCTCATCGAGCGCGCCAAGGAGCTGGGCCAGACCGCGCTGGCGATCACCGACCACGGTGTCATGTACGGCGCGGTCGCTTTTTACAAGGCGGCGGTGGCCGCCGGCATCCGGCCGATCATCGGCTGCGAGGTCTATGTCGCCCCGCGCGGCATGACCGACCGCGTCCACGGCGTGGACGATGCCTACACGCACCTGATCCTGCTCTGCCGCGACGAGACGGGCTACCACAACCTGTGCTATCTCGTGTCGGCCGCGTTCGAGCGCGGGTTTTACGGCAAGCCGCGCATCGACTGGCCGCTGCTGCACAAGCACGCAGAGGGGCTCATCTGCCTGAGCGGCTGCGTCGCGGGCGACATTCCGCGCGCGGTGCTCAGAGGGGATTATGACGCCGCCAAGGCGCGCGCTGTGGAGCTGCAGGAACTTTTCGGTGAGGGGAACTTCTACCTCGAGCTGCAAAACCACCACATGACCGACGAGGCGCGCGTGCGCGCGGCGCTGCTGCGCATCCACCGCGAGACGGGCATCCCCCTCGTGGCGACGAACGACGTACACTATATTAAAAAACAGGACGCCTACGACCAGGATGTGCTGCTGTGCATCCAGACCGGGCAGACGCTCGACAGCCCTGACCGGCTGCGCTTCCCGAACGACGAATTTTACCTCAAGAGCGAGGCCGAGATGCGCGCGCTCTTTGACGAATACCCCGACGCGGTGGAAAACACGCAGCGCATCGCTGACCAGTGTCATTTTGACTTCACGTTCGGCCACTACCACCTGCCGCGCTTTCTGCTGCCGGCGGGGGAGACGGACGCCGACGCCTATCTCACGAAGCTGTGCGAGCGCGGATTCACCCGCCGCTACGGCGACCGGCCGGAGGTGCACAAGCGGCTGGACTATGAGCTGAACATGATCCGGCGCATGGGCTTTGTAGACTATTTTCTCATCGTGAGCGATTTCATCGCCTACGCCAAGGGACAGCACATCCCCGTCGGCCCCGGGCGCGGGAGCGCTGCCGGGAGCGTCGTGTCCTACTGCCTTGGCATCACGGACGTGGACCCCGTGCAGTATAACCTCTACTTTGAGCGCTTTCTCAACCCCGAGCGCGTGAGCATGCCGGATATCGACGTGGACTTCTGCGTGCAGCGGCGCGGGGAAGTGATCGACTACGTCATCCGCAAATACGGCGCCGACCACGTGGCGCAGATCGTCACGTTCGGCACCATGGCCGCGCGCGCGGCCATCCGCGACGTCGGCCGCGTCATGAACATGACCTATGCCGAGGTGGACGCCGTGGCCAAGGCCATCCCCGGCGGCATCAACACCACGCTCGATGAGGCGCTGCAGCAGTCGCAGACGCTGCGCGCCATGTACGACGGCGACGACCGGCTGCACCGGCTCATCGACACGGCGCGCGCCATCGAGGGCATGCCGCGCCACGCCTCGACGCACGCGGCGGGCGTGGTCATCACGGAGCAACCGGTGTACGCCTACGTGCCGCTGGCGAGCAACGACGGCGCGCTCGTGTGCCAGTTTCAGATGACGACGCTCGAGGAGCTGGGGCTGCTGAAGATGGACTTTCTCGGTCTGCGCAACCTCACCGTGCTCGAGGACGCGGCGCGGCGGGTGCGCCGCCGCGAGCCGGGCTTCCAGGTCGAGCGCATCCCGCTCGACGACAGGAAAACGTTTGACATGCTCGCCGCCGGGCGCACCGTCGGCGTGTTCCAGCTCGAGAGCGCGGGCATCACGGCCGTGTGCATGGGGCTGCGCCCGCGCAGCATCGAGGACATCACCGCCGTCATCGCGCTCTACCGCCCCGGGCCGATGGAGAGCATCCCGCGGTTTCTCGCCTGCTCGGCGCACCCGGAGCGCATCACCTACAAGCACCCCCTGCTCGAGCCGATCTTGTCCGTGACCTACGGCTGCATCGTCTATCAGGAGCAGGTCATCGAGATCTTCCGGCAGCTTGCCGGGTTCTCGCTCGGGCAGGCGGACATGATCCGCCGCGCCATGTCGAAGAAAAAGGAGGCCGTCATCACGGCCGAGCGCGCCGCCTTCGTGCACGGCGACCCGGCGCGGAACATCCCCGGCGCCGTGGCGCGCGGCGTGCCCGAGCAGACGGCCAACGACATCTATGACGAGATCCTCGCCTTTGCGAGCTACGCCTTCAACAAGGCGCACGCCGTGTCCTACGCCATCGTGTCCTACCGCACGGCGTACATGAAGCGCAACTACCCGCACGAATACATGGCAGCGCTGCTGACCTCCGTGCTCGACAACACGCCGAAGGTCACCGAGTACATCACCGAGTGCCGTGAGCTGGGCATCCGCCTGCTGCCGCCGGACATCAATGCATCCGACGCCGACTTCACCGTCGAGGGGGGCGACCTGCGCTTCGGCCTTGTGGCCATCAAGGGCGTGGGGCGCGGGCTCATCCAGGCGCTCATGCGCGAGCGGGAGATCGGTGGGCCGTTCACGGCGTTTGACGAGTTCTGCCGCCGCATGAACGGGCACGACCTCAACCGCCGCGCCGTCGAGAGCCTCATCCGCGCCGGCTGCTTTGACCGCATGGGCTACAAGCGCAAGGCGCTCATGCAGTCGGTCGACCGTGTGCTGGGCGGCGCCGCGAGCGAGAGCCGCATGAACCTCACCGGCCAGATGAACCTCTTCAGCGCGCCGGACGACGGCGGCGAGCCCGCCGACACGGCGCAGCTCGTGCTGCCGGACGTGGAGGAGTTCACCCGCGCGGAGCTCATGGCCATGGAGCGCGAGACGACCGGACTCTACCTCACCGGCCACCCGATGGACGACTACCGCGCGCTCGCGCAGCAGGCCAAGGCCGCGCCCATGGGCGACATTCTGGCGAGCTTTCACGCGCCGGCCACGGCCGCGCACCGCTACCGCGACGGGCAGCGCGTCGTGCTTGCCGGCATCTGCACCGCCAGCCGCGAGCGCGCCACGCGCAAGAACACCCGCATGGCCTACCTCCAGCTCGAGGACGACAGCGGCAGCATGGAGGCGCTCGTGTTTTCGCCCGCGCTCGACGCCTGCCGTGACCTGCTGGCGCAGGAGAGCCCCGCGCTGTTCGTGGCCGGGCGCATCTCGACGCGCGACGAGTCCGACCCCCAGATCGTGGCGGACAAAGTCCTGCCGCTGACGGAGCAGGGGCTCGAGACGCTGCGCACGCCGCCGCGCCGCGACCCGCCGCCCCGGCCCGAGCCGCCGAAGCGCCGCCGCCTCTGGGTGCGGCTGCCGGGGAAAGACCATCCGGCGCTCAAGCGCATCGAGCTGATCCTGGAGATGTTCCCCGGCGACGAGCAGCTCGTGCTCGTGTTCGAGGATACCGGCAAGCGCGCCGCCGCCCGCTGCGTCGTGCACCCCGCGCTCGTCGCGGAGCTGCGCGAGCTTGCCGGCCCCGGCAACGTCGCCGTCACGGAGGAGAAAACACGTTGACGCGCCGGGCATTTTATGGTATCATAAACGTTAATTTATCTCCCGTCCGGATAGGCACCGGCCGGGAGAGTCATTCAGGAGTGTGATGATCCGCAATGGACGCTGGCCCTAAGCAGGATTTATGGAATATTTTGCCCGTTATCATCGTGCTGCTCCTTGGCGCGGCCTATTTCGCCATCATGGAGACAGCGTTTGCATCCGCGAGCCGCATCCGGCTCAAGGCCGCCGCTGACCACGGCAACCGCCGCGCGCAGCAGGCCATGTATGTACTCGACCACTTCGATCAGGCGATCACGACGCTGCTGATCGGCACGAACATTCTGCACCTGACGATCGCAACGCTTGTGACCGTGGCCGTGCAGCGGCAGTGGGGCATGTGGGCCGTCACCGCCGCGACGCTCATCACGACCGTGGTCGTGTTCTTCGCCGGCGAGATGCTGCCGAAGAGCATCGCCAAGAAATACGCCGAGCGGCTGGCCATGCGCACGGCGCGCTCGCTGCGGTTTTTCATGGTGCTCTTCAAGCCCCTGTCCGCCATGCTCACCGCCTTCGGCAACGCCGCCGCCCGCCGCATCCAGAGCGAGCCCGCCGTGACCGTGACGGAGGACGAACTGGCCGACATCATCGAAAACATGACCGACGACGGGGAGCTGACCGCCGAGCGCGGCGAGCTCATGAGCTCTGCGCTGTCGTTTGCCGAGGTGCCGGTCGAGAGCGTCATCACGGCGCGCGTGGACGTCGCCGCCGTCGATGTTGACGATCCGCCGGAGGACATTCTCGCCTACGTGCGCGAGCAGCGCCACAGCCGCCTGCCCGTGTACGCCGACAGCATTGACAATGTGATCGGCATCCTGCAGATCCGCAAATACATCAAGGCCTGCATCAAAAACGGCGGCAAGGCCGTGGACGTCCGCCCCCTGCTCGACGAGCCCATGTTCGTGCACCAGAGCACCCTCATCGCCGAGGTGCTGCCCGAGCTGAGCCGCCGCAAGGCAAACCTCGCCATCGTCACCGACAACTACGGCGGCACCCTCGGCATCGTGACCGTGGAGGACATCGTCGAGGAGCTCGTCGGCGAGATCTGGGACGAGGACGACGTCGTGGAGGAGTCGTTCGTGCCGCTCGGCGGCGGCCGCTATGAGGTCGATGCCGAGATGACCGTCGGCGAGGTGTTCGACCGGCTCGACTACACCGACCCCGAGGACGACGAGGAGCTGCGCTATAAGCTGCTCGGCGAGTGGACGTATGAGCAGTTTTCCTACATCCCGCGCGAGCGGGAGGGCTTCCGCTACCACCGGCTGGACGTGCGCATTGCCGACATGAAGCAAAAGCGTATCGTCAAGCTCGTCGTGCGCCTGCTGCCGGAGGAGACCGAGACCGGCGAGGCCGCGCCCGGCGAAGCCGCCCCGGAGAAAGGGGGCAAGACGGCATGAGCATCGTGTGGTATTTTGTTGCGCTCGTGGTGCTGATCGCGCTGTCCGCGTTCTTCTCCGCGTCCGAAATGTCGTATTCGTCGGCCAACCGCCTGCGGCTTGAAAACGCCGCCGAGGACGGCGACCGCCGCGCGAAGACCGCCGTTGGCATTCTCGATCATTTTGACCGCACCCTCAGCGCCATCCTCATCGGCAACAATCTGGTCAATATCGCGGCGTCGTCCCTCGGCTCCGTGATCGTGATCCTGCTCGCGGGCGAGCAGTGGACGTGGGTGTCCACCGTCGTGCTGACGCTGCTGGTCATCATCTTCGGCGAGACGATGCCGAAGATCGTCGCCAAGAAAAACGCCAACAGCCTTGCCCTGCGCAACGCTTACGTCATCCGCGCGCTGTCGGTCATCCTCTATCCGGTGATCTGGCTCGTGGTCGGCCTTGTGCACCTCATCACGCGCCCCATGCGCGGCGACACCGGCGACGGCGATCTCGAGGAGGCCGCCTCGCAGGAGCTGCAGTCGATCATCGAGACTGCCGAGGACGAGGACGTGCTCGACGAGGACCGCAGCGAGCTGCTGCGCTCCGCGCTCGACTTTTCCGACGTCAGCGCGAGCGAGGCCATGACCGCCCGCGTCGATATGGTAGCCATCGACATCGACGACGACTGGGACGAGATCGTGCGCATCATCAACGATTCGTCGTATTCCCGCCTGCCGGTCTATTCCGGCAGCGTGGACAACATCATCGGTTTCCTGTATCTCAACCGCTTTTTCAAGGCCATGATGGACGGCCGGCCGGACGATCTGCGCGCGCAGCTCATCCCGCCGTGCTTCGTGTACAAGACCACGCGCCTGCCCGACGTGCTGGCAAAGCTCCGCCGCGAGCAGAAGCATCTCGCCGTCGTCACGGACGAATTCGGCGGCACGCTCGGCGTCATCACGATGGAGGACGTGCTCGAGGAGCTCGTCGGCGACATCTGGGACGAGAAGGACGTGGTCGAAAAAGAGGTCGTCGCGCGGCCCGACGGCGCATATGAGCTCGACGGCGCCATGACGCTCTCGGACTTTCTCGAACTGCTCGGCTGGAACGAGGACGCCCTCGACGATGCCGACAGCACCACCGTCGGCGGCTGGACGCTCGAACGCTTCGGCACGTTCCCGAAGCCGGGCGACAGCTTCCGGTACGAAAACCTCACCGTGACGGTGCTGGCCATGGACGGCCGCCGCGTCGAGCGCGTGCTCGTGCAGCCCGACCCGGACAGCGACGCCGACAAGGACAAGGACGCATAACCGAACCGCTTTCGAAGCCGGCCTGTGCAGAAACTGCACAGGCCGGCTTTTCGCGCTTTTCGGAGGTGTCTTGTGCGCCGGGTGGGAAAATTTGCCCAAATGGCGCAAGATGTAGCGGTTTGTATCAGAAATCCATTAGTGTGTGAAAGATTTTGCACACGAACGAGCATAAAGTTTCATTTTTCGCTTGAAATTCGCACAAATCGCAGGTATAATGAACGCATATTGAATCTTTTCAAGAGGAAAATTTCAAAAAGGAGAGGAACAACTATGAAATTCAACAGAATCGTGGCGCTGGCGCTTGCCCTCGTCATGGTGTTCGCGCTGTGCGCCTGCGGCGGCAGCACCGATACCAAAACCGACGACAGCGGCTCCACTGCCAAGGTCGATACCAGCACCGTCTCCGTCGGCGCGGTCGTCATCGCCCGCGACGATGTTCCGACCGACGAGATCTATGCGTTCGTGTCCACCATCTTCAACAATCTCGACGCCATCACCGCCCAGCACGCCAAGGGCGCGGAGCTGAGCGTTGAGGCCGCCGCCTCCGTCAAGGGCGTGCCGTATCACCCCGGCGCCGCCAAGTACTTTGAGGAGAAGGGCGTCAAGGTCGACGCGGTCAAGGACGGCGCCGGCACCGGCAGCGCCACCGCGCTCAACTTCGGCACCGGCGGCGAGTCCGGCACGTACTACGCCTTCGGCGGCGTGCTCGCTTCCTACGTCTCCGGCAACTCCGACTGCAAGGTCACGGCGCTCACCTCCGGCGGCTCTCAGGCCAACGTTGAGGATCTGTCCAACGGCAACGTGCAGCTCGCCTTCGTGCAGAGCGACGTGATGAACTACGCCTACAACGGCGAGCGCCTGTTCGAGAGCCCGGTCACCGGCTTCTCGGTCGTGGCGCAGCTCTATCAGGAGCAGGTGCAGATCGTCACCACCAACCCCGACATTAAGACCGTTGCCGACCTCGCCGGCAAGAAGGTCTCCATCGGCGCTGCCGGCTCGGGCGTGTACTTCAACGCCATCGACGTCCTCAGCGCTTACGACCTCAAGGAGTCCGACATCTCCGCCGTGTACCAGAGCTTCGGCGACAGCGCCGAGAGCCTGAAGGATAAGAAGATCGACGCCGCGTTCATCGTCGCCGGTGCGCCCACCACGGCCATCACCGACCTCGCCACCGCCGGCAGCGTCTACCTCGTCAGTCTCGACGACAGCCACGTGCAGTCCCTGCTCGCGGCCTCCCCGTACTACACCGCCGCCACCATCAAGGCCGGCACCTATTGATGCCTGAGGCGGTGATGCACAGCATCCCGTAACCGATCGCTACGGCGCCAGGCTTCTGACGCCGTAGCTTTTCCATCCTGACCGGAACGGAGGTTTCCACTTATGTCTGATACCAAAAAGGCAGCGGACGCCGCCTCCAGCGCTTCGCTGCAAGAGGAAATGGACGCCGTCATGCGCAAGTATGACCGTGAGTCCGCTACCCGCATCTGGGCGGGCAAGCCCAAGATCGTCATCGCCGTCGTCATGGCGCTGTTTTCGGTCTACTGCATCTGGTCGACGCTCTTCAGCACGGCTGCGCTCGAGATCCGCCTGACCGCGTTTCTCGGCCTGATCATCATCATGGGCTACCTGACCTATCCCGCCAGCAAAAAGCACGTGCACGTCAACCGTCTGCCGTGGTATGACATCGTTATCATGGTCGTCGGCGCGGCCGCATTTTTCTACTACTGCTTTAACTACGGCGTGCTCATCAAGACGCTCACCAGCGCCGCCAAGATGACCCCGTTTCTCATCGCCGTCGGCGTCGCCGGCATCCTTGTGCTCGCGGAGCTGTGCCGCCGCTGCGTCGGCCTGCCGATCCTCGTGGTCGTCGGCGCGCTGCTCGTGTACACGTTCGTGAGCATGCTCCACGCCGGCCAGACCTTCCAGCAGGTGCTCGGCCGCGTGATCTACACGCTCTTTTTCGGCACGTCCGGCGTGCTGAGCACGCCCGTGCAGGTGTGCGCCAAGTTCATCGCCGTGTTCATCATCTTCGGCGGCTTCCTGGAGCGCACCGGCATCGCCAGCTTCTTCATTGACGCGGCCAATGCCATCGCCGGCTGGACGTCCGGCGGCCCGGCCAAGGTCGCCGTCATCTCGTCGGCGCTGTGCGGCATGGTGTCCGGCTCCTCCGTGGGCAACACCGTCACCACCGGCTCGGTCACGATCCCGATGATGAAAAAGACCGGCTACAAGCCGGAGTTCGCCGGCGCCGTCGAGGCGGCCGCCTCCACCGGCGGCCAGATCATGCCCCCCATCATGGGCGCGGCCGCGTTCCTCATGGCCGAGTATATGGGCGTGACCTACGGTCAGGTCACCCTCTGGGCGATTCTGCCCGCCGTGCTGTATTTCGGCGGCATCTTCATCTCCGTGCATCTCGAGGCCAAAAAGCTCGGCCTGCGCGGCATCCCGCGCTCGGAGCTGCCCCGCTTCAAGTACCTCATCCGCAACGTCTATCTGCTGCTGCCGCTCGTGTTCCTGATCTGGATGGTCACGGCGAACATCCGCTCGCTGCAGTTTTCCGCGGCGGTCGCTATCCTGATCTCCATCGCCGTGAGCCTCGTCGGCACCATCCGCGACGCACGCGCCGAGGTCAAGGCGGCCGGCACCGGCAGTGTCGCCGGCGTCTCCGCCAAGAAGACCGGGCTCATGATCCTCAACGCGCTTGAGGCCGGCGGCAAGGGCAGCATCACCGTCGCCGTGGCCTGCGCCATGGCCGGTATGATCGCGGGCTGCATCACCGTCACGGGTCTGGCGTCCAAGCTCATCAGCGGCGTCATCGCCCTGAGCAGCGCCATCCCGAACCCGACGCTTTCGCTGCTGCTCGCCCTGTTTTTGACCATGATCTGCTGCATCGTGCTTGGCATGGGCGTGCCCACGACCGCCAACTACTGCATCATGGCCTCCACCTGCGCGCCGATCCTCATCACGCTCGGCATCCCGAAGGTCGCGGCGCACTTCTTCGTGTTCTACTTCGGCATCGTCGCCGATATCACCCCGCCGGTCGCGCTGGCCGCCTATGCCGGCTCCGCCATCGCCAAGTCCGACCCGATGAAGACCGGCGTCAATGCGACGAAGCTCGCCATCGCGGCGTTCATCGTGCCGTATATCTTTGCGATGAACCCGTCCATGCTGCTCATGGATCAGGGCGTGCTCGCCGCCATTCAGGTCATCATCACGTCCTGCCTCGGCATCTTTGCCATCGCCGCTGCGCTCGAGGGCTACATCGTCACGCGCACGCCCTGGTGGCAGCGCATCCTGCTCGCCGCCGGCGGCCTGTGCCTGATCGACCCCGACCTCATGACCGACGTCGTTGGCATTGCGGTCATCGCGGTCGTCATCGTGCTGCAGATCGTCATGCGCAAGCGCAGCACCCCCGCCGCCGCATAACCGGCGCACACAACGGAACCTTTTGCACGGATGCACGTCAGATACTTCTGGCGTGCATCTTTTTGCCTGCGCGCCGCATGACCCGCCGGGGGCTTTACACGTGCCGGCCGGCGGCGTATACTAATCCCTGTGCAAAGATTCGGAAAGGAGCGATCTGCATGAAACGAAGCATCGTGGCGCTCATGCTCGCTCTTGCGCTCACGCTGGCGCTGGCCGCCTGCGGCGCGAAGGACGCGGAGGCGTCCGCTGCGACCCCCGCGGCGGACAAGGCGGAGGACATCACCCTCTGCCCGACGTATGACGACGGGAAGGGCGGGTATTTTTCCGTGACGCTGCCCGCGAGCTGGGGCGATGACTACATCACCGAGTGCGGCCCGAACGAGGACGGCGGGTATTACGTCGGCTTTTACGAAAAGGTCGACCACGACAACGGGCTGGGCGGCTTTCTGTTCATGCTGGAGGTCTTTCCCACCGATTACGACTATACCGAGCTGCCGGAGTATCAGGCCATCTGCGGCCTGACCGTCGACGGCGCACACTACAACCTCATTGCCGAGCTGCCGACGGACGTGCAGTTCGCCAACGAGAACGCCGACCTCTACCGGAGTATGTCCAATGATTTTTCGGCCATCCTCAAGACCCTGACGTTTACCAAGGGCGTCACGCGCACGGAGGTCACGGCGCCGTCGCAGGCGCCGGACGGCAATTCGTGAGCGCAGAAAAGAAAAGCACCGCCTCCCGACAGGGAGACGGTGTTTTTTGCGGTTTTGTTTGGCAAGGACCGCGCGGCGGCTGCCCGTCGTGGTTTCGTCGCCCTCGAGCGAGATGGCCGGGATGAAGTTTTTCACGCGCAGCATGTCGTCGGCAAACGCCTCGTCGATGAGCGTGCCGTTCGTGAAGCTGAGAAATTCGCAGTCCGGGTGCCGCTCACAGAGCGTGATGATGTCCTTTTTGCGCACGAGCGGTTCGCCGCCCGTGTAGATGTAAAAAGTACACGCCCATGTCCTTGCCTTGGCGGATGATGTCGTCGAGCTCGTCGAGCGAGAGGTTGAGCTTGTTGCCGTACTCCGCCGCCCAACAGCCCGTGCAGCGCAGGTTGCACGCCGGGGTCGGATCCATGAGAATCGCCCACGGAATGTTGCACCGGTACTTCTCGTGCAGCGCATCCTGCTTCTCGCAGCCGATGATGTTGCCGTAGATGAAGAAGTTCACGAGCGTGGTCTTGAGCACGCCGGGGTCGATGTCGTTGAGGATGTGCTGCACCATGGGGTCGTGCGCGTCGGTGGGGTCGAGACACGCCTTGCGGATCGCGCGGCGCTGTCCCGCAAACTTGCCGGCGCAGAACGTGTCCGCCCGGTCGAGGAGCTTCGGCAGGTTTTTGACCGGGTTTTTGTTGAGGTAGTCAATGGCCTGCTCCACACTGAATTTTTTTGATCTTGTCGGATAGCTGCATGGGAATTTTCTCCTTTGTGACGTGAAAAAATGCACCATTTACCCAGCTTTGTCTATAACTTGACGATATCTTAGCACGCATTTTTTGCCGAAAAACGGTCAAAATGTGTCATGTGGGCAATTTTATCGCACGTTCTCACAAGCGTCACAACACGGCGGTCATGCCGCCGAGGAGGATGCCGAGGTTCTCCGACCAGATGTCCGGAAACTGGCTCAGCGGCAGGGGATTGACGCCGGCGCCGGCCTCGATCGTGAAGCCCGGGCGGCGGTAGTCCTGGATGAACCAGTCCTTGTAGCCCGCGTGGCCGGCCGCGTAGGGCGTGACGGCGACGTCATAGCCGCTCACGGCGGCGAACTGCTCGGCGATGGCTTCACTGCCGGGCACGTCGTAGCCGTCGTACTGCCAGTAGATGACGCGTCCCTGCGTGTGGTACGACAGGGTGAGCAGCGGGTCGAGCGCGCGGGTGAAGCCGTACATCGCCAGGCTCTCGGGCGCGGTCAGGGGCGCCGCGCCGACATAGTCGCGCGGGCCGGGGCGCGTGAAGCCCGCAGCAAATTTGATCTCGCGCGCGATGCTCCACCCGGCGGGGTACTGGAGGTTGAGGTCGATGCCGCGGATGTTCGCCTTCCAGCCGGAGGGGAAGGGAATGTCGGGGTAGTTGGCCGCGAGCGCGCGCGCCGCCGCGGTGTTTTCGCTGTCGAGCGCGCCGGTCACGAGGTCGATCCCGTCCGGATCCACGGCCGGGGCGAGCACGAGCGTGACCTTCGAGAGCAGGTCGCGGATGTTCTGCCCCGCGAGATCGCCGCCGTCGCCGAGGCGGGCGCAGAGCTGCTCGCAGAACGTGAGCAGCAGCGGCGTCGTGATCCACTCGTTGGCATGGTGCGCGGCGTTGTAGAACACGAGCTTTGACCCGCTGCCGAGCGTCAGATACCACAGCGGGCGGCCGAGCACGCTGCGGCCGAACTCCCCGACGGCGAGCATGGGATAGCGCGCGGCCAGCCCGCGCACGATATACCCGATGAGCGCCGAGGAATAGGGAATGTCCGTCGGCGTGACGGGAAACGGCAGCGGGATCGTCAGCGCCCGGCCGAGCGGCAGCCGCTCCGGGTCAAGGTAGGGGTTGGCGAGCGCGATGGCGTCCACGCTCGTGCCGTACTGCCGCGCGAGGGCGAAAAACGTGTCGCCCGCGCGGATAGTGCGCGTGACGAAGCCGGTGTAGTACGGCAGCAGTGCGCGGTGCGTGCGCGCACCGGCGATGCCGTCCGGCGTGAGACCGTTTGCCGCCTGAAACGCGCGCACGGCCGCCGCCGTCTGCGCGCCGAAGATGCTGTCGAGCGCGCCCGGCGTCTGCCCCGCGCGCGTGAGCCCGAGCTGCAGCAGCGATACGAGCGCGCCGCGGTCGCCCTGTTTTAAGGTCTGTGTCATGGAAATTCCTCCGATGCATCGAATTACCAAATTTGGTTCCGTACATCGTATGCGCGCCGCCGCAGGCATTTGCGCCCCGGCAGGCAATCGAGCAAGAATGTTCCGCCGCTATTTTGCCCGAAACCCGGCATACTGATACTGCACGCGCAAAGGGGGGATTTTTTGCGGAAACAACAATATTTTTTGCGCCGGCTTGCCGTCACGGCGGCGGTCGCACTCGCGCTGTGCGCGGGCGTTTCGGCGCAGGCGGCGTCGCTCGTGCCGCTCGGCCGGGCGGTCGGCATCCGGATGGCCACGGCGGGCGTGCTCGTGGCCGATCTCGCGGAGGTAGACACGCCCGGCGGCAAGGCCGCGCCCGCGAAGGACGCCGGGCTGCGCCCGGGCGACGTGATCTGCCGCATTGACGGCCGGGACATTGCGTCCTCGGCGGACTTTCTTGCCGCCGTGGACGCGGCGGGGGACACCCTGTCCGTGACCGTCCTGCGCTCCGGCGCGGAGGTCATGGCGACGGTCACGCCCGCCGTCACGGCCGACGGCACGCGGCAGCTCGGGCTCTGGCTGCGTGACGGGGTGACGGGCGTCGGCACGCTCACGTATTACGACCCGGCCACGGGGCGCTACGGCGCGCTCGGCCACGGCATCTCGGACGAGACGAGCGGCGTGCTCATGCCGCTGCGTGACGGCAGCGTGCTCTCGGCCGTCATCGCCGACGCGCGCCCCGGCGGCCACGGCACGGCCGGCGAGCTCGTCGGCAGCTTCGACCCCACCGACCGGCTCGGCGGCATCGAGCGCAACTGCCTGTTCGGCATTTTCGGCACGCTCGACACGCCGCCGGCCGGCGAACCGGTCGAGACGGCCGCGGCCGCGGACGTCAAGACCGGCGGCGCGACCATCCTGTCGACGGTCGCGGGCGAGGACGTGCGCGCCTACGCCGTGGACATCAGCCGGGTCTATCACGACGGGGCGTGCACGCGCTTTCTCATCACCGTCACGGATCCGGATCTGTTGGCCGCGACCGGCGGCATCGTGCAGGGCATGAGCGGCAGCCCCATTTTGCAGGACGGCAAGCTCATCGGCGCGGTGACGCACGTGCTGCTCGCGGACCCCGCCAAGGGCTACGGCGTGAGCATCGACGACATGCTCGCGGCGTCGGCGGCGCAGGACAAGGCAGCGTAGGCAGCGGAAATTTGACATGCGGGCGGGCGCGCCGGGCAAATGCCCGGCGCGCTTTGCTGTGCTTTGCACGGCAAAGCGGGAGCTTATCCGTGGTGCGGGATGTCCGGCGCGGCTTGACATATTTGCCAAATGTGGTATCCTGTTTTTATACATTTTGCCCGGCGCGATGCCGGGCCTGCCCCCTGCTCGCCTGAGCGGGACACATTCGATTTTAAAACCAGGTGATGCTATGAAAGCGCTTTCTCAGCCGCTGTTTGCCTCCCTGCGCGGGTACGACCGGGCGCAGCTCGGGCCGGATCTGTTCTCCGGCGCGCTCATCGCGCTGCTGTCCATCCCGATCTCGATGGGCTATGCCCAGCTCGCGGGGCTGCCGCCGGTCTACGGCCTGTACGGGTCGCTGGTGCCGATTTTGCTGTTTGCGATGCTCAGCACGACGCGGGAATTCATCTTCGGCGTCGATGCCGCGTCGGCCGCCATGATCGGCGCGGTGCTCACATCGCTCGGCGTCGCGCCCGGCGGGGCGGAGGCCATGCGCACCGTGCCGGTGCTGACGCTGTACGTCGCGCTGTGGCTGGCCGTGTTCGCGCTCGTGCGCGCGGACAAGGCCGTCGATTACATCTCCGAGCCCGTCATGGGCGGGTTCATCAGCGGCGTCTGCTGCGAGATTATCCTCATGCAGGTGCCGAAGCTGCTCGGCGGTACGACCGGCACGGGCGAGCTTTTTGCGCTGCTGGGGCACATTTTCACCGCGGCCGCGGCCGTCAACCTGCCGACCGCCGCGCTCGGCTTTGCGACGCTGGCGATCCTGATCCTCGCGCCGCACAAATGGCCGAAGGTGCCGTGGGTGCTCGTGATGATGGTGGCCGGCGGGCTGCTCGGCGCCTTCGCGCCGCTGGACGACTGGGGCGTCGCGCTGCTGGCCGCCGTGCCGCGCGGCCTGCCGCGGGTCGTGCTGCCGGATCTGACCGCGCTGCCGTTTACCCGGGCGCTCGTGGCGACGCTGCCGGTCGCGGCCGTCATCCTCGCCGAGACGCTGCTGGCTTCCTCCGGCACGGCGCAGAAAAACGGCTACCGCCTCAACGGCCGCCGCGAGATCGCGGCCTATGCCGTGTGCAACGCCGCCGCCGGGCTCGTCGGCTGCTGCGTCGTGTCGGGCAGCGTGTCGCGCACGGCCGTCAACGAGCGCAACGGCGGCAAGACGCAGCTCGTGTCCGTCATGGCGAGCGTGACCATGCTCGTCGTGCTGCTCGCCGCCACGCCGCTCATCCGCTTTCTGCCCGTGCCGGTGCTGACGGCCATCGTCGTCAATGCGCTCATCGGGGCGACGGAGTTCGGCATCGCGCGGCGGCTCTGGCGCGTCAACCGCGTGGAGCTCGGCATCTTCGCCGGGGCGTTTTTCGGCGTGCTGCTGCTCGGCACGATCAAGGGCGTGCTCGTGGGCATGGTGCTGTCGTTTGTCGACGTGCTCATGCGCGCGGCCGCGCCCCAGCGCACCTTCCTCGGCACGCTGCCGGGCAAGGCCGGCTTCTTCCCGATCGACCGCGTGAGCGGCGTGCAGGCGCTGCCGCACATCGTGCTCTACCGCTTCAGCGGCAGCCTGTTCTTTGCCAACGTCCGCCGCTTTCAGGAGGACATCGAGGGCGCGGTGCAGCCCGACACGCAGGCCGTCATCGTCGATGGCAGTGCCATCGTGAGCGTGGACATCACCGCCTGTGACCGGCTCGTCGCGCTCAACCGCAAGCTGCGCGCGCAGGGCGTGCGCTTTTACCTGACCGAGCACATCGGCGAGGTCAACGACCAGCTCCGGCACTTTGAGGCCGGGGAGCTGATCGAGTCTGGCGCCGTGCGCCGCACGATCCGCGGTGCGCTGCGCGATGCCGGCGCGGACGTCGACCTCGGCGGGGCGCAGCAGCGCATCCCGGACAACATGGACGATATCCGCCAGCTCCAGGAGCTCGAGTGGCTCTACGGCGCGGACGCCGAGGTGCAGATCGAGCGCAATGTCCAGCTCGTGCTCGCGCGCATGCGCGCGACGGAGGACAAGGATGCTCGCCGCACCATGCTCGAGCACTTCCTCAACGAGGATTTCCACTTCGGCAGCATCGACGCCGACGAGGTGCTGCTGCACCTCGAAGGGCACACGGACGAGCTGGCCGCGCTGCTCGGCAACTCCGAGGACGATGTGTTCACCGACCTCGAGGTCGAGCGCGACAGCCTCATCGACCGCGTCGAGCAGGACTATCCCGAGCTCGTCGAGCACGTGCGCGAGCGGCGCGACCACCTCGACCACGACTTCCGCGCAAACCACCCGTCGAGCGCGGCGCGCATCGAGGCACGCCGGGCGCAGCTCCACGCGCGCATCGAGCGCGAGCGCGCCGAACGCAGCGAGCGCCGCGCCCAGCACGCGGCCGAGCAGCAGAAGCGGCACGAGCAGCACACGGCCGCGCACCACGACCGCCGCGAGCAGCACGCCACCGAGCAGCAGCTTCGCCGTGAGCAGCAGCTCGAGGCGCGCCTGCGCCGCCAGGCGGAGGAGCAGGTCGCGCGCGAACAGCGCCAGGCGGCCGAGCTGGCCAAAAAGGCGCAGCACGCGGCCGAAAAGGCGCGCCGCCATGCCGAGCATTCGGCCGAGCGCGCGCAGCGCCACGCCGACCATCTGGCCGAAAAAGCGCAGCGCCACGCCGACCATGCGGCCGAGCGCGCGCAGCGCCACGCCGAGCGTGCGGATGCCCGCAGCCGCCATGACGGCGAGCGCTGAAAACAGAAGCCGATCGAGAGGGAAGGGGCAACCGCCCCTTCCCTTTTTGCTGTGCGCGGCGCCCGCCCGGCAGGGAGGAGACGAAGGGGGCGGGACGGACGCACGGCACCCGCCCGGCAGGGAGGAGACGAAGGGGGCGGGACGGACGCACGGCGCCCGCCCGGCAGGGAGGAGACGAAGGGTGCGGGACGGACGCGCGGCGCCCGCCCGGCAGGGAGGAGACGAAGGGTGCGCGGCGGACGCACGGCGCCCGCCCGGCAGGGAGGAGACGAAGGGTGTGCGGCGGCCAAAGCGGCGGGGTTCGGGCTGCGCTGCACGCAGGCAGTCGGCCGCTGTCGGGATGACATGACACGTGTCGGAATTTTGGTTTACATAACGCATTTTTGTTTCGACGGCATCCGCGTGTCGAAGAGCACCGAGTTTTTTCGAATCGCTTCGAATTATTGTAGCTTTCGACGGATGAGGTCGGATTATGTCAACGGAAAACTAGAGCAATTCGCCAAAAAACACATTGTTCTCACATTCCAAATATGGTAAAATATCCACGCAAGGCAGGGAAAACGAGCGATTCGGCAGAGAGCTGACCGCAAGCCTGAATTTTTGCGGAGGAGAAAGTTATGGAAACGAAAATCAGTGTTCTGCTGGCTGATCCCGGCGAACAATATCGCGCGGCCTATTCCAAGGCCATCGGCCAGGAGACGGACATGGAGCTCGTCGCCCAGACCGATAATGGGCTGCGCGCGGAGGAACTCATCAATAAGTATCAGCCGGATGTCGTGGTGCTCGATCTTGTGCTGCCGAATCTGGACGGGCTGTCTCTGTTGACGCATCTGCGGGCGAAAAACGCCTCGTCGCGCGTGATCGTCACCTCCGCGATCTGTAACGACCAGGTGCTGATGGAGTGTGCCGAGCTCGGCACGACGTATTTCATGCAAAAGCCGTTTGACCCGCCGCTGCTCGTGCAGCGCATCCGCCAGACGGCGCGGCCGCGCCAGCGCACCGGCGGCGCGGGCACCCAGCTCGCCGCGGCCGAGTCCGAGCCCTCGCTCGAGAGCGTCGTCACCGACGTCATCCACGAGATCGGCGTGCCGGCACACATCAAGGGCTACCAGTACCTGCGCGAGGCCATTTTGCTGACCATCGATGACATGGACATCATCAACTCCGTTACGAAGGTGCTCTATCCCGAGGTCGCGCGCAAATTCAACACAACGCCCTCGCGCGTCGAGCGCGCCATCCGGCACGCAATCGAGGTCGCGTGGGATCGCGGCGATATCGAGACGCTGCAGAAGTTTTTCGGTTACACCGTCTCGAACATCAAGGGCAAGCCGACGAACTCGGAGTTCATCGCCATGATCGCCGACTGCCTGAGCCTGCGGCAGAAGCAGGCGAGCGTGCACTGAAGCACATGAAGGAGAAGAGAATGCAGCAAGCCCCCGAACCGGGAACGGTTCGGGGGCTTACTGCGCGATGGGGAAGGGGTGTGGAATTTTTCGGGACGGTCACCACTGCGGGAGCAGGGCGAGGAAATCGTCGAGATTGCGGTAGCTGCCGCCCTGCGGCGTCAGATCCGGCGCGGCGGCGTAGGCGCTGCCCGGCGTGGCCGTGACGGCGAGGCTGGCCGAATCGACCTGCGTACGCAGCGTGACCTGGCTGGGCGTGAGCGTGACGTACAGCGGCGCGGCCGCGATGTTCGCCGTGATGTTCAGCGCACCGTCCGCGTAGCCGAAGTCCGAAATCGCGCCGACGATATTCGCAAACGACAGGTGCTCGAAGAAGTAGGTGTACGCCTCGACGGCGTCCTGCACGGTCTGGCGGTCGATGCCCGGCGTGATGGTGAGCACGGCGTAGAGCGCGCGCTCGAGCGAATCCATGGACGCCTCGACGTGGTGCCAGCCGAAGTCGATATACACGCGGCCGTTCCAGAACGTGACGGTCAGGTCGCGGCCGAGGAGCTGCGACACGGCGCGCGCCGCGACGGGCTTGCCGAGCGAGAGCACGACGTCCGCGTCGAGACTGTAACCGTTGACGCTGACCGTGGCGTCCATGCCCATGGCCTGCGCGCCGACATAGCGCTCGAGCACGGGGGCGAACGGCTGGAGCTGCGAGAGCGTGACATAATTGCCGCTCGTGGGACTGAGCGCCGTGGCCGAGCCGGACGTGCCGGTGATCGTCACGCGCACCGTCCAGCCGGCGGCCGCGACGGTCACGCTGTCGGCCGAGAGGGCGGCGGAGACATGGGTGCCCGCGATGTTGAGCTGCGCGTGCAGGGCGTTGTTCGACCAGCAGAGATCCTCGATGCTGTCAACGGCGGACTGCGGCGTGAGGTCGCGGAAAAACTGCGCGTAGGCATTGCCGGCGGCCGCGGCGTCCGATGCGCCGGCGAGCTTGCCCGCCCAGGCGACGAGGTCTTTGATCTCGCTGCCCGTGCCGCTGACGTGGATGTTGCCGGCGGAGACATAGACCGTGCTGCCGATGTATTCGGCCGTGACGGTCACGCCGTCGATCGTGGTGGTGAGCGCGGCGTCATACCCGCCGGAGGTTCTGGTCACGGTGGCGGTGCCCGAGAGGCTCAGCGGCCCGCTGAGCGCGACGTCGAAGGTCGCGGTCTTGGCGGTGGCCGCGTCCATGAGGGGGCTGACGAGACTCAGCGCGCCGGTCAGATCGGTGTAGCCGCTCAGCGGCTGCACCTGGAAGCTGCCGTAATACGGCGTGGCGGTGACGTTCATGCGCGCGCCGCCGAAGTTGAGCGCCACGTCCGCGCGCGTCAGGCGCAGGGCGTCGCCGTTCGTGAGCAGGACGGTGCCGGAGATCATCGGGTCGTTGAGGCGGATGGTCATGCCGCCGTCCGTCTCCTGCATGGTGACGTTTTTCGTCAGCGCGGTCATGCCGGCCGCGTCGAGCGAGATGTTCGGGATCTGCACGCCGAGGTAGCCCGCGACCGTGCGCGCCGCGTCGATCGTGTCGGACGCGCGCAGGGCGATCTTCTGGCTGCCAAAGGCGATGTACACGCGCTCGTTGCTGTACGCCGCGAACAGATCGACGCCCGCGACGCTGCCGCGCACCTGGAAGGCCGTCTGGTCAATGTCCACATGCGCCGTCAGGCCGTAGGACTGGCCGTTGGCGCGCACCGTGAGGCTGTAATTCGGCGTGCGGCGGAAGAAGTCGCGCACCATGGCCTGCGTGTCCTGCCCGCCGTCGGAGAGCTTGCCGAGGTTGTTCGGGTCATACTCCGTGGCGAGGTAGTGCTGGAACTCGGTCTGGTCGTCGGTCACGGCGCCGAAGTCCGTGAACACCTCCGTGAGCGTGCTCGTGCAGCTCAGGCTGCCGAGACCGGACATGGACACGGTGTAGGTCTCCACGGTGTCCATCTGCTGGAGATCCCAGTTGCTGTCGATCGTCCAGACCATGTGCACGGCCGTGAACTCCGGGCTTTTCGACGCGCCGCTGTACGTGCGCACCTGGTGCTTATAGTACGCGCTCGCGGCGGTCGGTTCGAGGTCGAAGGTGAGGGTGTAGGTGCCGTCGTCGTTGGCGGTCATGGAGGGGTTTTGCACCGTGTCGCGGCTGATGACGTAGTTGCTCAGGTTGCGCGGATCCTGCCCGTAGGCATCCTCGTAGTCCTGCTGCGAGATGGCCACGATCTGGTCGCTCCAGGTGGCGGTGTCGCCGCTGATGGAGCTGGCCTTGCGCACGAGGATGGCGCCGTCTTTGAAATACTTCTGCTCGCCGAGCTTGACGAACATGCTCGTGCTGATGGCCTCGGTAAACACGCTGTCGCTCGTCACGACGCGCACGTTGTGCACGGCCTGGTTGTAGTCGATGAAGCCGACCTTCGCCTTCGTCTGGCCGGTCGTCTCGGAGCGGTAGGTCTCCTGATCCATGACGCCGGTCGTGATATAGATGTTGTCCTCCGCGCTCTGGCCGGAGGGGTCGCCGTCCGGGCGGGAGAGCGTGGTGCTCGCGCCGCCGGCCGCGTCGTCGTCGCCGCCGCCGACTGCGCCGGGAATCATGATCGCCGCCGCGATCGCCAGCGCCAGCAGCGCGCCGCCGATGACATAGGTGCGCTTGCCGTGCTTGCGGCGCGTCGGCCGCGCGGCGCTCTCGGCGGGCACCAGCTCGCTGTCGGCAATGTCCGGCGCGGTCTCATCCGCCGACGGCTTGCGCCGCCAGGCCGGCAGATGGAAGGTCTGTTTGCTCATGGTTTTCGTCTCCCTTGCAGGTGATGCCTGACGTGCACATCGTCAGGAAAATCACATTTCTTCATGACTTCATTATACGGCAAGGACTTCTTAAATGCATCCTCCGCGCGTGCGAGCGGTAGAAACGTTGGGAGAAGGCCATTCTACCAACGGGAGAATACCAATATTTCGGCAAAAACGCGCCTCTTGCGGCCGCACGCCCGGCGTGGTATACTCATAGCATGGATGATGTGAGAGGCGCGCTCGCCGCCAACCTTGCCGAGCTGAGAAAAGAAGAAAACCTGACCCAGGCCGAGTTTGCCGCGAAGTTCAATTACTCCGACAAGGCCGTGTCCAAGTGGGAGCGGGGCGACTCGCTGCCCGATGTTGTCATGCTCAAGACCATCGCCGATCTCTACGGCCTGCGCGTGGACGATCTGCTGACGGCCGGCGGCGTCGCGGCCGCGCGCGCCGAAGCGGACGCCGGCAGCGGCGAAAAGCAGCACGACGCTTACCTCATGCCCAAGGTGCTCATCGCCGCCATGTGGGTGACGATGGTGTGGGTCGTCGCGGTCGTCGTGTTTTTGTATTCGCAGTTCAGCATCGGCAAGATGTACTGGATGGCGTTCGTGTGGGCGGTGCCGGTGTCGTTCGCCGTGGCGTTTCTCTTCTCCCGCCACTGGGAGGGCGAGACGACGCTGCAGTGCGTGTTCGCGTCGCTGTTCGTGTGGAGCCTGATCGCCGCGTTTTACTTCCAGTACCTGCAGTACAACATCTGGGCCGTGTTTTTCGTCGGCGTCCCGGTGCAGGTCGCGCTCATCCTCGGTGCCAAGCTCCGCCGCGCCGGCGTGCACTGGCTGCGCCGGTGAAAAAAAGCAAAATGACCGCTTGACGGTCGGCCGCGCACGTGCTATACTCGCTGCTAATGACAGGCCGAAACGGCCGGGCGGCGTCCGCGCCGCAGCAGACAAGATATCATCCGCGTCTGTGGGACTCATATGCCCCACAGGCGCGTTTTTTCGTGAAAGGAGTCTTTTTTATGCGCGCACGCACTTCTTCTACGCCCGACGACGCCAAGCGCGTGACCATGCAGGTGTCCACCGTCGGCATCGTGTGCAACGCGGCGCTGACGGTATTCAAGCTCGTCGCCGGCATCGTGGCGCACTCGTCGGCCATTGTGGCCGATGCCGTGCACTCGGCGTCCGACATTCTCGGCTCGCTGATCGTGATGATCGGCGCCGTGTTTTCCCACAAGGCGGCCGATTCCGACCACCCCTACGGGCACGAAAAGCTCGAGTGCATCGCGTCCATCCTGCTGGGCAACATTCTCGTCGTCGTCGGCGCGGCCATCGGCTATGCCGGCGTGATGAAGATCGTCCGCGGCGAGACGCTGGCTGCCCCCGGCGTGCTCGCGCTCATCGCGGCGGTCGTGTCCATCGCCGTCAAGGAGGGACTGTACTGGTATACCATCGCGGCGGCCAAGCGCATCCGCTCCGTGTCGCTCAAGGCCGAGGCGTGGCACCACCGCTCCGACGCACTGTCGTCCATCGGCAGCTTTGCGGGCGTGCTCGGCGCGCGGCTCGGCGTGCCGATCCTCGATCCCATCGCGTCGATCGTCATCTGCCTGTTCATCTTCAAGGTGGCCTATGGCATCTTCCGCGAGAGCATCGACCGGCTGGTTGACCGAGCGTGCGATGCCGACACCGTTGCCGCCATGCGGGAAACGATGCTACGCACCCCCGGCGTCGTGCGCGTGGACGATCTCAAGACGCGCCTGTTCGGCAGCCGCACGTATGTCGATGCCGAGATCGCGGTCGACGGGGCGCTGCCGCTGCGCGATGCCCACGCGATCGCCGAGGCCGTGCACCACGAGCTCGAACACGATTTTCCGGATGTCAAGCACTGCACCGTGCACGTCAACCCGGCGTGAGCGGGGTGCGCAGGCCAGCCGAAGCGTGCGCAGCGGGCACCCGAAAAGCAGACAAAGAGCCGTCCGAAAGGGCGGCTTTTTTGCGCGGGCGGGCGCAGGGGAAAACCGCAAAATTCGCGCAAATTCTGTGCTAAGAATCCGCTAAGAAAGATTTTGGGGCCGTGTTGTCGAATGAAAATCGTGCATTTGCGCCGATTCGACACGGAGGGCAAAAACCGGTTTACATAATAACTGCGCGCAGAGAAAATGCCTTGTGTTTGCAGCGGTTTGCGCGCGCGGCGGCGGTGGCGGCCTGCCGGACGGACGGGGATGTGCAGGGCGATTTTGTCACGTGGGACGTCACGCGCACGTATCGTGGCACCGTACCTAACCGTACCGTACAGTACCGTACCGTATCCTGCTGCGCAGTAGGAACCGACTGCTCAGAAGCTCTTACCCTGTCTCTCTCCAAGAAAGCCAAGGGGAAAGAAAGCCGCTGTGGAAAACCGGCCGAATTGTGGAAAACTCTGTGGAAAGATTGTGGAAAGCCAAAATTCTGACGAAACTGCAAAAACAGCTTGACAAGTTATGCAAAAGCATACTAGACTGGAAGCAGGGAACCGACCCGGGAGCGGGCGGAGACGGGCTGCGCAGGCTGCAATGCGGCGCGCAAAAAACGTGCATGGAAGGGTGGCTTCCATGCACGTTTCGGGTCAATGGGGGTTTTTGACGGGGCAATGCGCTCCGGCGGGGCGGCAGGCTCCCGGACAGCGCGGGGAACGCTCCCTTTCCCGGCGGGGCGGAACGCGCTCCGGCAGGTCAGTTATGCAGGCCGTGCGCCGGGTAGTGGATGTGCAGCAGCTCGTGGGCGCGGCCCTGGAGCAGCTTGTCGTAGACATAATCCAGGTCGGGGTTCTGCTGCGGGATGCGCAGGGCGCAGGCTTCGTCAGCCTTGAAGATGGCCTCGGCGCGCTCAGCCTTGCGCTTGTTGCAGGCGGGGGGCTGGCCGCCGCCGCCGATGCAGCCGTTCGGGCAGGCCATGACCTCGATGAAGTCGAACTGCTCCTCGCCGGACTCGACCTTGGCGATGAGCTTGTCGGCATTCGCCAGGCCGTTGGCCACCGCGATGCGGATGGTCAGGTCGCCGGCCGTGACGGTGAACGCCTTGATGCCCTCAAGCCCGCGCACGCCGCACTCGGCAATGGTCTGCAGGGTGTTGGGGCTGGCATCGTCGAGCACGCGGCGGATGACGGCCTCGGTCACGCCGCCGGTCACGCCGAAGATGACGCCGGCGCCGGTATAGTCGCCGAGCGGAGCGTCCGGCTCCTCGTCCGGGAGGTGGGCAAAGTCGATGCCGGCCTCCTCGATCATGTCGCACAGCTCGCTCGTCGTGATGACGAGGTCGATGAGCCGCTCGCCGTCCTTTTCGAGCTCGGGGCGTGCGGCCTCGAACTTTTTGCCGGTGCAGGGCATGATGGCCACGGAGTAGACGTTCTCGCCCGCGAACTGCTTGCGGATGAGCGAGCCGAACATCGCCATCGGGCTGCCGCAGGTGCTCACCTGGGGCATGAGGTGCGGGTGGCGGTGCTCCACGTGCTGGATCCAGCCGGGGCAGCAGGAGGTGAACATCGGCAGCTTCGCGCCGGTCTTGACCTTTTCGAGAAACTCCGCCGACTCCTCCATGATCGTGAGGTCGGCCGTGAGGTTCGTGTCGTACACCACGTCGACGCCGAGGCGGCGCAGCGCGGCCACGAGCTTGCCGGTGCAGGGCTCGTCGGCGGGCATGCCGAAGCGCTCGGCCATGCCGACGCGCACGCTCGGCGCGTACTGCACGACGACCTTGCGGCTGCGGTCCTGCAGCATGGACCAGAATTTTTCGGTCTCGTTGCGGATGGTGATCGCGCCCGTCGGGCACACGGACGCGCACTGGCCGCAGCCGACGCAGTTGGTGTCGGCGAGGGTCTTGCCGAAGTCGGCGGAGATGTGCGCCTTCTTGCCGCGGCCGCTGAAATCGACCGCGCCGATGTTCTGGATCTCGGCGCAGGTGCGCACGCACAATCCGCAGAGGATGCACTTGCTCGGGTCGCGCACGATGCTCGGCGAGGAGAGATCCATCGGCTCGGTGCAGTAGGTGTTGGGCTCAAAGCGGTGCGCGTCGACATGGTAGCGGCGGGCGTACTCCTGCAGCTTGCAGCGGCCGCTCTGGTCGCAGGTCAGGCAGTCGGCGCGGTGGCTGCTCATCAGAAGCTGCAGCGTGGTGCGGCGGCTGTCGAGCACCTGCTTGGTGTGGGTGTAGACGACCATGCCGTCGCGCGGCTGCATGGAGCAGGCCGCGTCCATCTTGCCGCGGTCGTTCTCGACGAGGCACAGGCGGCAGCCGCCGTAGATGGACAGGTTTTCACAGTAACAAAGCGAGGGGATGTCGATGCCGTTATTGCGGGCGACCTCGAGCACGTTGCGCTCGGTCGTGAACGGGCAGGACACGCCGTCGATGATCATTTTCTTTTCTTCAGCCATTGCTCACGCCTCCTTGATCGCACCGAACGGGCAGCCGGTCTTGCAGGTGCCGCACTTGATGCATTTTTCCGTGTCGATGTGGTGCGGCTTTTTCAGCTCGCCGGTGATGGCGCCGGCCGGGCAGTTGCGCGCGCACTTCGTGCAGCCCTTGCACAGTGCCGGGTCGATGACATACGTCGTCAGGCTGCGGCAGCTACCGGTGCGGCACTTCTTGTCGAAGATGTGCTCGCGGTACTCGTCCTCAAAGTTGGCGAGCGTGGACAGCACGGGGTTCGGCGCCGTCTTGCCGAGACCGCACAGGGAGGAATTCTGGATCATCTTGGCGAGGGAGCGCAGCTCCTCGATGTCGCCGGGTTTCCCGTTGCCCTTCGTGATCCGGGTGAGAATGTCGAGCATACGGGTCGTGCCCTCGCGGCACGGGGTGCACTTGCCGCACGACTCGTTGCAGATGAAGTTCATGAAAAACTGCGCGATGGACACCATGCACGTGTCCTCGTCCATGACGACGAGACCGCCGGAGCCGATGATCGCGCCGGCTTTTTTCAGCGAGTCAAAGTCCATGGGCAGATCCATGTGCGCCTCGGTCAGGCAGCCGCCGGACGGGCCGCCGATCTGCACGGCCTTGAACGCTTTGCCGTTTTTGATGCCGCCGCCGATGTCGTACACGACCTCGCGCATCGTCGTGCCCATGGGCACCTCGATCAGGCCGGTGTTGACGACGTTGCCGGTGAGGGCGAAGGCCTTCGTGCCGGAGCTGCCCTCGGTGCCGACGGACTTGAACCAGTCGGCGCCCTTTTTGATGATGTCGGGCACGTTGGCAAACGTCTCGACGTTGTTCAGGCAGGTGGGCTTGCCGTACAGCCCCTTATCGACGGAGCGCGGGGGCTTTGTGCGCGGCATGCCGCGGTTGCCCTCGATGGACGCGGTCATGGCCGAGCCCTCGCCGCAGACGAACGCGCCCGCGCCGCAGTTGATGTGCATGTGGAAGTTGAAGCCGCTGCCGAGGATGTTGTCGCCCAGCAGGCCGAGCTCCTTGGCCTGCTCGATGGCGATGGTCAGACGGTGCACGGCCATGGGGTACTCGGCGCGGACATAGATGTAGCCCTCGGTGGAGCCGGTGGCCACGCCCGCGACGATCATGCCCTCGATGACCTTGTGCGGATCGCCCTCCATGCAGGAGCGGTCCATGAAGGCGCCGGGGTCGCCCTCGTCGCCGTTGCAGACGATGTACTTGACGGGTTCTTCCGTATGTGCCGCGACCTGTGCCCACTTCTTCCCGGTCGGGAAGCCCGCGCCGCCGCGGCCGCGCAGACCGGAATCGCTCACGGCCTGGACGATCTCGTCCGGCTGCATCTCGAACAGCGCCTTGGCCAGCGCGCCGTAGCCGCCGATGGACAGGTACTCCTCGATGGATTCCGCGTCGATATGGCCGCAGTGCTCGAGCACGCGGCGGGTCTGCTTTTTGTAAAACGGGATATCCTCCTGGCGCTCATACAGTTCGCCGTTCTGCTTGTAGCCCAGGCGCTCGATGAACTCGCCGCCGAGGATGGTCTTCTGGATGATCTCCTCCACGTCGCTGACCTGGCACTTCGTGTACAGCCAGCCCTCCGGCTCGATGCGCACGAGCGGCCCCATCTCGCAAAAGCCGTGGCAGCCGGATTTCTTCAGGCCGATCGTGTCGGCGTGGTGCTCGGTCAGGGACACCTCGCACGGGATGCCCAGCTCATCCATGCGCTTTTTGAGCTCATGATAGACGTTCAGGTTGCCGCCGGCGACACAGCCCGTGCCGCAGCAGACGAGGATCTTGCGCTTTTCCGCATCGCGCGCGGCCATGTAGTCGGCCTGCAGGGCGCGAAACTGCTCTAAGGATTCGATTCTCTGACGCATTACGCACCCTCCTTCGCACGCAGCTCCTCGATGAGATCCACGGCCTTGTCGGGGGTCATGGCCGGGTGCACCGTGTCGTTGACCATGACGACGGGGCTCAGGCCGCACGCGCCGAGGCACGACACGATCTCGATCGTGAACAGGCCGTCGTCCGAGGTCGGCTTGCTCTCGCTCAGGCCGGTGGCGTCATAGAGCGCCTGCAGGACGTTGCCCGACTTGCGCACGTGGCACGCCGTGCCGCGGCAGACCTTGAGCACGTACTTGCCCTTCACATCGAGCGAGAAGTTCTCATAAAACGTCGCCACGCCGTAGATCTTCGACTCGCTGATGCCCACCTTGTCCGCGATGTAGCGCAGTGCGTCTTTCGGCAGATAACGGTATTTTCCCTGCACGTCCTGCATGATCGCAATGATCTGCGAGGCGTCGCAGGCGTGATCCGCCAGCACCTGGTCGATGAACTTGTAATCGATTTGTTCCATAATTTCGATTCCCTTTCCAACAAATTTGCACCGGCCGGCTCCTATTCCGGCCGGATGCAGGATTCCCTGTTTCCCATCATACAATATCTATTAAAAATTTTCAATGCCCAGTCCCGTCGTTTTGATAACGACAAACTGCGAGAATTTTTCACAATATGTTCCGCTTTTCAATCACTGTGCATCTTTGGGAAAAACCGCCGCAGATGCTTGACACGGCTGCGCGCGCGTGGCATAATGACAGCAAACTATGCGCCCGCGCCGCAAGCTGTGCTTCCGGCCCGGCCGCCGCCGATCCCGCACCGAATCTGACACCGAATCGCCCATGAGGTGGAAGGCTGCGTGCGTGCTAGCCGCACCGCCATGCCTTCCGGGCATGGCAATTTTTGTCTCTTCCTGCGGGCGGCAGACACGATAAGGAGAGATCTGCAATGACCCATCTGCGCAAACTGACCGCCCTGCTGCTGGCCGTCGTGCTGGTGTTCGCCCTCGCCGCCTGCGGCCGGAAGGACGACACTGCCGCCGTCGATAAGGAGCTGACCGTCAACGTCGTCTCGCTCAACGGCACGACCGGCTTCGGCATGGCCAAGCTCATGTCCGACAGCACGGCCGGCACCGCCGCCCTGAACTACAACTTCACCGTCGAGACCGATCCGAGCAACGCCACCGCCGCGCTCGTCAACGGCACGGCCGACATCGCCGCCCTGCCGACGAACGCCGCCTCCGCGCTCTACAACAAGACCGACGGCGCCGTGCAGGTGCTCGCGCTCAACACGCGCGGCGTGCTGTACGTCGTGACCGACGGCACGGAGAACATCACGTCCTTTGCCGACCTGCGCGGCAAGAACGTCTATGTCCCCGTGCAGAACCCGACGTTCATCTTCCAGTATCTGTGTGAGAAAAACGGTCTGACCGTCGGCACGGACATCACCATCGACAACACCTATGCCCAGCCGGCCGAGCTGAACACGGCGCTCGCCTCCGGCGAGGTGCACATCGCCGTGCTGCCGGAGCCGATGGTCACCATCGCCCGCGCGGCCAACCCCGACCTGACCACGGCGCTCGACCTGACCGCCGAGTGGGACAAAGTCGCCCCGGCCGGCAGCCTCGTGCAGGGCTGCGTCGTCGTGCGCAAGGCGTTTGCAGACGAGCACCCGAACGAGGTCAAGGCCTTTCTGAAGGAATATCAGGCGTCCATTGCGTATCTCACGGCCGAGCCCGAGCAGGCCGGCCAGATGATCGAGGACGCCGGCATCTTCGCCAAGGCCGCCGTGGCCGCCAAGGCCATCCCGAACTGCAACGTCTGCTTCGTGGCCGGCGCGGATATGCAGGCGCCGCTCACGGAGTTTCTCACCGCGCTGAGCGCCGTCGCCCCGCAGAGCATCGGCGGCAACGTGCCGGCGGAGGACTTCTACTGCATCCTGAAATGAAGCGCTTTGCCCGCGGCGCGCTGACGCTCGCGTTCTGGCTGGCGGTGTGGGCGGCGCTCGCGCTGCTCGTGCATCGGGAGCTGCTGCTGCCCGCGCCGTGGACGGTCGTGCGCAGGCTGTGCGAGCTTGTAGCGACCGGGGCGTTCTGGCGCATCACGGCCGTGTCGATCGGGCGCGTGCTGCTCGGCGTGCTGGGCGCGGTCGTGCTCGGCGTGGCGCTGGCGGCCGCGTGCACGGCGTCGAAAACGGCCGACGCGCTGCTGCGCCCGCTCATGACGGTCGTCAAGTCAACGCCGGTGGCGTCGTTTGTCGTGCTCGCGCTCATCTGGATCGCGCGCGACTGGCTGCCGGTGTTCATCGCGCTGCTCATGGTGCTGCCCGTCGTGTGGAGCAATGTCTGCACCGGCATCCGCAGCGCCGACCCCGCGCTGCTCGAGCTCGCGCGGGTGTACGGCTGGCCGCGCGGGCGCGTCCTGCGGCGGATCTATGTGCCGAGCGTGCGGCCGCACTTTCTGGCCGCGCTGCGCTCCGGGCTCGGCTTCGGCTGGAAGGCCGGCATCGCCGCCGAGGTGCTCACCGTGCCGCGCAGCGCCATCGGCCGCATGATCTATGAATCGAAGCTGTATCTGCAGACCACGGACCTCTTCGCCTGGACGCTCGCGGTCATCCTGCTCAGCGTCGGGCTCGAGCGGCTGGTGCTGCGCGCGCTCACCCCGCGCGGGAAGGGAGGCGGCGCATGATCGAGACCCATGCCCTCACCGTGATGTATGACGGCCGCGCCGTCCTGCGGGAGGTAACGCTCACCGTGCCCGACGGCGCGCACATCGCGCTCATGGGGCCGTCCGGCTGCGGCAAGACGACGCTGCTGCGCGTGCTCGCCGGGCTGCGCGCGCCGGACGGCGGCACCGTGCGCGCCGCCGGGCGCATGGCCTGCGTCTTTCAGGAGCCGCGGCTGCTGCCGTGGCGCACGGCGGCGGAAAACGTCAACGCCGTGCTCTCCGACCGGGCGGAAACCATGCCGCAGGCGCGCGCATGGCTGGAGCGGCTGGAGCTTGGCGAGGCGGCGGATCAGTACCCCGCGGCGCTCTCCGGCGGTATGCAGCAGCGCGTGGCCATCGCACGGGCGCTTGCGTATGACGCGCCGGTGCTGCTGCTCGACGAGCCGTTTCGCGGCCTGGACGCCGCGCTGCGCGGTCGCGTGCGCGCGTGCATCGCGGACGCGGCGCAGGGCAAGACCCTCGTGCTCGCCACGCACGACGCGGCCGACGCCGCCGCGCTCGGCTGCGCGGTGTATGCGTATGCCGGCGGCACGTTCCGGAAAGTGTAAAGACAAAACCAGTCTGCCTTGTAATCAAGACGGACTGGTTTTTGACATTGGTACGTAAGCATCTTTTAATACAACATCGGAGCCGGGCCGCTTGCAAAATTGTTGGGGTTTGGGGATGTAACGATCAACCGATATATAGCAGGGCAGCTTCCGTCGAAAAAAAATTCTGATATACTTCTTAAAATTCGTTCTTCACATAAAGCAATGGAAGAGTATTTAGAGAAAGGAAAAGAAAGAATTTCGTCTACCGCATATAAAAAATGTAGATTAAAGATGGATACCCTTAATCAACTGTGCAGTAATAATAAGATCGAAGTAGTCACACGATATTTATTATGCAAAGCTGGCGACATTACTCCGCTTGCTTTACAGAAGCTGCTTTATTTTGCTCAGGCGTTTTATTCTGCTCTTTTTGGGAGCGCGTTATTTTTGGATGATTGTCAGGCATGGGCGTATGGCCCTGTTTATCCGGATGTATATAACAAATACCGACCGTACGGATATGATCCGATTACAAAACCTACGGATGATTTCTGCAATGACTTTAGTAGCCTGACAGCGCGTGAAATTGATTTTCTTGATGCAATTATTGATAGTTTTGGTGATTGCTCAGGAACTGTTTTAAGCAATATAACGCATCATGAATTACCGTGGCTTGAAGCACGTGGGGCATTACTTCCGAAGGAAAAAAGCGATGCAATAATTAAGCGGGATACAATTAATAGGTATTTTCGTGAAGTGATTGAGAAATATGACATTGTAAATCCATGTGATATTTCCAAATATTGTTCTGCCATGCGAGAGCAGGCAAAATAATTTTTGAACCTACTCTCTCGAAAATACACGAGACACATACTTTCCTTTTTCTACTTTGCTATAATTTTGTGTAAAGGCAACACCCCCCGCCCTGCATCCGTCGGATGCGGGGCGGGGGGTGTTTATGCGGTTTGTGCGTCCCTCACGCGGCCTTGGCGGCCTTGGCCGCGCGCCACGCCTCGAACCTGGCGCGCATGCGGTCGTTCAGGCGGCAGAACGCCTTCATCACCGGCCACGACAGCAGGCCGAACACGATGAGGATCAGCGCGCTCTGCAGATTCAGCTTCTGCAGGCTGAAGAGCGTCGGGAAGCCGAAATACGCGATCACGAACAGCACGCCGAGCACGACGATCATCACCTTGCGGATCGTGTTGTACGGCTGGCACGTGCGGTGCACCATCATGAGCCCCACGATGCCCATGACGCCGGTGCAGATCGTGATCATGGCCGTATCGTCGAGCTGGAAGGCGATATAAAACAGCAGAATGCCCACGACCATCGCCAGATCCGTCACCGCGGCCGGCAGCGCGCGGAAGAGCACGTTGCGCAAAAACCTGCCCTTGACAAGGCTCTCGTTCGGCTCCATGGCGAGGATGAACGACGGGATGCCGATGGTCACGGCGCTCACGAGCGTGAGCTGCGCGGGGCTGAACGGATACGGCAGCGTGGCAAAGAGCGTGAAAAACGCGAGGAAGAACGAGAAAATGTTCTTGACCAGATACAGCGACGCGCTGCGCTCGATGTTGTTGATGACGCGGCGCCCCTCCGCCACGACCGACGGCATGGAGGCGAAGTTCGAGTCGAGCAGCACGATGTGCGACACCTGGCACGCCACGTCGCTGCCCGAGGCCATGGCGATCGAGCAGTCGGCCTCCTTGAGCGCGAGCACGTCGTTAACGCCGTCGCCCGTCATGGCCACGGTGTGCCCGTCGGCCTTGAGCGCCTGAACGAGGCTGCGCTTCTGCGCCGGGGTCACGCGGCCGAAGACCGTGTACTTGCCCGCCGCGTCGCGGATGGCGGCCTCGTCCGTGAGCGTGCGCGCGTCGATGAACCGGTCGGCGTTTTCGATGCCGGCGCGCCTGGCCACCTCGGACACGGTGCGCGCATTGTCGCCGGAGATGACTTTCACGGCCACACCCTGCGCGGCAAAATAGCCGAACGTCTCCGGCGCCTCGGCGCGGATCTTGTTCGAGAGCAGGATCAGCGCGATGGGCAGAAGGCCGGCATCGAGCGTCTCGTCCGTGAGCGCGCCGTCATACATGCCCAGCAGCAGCACGCGGCAGCCCTTGGCCGAGTAGTCCTCGATCTGCGCCTGATACGGGTTGTCCCGCCCGGCGAGCAGCACGTCCGGCGCGCCGAGCAGGTACGTCTCCTCGGCGTGGAAGGACACGCCGCCGTATTTTTTCGCCGACGAAAACGGCAGCGTCTCCGCCGCGTCCTGCGTCTTTTCGCCCGTGAAGTAGCGCCGCAGCGCCGCCATCGTGTCGTTGTCGGCCTGCATGGCGTAGACGTAGTCGGCCATAATCATGCGGATGTCGTCGATCGTGAAGCGGTCGTCACACAGGGGGCAGACGTCCTCAACGATCATCTTGTTTTCCGTCACGGTGCCGGTCTTGTCCACGCACAGCGTGTCCACGCGCGCGAGCGTCTCGATGCAGCCGAGCTCATGCACGAGGGTCTTGCGCTGCGCCAGACGCACGACGCCGGCCACGAGCGCAAGGCTCGTGAGCAGATACAGCCCCTCGGGGATCATGCCGATGATGGAGCCGACCGTGCTCGTCACGGCGATGGGCACCGCGCGGCCGAGCCAGACGTATTCCTTGATGAACATCACCACGCCGAGCGGGATGACGAGGATGCCGATCCACTTGACGAGGTTCTGCAGCGAGCGCATCATCTCCGACTGCTGCGGCTTCTTGGCGCGCTTGGCCTCCTGCGTCAGGCGCGAGACGTAGGAATCCGCGCCGACGTCCGTGAGCTGCGCGCGGCACATGCCGCTGACGATGAAGCTGCCGGACAGGAGCCTGTCGCCGGGGTTTTTCTTGATCTCGTCCGATTCGCCCGTGATGAGCGCCTCATTGACGTAGCAGCTATCCTGCACGACGACGGCGTCGGCATAGATCTGGTTGCCGGCGGCGAAGATGACCACATCGTCGCGCACGAGCTGCGCCGTGTCCACGGTCACGCGCTTGCCGTCGCGCACGGCGACGGCCTTGGGGGACGCGAGCATGTTGAGCTTGTCGAGCGTTTTCTTCGAGCGGATCTCCTGGATGATGCCGATGGCGGTGTTGACGATGATGACGCCCATGAACGTCAGGTTCAGCCACTGCCGCACCGCGATCACGCACAGCGCCAGCAGGAAAAACAGCATATTAAAATAGGTAAAGATATTGCTCAGAACGATCTGCTTGACCGTCTTGCCCGGCGGGTCTACGGGCGCGTTCGTCCAGCCGGCGTCCGTGCGCTCGCGCACCTGTGCCGCCGTCAGCCCCTGCTGCGGATCCGGGTGCGCGGCGGGCACGTCCCGCCGCTCCGGCGTCTCGGGCTGGGGTGCGCGCCGGTCTTTGATTTTTTCAGTCAGCTTGGCCAAAGGTCTGCCTCCAAAATGAGAATACCCAATATTATAGCGTCTTGCGCTGCGGAAAGGAACAACAGTTTGTGAATATTTGCTTAAAAATGGTGGGATTTTTCGGCAGCCTGCACGGTGTGCAGCAGCAGCAGCGCGGTCGTCACGCTGCCGATGCCGCCGGGCACGGGCGTACAGGCGGCCGGGACGGCGGCGGCAGCGTCCGTCACGTCGCCGCGCAGCGTGCCGTCGGGCGCGGCGGTCGCGCCCGCGTCGAGCACGATCTGCCCCGGACGCACAAAGTCTCGCGTGATGAGCCCCGGCGTGCCCGCCGCGGCGAGCAGGATGTCGGCATCCCGGCAGCGGGCGGCAAGGTCGGGCGTCTGCCGGTGGCAGAGCGTCACGGTCGCGTCCGCGCGCGTGAGCAGCAGCACGGCCGGCCGGCCGATCACGAGGCTCCGGCCGACGACGGTCACGCGCTTGCCCGCCGGGTCGATGCCGTGCGCGCGCAGCAGCGCCATGCACGCCTCGGCCGTGCAGGGGGCGAAGCCCGCTGCACCGGTCACGAGCGCGCCGAGCGACGCCGTCGTCATGCCGTCGACGTCCTTGCGGGGGTCGAGCGTGTCGAGCAGCGCCTGCGCGCGCAGCGCTTTCGGCAGCGGCCGCAGCAGCAGCACGCCGTGCACGGCGCCGTCCGCGCTCAGGCTGCGCAGGGTGCGGGTCAGGGCATCGGGCGCGCAGTCCGCCGGCAGGGCGACGGGGCGCACGATGATGCCATTGGCCTCCGCTGCCTGGGCGATGCTGCGCAGGTAGGCCAGATCGTCCGGCTGTGCGCCGACGGACACGGCGGCGAGACAGGGGGGCACATCGAGCCGCGCAGCGATCTCACGCACCTGCGCATAGATCGCCGCGGCGGCGGGCGCGCCGGTCAGGGTGTTCGGCATGGTCAGCCCTCCCCGAGAAGCTGCTTGCGCACCGCGTTCACGGTCCGCGTGCAGCTACGCACGATGGACGCGCGCAGCTGCTCGGCGAGCGCCTCGGTCTCGGCGCGGTCGGCGGGCGCGAGCAGGCGCGTGTTGACAAAAACGTTCATGGCCGCGGCCTCCGCCGCCGCGCGGCACAGCGCCGCCGCGCACCCGATGTCCGAGCGCAGGAGGGGGCTGATTATGTCGCGCGCGGCGTCGAGCAGCATGATGATCTGCGCGCAGTGCGTCAGCATGTCCAGCGGTGCCTGGCACGCCGTGCGCGCCGCGGCCGCGAGCCTGGCTGCGCGGTCGGGGTCGGTCTTCGGGATGGCGTAGGCCTGCTGCAGCGGCAGGAAGCCCGCCGCGTCGGCCTCGATGAGCGCGAGCAGCGCCGTGCGCTGCTCGTCGCAGGCAGCGGCCATCACCGAGAGCGCACTGCGGAAGGCGGCGTTGCGGGGATTGGCCGCCGTCACGTTCGCGGCCATCGCGGCCAGGCTCGCCGCCAGCGCCCCCGTGAGCGCGGCCGCGCCCCCGCCGCCCGGTGCGGGCTGCGCGGAGGCGAGCTGCGCGGTAAATTCGCAAAGGGTCGGATCCGTCATGGAAAAACCTCCTGTGTGCAGACAATGATAATATTATATTATACCGCGCGGCGGGGCGGTTGAAAAGTGGGCGCGGCGGCTTTTTGCGCGCTTTTTGGGCATACTGACCCAAAAGGGAGGAATGACCATGCAAGACGGTTTCCTGCGCGCGGCGGCGGCGTCCATCCCCGCGGCCGTGGCCGATCCCCGGCACAATGCGGCCGCCATCTGCACGCGCATCGACCAGGCGCAGCAGGCGGGCGCGGCGCTGCTCGTGCTGCCGGAGCTGTGCGTGACGGGCTACACGTGCGGCGACCTGTTTTTGTCCGCGCTGCTGCTCGACGCGGCCGAGACCGCGCTCACGGATATCTGCGCGCACACGCGCAATTGTGACCCCGTCGTCGTGCTCGGCGTGCCGCTGCGCGCCGGGGGTAAGCTGTATAACTGCGCGGCCGTGCTGCACCGCGGGCGCATCCTCGGCATCGTGCCGAAGACGTGGCTGCCGAACTACGACGTGTTCGCGGAAAAGCGCTGCTTCACGTCCGCGGCGGCGTATGACGGCCCCGGCTGCATCGGCGTCGGCGGGGCGGAGGTGCCGTTCGGCACGGGGCTGGTGTTCGCCTGCGCGGAGGTGCCGGCGTTTCGCCTCGGCGTGGAGCTGTGCGAGGACGTGTGGGCGCCGGTGCCGCCGTCCGTGCGGCTGTGTCTCGCCGGGGCGACCGTGATCGCCAACTGCTCGGCCTCGCCCGAGGCGGCCGGCAAGCCCGCCCACCGCCGCACGCTGCTCACCGCCGCGTCCGCGCGCGGCATCTGCGGCTATGTCTATGCCAACGCCGGGCCGGACGAGTCGACCGGGCGCACCGTCTTTTCCGCGCACCACCTTATCGCGGAAAACGGGAAGCTCCTCGCCGAGCACGCGCCGTTTCAGCCCGAGCCCGGCCTGCTCATGACGGAGCTCGACCTGCCGGCGCTCTGCGCCGAGCGCCGCCGCAACACGACCTTCGTGCCCGGCGGCGGCGTGCGCGCTGTGCCGTTTTCCATGCCGGTGCGCGAAACGCCGCTCACGCGCCCGGTGTCGCCGCACCCGTTCGTGCCGGACGACGCTTCGCAGCGTGCGCGCCGCGCCGCGCTCCTGCTGAGCATTCAGGCGCACGGCCTGCGCAAGCGGCTGCTGCACACCGGCAGCCGGGCGGCGCTGCTGCCCGTGACGGACGACGCCGACAGCACGCTTGCCCTGCTCGTGTGCGCGCGCACGATGGATCTGCTCGGCCGCGCGCGGCACGATGTCATCGCCGTCACGCAGCCGGGCGGCGACCGGGCGCGCGTGCTGCGCCTGTGCAAGGCACTGGGCGTGTCCGTGCGGCCGAACGCCGACCTTGCCGGCCTCGCGCGCACGCACGCGGCGCTGCCGTGCGCCGCGGCCGATTTCACGGCGCTCATCCTCGGCGAGGCCGTCTGCGCGCCGGAGGCCTACGGCGTCAATGCCGCTGTGCCGCGCACGCTCGTGCGCTGGCTCATTGCGGCCGAGGCCGCGCACGCGCCCGAGCCCCTGCGCGCGGAGCTGCGCATCCCGTGCTCGCACCCGGAGGGCGACTGCGCCGGCATCCCGTGCGAGCTGACCGACTTCTGCTTTTACCACCTCGTGCGCTGCGGGGCGCACCCGCGGCGGCTGCTGCGGCTGGCGCGCGCCGCCTTCGGCACGGCGTACACGGACGCGGACATCCTGCGCGCCATGGCCGCGCTCACGCGCTGCCTGTTCCGGCGGCCGGCCGTGCTGCTGGAGCACGTCACGCTCGGCGGCACCGCGCACGCGCTGCGCTGGCCGCCGGACGCCGCCGGGTCGCTCTGGGGTGATGAGATCGACGCGCTGCGCCGCGAGCTGCCCTGAGACGAATATTCAAAAATCCGCGTATCACTGCATATTCTGCCGCCGCTCCGATGCCCGGGACGGCGGCGTTTTGCGCATGATATCCGCATTTTTGTGCATATCACCGAAAGAAAAGCGATTCCGATGTGAATTTTATTCAAAAAAGGGGTTGACATTTGCATGAAAAAGGTGAATAATATGCACATCTTATGAATGAATAATCAATGGAGGCAGCCATTATGAAAAAAGAAGATATCAAAAAAGTCGTCCTTGCTTACTCCGGCGGTCTGGATACGTCCATCATCATCCCCTGGCTCAAGGAGAACTACAATAACTGCGAAGTCATCGCCGTGTCCGGCAACGTCGGCCAGGCCGACGAGCTGGAGGGTCTCGAAGAGAAGGCCATCAAGACCGGCGCGTCGAAGCTCTACGTGCTCGACCTGACGGACGAGTACGTAGACGATTACATCATCCCAACCATGCAGGCCGGCGCCGCGTACGAGGAGTACCTGCTCGGCACGAGCCACGCGCGGCCGTGCATCGCCAAGGGTCTCGTCGAGATCGCCCAGAAAGAGGGCGCCGACGCCATCGCCCACGGCTGCACCGGCAAGGGCAACGATCAGGTCCGGTTCGAGCTGGCGGTCAAGCACTTCGCGCCCGACATGCCCATCATCGCCCCGTGGCGGGAGTGGGACATCAAGTCGCGTGAGGAAGAGATCGCCTACGCCGAGGCGCACAACGTGCCCCTGAAGATCAACCGCGAGACCAACTACTCCAAGGACAAGAACCTCTGGCACCTGAGCCACGAGGGTCTTGACCTCGAGGATCCGGGCAACGAGCCGCAGTACGAGAAGAAGGGCTTCCTCGAGATGGGCGTCAGCCCCATCGACGCGCCGGACGCCCCGACCTACGTCACGCTCGACTTTGAGCAGGGCAAGCCCGTCGCGCTCGACGGCGAGAAGATGAGCGCCAAGGACATCATCCTCAAGCTCAACGCCATCGGCGGCGCCAACGGCATCGGCATTCTGGACATCGTGGAGAACCGGCTCGTCGGCATGAAGTGCCGCGGCGTGTATGAGACGCCGGGCGGCACGATCCTCTACAAGGCGCACAGCGTGCTCGAGACGCTCTGCCTCGACAAGATGACCATGCACGAGAAGCAGAAGCTCGCCGTGACCTTCGGCGAACTGGTGTACAACGGCCAGTGGTTCACGCCGCTGCGCGAGGCGCTCAGCGCGTTCGTGACCAAGACGCAGGAGCACGTCACCGGCACGGTGCGGCTCAAGCTCTACAAGGGCAACATGATCAACGCCGGCGTCTGGAGCCCGTACTCCCTGTACTCCGAGGAGATCGCCACCTTCGGCGAGAGCGACTACAACCAGGCGGACGCCGCCGGCTTCATCCAGCTCTACGGCCTGCCGATCGCCGTGCAGGCAAAGGTTGACGGCAAGAGCATGTAAGCGGTACAATAAGTATACAGTAAGATTTTTCTCCCCGCGCCGGGTCTCCCGGCGCGGGGACAACTGACGAAGGGAGACCATCACCATGGCAAAAATGTGGGCGGGCCGCACGGCCGGCGTGACCGATCCGGTCGCGGACGATTTCAACTCCTCCATCCGCTTCGACAGCCGTATGTACCGCGAGGACATCACGGGCAGCATGGCGCACGCGGCCATGCTCGGCGCGCAGCACATCCTGCCCCAGGCGGACGCCGACGCCATCATCGACGCGCTGCAGGGCATTCTGGACGATCTCGACCACGGCGCGCTGACGTTCGACCCCGCGTGTGAGGATATCCACATGTTCGTCGAGCAGGTGCTCACCGCGCGCATCGGCGACCTCGGCAAGAAGCTGCACACCGCCCGCTCGCGCAACGACCAGGTCGCGCTCGACCTGCGCATGTACCTGCGCAATGAGACCGACGACATCATCGCGCTGACAAAGGACGTGCTCACCGCGCTTACGGAGCAGGCCAGGGCGCACAAGGGCGACATTCTGCCCGGCTACACGCACCTGCAGCGCGCGCAGCCCATCACCTTCGGCCACCACCTGATGGCCTATGCCATGATGCTCCTGCGCGATATCGACCGCATGCAAGACGCCATGCGGCGCATGAACGTCTCGCCCATCGGCTGCTGCGCGCTCGCCGGCACGACGTATGACACCGACCGGTTCTTTGAGGCGAAGCGGCTCGGCTTTGACGACGTGGCGCGCAACAGTCTCGACGGCGTGTCCGACCGGGACTTCTGCGTCGAGCTGCTCGATGCCTACGCCATCGAGATGATGCACCTGTCGCGCCTGAGTGAGGAGCTCGTGCTCTGGTCGAGCTGGGAGTTCCAGTTCGTGCAGCTCTCGGACAGCTATACGACCGGCTCGTCGATCATGCCGCAGAAGAAAAACCCCGACATGGCCGAGCTCGTGCGCGGCAAGACCGGCCGCGTCTACGGCGACCTCATCGCCATGCTCACGGCGCTCAAGGGTCTGCCGCTGGCATATAATAAGGACATGCAGGAGGACAAGGAGGCCGTGTTCGACGCGGTGGACACCGTGAAGATGTGCCTGCGCGTCATGGCGCCGATGCTCGCCACCATGACCGTGCGCGCCGACAAGATGCTCCACGCGGCGCAGACGGGCTTCCTCAACGCGACCGACCTCGCGGATTACCTCGTGACGAAGGGGCTGCCGTTTCGCAGCGCGTACAAGGTCTCCGGCAAGCTGGTGGCCTACTGCATCGCGCACAACACCGTGCTCGAAAAGCTGCCGCTCGAGACGTTCCGCACCTTCAGCGACCTCTTTGACGACGGCGTGTATGACGCCATCGACCTCACCAACTGCGTCACGCGGCGCGTGTCCTACGGCGGCACGTCCGTGCCGAGCGTCGAGGCGCAGATCGCCTGGGTCGAGCAGCAGCTCGCGTAAAGCACCCTGTTTTATCAACCGGTGCCCCGAAAACGGGGCACCGTTTTTTTGTTGATTTTCGGACGAAAAGTGCAAAAAAAGCTTGCGGCGGGCGGTGAATTTTGGTATACTGAACATACCCATTGTAAAAATAAAGGAGAAACGGTATGAAAAAGAAACTTCTGAGCATCCTGCTCGTCCTCAGCCTCATGCTCGCGCTCGTGCCGGCCGCCTTCGCGGCGGACGTCGTCGACAGCGGCACCTGCGGCGCGGAAGGCAGCGACGTGCGCTGGACGCTCGACAGCAACGGTGTGCTCGTCATTTCCGGCACCGGCGAGATCAGCGGCGGTTCCTCTGGCGGCTGCATGTGGGCGGACAAGGGCGTCACGGTCGTCGAGATCCGCTCCGGCGTCACGGGCATCCGCAGCGGCGCCTTTTCCGGCTGCGATGACCTGTCGGTCATCACCCTGCCGGACACGGTGACGACGATGGACAGCGACGCGCTCAACAACTGCTCCGGCCTGAGCACCATCCTTGTGGACGCGGCCAACCCGGCCTACAAGTCCGTGGACGGCGCGCTTTACAGCAAGGACGGCACCGTGCTTGTCAAGGCGCCGATGACGGACACGGTTTTCGTCGTGCCGGACGGCGTGACGAAGATCGGCCCCTCCGCCTTTTTCGCCGACAACAGCCTCGAAACGGTCTGCTTCCCGGCCAGCGGTTTGACCGAGATCGGTGAGATGGCGTTTTACGGCTGCCGGAACCTCCAGGAAGTGTCGCTCCCGGAGGGCGTGACGCGCATCTGCGGTTATGCCTTCGCGCACTGTGAGCGCCTGCAGACGGTCTCCCTTCCGGTCAGCCTGCAGTTGGTCGGCGAGATGGCGTTTCTCTCCGCCGGCCCGCTGGATACGGGCATCTCTGCCGTGAACTATGCCGCACGCAGCAGCAGTGGAGCGAGATCCAGTTCAGCCTCGGCGCCGTCATCCATCTGGACGAAGTGCACAAGAACTACAACACCGAGCTGCACGCCTTCGGCGCCTGGACGGTGACCGGCACGCGCTCCTGCACGCAGGTCGTGACCATGCAGCGCACCTGCACCAACGCCGGCTGCGGTCTTGTCGAGCGCGTGGTGCTGCCCGCGCTCGGCCACGTCTGCGACGACTATACGGTCGTGCGTGAACCGAGCGGCCTGCTTGCGGGCGCGATTGAGATCACCTGCCTGCGCTGCGGCAGAGACTGCATTGTTTATACTGCGCCCGAGATCACGGCCGAGGAGCAGTTCGCGGATATCAGCACGGACGACTGGTTTTACGGCGGCGTGTCGTTCTGCGTCATGACGGGGCTCATGGGCGGCATGGACAAGACGACTTTCTCGCCCAACACCGCGGCGACGCGCGCGCAGTTCGTGCAGATCCTGTATGCTTTTTCCGGCAAACCGCCCGTCTCCGGCACGACCAAGTTCACCGACCTGACCGACAGTTGGTATCAGGACGCGGTGCTCTGGGCGTATCAGAACCAGATCATCGGCGGTGTAACGAAGACGGAGTTTGCACCCAGTGCACCCATCACGCGCGCGCAGATCGTGCAGATCCTCATCAAGTACCTGCACAACGTGCTCAAGAAGCCGGCCGCGGAGCCGGCGGATCTGAGCATCTTTGCCGACAGTGACAGCGTGCCCGGCTGGGGGCGCGAGGCCATGGCCGAGGCCGTGGCGCGCGGCATGATCGGCGGCTTCACGGAAAGCGGCGCGGTCTATCTCAAGCCGGCCGGCAGCGCCACCCGCGCGCAGGTCGCCACCATCCTCAAGGGCTTTTGCGAGAGCATTGCCTGAGGCATCCTGAACATGCACGACCGGTGTCCCGATCTCGGGGCACCGGTTTTTTGCGCGGCGGGACGCAGGCGCTTAAAATTTCTTAAAGCTGCCATTTGCCCCTGTGCGCGCATGACCCGAATGTGTTAGGATAGGGGCAGCGAGGTGACATGATGGAAAACCTGGAGACACCCGTCCGCATTCTCGTCGTGGACGACGAGCCGGACATCCGCAACATTCTGCATATTTTGCTCTCGTCGCGCGGCTACGAGGTCGACGAGGCCGAAAACGGCCTGCGCGCCGTCGAGCGCGTGCGCGCGCAGCCGGACTATGACCTCATCATTCTCGATATCATGATGCCGGGCATGGACGGCGTGGCCGCCTGCACCGAGATTCGGCGCTACAGCGTCGCGCCGATCCTGTTTCTGACGGCCAAGGCACAGCCCGCCGACATGAGCGACGCCTACGGCAGCGGCGGCGACGATTATCTCATCAAGCCCTTTTCCAACCACGAGCTGTTCCTGCGGGTCGATTCGCTCATCCGCCGCTACCGCGTCTACCACGGCAAGGGCGACGCGCCGACGGTCATCGACGCGCTCGAGATCAACCGCGACAAGGGCACCGTGTGCAAAAACGGCCGCGCCGTCGAGATGACCAAGACCGAGTTTGAGCTCCTGCAGTATCTCATCGCCAACCGCGGCGCCGCCGTGTCCGCGCGCAAGCTCTATGAGGACGTCTGGCACGAGAAGTTCCTGCCGAGCTCGGCCAACACCGTCATGGTGCACATCCTCAAGCTGCGCAAGAAGCTCGAGGACGACCCGGCCAACCCGACCCTCATCCGCACCGTGTGGGGAAAGGGGTATCAGATTGATTAAAAAATGGCGCTCGTCGATCAATGCGCGCATGATCGGCGTGCTCACGCTGGCGCTGCTCGTGGGCATCGCGTGCTACTTCGGCACGGACGCGCTCGCCACGGCGGCCATCGACCGCTGGTACATGAGCGACGATGCCGTCGCCGCGCGCAACCTGGCGCATGAGCGCAGCCTGCAGGCATATATCTGCGAGCGCGGCGTCTCTTCGCGCGACACGCTGGCCATCGAGCAGTGGTCGCGCGAGGAGAAAAACGCCAACGTCATCGTTTACCAGGCCGAGGGCGACCCGTACGAGGCCGGCACCTGGGGCACGAGCGAGCTGCTCAACGACACGACCCAGAGCGACATCGTCGACATGGGTTACAGCTTCTACCCCATGCAGTTTGCCGACGGGGAGTACCGCGTCGCCGTGAGCGACTATTCCGAGGCGTGGCTGTACAGCTATGCGCAGTTCGGCGCGCTTGCGCTGGCGTTCGTGGTTTGTTCGGGCATCGCGCTCAGCTTCACGCGGCGGCTCACGCGGCGCGTCACGCGCCTGTCGGAGGCGGTCAGCGCGGCCGGCGCCCTCAACCGGGAGATCCCGATCATCGGCCATGACGAGCTGGCCAGCCTCGCCCGCAGCGTCAACATCATGCGCGACACGATCCTCGAGCGCACGCGCAACGAGCAGACCGCCTGGCAGGCCAACAGCGACCTCATCACCGCCTTGTCGCACGATATCCGCAACCCGCTCACGTCGCTCATCGGCTATCTCGACCTGCTCGAAATGAGCCAGGCGCAGCTCCCGGACGACCTGCGGCGCTACGTGCTCGCCAGCCGGGACAAGGCCTATCAGCTCAAGGATCTGACGGGGGAGATGCTCCGGTATTTTCTTGTGTTCAGCCGCGGCGAACAGGAGACGCACCCCGAACCCTACGACGCGCAGATCCTCTGCGGCCAGCTCCTCGGCGAGTGCGCGGCCGAGCTGCGCAGCCGCGGCTTTGATGTCAACCTCATCCCGCTGGCCGCGCCCTGCACCGTCACGACCGACGTGCAGATGCTCAAGCGCGTGACGGATAACCTGCTGTCGAACATCGAAAAATACGCCGACCCCGCGACCCGCCTGACCATTCTGGCCGCGTGCGAGGACGGGCACCTGCACGTCTGCTTTGCCAACCGCGCGCGCGCGGAGCTCGCGCGCGTCGAGAGCAACCACATCGGCTTGCGCACATGCGAGGCGATCCTGAAGCTGCTCGGTGGGCAGTTTTTCACCTGCCGTGAGGGCGAGAATTTTTCCGCCGAATTCGTCCTGCCGGTCACGCCGCCGGACGCCGCGTGCGCGGAAACCTGACCTCCCGGCTCCATCCCCGGCCGCGCCCAGCTCCACGCCCTGGCCGATGCCCTGAGCAAGTGATTTTCCTGTAAAATAGCATCCGTGCCCCCAGCCGTTTTGCCGCGGCCGGGGGCTTTTTTCCCCGCAGGAAAATCGACCAGAATGTCCCTTGACCGTTTCCGAAATTTCGGATATGATAGAAAGATAACAACAGAAAGATAACAACACAGAAAGGAGGCGCTGCGCGTGCGCAACGACTGGTTTGAGGACGACAATGAGATCCGCCTGCTGCGCCGCGGCAAGCGCCGCCTGCTCGATATCGTGTTCGGCCGCACGATGGTCATCACGCTGCTGCTGCTGGTGCAGATCGCCATCATCGTGTTCGGCACACACTACCTCGGCCGCTATTACCCTGCGCTGACCATCGTGTTGCGCGTGCTGTCCGTGCTGGTCATCATCTACATCGTCAACCGCTCCGGCAGCTCGACGACGAAGGTCACCTGGATCGTGCTCATCATGGCGATGCCGGCCTTCGGCGTGCTGCTGTATCTGTTCGTGCAGCTCGATATCGGCCACCGCTATGCCAACCGCCGCGTGCAGGAGAGCATCCTCAGCTCCGTGCAGTACGTTCCGCGCCAGACCGAGCTCATGGCGCGCCTGCGCACCGAGCTGCCCGAGGTGCACCACCTCGCCGAGTACACGCTGCGCTCCGGCGACTACCCCGTGTACGAGCACACCGCCGTCACCTACTACCCCATGGGGCAGGACAAGATCGGCGCGCTCATCGAGGCGCTGCAGGCGGCCGAGCACTTCATCTTTCTCGAATATTTCATCATCGAGGAGGGCGACGTCTGGGGCCGCATCCTCAAGATCCTGGAGGAAAAGGTGCGCGCCGGCGTCGAGGTGCGCGTGCTCTACGACGGCACATGCACGTTCTACCGCCTGCCGTACGGCTACCCCAAGCGCATGGAGGCGCTCGGCATCCGCTGCAAGATGTTCGCGCCCCTGCGCCCGTTCGTGAGCACGTACTACAACAACCGCGACCACCGCAAGATCGCCGTCATCGACGGGCGCATCGGCTTCACCGGCGGCGTGAACCTCGCCGACGAGTACGCCAACCTCGTGCACGTCTACGGCGTCTGGAAGGACACGGCCGTGCGCCTCGAGGGCGAGGCCGTGCGCTCGCTCACGCTCATGTTCCTGCAGATGTGGGGCATGGACGAGCGCGAGCCGGACACGGATTCCTACGGCCGCTATCTCAACGTGCCGCAGCGCCCGCTGCCGGACGCCGCGGGCTACGTCCTGCCCTATGCCGACAGCCCGCTCGACGACGAGCGCGTCGGCGAGAGCGTGTATCTCGACATCCTCAACCACGCCGAGCGCTATGTGCGCATCATGACGCCGTATCTCATCCTTGACGATGAGATGGTCATGGCGCTCACGTTCGCGGCCAAGCGCGGCGTGGACGTGGAGATCATCCTGCCGCACGTGCCGGATAAGAAGTTCGCCTTCGCCCTCGCCAAGGGGCACTACCGCGCGCTGCTCGACGCCGGCGTGAAGATCTATGAGTACACGCCCGGCTTCGTGCACGCGAAGGTCTTCGTCAGCGACGACCGCAAGGCCATCGTCGGCACGATCAACCTCGATTACCGCAGCCTGTACCTGCACTTTGAGGACGCGGTGTATCTCTACGGCTGTCCGTGCATCGCGGACATCGTGGCCGATTATGACGCCACGCGCGCCCAGTCGCAGATCGTCACGCACGGCGATCTCGCGCGCATCCCGCTGCACACGCGCATCGCGGCCGCGCTGCTGAAACTCGTTGCGCCGCTCATGTGAGCGGCCGTTCAAGAAAGGAGAACGTATCATGTCACAATGCTATCTGCTGTTTGCCGACGGGCTGGAGGAGTGCGAGGGTCTCGTGACGCTCGACATCCTGCGCCGCGCCGGGCTGGAGGTGTACACCGTGTCCATCCACGACGCACACACCGTCACCGGTGCGCACGGCGTGCCCATCACGTGCGACCGCACGCTGCCGGAGCTGCTGGCCGCGCCGCCGGTGCTCGTCGTGCTGCCGGGCGGCATGCCCGGCACGACGCATCTGGCCAAGTCCCCGGCCGTGGAGACGCTCGTGCGCCGCACGCTCGAGCACGGCGGCCGCGCGGCCGCCATCTGCGCCGCACCGAGCGTGCTCGCACAGTACGGCCTGCTCGCCGGCCGGCGCGCCACGTGCTATCCTGGCTTTGAGAGCAAGTGCGCCGGCGCGCACATGGTCGATGCCGACGTCGTCACCGACGGGCCGATCACGACCGGCCGCGCGCTCGGCGCGGCGATCCCGTTCGCGCTCGAGCTTGTGCGCCTGCTCAAGGACGAGCAGACCGCCGCGCGCACGGCTGAGGAGATCGTCTGGCACACGTGACGGTTGACAAGGCGCGCGCGAGTGCGTAAAATAGACAGGATAACACCATCGTGAGGTCGGCGCCATGGACGAACTGAAACTCATCTTCGCCAGCAACCTGATCCGCCTGCGCACCGCCGCAGGCATGACGCAGGCGGAGCTCGGCGAACAACTGAATTATTCGGACAAGTCGATCTCCAAGTGGGAGCGCGGCGAGGCCATCCCCGATGCGGCGGTGCTCAAGCGCATGAGCGAGATCTTCGGCGTCACGGTCGACTATCTGCTCAACGAGCACGACGCCTGGCAGCCGGATCCTGAGCCGGCCGGCGCGCGTGACCGCAGCCACACCGCGATCATCCGCGTCGCCCTCATGGGCATCGTTACGCTGGCGGTGATCGTGTTCGTGGGGCTGTGGCTCTGGCTGGGGCAGGTGGAGTGGATCGTGTTTGTGTGCTTCGTGCCGGCGGCGGCCATCACGTTTCTCGTGCTCAACAGCGTGTTTTTTAGCGGACGCGGGAACCTGTATGTCGTCCTCGTCCTCGTGGCGAGCATTTTCGCCGCGGCCTATCTCGTGTTGCTGCGCTTCGGGATGAATTTCTGGCAGCTTTTCTTCATCCTCATCCCGGCCGAGGCCGTTGTGTATTTCAGCTTCAACATCCGCGCAAAGCGTTGATATTTCAGGCATTCTATGATTTGTAGAGTGCGCCGTTCGGGGCGTAGAACAGGGCAGTGCCGTGTTCTACGCCCCGATTCCATTTTGTAGGTTGCGCAATGCCGCGGCGCCGGGTATGATACCTCCATATTGCAAAGGAACACAAACCCTGTCTGCCCAGCGGACAAGGCAAGGATGGAAAGGAGACCAACATCATGGCCGATTTCGTACTGAGCTGCTGCTCCACCGCCGACCTGACCAAGGAGCATTTCCAGCAGCGTGACATCTCGTATATCTGCTTCCACTATGCGCTCGACGGCGTGGACTACCCGGACGATCTGGGCGAGACGATGCCGTTCGACAAGTTTTACGCCGCCATGGCAAACGGCGCCGAGACGCGCACCTCGCAGGTGAACATCTCGGAGTTCGTGGACTATTTCACCCCGTTTCTCGAGCAGGGCAAGGACATTCTGCACGTCTGCCTGTCCTCGGGGCTGTCCGGCGTGTCCAACTCGGCGGAGAACGCCGCGCGCATCGTCCGTGAGCGCTATCCCGACCGCAAGATCTACATCGTCGACTCGCTCGGCGCGTCCTCGGGCTACGGCCTGCTGATGGACCGCCTGGCCGACCTGCGCGACGAGGGCATGTCCGTCGACGCCGTGCGCGACTGGGCCGAGGCGCACAAGCTCGAGCTGCACCACTGGTTTTTCTCCACCGACCTGACGTTTTACGTCAAGGGCGGCCGCATCTCGAAGGTGGCCGGCGTGTTCGGCGGCCTGCTGGACATCTGCCCGCTGCTGAACATGGACAACCTCGGCCGGCTGATCCCGCGCGCCAAGATCCGCGGCAAAAAGCGCGTCATGAAAGAGATCGTCGAGCGCATGGTCGAGCACGCGCAGGGCGGCCTCGACTACGCCGGCAAGTGCTACATCTCGCAGTCGGCCTGCTATGACGACGCGCGCGCCGTGGCCGACGAGATCGAAAAGCGCTTCCCGAAGCTCGACGGCAAGGTCGAGATCAACAGCGTCGGCACCACGATCGGCAGCCACACCGGCCCGGGCACCGTGGCGCTGTTCTTCTGGGGCGACGAGCGCAAGGACTGACCGCGCGCCCCGCCCGCCGGTTTTTCTGTCCGGGATAAAAAGATCCCCTGACCGTTCGGTCAGGGGATCTTTGTCGTGTCTGCGGTCTGCCGTCCGCCGGATCAGATCTTCGGCACGGGCGTCGGCCGGGCATCGTCCCAGACGGTTTTCGTGTCGAACAGGTCGTCGAGCAGGTTCGGCTGGTAGTACATCCGGTAGCCGTCGATGTTGCGCCGGCCCTGGCGGACGTACCCGTCGTGGATCTGCACCCAGTGTTTGGCCGAGTCCACGTTGCAGAAATAGCGGAAGCCATCGGCATAGAGCGTGTCGAACTTCGCGCCCTTGTAGGCCTCGACGCCGGCAATGTCGCTGCCGAAGGGGTAGAGCAGCACGTCGGTCTCGCCGATGACGGACTCGATTTGCTCCTCCCACTTGCGCGAATCGGCCGCGAGCCGCTCGGCCGAAATGTCGCCGTAGGTCAGGTGGCCGTAGCTGTGGCTGGCGATCGTGTAGCCCTCGGCGCGCAGAGCGTCGGCCACTTCGCGCGCGTCCTTGCACGCCTGCGCGAAGGCCGCGTCGCCGAGCTTTGCCTTGTAGTCATCGCTGATCCGGTAGCCGAACGCGCCCTGATACCCGGTCACGGCGATGGTCGCGCGCGCGCCGCGGTAGGAAAAGTCCGGGTGCTCGGCGAGAAAATCGTCCAGCAGCGGCACGAGATCGTAGCTGCCGTAGCGCGTCTGGCCGTCGGCGTCGACGTATTCGCACGTGAGCTTGCCGTCTTTAACCAGCAGGCGGGAGGCGAAGCCGTCGCCGCCCTTGTCGGGCAGGCCGTCGCCGTCGCTGTCGGTCATGTATTCGTAGTAGCACACGTCGTCCTGCGACATGACGATGGGCTTTTTCCCGGCGGGGAGGTAAATGTCGCCCGCGACGTACTTCGTCGAGCCGTCGGCCTGCTGCTGCGGGCCCGCGATGTCGTGGATGTCCACGAGTACGAAGTCCCGCTCATACAGGCTCTGCAGCACGGCGTTGAACTCCTTGATCGTGACCATGAACTGGTTGTAGCCGCCCTGCTCGGGGTCGCCGTCAAAGGCGCGGGCAGTGTCCGCGATGAGCGTGTGGAAAAAGACGTGCGGGATGGTCGTGGGGTCGGCGTAGCGCACGGCCTGTGCCTTCTGCGCCTCAAAATCGGTCTTGGCCTGCTGCAGCTCCGGCACGCTCTCCCACCCGGCGATGCCCGTCACGGCGGCGATGGCCTTGTCATAGTCGTACTGCGCGGCGAGGCGCTTTGCCTCCGCGAGCACGGTGTCCTGTTCCGTGGCCTGCGCGGTGGGCGTGGCCTGCGCGGCGGAGTCGCCGACGGGCACGCGATCATGCCGGCTCACGAGCACGAGCACCAGCACGGCCGCCAGCACGATCACGACCAGCACGGCCGCAAAGACGAGCGTCGACTGGCTCGGGCCGCGGCGCTGCGGCGGCCGGGCGGCACGCGCCGGCTTCGGTGCGCGCGCGTCGGGGTCGAGCCGCGGGGTGCGGCGGGGGTCGGTTGTCTGCATACGAAGTCACCTCCGGGGCGGGCATTCGAATTTCCAGATATCTGTTAATTCCTGCACCTACTATACGCGCTCCGGCGCTGGTTTTGCAAGGGCGCGCAAAAATTTCAGAATTGTTAAGGAACACGCCCGGCAGGTGCTCAGCCGGCGGGCGTGATGTCCTTAAGCGTACCTTTGTTCGTGATCTGGTTGTAAGAGAACGACAGGTGGAACAACGTGCCGTCCGGCTCCGCGGCCACGGTGTCGAGCTGGTCGGCCGTGCACTTGACGTGCAGCGTTGAGCCGGCCTTCGTCACGGTCAGGACGCCGCCGTCGTCAGTCGCGGCGTACTGGTCGATGGTGTAGTCCCCGTTGCCGGACACGCGGTTCATGCCCAGAAAGCCGCCGTAGGTCAGCAGGCCGAGAACGGCCACGATCACGATGACGCGGATGACAGTCTTAACGATTTGCTTCATGCGCACACCCCCTTTCCGTCAGTGTAACAGCCCGCGCGGCATTTGGCAAGAGCCAGTGTGCGCCGCGGGAATATCCGGCAGCCGGTCCGGAAGAAAAGCGGGGAATTGGTGCTTTACAGGACATGACGTCTGGCATATACTATACAATAATGGGTATTTAGCACCATGTGCCGCCCATCGAGAGACTTTGCGAAGAGAAAGAGAAACGAATCATGAATCTGTCCACTGTTTTTGCCAAGATGGCCATGCTGATCCTCATCATGCTCCTTGGCTACCTTTGTGCGCGCATCGGCATCACGGGGCCGGAATTCAACAAGCGCGTCACGCCGCTCGTGATGAACGTTCTGCTCACGGCGACGATCCTCAACTCCGTGCTGAGCGTGCCGGATTTTAGCGGCGTCGAGATCATCGACTATGTCGTCGTGACCACGGTCATGACGGTGCTGTGCCTGCTGGTGGCGTGGTGGCTGCCGCGGCTGCTGCGCACGCCCGCCGGGGACGTGGGCGCGATGCGCCTCGTGACGGCGTTTACGAATGTCGGCTTTGTGGGGCTGCCGGTCGTCACGGCGATCTACGGCGGCGAGATGGTGTTTTTCGCCTCCCTGGCCAACATCCCGTTCAACATCCTGCTGTATTCCATCGGCGCCGTGCAGCTCTCGGACAGGAAGGGCGCGCGCTTTGACTGGCACGCCGTGCTCAACATGCCCGTCATCGCCACGCTGGTGTCGGTCGTGCTGCTGCTCTCGCGCATCCATGTGCCCGCCGTCCTGGCCGACACGATCTCCACGCTCGCCGGGGCGACCATCCCGCTGTCGATGCTCATCATCGGCACGTCGCTGGGTGCGATCTCCGTGCGCGCCGCGCTCACAGACTGGCGCGTCTACGCCGTGTCGGCCGTGCGGCTGCTCGTGTGCCCGGTGCTGACGTGGCTGGTGCTGCGGCCGTTTGCCGGCGGCGCGCTGCTCGGCATCCCGGTGCTGCTCGCGGCCTGCCCGTCGGCCATGGTCGTCACGGCGCTGTGCCTGCAGTACGGCCGGTCGGATGCGTTCGCGTCCAAGTGCATTTTCCTCAACACGATCCTGTCTGCCGTGACGATCCCGCTGGTCATCTGGCTGCTGCTCTGAGCGGCGTACACCCAAAACAGGAGGTTTTCCCCATGATCGATCCTTTGATGTTCATCGCGCTGCTGCCGGCCGTCGTGCTGGTGATGTATATCTACCGCAAGGACCGCACGGACAAGGAGCCGCCCGCCCTGCTGGCCAAGCTCCTCGGCTACGGCGCGCTCTCGTGCCTGCCGGCCATCGTCGTGGAGCTCATCCTCAGCGCCGTCATCGAGCGGCTGAACGTGCGCAATGTCTACGTCGGCTATTTTCTCGAGGCGTTCGTCGTCGCAGGGCTCACGGAGGAGACGTGCAAGTACCTGTTTTTGCGCACGACGTGGCGCAATCCGGCGTTTGACTTTCAGTTTGACGCAATCGTCTACGCCGTCATGGTCGCGCTCGGCTTTGCCGTGTTTGAGAACGTGAAGTATGTCTACAGCTACGGCTTTGCGACCGGTCTTGTGCGCGCGGTCACGGCCGTGCCCGGTCACGCAATCTTCGGCGTGTTCATGGGCTATTTCTACGGCTATGCCAAGCTCTCCGACTACTGGGGGCGCGACGAGGATCGCAAGGCCTACCTCGCGCTGAGCATCGTCGTGCCGATGCTCCTGCACGGGTGCTATGACTTTCTGGCGTTCGCGCAGGAGCGTGACGAGCGCTTCACGTTGGTGTTTTATGCGTATCTGATCGCGCTGTATGTGTTCGGCATCCGGCGCGTGAACCGCTCGTCGCGCGATGACCGCCGCGTCACGCGCGAGACGGTGTTCGACTACTTCCGCCGCATGCAGTACCCGATGCCGCCGCAGTACCGCGACCGGAACGACGACTTCTGGCGCTGAGCGCACAAACGCAAAAAACCGCCCCTGTCCGGCCGGACAGGGGCGGCTTTTTCATTCGGCGTCCAAAAACTGGCGGAACGCCGTCGGCAGGGAGATCTCCTCGCGCAGCTCGTCGGGCGTCGCCCAGTGGTAGCGCGGCGGCATTTCGGAGCACGCGAGCGTGTAGCAGCGCATCGTCCAGACGATGTGCGTGAAGATGTGCTTGCCGTCGCGCGCGCTGCACAGCCGCACGTCGCCGAGTCCCTGCCCGCTGGCGAAGTCGCCCGCCTGCCGCTCGTCGAGCAGGCCGGGCGTGTTCGGAAGCTGCCAGAGCCCGGCGAGCAGCCCGCTGTCCGGCCGCCGCTCGACGGCGAGCCGGTCGCCGCAGCGCAGGCAGAACACCGTGTAGTCCTCGGTGCGTTTGGCGCGCTTCGGAGCCTTGACCGGCAGCGCCGCCGCCGTGCCGCGCGCGCGGCCAAGGCACAGCGCCGCAAGCGGGCAGGCCGCGCACTGCGGCGCGCGGTTCGGCCCGCAGACGGTTGCGCCGAGCTCCATGAGCGCCTGCGTAAAGTCGCCGCAGTGCCCGGCGGGATAGCACGCGCTCAGCGCCGCGGTGAGCGCTGCCTTGTGCGCGGCGTTGTCGATGGGCGTCGCGTCGTCGAGCACGCGCGCGCACACGCGCAGCACGTTCCCGTCCACGGCGGCGGCCGGCCGCTCGAAGCAGATCGAGGCGATCGCCCCGGCTGTGTACGGCCCGATGCCCGGCAGCGCCAGCAGCCCCGCCACCGTGGACGGCCAGACGCCGCCGCGCGCCGCGATCTCGCGGGCGCAGGCCTGCGCCTTGCGCGCGCGGTTATAGTACCCCAGCCCCTCCCAGAGCTTGAGGAGCTGTGCCTCCGGCAGCGCCGCGAGCGCGTCCACATCCGGCGCGGCCGCGAGAAAGCGCGCGTAGTACCCGCGCACGGCCTCGACGCGCGTTTGCTGCAGCATGATCTCCGAGAGCCACACGTGGTACGGTTCGCGGTCGGCGCGCCACGGCAGCGTGCGTGCGTTGTCCCGGTACCAGCCGAGCAGTGGCTGCACGATCTGCGCGAGTCTGTTTGTGTCCATGGCCGCACCTCCCGAAAAAGTCTGCGCCCATTATAGCAGAGATCGCCGCATAAAAAAAGATCCCCGAAACGATCGTTTCGGGGATCTTTTTATGTATCTGGCGGGTTCAGGGATCACACGATGCCCTGAGCCATCATGGCGTTGGCGACCTTCAGGAAGCCGGCCACGTTTGCGCCGAGCATCATGTTGCCCGGCTGGCCGCACTCGACGGAGGCATCGTAGCAGGCCTGGAAGATTTTCTTCATGATGCCGTGCAGCTTCTCGTCGACTTCTTCGAAGCTCCAGCTCATGCGCAGAGAGTTCTGGCTCATTTCCAGACCGGAGGTGGCGACGCCGCCGGCGTTGGAAGCCTTGCCCGGCGTGTAGAGCAGGCCGGCCTCGATGACCGCGTTGATGGCCTCGGGGGTCAGCGGCATGTTCGCGCCTTCGAACACGGCCATGGCACCGTTCTTGATAACGGCCTGGGCGCCCTCGAGATCCATCTCGTTCTGGGACGCGCACGGCATGGCGATGTCGCACGGAATGGTCCAGATGCCCTTGCAGCCCTCATGGTACTCGCTGCCGGGCACTTCGTCGGCGTAGACGCTGATGCGGGCGCGGCGCTTCTGCTTGATGTCGAACAGCACGTCGAGGTTGATGCCGTTGGGATCATAGATGTAGCCCTTGGAGTCGCTCATGGCGATGACCTTGCCGCCGAACTGCATGCACTTCTGCGCGCAGTACTGCGCCACGTTGCCGGAGCCGGACACGATGACCTTCTTGCCCTCGAAGCTGTCGTTTCTCAGGTGCTTGAGCACCTCGGCGGAGAAGTAGCAGATGCCGTAGCCGGTGGCCTCGGTGCGGGCGAGGGAGCCGCCGTAGGTCAGGCCCTTGCCGGTGATGACGCCGCCCTCAAAGCGGTCGACGATCTTCTTGTACTGGCCGTACATATAGCCGACCTCGCGGGCGCCGACGCCGATGTCGCCGGCCGGGGTGTCGGTGAACTGGCCGATGTGGCGATAGAGCTCGGTCATGAAGCTCTGGCAGAAACGCATGACCTCACCGTCGGACTTGCCGTGGGGGTCAAAGTCGGAGCCGCCCTTGCCGCCGCCCATGGGCAGGGTGGTCAGGGAGTTTTTGAGGATCTGCTCGAAGCCGAGGAACTTGATGACGGACAGGTTGACCGAGGGGTGGAAGCGCAGGCCGCCCTTGTAGGGGCCGATCGCGGAGTTGAACTGCACGCGGTAGCCGCGGTTGACCTGGACCTTGCCGTTGTCGTCCACCCAGGGAACGCGGAAGATGATGATGCGCTCGGGCTCGACGAAGCGCTCCATGAGGCCGGCTTCTTCCCACTCGGGGTGCTTGTCGACGACGTACTGGAGGCTCTCGAAGACTTCGTCAACGGCCTGCAGGAACTCGGGCTCGTTGGGGTGGTTCTTCTGCAGGTCGGCGAAAACGCGGTTCAGATAAGCATTGTTGATCATTTTCTTACCTCTTTCATATTATTCGCTTTGCTCTCAAAAACGGCCTAAGGGGCCAATTTCCTGTATCATCGTAACGCAAACGGGGTGGGAATGCAATATCCGTTTTCCATATATTTTCTTAAATTTTTTGTGCAAAAAGTCAGAAATGGCACTTTAAATCGCTTTGTTTTCGTCAAAAAAACAACACTTGAACGGGCAAATTTATCACGACCTTGCGCTGTTTTTATGCAGGAGCAAAAAAATCGCTTGACAAATTATTCTAACGAGTATAAACTAAGGTCGAAAGTTATTCAAACGCATAATAATTTTACGTTTCGGGAGGAGGGACGTGTATGCGGCGATGTGAGGTCTGCTTTGCGCCGCTGCCGGCGTGGGATGAGGCGTATCTGTGGCCGTGTGCGCGCGGCGGGCTGACGGTGTGCGCCGACTGCTTTGACACGCTGGTAAACGGCCTGTCGCGCCGGGAGCTGGCGGAGCGCCTGTGCGCGCCGGGGGTGTGAGGGGCGCGCACCGCCGGCCGTGCGGGGGCGGCAAACGAAAAAACCCGCCCACGGTGTGGACGGGACGGATCATGTATGGTTTTTCTTCGCGGTGTTGAGGGAGGCGATGCGCATCCGCCGGATCGTGCCGCTGGCACGCCGGAGCGGGTCAAGACCGGCGAGGCCGGCAATTCCCGCACGCTGGAACAGCTCCAGCCAGTACTCCGTCTCATAGCATTCCTTGAGCGCGATCTGAAGCTGGGCGATGAAGTCAGCCTTTCCGTGTGCATAATTCGCCTCACGGATATTGGCGCCGATAGAGGTGACCGAGCGTTTGAGCTGATTCACGAGTGCGCTGTGGCCGTGTATGGTTTCGCAGAGCTGCGTCTGTACGGCAAGATCCATGGATAGGTCAGCAAGCTTGTTTTCAGCCATGGCGTGAACTCCTTAGATGAGATCGTGCATGCGCACGGTGAAATCTGCGGCTGCCGCCGACAGGTGAAATTCTCGCTTCGCTCGGGTGAAAGGGAATCCGTCCACCCATCGTCGCAGCGATTTCATACGCGGTGGCGCATTGCATCCTGCGCAGCAGGATTTCACCCGTCCGCAGGATGGATTTCATGCCTTGCAAGGCAAGACGGTTTTTCTGGTGGGGGAAGATGGATTTCCTCCTTCAGAGGATAAACTTCGACTCCATCTTCCATGCAAAGAAAAATACCAATCACCCAAAAGGGTAATTGGTATTTTTGGTGGGGGAAGATGGATTCGAACCATCGAAGGCATTGCCAGCAGATTTACAGTCTGTCCCCTTTGGCCACTCGGGAATTCCCCCATATGCAATTTTGTCAGAAGGTGGAGCTGGTAGACGGACTCGAACCCCCGACCTGCTGATTACAAATCAGCTGCTCTACCAACTGAGCTATACCAGCACAACACCGGCCTATGTATCATAGCAAAACCGACTATGTTTGTCAACAAAAATTTTCGGAAAATTCAATGTTTTTGGAGGGAGAGCATGCAACTGATCGAATTGGCGGCGCAGTACCGCGCCAACGGCAATGCGCTGCGTGCGCGCGCGGCGGCGCTGCGTCTGGAGCTGGCGGCCATGCCGCGTTCCGGCCGCGCGGCGCGGGAGCTGGCCGAGCGCATCGCGCGCCTGGAGCAGATGGCCGGCGAGACGCTGCGCACGGCGGGCTATCTCACGCATTATTACGACACGGACGCGCCTGCGCCGTGACCGCCGGCGCCCCGGTTTGCGTTCCGGCGGCCGGTGTGGTATACTTGCCGGTATGAGATACTTACATAAGAAAAAGAATCACATATCCGCACGCCGCGCGCTCGCGCTCCTGCTCGCGGCTGCCATGCTGTGCCTGCTTCCGGGCTGCTCCGTGCGCGAGCTGCACATCGGCCAGGTCGAGGTGAACACCGGCGTGTCCATGGCGTGGATCACCCCGGCCAGGGGCGTGGACAAGTTCGCCATCCCGGCCGCGGACTTCGCCGCCGGCGACGACGGCACCGTCACCTATACCGGCACGGCCTACCATGTGCTGCAGGGCATCGACGTGTCCACGTTCCAGCAGGACATTGACTGGCAGGCCGTCGCGGCCTCGGGCATCTCGTTCGCGGTCATCCGCGCGGGCTACCGGGGCTACGGTAAGGGCAGCATCGTCGAAGACGACCGCTTCCGCCAGAACGTCGCCGGGGCGCACGCCGCCGGGCTGCGCGTGGGGCTGTATTTCTTCTCGCAGGCGGTCACGCCCGACGAGGCGGCCGAGGAGGCGCAGTGGCTCGTGGACGCGGCGCGCGATTACAAGATCGACATGCCGCTCGTGTTCGACTGGGAGAACATCGACCAGAGCACCGTCGCCGCCGGCGATACCGTGCGCACGGCGGAGATGACCGGCGAGGACGTCACGGCCTGCGCCGTCGCATTCTGCCAGACCGTCACGGCCGCGGGCTACGACGCCGCCGTCTACGGCAACCGCTGGCAGGGGTACTATGACTACGACTTCACGCAGCTCAAGGACTATGCGTTCTGGGTGAGCGCGCCGGGCACGGCGGACGATTTTTACTACGCGCACGATTTCTGGCAGTACAGCTATGACGGCACGGTGCCGGGCATCTCCGGCAGCGTTGACCGCGACCTGTGGTTCGTGCCGATCACGACCTGAGGAGGCGCACGATGAAAAAACGACTTTTGACGCTGCTGCTCGCGCTCGCGCTTGCGGTGTCGCTGGCGCTGCCGGCGGCGGCCGCGCAGACACCGGTGGAGGTGTCGAGCGCGCTGGAGCTGGCGCAGGCGCTGGCCGCCCCGGTGCAGACGGGGCGCGCGCTGCTGCGTTCCCGCGCCGCGGCGGAGCCCACGCGCGTGGTCGCCTTTGCCCCCGCGCTCGCGGACGGGTACGGCGCCGACCGGGTGCTGCATCTGGCGGCGTGGCAGGAATATGTGCTCGAATTTTCCGACCCGGCCGCGGCGCAGCGCGCGCTCGCGCGCCTGCAGGCGGACGCCGCGGTGACCGACTGCTTCCTCGACGAGACGGTCACGGCGGACGACACGCTCGCCGGCCTCTGGGACGAGACGCCGAGCCGCTCCTGGGGCGGCCATGAAATGGGGCTCACGACGCTGCGCAACCAGGCGTCTCTGCTCCTGCCGGACGATCGCCGCGCCACGGTCGCCGTCATCGACACGGGCGCCGACTGCACGCATCCGCTGCTTGCTGGGCGCGTGTCCGCGCGCAGCTATGACTTTGCCAACGCCACGGCCGACATCACGGACGTCAACGGCCACGGCACGGCCACGGCCGGCCTCGTCGCCGACCTCACGCCGGAGGAAGTGGACGTCATGGTGCTGCGCGTGTACGATGACGACAACCTCTCCAAGCCGTCGCGCGTGCTCACGGCGCTCGAGTATGCGCTGGAAAACGGCGCCACGGTCGTGAACATCAGCCTCGGCTGGCCGAACGCCATCGCCAAGGGCTATACCTTTTTAAATACCGTCCTCGCCCGGGCGTATGCCTCCGGCGTGGTCGTGGTCGCGGCGGCGGGCAACCGCACGCAGAGCAATCCCGACGCGAACGCGGACGATGTCTACCCCGCCAATCAGGCGGCGGTGCTCACGGTCACGTCCGTGGACCGCAGCCGCATGTTTGACACGAGCTATTCCGCCTCCGGTGTGTGCGTGGATCTGTGCGCGCCCGGCACGAACATCGTGGCGGCGGCAATCGGCGGGGGCTATGCCGTGTACAGCGGCACGTCGTTCGCCGCGCCCCACGTGGCTGCGGCCGCGGCCTGCGTCCAGCTCGCGCAGCCGGGGCTGAGCGCCGCGCGCGTGCGCCAGGTGCTGTTCGGCTATGCCGAGGATCTCGGCGCGCCCGGCCGGGACAATGCCTATGGCTACGGCTTCCCGGTGCTCACGCAGTGCTTTCACGACCGGTTGTGTCCGGGGCGCGCTTTCCGCGATATGCCCGCTCCCGGCGTCTGGTCGCACGAGGGACTGGACTACTGCATCACCGAGGGGCTGATGGGCGGCACGTCGCGCGTCACCATCTCGCCGGACATGCTTGCCACGCGCGCGCAGATCGTGCAGCTTCTCTGGGCGGCGGCCGGCCGCCCGGAGACGACGGGCACGCTCCCGTTCACGGATGTCGCGCCCGGCGCGTGGTACTATGCCGCGGTGCGCTGGGCGTACCGCACGGGGCTTGTCGGCGGCACGTCGGCCACGACGTTTGACCCAGACGCATTCGTCTCGCGGCAGGACTTCGCGGTCATTCTCTATGGGCAGGCCGGGCGTCCGGCCGCGGACGGCGCCGTGCTCGCGGCGTTTTCGGACGCCGGGCAGGTCGCGGGCTATGCCCGCACCGCGCTCGCCTGGGCGGTCAGCCGCCGGTTCATCGGCGGCGTCGGCACGGCCGCCGGCACGCTGCTCGCGCCGCGCGGCAGCGCCACGCGCGCGCAGGCCGCCACTATCCTCATGGCGTACCGCACGCGCTGAGCCGCAGCACGAAAACAGCAGCCGGCCCCGGATACCGATTCGGTATCCGGGGCCGGCTTTCTGCCTGTCAGCGCGGCCGCGCCTTGTAGGCCGCGCCCCACGCCCACATGGCGTCGAGGATCGGCCGCAGGCTGCGGCCAAGCTCCGCCATGCTGTACACCTCCAATAGTATCTTTTTGGTAACTATGGCACAAATATGTGCTTACTTTACAAAATCTCCGTACACCGATAGGATAAGCCCGCAAGCGGAAAATTGCAACCAAAAACCCAACATTCCGCACAGGAGGTCATTTTCATGAAAGAAGTCGTAACGTTTCTGGAGGCAAACCCCGTGCAGTATCTGGCGACCGTCGGCCGCGACGGCAAGGCCAAGTGCCGCCCGTTCATGTTTGCCGGCGTGCTCGATGGCAGGATCTGGTTCTGCACGAACACCACCAAGGAAGTCTACCGGGACATGCAGGCCAACCCGAACGTGGAGCTCTCGGTCTCCAGCCCGGACTACGCCTGGCTGCGGCTGAGCGGCGAGGCCGTGTTTTCCGACAGCGCGGCCGCCAAGGAGCTGTGCCTGCAAAACCCGATCGTCCGCAGTCAGTACGGTGACGCGTCGAACCCGATCTTCACGGTGTTCTGGCTGCGCGATGTCCGCGCCGTCATCGCCGATTTCTCCGGTGAGCCGCCGCGCACCTACACGCTGTGAGTCTGCACGCAGCAGAAAGCCCCGCCCCCGCTTCCACACGGAAGCGGGGGCGGGGCTCGTTTTGTCCTGCGGCGCTTATTCCTCCGGCGCGGGCTCCTCGGTCACTTCGACCTCGATGTCCTCCGGCTCGACGACGGTGCCCTCGGCGTCCACGGTGTGCAGATCCGGCGCCGGGCGGTACTCCTTGGCGGCGGCGCGCAGCTCGTCCATCTGCGCCTCGAGCTCGGCGACGTGGGCGTTGGCGTCCGTCACCTGCTGGCAGAGGTCGGCGAGGAAGGCGTCGGCCGTGTCGCGGTAGTTTTCGTAGTACAGGCGGCCGATCTCGGTGTACGTGCGCTTGATGCGCTCGAGCTCGGCGTTGCAGTCCACGGTCATGCGCGTCATGCGCGAGGCGTACTTGGCGCGGTCGCTCACGGCGTGGGCGGCGCCGGCGACCTTGTCGCGCATCTCGTCGCTGACGACCTTGTTGGCGGCGTCGGTCACGGTCTCGCTGACCTTGCCGGCGGCATCCGTCACGGCGACGGTGGCCTTGCCGGCCGCGTCGACGACCTTGTCTTTGAGGCTGTTGAGCATGTCATGGTAATTTTTCATGGGTAATGACCTCCTTGAAAATGAATACAAGCGGATGGCTTATCCACCCTCCGGCCGGTCACCGGAGGTGCGGTGGACATAGAGTGGGGCGTGGCGGAGCTTGCCGGTGTAAAACAGCGCGAGCACGACGGCCACCACCGCGGCCGACACCCCGGCCAGAAGCTGGCTGACGCGGATGCCCGTGCCGGTGATGTACAGGCTGTCGGTGCGCAGCCCCTCGATGAGCGCGCGGCCGATGCCGTACCACACGGCGTAGAGCAGGATGAGCTCGCCGTCAAACTTCCGCTCGTGCCGGCGGAACCAGAAGTGCAGGATCAGAAAGCCCGCGAAGTTCCACAGGCTCTCGTACAGAAACGTCGGATGTACGTACACGGTCTCGTGACCGGGCAGCGTCAGCCCCATGCGGGAGAAGGCCGTGGTCTCGCGGCCGAACGCCTCGCGGTTGATGAAGTTGCCCCAGCGGCCGATGCACTGGCCGATGAGCAGGCCGGGCGCGCAGACGTCGGCCATCGCGCCGAAGGGGATCTTTTTGCACCGGCACCAGACGAGCCCGGTCAGCAGCCCCGCGATGACGCCGCCGTAGATGGCCAGCCCGCCCTCCCAGATCTTGAGTGCGTCGATGGGGTGGCCGCGGTAGTCGCCCCACTGGAAGATGACGTAGTACAGCCGCGCGCCGATGATGGCCAGCGGGATCATCCAGATGAGAAAGTCGTAGAGCGTGTCCGGCGCGATGCCGCAGCGGCGGCAGTGCCGCGCGCAGTAGAGCATGGCGAGGATGAAGCCCACGGCAATGATGACGCCGTACCAGTAAAACGTGTGGCCGAAGAGCGTGAACGACGCGCTCGGGCAGATGCTCCAGTCGCCGAGCAGGGGGAAGCTGATGGCGGCGTCACGCATCATTGTCGGCATCGCCGTCGCCCCCTTTCGGCACCACGACCGACAGCGCCAGGCGCTCCGGCGCAAGCGTTTCGGTCAGCCACGCGGCGCACTCCGCCGCCGTGATCTCGCCCAGCAGCGGGAAGGCGTCCATGTGCTCGTAGCCGCTGAAGATCCCGTCGGCCATCGAGACGCACAGGTCGTCAAACCGGTCGAGCCCGCGCAGCCAGCCGCCGTACACGGCGCGGCGCGCCCGCTCGAAGGCGGCGGGGTCAAAGCCGTCGCGCGCGATCTGCGCGACGGCTTCCGTCACGCGCGCGCACACGGCGTCGGGGTCTTTGCTCTCGCCGCCGAGCACGGCCATGGCGATCGGCCCGCAGTAGTCCGCGCTGCAGCCGAAGTCGTCGCCGAGCAGGCCGGCGCGGTACAGATCGTTATAAAATGCCGTCGCCTCGCCGAAGGCGGCCTGCAGCGCGAGCTCCGCCGTGAGCGTCTGGCGCAGGCGGGCGCTGCCCTTTTGCGCCGGGCGGAACTTCGCGCCCAGCAGCATCTGCGGCGCGGACACCGCTAGCGCCACGCGCATGCGGGCATCCTTAGGCGTCATGTCCTCCGGCTCCCCGTGATCGGCGGCCGGGACGGGCGCAAGCTCCGGCGGCAGAATCTCCGCCGCGATGGCGGCCACGCGCTCCGGCGCGTCCTGACACACGGCGCACAGCACCATGTTCGACGGCGCGTAAAACGCGCGGTGGCAGGCATAGAGCGTCTCGGGCGTGATCTCGGCGATGCTCTCGACCGTGCCGGCCACGGCGTCGCGCGCCCCGTCGCGCGCAAGCAGGCAGCGCATGAGATTGCGCCACACGGCGCGGTCGGGGTCGTCCTCGCCCATGCGGATCTCCTGCCCGATGATGCCCTGCTCTTTGGCCACGCTCGCGTCCGTAAAGTACGGCGTGGAGACAAAGCGCAGCAGCGTGCGCAGGTTTTCCTCAAACCGGTCGGTGCAGGAAAAATAATAGGCCGTCATGTTCGTTGACGTAAAGGCGTTGGGGTCGGCGCCGTTTTCGCTCAGCGTCAGCAGCGCGTCCGACCCGTCGGGCATGTCAAAGAGCTTGTGCTCGAGATAGTGCGCCACGCCGGCGGGCGTGTCCGTCCACGTGTCCCCCACGCGAAAGCGCCGGTCGGCGCCGCCGTAGCAGGCGGCAAACACGGCGTAGCTGCGCTGAAAGTCGGGCTTGCAGAGCACGCGCACGCGCAGGCCGTTCGGCAGCGTCGCCGCCCAGACGTTCTCGGGTCGTTCATTCGTCATCGGCAGGTTCCTCCGTTCCCTTGAGCAGATACACACAGTCGCACACGACGCCGGACGCGATGGCGGTCACGTCGCCGCGCGTGACCTCTTCCACGAGCGCGGCCATCTCGGCCGGGTCGATGTCCAGCCCCTGCACCGTGCGGTTGAGCCAGTACCACGCCAGCGCGTCGGGCGCGTCGGCCGTGGCGCGCAGGTCGCCGGCCACGCTGCGGATGGCGGCCTGAAGCTCGCCGTCCGTGAAGTCGCCGGTGCGCACGGCATCGAGCTGCGCCGTGATCTCGTCGAGCGCGCGCGCGTAGTTTTGCACGTCGATGCCGCTCGTCACGGTCAGCAGCCCCTTGTGCGTGCTCAGGCGCGAGCCGACGTAGTAGCACAGGCTGAGCTTTTCGCGCACGTTCAAAAAGAGCTTCGACGTGACGCAGCCGCCGTAGAGCGCGTTGAAGACAAACAGCGCCGGAATGTCCGGCTCCTCCATACATGCGCCCAGCCGGTAGCCCACGGCGAGCTGCCCCTGCGCGACCGGGAGCGTCTCGGTCACATAGCGCGGTGCGGCTTCGAGCGCGTTCATGCGGATGTCGGTGCCGATGTCCGTGTCGATCTCGCCGCGCGGCATCGTCGAGAGCACGTCCGTGAGGATACGCGCGACGTGCTTTCCCTCGAGCGACCCGCAGTAGAAGATCTCCACCGGGCTGGTCGAGAGCACGTCGTGGTAGCGCATCGTGAGCTTGCGGTAGTGGATGCGCTCGGCGTCCGCCTCCTCGCCGAGGCGGGGCACGGCGTAGTCCTCGCAGCAGCACATGTGGGCGTACAGGCGCTCGATGGCGTAGGCGCGCTTGTTGTTCATCCCGGCGCGGATGCGCTCGAGCAGCTTCTCGCGCTCGCTGTCAACGACGTCCGGCCGCAGCAGGCCGCCGCGCGTGTTCGGGTGCAGCAGCAGGTCTGCCACATCGGCCGCGAGCCGGGGAAACACGTCCTCGCCGACCGCGCCGTCGTCGGCAAACTCGGTCTCGAAGCCGACGGCCTGGATCTCGCCCAGCTTGCGCACGCTCGGCGTGATGCTCGCGCCGTAGAGACGCTCAAGCTCGGCCGCGACCGTCTCGAGGTCGGGCAGACGCGTGCTGCCGCGCCGCAGCACATACGGCAGCACGGCCGTGCACGCGGCCGTCTCGCGCCGAAGCTGTGTCAGCAGGTGCACGCTCAGCCATGCGGTCTTGAACTTGTCGGTGCGCAGGGCGGTCAGCCACACGCCCGGCAGGATTTCCGTGCGGATGCGTTCCATAAGATACGCTCCTTTCACCCATGGTGTATCACCAATTTTTTAATAAATTATTATACCATACCTCACCTATCTTGGGAATAGGGTTTCGGTCGTTTTTTGCCGATGCCGCCGCCGTCATAGGGCTTGCCGTCCACGGTCACGCCGTCCGGCCGCAGGCGGATCGTGTGCAGCAGCCCCGCGCCGTCGCGCCAGCGCACGGCCGCCTCCGGCCAGCCGGCCGGCAGCCGCGGCTCGGGGTAGAGCACGCCGCCGCGCAGGTGCAGCCCCAGCAGCTCCTCCGCCGCGATGCGCAGGTACCACCCCGCCGCGCCCGTGTACCACGTCCAGCCGGCCACGCCGGCGTTGTCCCCGGCCGCGATGTCGGCCGCGAGCACGTAGGGTTCGCCCTCGTAGCGCTTCGGATCGTGCGCCGTGGGCAGCACGGCGTGCAGGATCTGTGCACCTTCTTCTGTGCGCCCCGTGCGCAGCAGCGCCATGGCCAGCCACAGCGCGCCGTGGGTGTACTGCCCGCCGTTTTCGCGCAACCCGGCGCCGTAGCTGCGCACGTAGCCCGTCTCGGGCGTGCGCCGCGTGATCGGCGGGTCGAACAGCCGCACCACGTTGTGCTCCCGGTCAAACAGATGCTCCACCGCGCTTGAGAGCGCGGTCTGCACGCGGCCGGGGTCGGCGTGCGTGTCGAGCGCGGCGAATGCCTGCGCGATCGCGTCGATGCGGCACTCGTCGCTCTCGCCCGAGCCGAGCGGCCGCCCGTCGTCATAGTATCCGCGCCGGTACCACGCGCCGTCCCAGGCGTCCTCGGCCGCGCGCGTGCAGTGGTCGGCGGCGAGACGGAGCTGCTCGGCCGCGTGTCCGCCCACGAGTGCGGCGAATCTGCGCGCCGTGACGGCAAAAAACCACGTCAGCCACACGCTCTCGCCTCTGCCCTGCGCGCCCACGCGGTCAAAGGCGTCGTTCCAGTCACCGGTGCCGATCAGCAGCAGCCCGTGCACGCCCACGCCGCGCGCGAGCACGCGCATGAGCGCCCGGCGGCAGTGCTCGAGCACCGTGCCGGTCTCCGCGCCCGCCTCCAGCGGCTGATACCGGTCGTGCTCGTTTTCCTCCAGCTCCGCGCCCGCGAGGAAGGGGTACTGTATATTGAAAATGTCCCGGTCGCCGGTCTTTTCCACGTACTCGCACACCGCCCACGGCAGCCACAGCAGGTCGTCCGAGATGCGCGTGCGCACGCCGTGTTCGGTTCCCGCGCCGGCGTGCCACCAGTGGCACACGTCCCCGGCGGCGAACTGGTGCGCGCACGCGCGGCCGATCTGCTCGCGCGCAGGCGCGCTGTCGAGCAGCAGCAGGTTCACCGCGTCCTGAAGCTGGTCGCGGAAGCCGAACGCGCCGCCGTTCTGGTACAGGCTCGTGCGCGCCAGCAGCCGGCAGCATAGTGTCTGATACGCCGCCCAGCCGCCGAGATAGCGGTTCATGTCCGCGTCCGGCGTCGTCATCCACAGGCGTGACACCGCACCCAGCCACCGCTCGCGCGTCGCGCGCAGCGCGCGCACGGCTTCGTCCGGCTGTGTCAGGCGCAGCAGATTCGCGCGCGTGTCGCACCCGCAGACGATCACGCCCATCCGGTCGACCGTGCCCTCGAGCGCAAAGCAGGGGCTCAGACCCGCGCCCGCGCGCGCGTCCATCTGCCCGCGCAGGAACGAAAACCGGTCGCACGTCCAGCCCGTGAGCGGCATGCCCGCCGCCGCGCAAAAGAGCGTGGGCGTCTCGGCGCGCACGTTCTCGGCCGTGAACAGCCCGTCGGCGTATGCCGTCACGACGGCGGGGGCGTCCGCGTCGCGCCCGGCACAGACGAGATCGGTGTGCCACAGGATGCGCGCGCGCCCCGCGCACTCGATGAGCAGCACGCGCGCGTCGGCGTCCTCGGGCACGAACGCCGTCACGCGCACGGACATGCCGTCCACGCTGCGCTCCCACGCCGCCCAGCCGTAGCCGTATTCCACCCGCGCGCTCCCGTCGTCGTCAAAGAGCGACACCGCGCCCGCGCGCGCGGCCATGCGCAGCGTCTCCGTGCCGCGCAGCACCCACGGGTCGCACAGCCAGCGGTTGATGCGCCCGGTGTGCGCGTTGCGGTGCCACATGTGGCCGGTGCCCGCGTCCGTGGCGAGATAGCCGAAGCGGCCGTTGGTCAGCACCTGGCTCCACGCGCGCGGCGGCAGCCCGGTGAAAGATACCGTGCCGTCGTCGTCCCAGCGCACGTCACAGCCGGTGGGCAGATACCGCCGGTCGCCCGGCGGCAGCAGCGGCAGCGTGCAGCGCGCCGTGTCCATGCCGGGGCGGATGGCGGCGGCCGCCGCCACGCCGGCAAAGGCGTCCTCGGGCACGAGGTGCACGCCGCCGGGGGCGTCGAGCGTGTGCGCGAGATCGAGCGCCGCGAGCAGGCCGCGCACCTTTCCGGCCGTCGGTTGCTGATAGTCTCCGCCGTCGGGGCAGCGCAGCGCCAGGTCGCACGCCACGCCCAGCGCGCGCAGCAGCGCCCACTGCCGCAGCACGTGCCCGGCCGCCTCCGCGCACCAGACCGGCAGGTCGCCGGAGATGCCCTGCGCCCAGAGCGTCGGGCGCGCAAGCTGCTCCGGCACGGCGTCTGCCGATACGCTCGGAAACAGCAGAGGGGACACGGCCGCCATCGCGCCGCCCAGCTCCGCGCCCGTCATGCCGTACTGCGCCGCGAGCTCGCCCGGCAGCGCCGCCGCCATCGCCGGCGGCAGCACGAGCGCGCGCTGCGCCGCCGTGAACGCATCGTCCTCGCGCGTGCCCACGCCGAGTGCAAAGCGCACGCGCCACGGCGTGTCCGCCGCCGAGTGCACCGGCACCGCCAGCTCTGCGCGCCCCGCGCGCAGCCACCCCGGCACCGGCCCCTCGGCGCGCCACGTGCCCGGCCGGTCGCACACCGCGCACAGCCACGTCTCCGGCCTGTCCCCGCGGCCGAGGCGGCGCAGCAGCAGCGCGTCGCGCCGCAGCACGCTCTGAAAGCCCAGCCGCGCGAACGCCGGGTGGTTGACATAATCCTCCCACGGCGCGAGCACGGCCTCAAACACGAACCGCACCGTGCCGTCGATCCCGTTCGGGGACGAGAGCGTCAGCGTGCGCACCTCGCCGTTGGCGCGCCCCGGTACGGTGAGCGTCTGCACGGCGGTCACGTCGCCGTGGCGGGTGGTAAACTGCGCTGCGCGCACCGTGAAGCGCCACTGCGCGCGCTCGGCCGTGGCCGGCAGCAGGGGGACGGCGCCCTCCGCCGTCTCCAGCCGCACGACCGGCCCCGCGGCGGGGTTATCGCGCGTGCCGCGGCGGCAGACGCTCAGCGCGTGCCAGCGCGCGAAGCTCTGCCCGGCCTCGGAAACGGCGAGGCAGTACGTGCCGTTGGACAGCACCGCGCAGCGCGGAGCCGCCGCGTCCGTGCCCGTGCCCTCGGCCGCATAGTCCGGCAGGGCGCGGCGGCGCGTTTTTTCGGCCGGTTCCTCCGGCCGCCGCCGCAGCGCCGGCGCCCCCAGCGGCAGGCGCTCGGACAGCAGGGTCGCGTGCGCGCGCATGGCGGGGTCGGCGAAAAACCACCGCCGCACCTGATCCGCGCACAGCGCGTTGCACGCCGCGAGCAGGCTCATGCCCTGGTGGTGCGCCATCACGCAGCGCACGATCTGCCCGCCGCCGCCCGTGCGCGCGCGGGTGCAGTCGAGCGCGTCATAAAATCCGTACTGCCCCAGCAGCCCGCGCGCTGCGAGCCGGCGCAGATTGCGCATCGCCGCGCGCGGCTCTGCCGCCAGCGCGAGAAAGCTGCTGTACGGCGAGAGCACCAGCTCTTTGTCCATCCCCGGCTGCAGCGCCAGCGCCGCGCAGCCGTGCGCCTTGTAGCGGTAGCTCAGCGCGTTGTCGAGCGCGAAGTATGCGCTCTCCGACACGCCCCACGCCTGCCCCGGGCGCACGCGCCGCCGCTGCACGTAGAGGCAGAAGCGCGCGCTCTCCCACAGCAGGGAGTCGCGCACCGGCGGCAGAAACAGCTCCGGCATCAGGTACTCGAACATCGACCCCGACCACGACACGCACCCGCGGTAATGATCCTTCTGCACCTGCGCGCGGGACAGGGCGCGCCAGTGCTCGCGCGGCACGTCGCCCCGCGCCACGGCGAAGTACGATGTCAGCCGCGCCTCGCTTGCCAGCAGGTCGTAGTAGCTCTCCGACAGCCGGCCGCTGCCGGTGTCGATGCCAATGTGCAGCAGCCGCCGCTGCCGGTCGTAGAGCGGGCCGAAGTCCATGCCGTCGCAGAGTGCCTGTGCGCGCGCCGCGAGCTCGTCGTGTCCCCAGCCGCGCAGGGCGTTCGCGGCCGTGAGCAGGGCGGCGGCGCAGTTGCCGCTGTCCACCGTGGACACATACAGCGGCGGCATCGGCCGCAGTGTGCCCGTGTGGTACCAGTTGTAAAAGTGCCCGTTCCAGCGGGGCAATTGCTCCATCGCGGTGAGCATCCGCTCCGCCAGCTCCGGCCCGCGCCCGTCGTCGATGCCCAGCGCGTGTGCGCCAAGGGCGGACACGAGCGCGAGCCCCATGTTCGTCGGCGACGTGCGGTGCGCCGTGCCGGTCGGCGGCTGCGACTGCACGTTGTCCGGCGGCAGGTAGTGATCTTCGGCGGTGCAGAACGTCTCGAAATACGCCCACGTCGCCTTCGCCCAGCCCAGCAGCTCCCGCTGCGCCGCACGGGGCAGCGGCGCCGTGCCGGCCGTGTTCGGTGCGCCGAGCGCCGCGAGCGCGAATGGTGCGAGCATCCACACGATGCCCGCCGCCAGCCCCGTCGGGCTCGGCGTCAGCACGGCCGTCAGCAGCCCCAGCGCGCTCGCCGGCCAGAGCGCGCGCAGATACGCGCCCAGCCCGTCGCGCTTTCCGGCTCGCTGCGCGGCCGTCTGCCACTGCAGGAGGTTCCGGTGCGACACGGCCATGCGCCACAGCGCCGTCACGATCGCGGAGACGTTCAGCACCGCCTCCCACGGCAGCAAAATCAGCCGCAGCATGGTCTGCGCCACGGCGGCGGCCAGCCCGTGCACCACGTCGCTGTGATAGCGCACGCGCGTGTCCGCCGGGTGCGCGATCGGCCGGCCGAGCGCGAGGATCAGCCCCTGCGCCAGCGCCAGCAGCGCCGCATAGGCCGCCAGCCGCAGCCCCGGCCAGCGCAGCACGCAGCCGAGGAAGATGGCCAGCCACGTCGCCGGCGCGACGAGCGACCGCCGCAGGCTGTCGGCCAGCCGGAACCGGTCGATCGGGTGCAGCATCCGGCCGCGTCTGCCGAAGATCCACGGCGCGTTCTGCCAGTCGCCGCGGATCCACCGGTGCGCGCGCGCACCCCAGGCCAGCGGCGCCGTGGGGAATGTGTCGGTCAGCTCCACGTCGCCAAGATACCCGCCGTGCAGGTACGCGCCCTCGAGCGCGTCGTGGCTCAGCACGCGCCCGGCCGGGATGACCCCGCCTCCGCAGCAGTCGAGCAGCGCGCGCGCGTCGACGATGCCCTTGCCCGTGAAGCCGCCGCGGTCGAAGCAGTCCATATATAATTCACCGCACGCGCCGCCGTAGGGGTCGGCGCCGCCGGGACCGGCGAACACGCGCGCCCAGTCGGTGGCGTTCGCGCTCTCGAGCTCGGTGGCCATGCGCGGGTGCAGCAGCCCGTAGCCGCGCGTGACGATGCCGCGCTCCGCGTCCACGACGGGGCGGTTGAGCGGGTGCAGCATCGCGCCCACGAGCGCGCGCGCCGCGCCGGGCGTCAGGCGTGTGTCGGCGTCAAGCGTCAGCAGATACACCGTGCTGCTCAGCCCCGCCGCGTCCCCGGCGGCGCAGCGCAGCGTGCCCGGCCGGTCGAGCACGAGCCGCGCCAGTTCCAGCAGCGCGCCGCGCTTGCGCTCCCACGCGCTCCATTTTCCGTCGGGCGTTTGCACCCGCGGGCGCGTGAAGAGATAAAACCGGCTGCCCCAGCGCGCGTTGAGCGCGTCGATCGCGTCCCCGGCCGCGCGCAGGATGGCGGGGTCGACCGGCGCGTGCTCCCGATCCGCCTCCGGCAGGTCGGCCAGCAGGCCGAACGTGAGCTGATCGCCCGCGTCGCGGTTGCACAGGTAGTACTCCTCCAGCCGCGCGCACAGGGCGCGCGCGTCGTCCGGGGAGGTGAGCAGCGCCGCGATCACGCACAGCGTCCGCCCCTCCGGCGGGATGCCCCGCCGCAGCGCCAGCCGCGGCACGAAGCGCGGCTTCGTCACGCGCAGCAGCACCGCGTCGAGCAGCCCCTTGACCACCTCCGACACCGGGATCAGCAGCAGCACCGCGCCCGACACGCTGTTTGTCGCAAACCCCAGCAGCAGCGACAAAAACAGCGTCCCCACCACGACCGCCGCGATGTACCACGCGCCGTCGCGCCGCTTTTCCGGCGCGCCGAGCACCTCGCGCAGCAGAAACCAGCCCACGTGCCGCCGCGCGCCTTCGCTGTTTTGCGCGCGCGCGAGCACGTCCTCGGCAATGTCAATCTCCGTGCGCCCCGTCCGCCGCGCCAGCCGCGCCGCGGTCTGCCGGTAATAGGTGCGCGTGGCTTCATCCATCGCGGGATAGACGCCCACCGGGTCGCGTGCGAGGATGCGCCCCACGCGGTCGCTCCGCTCGGCAAGCGCGCCCCATGCGGCCGATTCCAGCCCCCGCAGGGAGGTGAAGAGCGCGGGCGCGGCCGCGCCGTCGCGGGCATAGCTGTCCGCCAGCGCGCACACCACGGCCGCCTGCAGCCCCGGCACGAGCAGGCCGAGCTCCGCCGTCTCGAGCGGCAGCACGTCCTGAAATCCGTCGAGATACGCCTCCGCCGTCTTGACCGTCAGTTCCCCCGCGCATGCGCGCAGCAGCCCTGCGCAGCACGCGCCCAGTACGGTCTGCCCGCCCGCCGTGCGCAGCGCGCGCGCATGGTGCAGCGCGTGCGCGGCGTCCTCTGCCGCCGCCTGGGCAAAGCGCCGGTTGTCGTGCAGCCACTGGCCGTTCGGCGTCTCGGGCGTGACGGCGCGGCTCCGGCGCGCGAGCGCCCGGAGCGCCTGCCGTATGCGCCCGGTGTTCGCGCGGCGGCGGCCGGTCACGGTCAGGGCGCGGGCGTCGTGCGCGCCGGCTGCGCGCAGGGCGGCGATGTTGGTTTCGGCCATGAAGATCCCTCCAGAAACGGTTTGCAATACCGGAATTTTTCCCATCCGGCGGGGAAACTATGCGGTGACAAGAAAAAATACTTGACACCCGCGCGCAATGCGTGTATACTACCCATGCTGTAAAGGAAAAATGGTTTACAGCGAGGAGGGATCCCACCATGCCGGACGAGACCGTGTGGCGCACGATGCTGTTCGATTTTTACGGCGATCTGCTCACGGACAAGCAGCGGGAGTATTATGACCTCCATTATAATCAGGATCTCTCTCTGGCGGAGATCGCCGCCAGCAGCGGCATCTCGCGTCAGGGCGTGTGGGACAACATCCGCCGGGCGGACGCCGCGCTGCGCGATACGGAGTCCCGGCTCGGCCTGGTGCAGCGCTTCGCTGCGCAGCGCGCGGCCGCGGCCGCGCTGGAGGACACGCTCACGAAGCTGCGCGATACCGTCGGCAGCGACGCCCGGCCCCTGGCCGAGCAGGCGCTGCGGCAGCTTCAGGAACTGAAAGGATAGATATCCATGGCATTTGAATCCCTGTCGGACAAGCTGACCGAGGCGTTCAAACGCCTGCGCGGCAAGGGCCGGCTCACGGAGGCCGACGTCAAGGAGGCCATGCGTGAGGTCAAGCTCGCGCTGCTCGAGGCGGACGTGAACTTCAAGGTCGTCAAGGACTTTGTGCGCAAGGTGACCGAGCGCGCGACGGGCGCGGATGTGCTCGAGAGCCTCTCGCCCGCGCAGATGGTCATCAAGATCGTCAACGAAGAGCTCACCGCCCTCATGGGCAGTGAGAACCAGAAGCTGAACATCAGCTCCCGGTCGCCGAGCGTCGTCATGCTCGTCGGCCTGCAGGGCGCGGGCAAGACCACCAACGGCGCCAAGCTCGCCGGGCTCATGCGCAAGCAGGGCAAGCGCCCGCTGCTCGTCGCGTGCGACGTGTACCGTCCCGCGGCCATCCAGCAGCTCGAGACCGTCGGCCGCCAGCTCGACATTCCCGTGTTCCAGATGGGGCAGGGCGACCCGGTCGAGATCGCCAAGGCTGGCATCGAGCACGCGAAAAAGCACGGCAACGACCTCGTCTTCCTCGACACGGCCGGCCGCCTGCACATCGACGAGGCGCTCATGACCGAGCTGCAGAACATCAAGGCCGCCGTCGACCCCGCGGAGATCCTGCTCGTCATCGACGCGATGATCGGCCAGGACGCGGTCGCGACTGCGCAGGCCTTTGACGATGCGCTCGACATCACCGGCGTCATGCTCACGAAGCTCGACGGTGACGCCCGCGGCGGCGCCGCGCTGTCGATCAAGGCGCTGACGGGCAAGCCCATCAAGTTTGCCGGCATCGGCGAGAAGCTCGACCAGATCGAGCCCTTCCACCCCGACCGCATGGCCAGCCGCATCCTCGGCATGGGCGATGTGCTCACGCTCATCGAAAAGGCCGAGCAGAACCTCGACCAGAAAAAGGCCGAGGAAATGGCCGAGCGTCTGCGGCAGAACCGCTTCACGCTCACGGATTATTACGACCAGCTCCAGCAGCTCAAGGGCATGGGTTCCCTGCAGGACATTGCGGGCATGATCCCCGGCATGGACGCCAAGGCGCTCTCGGGCGCGAACGTCGACGAGAAGGCCATGGGCCGCATCGAGGCGATCATCCAGTCCATGACCCCCGGCGAGCGCGACAACCCCGCCATTCTGAACTCCAGCCGCAAAAAGCGCATCGCGGCGGGCGCCGGCACGAGCGTGGTCGAGATCAATAAGCTGCTCAAGCAGTTTGAGCTCATGCAGCAGCTCGTGCGCCAGATGTCGGGCAACAGCAAGGCCATGCGCCGCATGAAGCGCGGCGGCCGCGGCGGCTTCGGCGGCCTGGGCAATCTGTTCGGCGGCGGCCGGCCGTACGGATTCTAAATTTGGTTCCAAGCTCCCGCCGGGAGCTGGAGATACAGAGAACTTTGATGGAGGTGAAGATACATGGTCAAGATCAGACTTCGCAGAATGGGCGCCAAGAAGGCTCCCTACTACCGCATCGTGGTGGCGGACTCCCGTTTCGCACGCGACGGCAGATGCATTGAGGAGATCGGCACGTACGATCCGCTGAGCGCGGACAAGAAGATCGTCGTCGACGCCGAGCGCGCCAACTACTGGCTCGCCAACGGCGCACAGCCGACGGATACCGTTCGTGTGCTGCTCAAGAAAGCCCTCGCAGCGGAATAAGGAGAGACCCCAAAGATGAAAGAGCTTCTGACCTATATTGTGCAGAACCTCGTGGAAAAACCGGACGAGGTTTCTGTGACCGAGCGCGAGGCCAACGGCGAGACCGTGTTTGAAGTGCGCGTCGCCGACGGCGATATGGGCAAGGTCATCGGTCGTCAGGGGCGGATCGTCAAAGAGATCCGCATCCTCATGAAGGCCGTCGCCCAGAGACAGGGCAAGAAAGTCTCCGTGGAAATCATGGATTGACGCAGGAAACGCGCTGCACCCGTGCAGTGCGTTTTTTGCACCCAACACCCAAAAGGGGGACGATAACTATGCAAAAACCGTATCTGGAGGCAGGAAAGATCGTCAACACGCACGGTGTGCGCGGCGAGGTGCGCATCCAGCCGTGGGCGGATGACGCGGCGTTCCTGCTCGGCTTCCGGACGTTTTATATCGACGGGGCGCCCGTGCCGGTCGCGCACAGCCGCGTGCACAAGGGCATGCTCATCGTGCAGTTTCAGGGCGTCGGCGATGTCAACGCCGCCATGGCGCTGAAAAACCGCGTCGTGTCCATCGCGCGCGCGGACGTCACGCTGCCGGAGGGGCAGTATTTCCAGCAGGATCTGCTCGGCATCGCGGTCGAGACCGACGCGGGCGCGCCCGTCGGCACCCTGCGCGAGATCCTCGACCTGCCGCGCGGCAGCGTCTACGTCGTGCAGGGCGCGCGCGAGGTGCTCATCCCCGACCGGCCGGAGTTCGTGCGCAGCATCGACCCCGCCGGCGGGCGCATGGTCGTGCACCTCATCGAAGGGATGTGAGCCGATGCGCATCGACATTCTCACCCTCTTTCCCGACACGATGCGCGCCATGCTCGGCGAGAGCATCCTCGGCCGGGCGCAGGCGCGCGGCCTGCTCGACATCCGCTGCCACCAGATCCGCGACTATACCGAAAACCGCCAGAAGCAGGTCGATGACTATCCCTACGGCGGCGGCTGGGGTCAGGTCATGATGGCGCAGCCGCTCAAGAGCTGCCTCGACGCCGCGCTTGCGGACAGCACCGTGCCCAAAGCGCGCCGCCGCGTGATCTATCTCTCCCCGCAGGGGGCGACGTTCACGCAGGCGCAGGCGCGCCGGCTCAAAGCCGACTATGACCAGCTCGTGCTCGTCTGCGGCCACTACGAGGGCGTGGACGAGCGCTTCATCGAGGCGTGCGTGGACGAGGAGCTGTCCATCGGCGACTATGTGCTCACGGGCGGTGAGCTCGGCGCCATGGTCGTCACGGACTGCGTCTGCCGCATGGTGCCGGGGGTGCTCTCGGACACGGAGTGCTACACCGGCGAGAGCCACTGGGCCGACCGGCTCGAGTACCCGCAGTACACCCGTCCCGAGACGTGGGAGGGGCGCACGGTGCCGGAGGTGCTGCGCGGCGGCAACCACGCCGAGATCGCCGCGTGGCGCACGCGCCAGAGCCTGGAGCGCACGCTCACAAAGCGCCCCGACCTCCTGGAAAAGACCCCACCGACGCCGGACGAGCAGCGCCTGCTCGATAAGATCCGGCGCGACCGCAGCCGCCCGCGGCTGACCGAGCCCGTTGTCTGCCGCCCCGCGGCGGCGGACGATCTGCCCGCCATTCTGGACATCATCCGGCAGGCGCGCAACTACCTGCGCCGCCACCATGTCGACCAGTGGCAGGGCACCTATCCGGACGCGGACGCCTTCCGCGCCGATATCGCGGCCGGCACGTGCTGGGTGCTGGAGTATGCGGGCACGGTCGCCGCGCTGTTCACGCTCGCCTTCGCGCCGGAGCCGAGCTACGACGCGCTCACGGACGGGCGCTGGCGCTCGGATCGTGACCATGCCGCCGTGCTGCACCGCAACGCCGTCAGCGCCGATTTTCGCGGCACCGGCCTGTCGGATCTGCTCATGCAGGAGGTCGAGCGGCTCGCGCGCGAAGGCGGCGCGCACGCCATCCGCGTCGACACGCACCGGCACAACGGCGCGCAGAAAAAGCTCCTCGAGCGCCACGGCTACCGCTTCTGCGGCAACGTGCGCTACCCGGACGAGAAGACCAACGGCCACGACCCGCGCCGTCAGGCGTTTGAAAAGCTGCTGAAGTGAGGTGCGGCATGGATCTGACAAATCTCGCGGACATCCGCGCGCTGCTCGCGCGGCATGATTTCCGCTTTTCCAAGTCCCTGGGGCAGAACTTTCTCACCGCCGCCTGGGTGCCGGCCGACATTGCCGACGCCTCCGGCGCGGACGCGGGCACCGGCGTGCTCGAGGTCGGCCCCGGCATCGGCTGCCTGACCGAGCAGCTCGCGCAGCGTGCGGCAAAGGTCGTCTCCGTCGAGCTCGACGAGCGCCTGCGCCCCGTGCTGGCCGAGACGCTTACGGGGTATGAAAACGTGGAGCTCGTCTTTGGCGACGTGCTCGCGCTCGACCTGCCGCGGCTGGTGGCCGGGCACTTCCACGGCCTGCGCCCCGTCGTGTGCGCGAACCTGCCGTATAACGTCACGTCGCCGCTGCTCACGGCGTTTCTCACCGCCGGCTGCTTCGACACGATCACCGTCATGATCCAGCGCGAGGTCGCGCGCCGGCTCTGCGCCCGCCCCGGCACGGCGGATTACGGCGCGCTGACCGTGTTCGTGCAGTGGCACGCGGAGCCGGAGCTGCTCTTTGACGTGCCGCCGCACTGCTTTGTCCCCGCGCCGAAGGTCACGAGCACCGTCGTGCGCCTGCGCGTGCGTTCGGCGCCGCCCGTCGCCGTGCGGGATGAAAAGCTGCTGTTCACCGTCGTGCGCGCGGCGTTCAATCAGCGGCGCAAGACGCTCGTCAACGCGCTCTCGGCCGGCGTGCCGGGGTGCGACAAGGCGCGCTCCGCCGCGGCCGTCGCCGCCTGCGGGCTCGATGCGCGCGTGCGCGGCGAGACGCTCAGCCTGGCGCAGTTCGCCGCCCTGAGCGACGCGCTCGGCGCGGAGCTTGGTTGACATAACGATGAAAGCGGACATTCCCACTGCGGGAATGGCCGCTTTTCTGTTGTATTTTCTTCGCTTCTAGTTTACATAACGCAAAACGCGCGCATACCGTCCGCCGCCCCCGCATACGCTGGTAGCAAACCAGACTCGGGAGGGGAGCCTATGCCATATGAGGACAAGAAGGCCGTGCCGCAGCGCCGGCCGCACGCAGTCACGCTCGACGAGCGCAGCCACCTGACCGTCACGGGCGTGGACGAGGTCGTGCGCTTTGACGACACGGAGGTGTCCATGCGCACGTCGCGCGGGATGCTCACCGTGCACGGCGAGGGGCTGCGCGTCGGCCGCCTGGCGATCGACACGGGGGAGCTGGCCATCGACGGTGCGTTTGACGCGCTCGACTACACGGAGGAGACGGCGTCCGGCGGCGGCTTCTGGTCGCGCCTGTTCGGCGGGTGAACGCGCCCATTGCCGCGCAGCTCGGCCAGCTCGTGCTTGCGCTGGCGCTCGGCGCGGTGCTGGGGTTGCTGTTTGACGTGCTGCGCGTGCCGCGCCGCCGCGCGCGCCGCACCTTTTTGCGCGCGGTGCTCGATACCGTGTTTTGTCTGACGGCGGGGCTGGCCGTGTTCGCCTTCGGCATGGCGGCCGGCGCCGGGCAGGTGCGCCTGTTCATGTGGCTTGCCGCTGCGGCCGGCTGGACGGGGTATTTTCTCTGGGTCAGCGTCCATGTTTTTCCGCCGCTGGAGAAATTTTTCCGCCGCTGCGCGCAAAAGATCCGCAAAATCGCGGCTCCCGGACGGAAATTTGCAAAAAAAGTTTGGATTTTTGCAAAAAAACGCTTCCAAAATCGCCGCAGATGTTTTAGAATAGGCTGTATAACTGGAAGCAGATACGATCCGGGGGGAGGTTCTGCAGACTGTGAAATTCAAAAAGGCAGGCATCTTTACAACACTGGTCATCGCGGTGCTGATGCTGTACGCGGTCATCAGTCTCGTCATGGTGCACCGGCAGACCCGGCAGCTTCAGGATCGCGCGGCGGTGCTGCAGCAGCAGGTGTCGGACATGACGCAGTCCAATGCCGAGCTGCAGTATCAGATCGACCACAGCGACGACGACGACATGATCGAGTCGGTCGCGCGCGAAAAGCTCGGTCTGGTCAAGCCCGGTGAAAAGATTTTTTACGACACGAGTGATTGAGCAAGGAGAAACGAACCGTATGCAGGTGGAAGTCGGAGCAGTTGTGGAGGGTACCGTCACCGGTATCACGAAGTTTGGCGCGTTTGTGAGTCTGCCGGACGGCAGGAGCGGTCTGGTGCACATATCCGAGATCGCCAACACCTATGTCAACGATGTCAACGAGTTTTTGAAACTGGGCGACAAGGTGAAGGTGCGTGTGCTGGCCATCACGCCGGACGGGAAGATCAATCTGTCCATCAAAAAGGCGGAGCCCGCGCCCGAGCGTCCGAACAACCGTCCCAACAACCGCCCGAACAGCCGCCCCATGGGCGGCGGCGCGCCGCGCACCCAGCGGCCGAACCGTCCGGCGCAGCCGGCGGGGCAGGTCAGCGGGCCGAGCGGGGACGCCGCGTTTGAAGACCGGCTCAAGCAGTTCATGCAGGAGTCGGACAGCCGCATGGCCGGCAACCGCCTGTACAGCGACCGCACGCGCGGCCGCCGCCGCGGCAGCGGCCGCGGCTAAAACCAAAGACGGCATCAGGCCCCACTGCGTTTGCAGTGGGGCCTTTTTCTGAAGGGAGAAATCCATCATGCAGGTCTACTTGAGTGAACACATCGCGCCGTCGGCGTATGCCCGGCTTGCGCGCCATTTTGAGATCGTGGACAATTTTGACCACCCCGAGCAGCTTGCCGCCATGATCATCCGCCGCGCCGTCGTGCCGCGGTCGGTCATCGCGTGCGCGCCGAACCTGAAGGTCATCGCCATGCACGGCGTCAGCCGCGACACGATCGATACCGCGGCCGCCGCCGAATACGGCGTGCCGGTGCCGAACGTGCCGGGACTCGGCGCGCCGGCCGTGGCGGAGCTGGCCGTGGCGCAGCTTCTGGCGCTCAACCGGCAGCTCAAGTTTGTCAACCGCGGCCTGTGCGCCGGCCGCTTCGACCATTTCGGCGCGGAGGAATTTATCTGCCACGAGATGACCGGCCGCACACTCGGCCTCGTCGGCACGGGCAACATCGCCCACCGCGTGGCGGACATCCTGCGCGCGGCGTTTGACGTGCGCGTCCTGTGCTGGAACCCGCGCCGCACGGCCGCCGAGTGCGCCGCCTGGGGCTACGAGCAGGTCGAAACCCTGCCGGAGCTCTTTCGCCGCGCGGACTTCGTGAACGTGAGCATCACGCTCTGCGACGCCACGCGCGATCTCATCAACGCGCCCGTGTTCGCCGCGGCGAATCCGGAGCTGCTGCTCGTCAACACCTCGCGCGGCGGCATCGTCAACGAGCACGATCTCTACATCGCGCTCACCACGGGGCAGATCCGCGCCGCGGCGAGCGACGTTTTCGTGCACGAGCCGCCGGCCGCCGACGATCCGCTCATCCACCTCGATAACTTCATCGCCACCTTCCACATCGGCGGCAGCACATACGAATCGCTCGAGCGCGTGAGCAACCGCGCCGTGGACTACGTCTTTCAGTACACCGGCGTGGCCGAGCAGGCGTGACGGCGCCGACAGCCGAAACACGGAAAAACCCCGGAGCCGAGGCTCCGGGGTTTTCGTTATGTTCGCAAATTACATGGCGATCCAGGACGGCAGCTTGCCGGAGATCGCATCAACGATCGCCTTCGCCGTGTCTTCGCCGCAAGCACCGAGAATTTCGGAAGCGATGCCAAGACCAGTCTGAATAAGACCCTTCATAGTTACTTTACCCCTTTCGTAAGATTTCCAACGCCGTCCCACACAATAGACGACATCGGATGGTTGGTATTGCCGGTTACAAATGCATTGTATGCAAAAAACAGCAAAAACACAAGGGACACATTGGTATGAAGTGTAACGTTTTGAATAAAATTGTAAAAAAGAACAACGTAGATTTGTTTCCGGCTGAAATCTTTGGACGCGGTTATGACATTTCGGTATGCATAGGGTCTGCCGCGCGCAGATCACCGGTCATTTCTGGCGAAAAAGGCGTTATGGAAACCATTTTTCCACATTGCCAACAGAGTTTTCAACATAAATGCATGCCAATTAACGAAGTTATGTAAACAAAACAGGCCGTTTCGCCGCTGCGCGCCGCGCAGAACGCAGCCGAGCCCCGGGAGCGTTCGCTCCCGGGGCTCGGGTCAAAAAATGCGGTGTGTGCCGGCCTGCCGGTCACTGGCCGATGAGCTGGCAGTAGTTCATGAAGATGATGGCTGCCTGCGCGCGTGTGGCGTTGCCGTGCGGGTCGAGGTAGGTGATGTTGCCGGATTTCACGCCGCCGATCAGGCCGTTGCCGACGGCCCAGCCCATGCTGGTGTAGGCCCAGCCGGAGACGCTGCCCACGTCGGGGAAGCGGCTGATGGCGACGCTGCCGCCGGTGCAGTCCGGTGCGTAGGTGCCGGTGTAGCCGTAGAGGATGAGGGTGAGCTGCTCGCGGGTGATATCGTTGCCGGGCGAGAAGGTGGTCGCGCTCGTACCGCCGATGATCTTGTGGTAATAGGCCCAGGCGACGGCGTTGTAGTACCATGCGCCGACCGGCACGTCCGTGAACGGCAGGTAGTAATAGGTGTAGTCGCCGTCGTCGCCGGAGAGCTTATAGAGGATCTGCACGATCTGTGCGCGCGTGCAGGCCATATTCGGCGCGAAGCGGCCGCCGCCGACGCCGGACATCAGCCCGCGGCGGATGCAGTAGTCAATGCCCGTGTGCCCCCAGTACGAGGGGCCGCCCACGTCGATACAGCCATAGCTCGGGCAGGTCGCGTCACCGGGGCAGGTGCCGGTGGCGGGGATGATCTCCTCGCGCGTCTGGCCGCAGACGGTGCAGGTGAAGGTGCGCACACCGGGGGTGGAGGCGGTCGGTGCGGTGGTCACGGTGCCGCCGTCCCACTTGTGGCCGGCCGCGTCGGTCAGGTTGCGCTTTTCGGTCGCGCCGCAGCCGCTGCAGGTGTAGAGATCATAGCCGCCGGTCTCGCACGCGGCGTCCACGTGTTTGGTGAGCTGCCAGTCGTGTTCGCCCGTGGCGGGGATGGTCTCGGTGCGCGTCTGGCCGCAGACGGTGCAGGTGAAGGTGCGCACGCCGGCGGTGGTCTCGGTCGGTGCGGTGGTCACGGTGCCGCCGTCCCACTTGTGGCCGGCCGCGTCGGTCAGGTTGCGCTTTTCGGTCGCGCCGCAGCCGCTGCAGGTGTAGAGATCATAGCCGCCGGTCTCGCACGCGGCGTCCACGTGTTTGGTGAGCTGCCAGTCGTGTTCGCCCGTGGCGGGGATGGTCTCGGTGCGCGTCTGGCCGCAGACGGTGCAGGTGAAGGTGCGCACGCCGGCGGTGGTCTCGGTCGGTGCGGTGGTCACGGTGCCGCCGTCCCACGTGTGTTCGCCCGTGGCGGGCAGCTCCCGGGTCGAGATGACCGCGCCGCAGTTTGTGCAGATGGTCTCGACGCGGCCGGCCTTGCCGCAGGTGGCAGGCACGGTGCGCTCCGTGGTGCCGTAGCCCGTGTGCAGGCACGCGCCCTGATCGCTGACGGTGTAGCCCTGCCACTTGCCGTCGGCGTCGAGCGTCCAGTTCATGGCGGGGTTGTAGTGGACGGTGACGGTACCCGGCTCAAAGCTGTGCGCCTGTGAGCTGCCGGGCTCGACGTCCGGCGCCGCGCCGTAGCAGTACACGTCCTTAAGCGCGGCGCAGTCGGTGTATGCGTTCGGTGCGACGCGCGTGACGGTGCCGGGCAGGTGCAGCTCCGTCAGCGCGGAGCAGCCGCGAAAGCCCGCTTCGGGGATGGTGGTCACGCCTGCGGGGAGGGTCACATCCGTCAGCGCGGTGCAGCCGGAAAACGCGGACGCGCCCAGCTCCGTGACCGTCTCCGGGATGGGGGCGGCGGTGAGCGCCTTGCAGTTTTCGAATGCGCGCTCGCCGATGGCGGTCACATTGCCCGCGTAGGCGACGGTCAGCAGCTTCGTGCAGCCGGCAAAGCACTTGCCGGGCACGGCCGTGACGGCGGCGGGCAGCGTCGTGTTCGTGAGACTGGCGCAGGAATCGAACGCGCCGCGGCCGAGTCGCTGCAGCCCTGCGGGCAGCGTGACGGCGGTGATGCCGTCGCCCGCGAGACCGAAGTCGCCGATCTCGGTCATGCCCTTGGGGATGGACAGCCCCGTGAGCTTGGCGCACATGCCGATGCCGTAGCGGCCGATGCGCGTTACGCTCTCCGGCAGCGTGACCTGTGTGGCTGCCGGCAGGAAGAACAGGGCGTAGTTGCCCACGTTCGTGACGCCGTCTGTGATGACGACCTTTTTCAGCTCGCCCTCGAGCTTGAAATTGCCGAAGCTTGTGAGCATGCCGAGCGCCTCATAGTTCCACCACGGGGCGAGGTTGCCGTTGGGGAAGTCGAAGTCGGGCATGGCGCCGGTGCCGGAAATGGTCAGCGTCCTGCCGCCGAGCATGGACGTGGTGACCTTCCAGTGCAGGCAGCTGTTCTCGCCGAAGTAGCCCTCGGTGGCGGCGGCGGAAAAGCGGTTGAGGATGGCCTCCGTGTCGAGGTCGGGGATCTCGAGTTCCTTTTTGATCTGCTCGATCTTCTCTTTGATGAGCTTCTCGGCGATCTCTTTTTTCAGATTGTCGAGCCGGCTGGCGGATGCGTTCACGGTCAGGCCGGAAAACAGCCCCACGACCAGAACGAGACACAGCGCCAGCGAGAGCAGGCGTTTTTTCATCGGTTCTTCCTCCCTTGTCGTCCTGTTTGTGTACAATTGGTGTGCCGATCTGCCGAAAATATACCATACGGCAGGGAAAGTGTGCAATGGATGGGAGGAAAAAAACATTTAGAATGTTACAGTTCGTTTAGATTGCGTAATCAAAATGTACATTTTTCGCGTTCCAAGCCGCTGCGCCCGGTTGCAAAAGCGGGGCGTGTCCTGTATACTAACCGTGTAGACATATTTTCCAAAGTGTCCATTCCAGGAGGGAGGAACCTATGAAAAGACGAGTGTTATCGCTGCTGCTGTGCTTTGTGCTCGCGGCCGGATTGCTGAGCGTGTGTGCCCCGCCGGCGCAGGCGGGCACGATCGGCAATGCCTTTGAGGACTTCATCGAACAGCCGGATCAGATCAAAAAACTCTTCGGCAACGAGGTCGCCCACGGCGACTGCGGCCCGGCGGGCAACGAGGCAAGCGTACATTATAAGATCTACGAGGTCACGAACCCCACGGTCGTGCAGGACAATGACAAGCTGCAGGCCATCTGGCAGATCCACGACTACCGCGAGGACGCGCAGTATTACGGCGTGTATATCTTCGGCGACGGCCCGATGGCGGACTACGCGGTCAAGGGTCAGAAAGCCCCGTGGATGGGCAACGTGGAGGTCACGGAGTATAACGACAAGGGGCAGAAGCTCGGCACGACGGTCGTGGAAAATCTCGGCGAGGAGTATCTCGCCCTGGCCTACGTCGCCGGCGCGACGACCGAGAAGTGGGACGGCAAAAACCAGTCTTTCACCGGCGTGACGAATGTCGGCGATCGTGCCTTCAAGGACTGCCGCTATCTCACGTGCGTGTTCCTGGATAACAACATCACCACCATCGGGGAAAAGGCGTTTTATATCGACGAGTACCTCTCGGCCGTCAACATGCCGCGCAAGCTTGAGTGCATCGACAAGGCCGCCTTCTACGGCTGCGACACGCTCACGTTCGTGCGCGCGGGCAGCTGCAGCAAGCTCAAGCGCATCGAGGATCATGCGTTTTATAGCTGCACCATGCTCGCCGAGCTGCGCCTGCCCAATTGCCTGGAGTATATCGGCCCGTGGGCCTTCGCGTGGGATCGCATCCTCGGCCAGGAGGACACGACGCTCGGCCTGCCGTCAAGCCTGCGCACGATCGGCATGGGCGCGTTCGCGTTTGTCAACCACCACAAGAAACTCAATATCCCCTCCAAGGTCACGACCATCGGCGACTATGCCTTCCTGTGCGATTATTATATGGAGGAGCTCACCTTCAGCCCCGGCACCGACCGGCTCACGATCGGCAAGGCTGCGTTCGCGGGCGATAACCATATGCAGTCCGTCGATCTCTCCAACCGCGTGGCCACGATCGACAAGTGCGCCTTTGCCGGCTGCGAGATGCTCGAGGCGGCCTATTTCGGCGACCGGATCGACACGATCCGTGCCCGCGCCTTCACGAGCGTGGACGATGCGCTGCGCGTCGCCATCGAGGCCGTTCTCAACGGCGCCATCGACCCCGACAATCCCGAGGGCAACGAGGAGCACGCCAGCGACATCAGCGCGGCGCTCAACCAGATCGCCAAGGTCACGAAGCTCAAGCGCGCCATTTTCAAGAATGACCCCGCCAAGAGCATTAACGGCGCGGCGGACACCAACCGCTCCTTCCCGGCCGACTGCGTGGTCTACTACACGCAGGGCAGCTACACCTGGGCGGCCGAGCTGAAGGACGACGGCACGTGGCAGGGCTACGATACCGGCTACTGGCACGGCGACCACATTGCCCAGTTCGAGGACACGGTCATCGACCCCACCTGCACGAAGCAGGGCTACACGCACCACGTCTGCACGGCGAAGGACAGCGCGGGAAAGGCCTGCACCTATGCCCCCGTGGACGATACCTATACGGCCGCCACCGGCCACACCTGGGTCGAGACCAAGACCTACCCGTCCTCCTGCACCGCGCAGGGCACGGTGTTTTACAAGTGCTCGGCCTGCGGCGCGACCCGCACCGAGAAGATCGCCGCGCTCGGCCATGACCTGAGCGGCTGCACCATGTCCCCGGCCGCCACCTGCACGACGGCGGGGCGCGCCGTTGGCACCTGCGCGCGCTGCGGCGTGAAGATCGACGAGGTCATCCCTGCCACGGGGCACGACTACGACTATGCCGGCTCCCGCACGGAGCCGACCTGCACCGAGCCCGGCCGGATCACGGGCACCTGCCCCAACTGCGGCCAGGACTATGACGAGGTCACCCCCGCGCTCGGCCACGACTGGGGCGACTGGGTCGTCACGCAGGCGCCGACGGCCACGACCATCGGCCACCGCTACCACGTCTGCGCCCGCTGCAGCCTGCGCGCGGACGAGGACATCCCCAAGCTGGATTCGCACACCCACACGTGGGACGCCGGCCGCGTGACGACCGCGCCCACGGCGACGACGCCCGGCGTGCGCACCTACACCTGCACCACCTGCGGCGCGACGAAGACGGAGACCATCCCCGCCACCGGCACGCACACCCACACGTGGGACGCCGGCCGCGTGACGACCGCGCCCACGGCGACGACGCCCGGCGTGCGCACCTACACCTGCACCACCTGCGGCGCGACGAAGACGGAGACCATCCCCGCCACCGGC
>ERZ827104.100-NODE-100-length-102068-cov-6.683344_pt1 | contig 102068 bp, 111 predicted proteins | sample MGYA00519781_ERZ827104 | MGnify/ENA primary metagenome ERZ827104 (study PRJEB31778, sample SAMEA3449257) | human gut metagenome | biome: human gut; feature: human-associated habitat; material: faeces | place: United Kingdom | collected 2010/2012 ...
CGGACTGCATCACGCCGTGCTCGTCGCAAAAATAGTGCGCGCTGGCCTGCAGGCCGCCCACGCGGTGGTAGTAATCGCAGTTGTTGCGCGCGGTGTCGCCGTTGTTTGCCGTGTAGTGCATCACAATGTACCGCACCGGCTGCGTGCGCCCGGCGCGGTAATTTGACGGATCGCAAGAAACAAATTCCATCAGCTCTCCGCCTCCCACGCCGCCGCGTTGGGCTGCGGCACGCTGACGCCCACGCGCAAGCGCCGCCCGGTGTCCCACTGCCACAGCGCCCCGCGCCCGTCTGCTATCGTAATGGTCATATAGCTACCTCCTACTTGTATTTTCCGATGACATAATAGGCAATGCGCGGGGCGCTGATTGTGCCCTGATTCGGCCGCGCCAGCGCATACGCCGGTGCACTGGTTTTGAGATTGTCGGCCGCGCTGAACAGCGAGATCAGCCACGCATCCCCGCTTCCGCCCATATACGATGCCGTCACCGTCGGTTCTTCTGTGAACGAAAACGGATACTGGCGTGCGCTGACGTTCACGGCAAGGCGCATCCACGTGCCAAAGTACAGCGCCCCCCATGCCTCGTCGATCGTCAGCTTATCCGTATCGAACTTCGCCCACATCTCGGCAATGCCGCTCGCCCATTTGCGCCACGTCCATTTGCCGGTCGTGCCCTGGTCGATGATGACGTCCGCACTGGAGCTGCCTCCGGGCGACGCGCTGGTCGACCGGCTGCCGCTGGAGGAGACGCTGCCGGTAAGAGACTTTTTGCCCCAGCCGATCGTCATACTGGACTTGCTGCCGACCAGACTTGTGTCCAGTTTGGACACCTGCATGATGGTGTCGATGCCATGCGGAGGAGACACCACGCGGACGCTGTCGCCGATCGCAAAGGACTCGATCATGATGTCCTGCGCCGACAGGTCCGCCGCCGTGACCTGGATGCCGCGCGACAGGCCGCTGTGCTGTGCCAGATATGATGCAGCCGTTGCTTTGAGCGCGGACGCATCGTCTGTATCGGCTCGCAGCGTGCCGTCGATGCGCCCATAGATGCCCTCTGCCGCGGCATTGACAAGATACACCTTCCCGCCGTTGACGTCCTCGATGGTCAGCCCGTCCTTGCCGACGGGATAGACGCGCGTGACAAGGTCCGCGCCGTCAATCTCATCCGTCAGGCCCAGGAGATTTTTGCGCAGCTCGACCGTCTGCGAGCAGCGGTGGTCATACGACGCCAGGCAGTCGAGATAGACGGAGCCGTCCGCATAGCGGATGCGCAGCTCGCCGCCTGAGGCCGATGCTGCCTCTTTGGCCAGGTCCAGCATGGACTTGTACTCGCTCGCAGCCAGCGTGATCGATGGCAGCGACGCGCCGACCTCGCCGAGCTTGACCTGCTTGCCGGCCAGACAGCCGGCGTTGTACTGCGTCACCAGCGCGCCGAGGTATGTCGACAGCGCCATCCCATTGATTGTATGCGGCGGCTTGCAGATATCCGCAAGCCACATCATGGCACTATCGATGCTATAAGTGCGCATGCCGCGCAGGTCCGTGGTCGTGTCGACAACGGAGCCGCGAAAGACCTCCACGCCGTCTTTGCGGATGGAGATCACGGACGCGCGCTTGACGGGCACGTCGCGCATGACGTTGCTCGGCGGCAGTTTGATCGTCGCCGAGCTGGCGGAGCCGACGGCCTCGCTGATCGTGCCGTCCACGATCTCGTAGCCCGGCATGCCGGCCGCAAAAAGCAGCCGGCCGTCGACATAGCCTGCATACATCACATCCACCCCCTACGGCCCGTCAGGGTGATTTGCCCGGCGGTAGCGGCGACCGCAAAAGCATAGTCCTGCTCGCGCCGGATGGACAGGTACGGGCTGACGGTCTCGCCCGCGCGCAGCTCGACCGGCGCGGACGGCCGCGAGCAGCGCATGATCGTCGTGTCGGCCGTGACGCCGCCGACTGCCGGGTACAGCAGGCGCTCGCTGGCCAAAAAGGCCAGCGACGTCGGCGTAGCCTTGTAAATCTGGATGTGGCGCAAATAGCCGTTTTGGTCTACCGGTCCGCCGCGCGCGTGCATGGTGACATACAGGCCATTGGCAGGCACATCTCCGCACCAGCCCGAGCCGCCGTTGTAGGCGTTGCCGTCAGCGTCCGTGATCTCGTACCAGCCCTGCGTCGCCTCTGCCGTCACGATGCAGGACCCGGCCGTAGGCCACGGCAGCTGCACACGCACCCAGGTTTCGACTGTGGGGTTGTCACCGGCCCACAAGGTCAGCTCCGTGTCCGCGCCGCTGCCGGACACATGCGCGTATGACGATATCGATCCAACGACGGTCAGCGTCTTGCCGATCATCAGGTTGCTCGATGCCGCCAGCACGGGGATGGTGATGGTGGTCTCCGTCGACTCCAGCAGATACGGATCAGCGTCTACCGTGACGTCGAACATCGTTGTCGTCTTGCTCTTGTCAATGTCACCAACCATGAATCGCCCCATGTAGTAACCGACCCGGTTGCCCAATTCCAGCTTCAGGCGCTTGCCATGCACCGCACTCGCAAAAGCATAGAATTCGAAGCTTCCAGACGGATCGAATCCGAACCGGAGTTTCACGGCCCGATTTCCATAGGCCGGCTCGCTACCCAGAACATCTGTAAGATCGATTACACCGTCGGCGCCCGGAATGCTTTCTTGCTGCGTTTTCACGGTCGGCAGACTAATCTGCACATCCAGCAATTCCAGGCCGGTGTACTTGACACCGCCGATTTTGCAGTCAAACTCCATAAACCGCCCTCCTTTCATTTTGCCTGTAAATATCACCGAGCGCCGCATCCATACGTTGCGCAACGGCGCCGACCACAGCGTTTCCGTCCATATAGATCTGCATGGACGTGATGGCGCGCTCGAGCCGGTCCATGCGCTCCAGCACAGCCGAAATCCCGACATTTCCAGCCGCAGGTGCGCACGCCGTCTGCATCGCAGACATCTGCGTTTGATACGTTCCGCCGGCGGCGCTTAGGACGCCGTCGCTCACGCGCTGCATGGCCCGCACGGGATCCTGCATATTGTCCAAAAGGCCACTCGCAAGACCCTGATCGAGCATGTCACCGATCCATGCTGTTTTCTTAGACGGAGAATTGACGCCAAAGAAGTGCTTGATAGAATCAAGCACCGACTCAGTAAAACTCTTGATCTTGTCTTTCAACCACAAGAGTTTATCGTTTATGCCGTTCCACAGGCCTTCCACCAGATTGCGGCCCACACTCAGCACCTGCGCCGGGAGCTCGCGCAGTGTGTTCAGAACGGCACTCACCACTTCATTGACCTTTGTTCGGAATCCCTCACAGTTGTCATAGATCAGTTTGAACGCGCCTGCGAACGGATTTACGAGCAGGAGCAAAAGGCCCTGCCAGTTGGTTTCGATAAAGCTGATCACGGTATTGAAGATATCCGGTATCGTGACCGTGAAAAAGTTCGACAGCCACGTCCAAACCGACTGGAATGTTGATTTTGCGCCCTCCCAGAGGTTCTGCCAGAACAAGCGGAAACTCTCGCAGTTGTTCCAGAGATACATGAAGGCAGTCACCAGCAGGCTAATAGCAGTAATAACAAAGCCGATTGGGTTCGCTTTCATCGCCGCATTCAGGCCATTCTGCGCCGATGTGGCCGCAGTTTTTGCCTGTGTAGCTGCGTACTGCGCCAGCGTCATGCCCTGCTCCGACGCGATTGCAGCGAGCTGCGCCACCTTGAACGCTGTGATTCCCGCAGTCACTGTAGCAATCATGGCAGTAACGGTCGGCAGATTATCCTTTACCCACTGAATGGCTGGGACAGCCTTATCCAGAAGCTCTGCGCCCATGGCCTTCACTTCGGCAACCAATGGCGTAAACTCTGCACCGACGGCTGCCATGGATGCCGTCCACTCCTCATTTGCCTTGTTGGCCGCAATCACATCGGCATTGGTCTCCTTGTAGGCATCAGATGCCTCACTGTAGAGACCGTTGAGCGTATCCATAATCAGCTGCTGGCGCTCCTGCTCGTCCGTGCACGCGGCCAGGCTCTCATTGAATTTGTCCTCGGACACGCCCGCCCAGTTGAGTGCATCCGCAAGCGGGCCGGTAACCTGCCCAACCTTTGCGGTCTCATTCGCCGCCTCGGTCAGGCCTTCGATCGGCAGTGAATCGCCAAAGGTAGCAAACACGCCCGTGCAGATATCCGTCCACGTCTGCAGATCCGCCTCGTTATCGGTTAGGATGGCCAAATGGTTGGCCGCCTCGACAGCTTGATCCGTCTCGCCGAGTATACCCTGCAGCTCTTTATAGGTCTTCAATGCCGCCTCGGAATTGTAGCCGTTTGTCGTGAACGCTGTGTCCAGCTTGCCCATGGCTGTCTGATACTCTTGCGTGACCTCGATGCACTCTTTCAGCCCGTCGACGATTTTCCCGAACGCCTCGCTGGCCAAATTGCCAACAAATGCGCCCGCCGCAACGCCGGCCGTACCCAGACCTTCGCCGGCATCTTTCGCCGCATCGGACAAGTCTCCCACGCGACGAGCCGCGGCAGAGGCCTTTTTCCCGATGTCGCTGATACCATCCGCGCCGCCGCCAAGCTGCTCAATCGCGTCGGCCGTTTCCTGAGCCGCTCGCTCATAGCCGCCCAGCTTCTGCTCGGTCGCAATGATTTCGCGGCGCAGCTCGCGCACCTGTTCAGCAGATACGTCGCCGCGCTCAAACTGCGCCTGAACCTGCTTTTCTGCCGCTTTCAGCGTCTCCAGCTTCTTGGCGGTGTTGGCCACAGCCTCGCTCAAGATCTGCTGCTTCTGAGCAATCAGGTCAGTATTCTCCGGATCTACTTTCAGCAGCCGGTTCACCTGGCCGAGCTCACCGGACAGGCTTTTCGACTTATTTTCAATTTCCTGCAGCGCTTTGCCCAGCTTCGTCGCATCGCCGCCGATCTCGACCGTCAGGCCTTTGATTTTATTGTTTGCCATGCGCCGCATTCCCTCCAATCTTCTGGCGCAATTTCGCCCGGTCTGGCTCTGTTTGTTCCATGCGCCAGGCGTTATTCAGATACTCCTGCCCCGCCTCTGTGCGGCTCAGTTCGTAGATATACGCATCGTGCCGCCAGATCAGGTATTGCAAATAGTCCGTCTGGCCGACCTCAGCAAAGTTCAGGCCAGTATACGCAGACACAAGCCGTTTCCACCAGGACGTGATGACGTACTGATGGCCTCCCGCACTATCTGCTTGCGGATAGTACGGGAGCATCAGTTTTTTGCTTTTGTGAGCTCCTCGATGAATTCGACATAGGCGCTGTAAAACACAATCAGGCTGTCCAGATTCATGCGGTATTTGCCGCGCAGGTCATCCACCGTCACCGGCAGCCCCATCAGATTGCAGGAGATCAGTCGCGCCGCCAGATCGTATACCGCCCGGATGCTGTTCGCATCCATAGTCTTCAGCACGTCCTCCAGCTCCGGCGCAGTCGCCGTCAGCTCCTCCACCATCGCCTCGGTCGGTGTGGTCACGTCAATGGTCGTCTGCGCATCGTCCTGCATGATCAGGCGCAGATACGGCCGGTTGATGCTGTTGAAATTGATTGTTTTCGGCATGGTCACTTCTCCTCCCATAAAAGGGACAGCGGAGCTGTGAAAGCCCCGCTGTCAAAATTAAGCCGTCGGAATTTCTTCGATCAGTTCCACGAGCGTACCGTCACTATCATGCGGCAGCGCCTTGAACTCCGGCTCCACGGTCGTGCCCGCGTCCGTCGCAAACGTCAGCGTCGCGCCGGCGGTATTTCTGCCCTTGATCAGGATCCACAGGTCGCCGTCCGTCTTATCCTCGTGGTGGAAGCAGATTGCATAATAGCCGCCCTGTGCGTTGCCGGCACCGCCGATCTTCGTCGTGCGCTTGCCGGATGCCTCTGTGCTGCTGCAGCGGTCAAGCAGCTTTTTCAGCGTTGCTCCGTTCCACGTCAGCAGACCGCACTTCAGCACTGCCTCCTCGTTGGTCGTGATGATCTTGGACACATAGCCGAGATCGTCTTTCTCCTCGTAGGTCTCCTGGGTATATTCCAGCGACGCGCCGCCCTTGATATAGCCGAGCAGATTGCTTTCCACGCACAGTGTATCTACCGTCGGCATGGACTCGCTGAATGTTTGCAGATAGATTTTGCCTGACCCCAGCGTAACCGTATCTTTGTCTCTTTTAGCCATTATGTGGCCCTCCTTTTTTCGTAGAATTCAAAATCGTAGACAGTTTGATACCGCTGCACACTCTGCAGCCAGTACCGCGCCGCCTTTGTCCAGTGAATGCCCCTCGCCGCGAGCTGGGTCTCGATAGCCGCTTCGGCCTCCGGATCTCGCTCCGGTTCATACAGTTCGACGGAAACGTCGTGGCTTACGACCATCGGCGCCACGCCGCTCTCCGGGTCTGCCCCGTCCACCTCCTGGTCATCGAAATAGACGGCATAGGTCGTCGAGGGCGGATTCAAATAACGTCCCTGGCGAAAAGGAATGCCGGATGCAGTCAGGATTTCTTCAATCACTTTGTCCAGCCTCCTTCACCGCTTCTTCCACGGCGCGCTCGTATTCCGGTAAAACAGCGTCGAGCGCGTTCTTCAGGAATGGATTCGCCTTTGTGCGGCCGCCGTTTCTGGTCGCGTGACCATGCACCAGCAGATGCGTCAGCCTATGGTCAGGGGCTTTCACATACCAGATATATCGCTTCATTCCGTTGCCGGCATCTTCGGCCTTTACAGCTATATTCTTGTAGAATGAGCTATCTTTTCGCTTAGAACGCGGCGCAGTTGCCCTCGTGATTCTTCTCAGCTTATCGCTTGACTGTTCGCCCACATCATTGATACGGTCAATCACAGCCTGCGCATACACGGTCAGCGCATCAGAAAGTGCATCCGGCAGATTGCCCACTTGGATGCTTTTAACCATAGATACCGCTCTCCTCCGCAGACGCACGCGCGACCGTGATCTCCAGCTCCTGACCGTTCCTGTAGGTACGCAGTATATGGTAACGCTGGCCGTCATACTCCAGCAGCCGCTCGTTTTCGTACTCCAGATAGTCCGCCAAAATAAACTTGCATTCTGGATAGACATCAACCGCCTGTGCCTCGTAATATTCCCGCTGGCCAATACTCGCCAAACGGCAAAACACATCCCGCTCGCCGGCGCTGCCGATTAGTGTGATGACTTCGTTCACGTTGTTCCCTCCTGATAGCCGCTCGCCATCATCAGGCAGGATTTGAGCGCGTTATACCTGATCATGTACTCCGCGGCCTTGCCCGTGTCGTCCGTATACTCCGCTTTGCAGTACAGCTTGACGGCGTTGAGCACCAGCGGGTCGATCACATTCTCCGTGTTCTCCGATGGATTTCGCACACCGCAAACCCGCAGATCCGTCAGGCAGGCAGAGATGGAGTCTGCCACATCATCGTCCAGCTTCGTGTGACTGATGCGGAGATAGGTTTTTACCTTCGTCAAGAGGCCCTGATCAATTTCCATATGGTTTCCTCCTCTCCGACGGCATCGGTGGGGCTTTACAGCCCCACTTTAGATGACGATCAGGCCGTTGTTGCGCGGTTAAAGCGCACAACGGCAGCAGACACGGTCAGTTTTCCGTCCGCCAGCGCCATGGCGCGATACACGCGGGATCCGGCACGGAACGCAACAGAGTCGTCGCTGGTAACCTCCGGTGCGCGGGCAATGTTCATGTGATAGTACGACAGCTCGCCGAACAGGATGTTGTCAGCGGTCAGATTGTCGTCCAAGATCACCGGATAGCCCAGGATGTTGTGCTTCGCCGGAGACTCCACATCCGCATGGACGACGGGCTGGCCCTGGGTGTCCGTGATGCCGATCACGTCCGTATAGAACAGCTTGCGCGGCATCACAAAGACGGCATTGGTCGCATAGCCAGTCGGCAGCGCAGCGATGATCTTGATCAGATCCGCATAGGTCGCTTTCGCCTTGGTGAAGGTGCCGGTCGCCGTATCCAGCGTTTTCAGGATGCCAGTCGCCTGGCTACTGCCGGTGCCGGTAAAGACCGCGGCGTCCAGCGCGGCCTCCAGCTTATTGGCCAGACGACCGACAAGCCAGGTCTCGAACGCATCGATGGACATGGTCTGCACATCAGCAGTGATCTCGACCGTCTTGATGAGCATGTACGCACCAAGGGAGACGGAGGTAATCGTATCAGCGGAATCGGTGGAAGCCGTGCCCACGGCGACCCAGCTTGCGGAATTCACGGTGCCCTCCACGGGGATCGTGATATTGCCCGGGATATAGGTCATCGTAATGCGCGACAGGATCGGGTTCTGATCGAACACGCCGACAATTCTGTTGAGCGTCTGGGTGGGGATCGCCGCAGTAGCCGTCACCGCCGCGCGCTGCTCGGCGCTCAGGCTGCGGCCCTGCAGATGCATGAGGTAGGCCTCGCGATACTCCGCCGAATCAACGGTGAAGCGCGCCTGCGTCGGCTCAGCAGCGCTCGGCGCTTCGATCGTGCGTCCGGTCACGATGCCGGCGGCGATGTTGGAGCGCAGGCGCTGACGCGCCTGCATTTCATTCAGGATCTGCTGGCGCTCCGCAGTCAGGGCGGCGGCCTCGTTTTCCAGTGCGGTCAGCGCGTCGCCGCTGGCCGTCTCCGCCTCCTGCTGGATGGCAGCCAGGCGCGCATTGATTTCATCAAGTCTCATAGTTGAATTCCTCCTGTGAATTGAGTTTGATTTTCAAGCGCAGTCTTCTGCGCCTATCGTCAAGCTCTGCCTCACTCCGGGCTGCCAGGCTGATCACTCCGTCGGCCCAGCTGCGAGCATTGATTTCTGTGTTGTCGTTTGCGGGGATGCTGACCGCAGATACGTCGTAGATCTTCTTCACTGTGCGGTGCACGATCGTGCGCGTCTCGGCGTCCCAGTAGTACTCACCGACGCGGAAGCGCCAGGACATTTTCGTAATCATCTCGGCGTCAATGTCTGCGTACAGGCCGCGGGCGCCCTCGGTGCGGCCGAGGTCAGCGGCCATAAACAAGCCCACGTCGTCCGGCTCAACGATCAGGCTGCCGTTTGTGTTGCGCGCAAACACCCGCCCGGCATGGTCAAACTGCATGATGACATCGCTCATATCGCAGTTGTCAAAACAGCCGCGCTCAAAGCGCTCATAGATCGGTTCATCGCCGTCATAGTAGAGCACATACGGCTCATAGCGTGCGGCATAGCCCTCCACGTAGTAGTTCGTTTCGATACGCTTCTCGGCTTCCTTTTTCGGCAGCAGCACAAGCGATCGCGCCTGCGCGTTCGCCTTAAATTTAATCTTATTCTCCGGCGTCATTTTTGTCCTCCCCTTCCACCGGCTGCGGCTGCACAGCCTGATCCAATTTGCTGATCTCCGCATACTCCTTGCGGATATATCGCTTGTCCCCGTCCGGCACGTGCGGCAGTTGCCAAATGTCCATCACATCATTCGTGCTGAGGATTCCGCGGTCGAACATCTGCGAGCTGACCTGCAGCTTGTCACTGTTGGTCATATACTGCAGCCGGTTTGCACTCCACATAATGGAGTTCCCACGCGCAAGCTCTGCCCGCGTGAATGTCATGCAGGTCATAGCCTGCGACAGTTGGAGGGCAAACGGCTCGATTTTCCCCTCGTAGTACGCGCTCCAAGCATCGCCGACCGTCTTATTCTGCAGCACATCCTCGTTGCAGCCGAAGTAGTTGAGCACGCGCGTCTGGATGATCTGCATCTGCTCCGGATCCACGATCTCCGGCTGGGACTTGATCTGCTGCACATTGGTGTATGTATTCGGGAACAGGGCCAATCCGCCGGAGTCCGGGCCGAGATTTTCAGCTACGAACTTCTTGCGTTCCTTCTTCAGGTCTTCTGTCTTGGCGAAGTTATTCACCGTAGCCATGAAGCGAAAGCTCGCGCTGTTGCGAATGCCTTCTTCAATACCCTGATTCTGCACGTTCAGCAGCTGCAGCGTCGGACGCAGTGCCGCGTTGTTCTCGCCCTTGATGTCGCTGCTGTACAGATATTTGCTGACCACACCACAGCGCGCCAGCTCGATTGCAGCCTTCTGCCCGCTGCGGAATGTATAGCGCAGCCACGGCTCGCCCGATACCTCGATGATCTCCACCTGCATCGGATTGACCGGGTAATAGCCAATCAGTTTCTCAAAGCCGTCGAGCACAGGGACGATAAAACACGTGTTCTGCGCATCGTAAATCGTGGCGACCTTGTAAACGAACTGTGCAGACGTCATAAACGGATTCGGCCTGCCGTCCAGGAGCGCCTTCTGCGCTTTCGTGTTTGCGCCGCTGACGACCGGCGTCAGCTTGCTGCAGTGATTGGCAAAGGTATGAATACAGGAGCGTGTCAGCTCCATTTCGTAAACCCCGCCGTCGTATGTTGAGAAAACGGGTGTATACCCGTCAAGCATTTCAAAATAACCGCCCAGCTGTTTTGCCGCTTTTCCTTTGCCGAAAAGCTTTGTAAATGCGCCCATTCGGCTCCCTCCTGTTCTAATTCTTGAGCTGCTCGCCAATCTGATCGTACCATTTCTGGCGAACCGTCAAGGCATCCATGACGGCGACAAAGCCGTCGATGTGCGTCCGCGGTTCAAGCTTGACCGGTCGAATCTTCCGCGTTTCTTCGTTCTGCTTCATGCCCACGTTCAGGAAGTGCGCTTTCAGCAGATTATTCGCGCCGAGCAGCAACTTCTTATCGCGCAGTAGACCGTCCACCTCGTGGATGACCGGCGTCAGGTTTTCACCCTGAAATACATCGTCCATGTGAAACCCGTACTGCTCCATCTGCTGCACGAGATACTGCGCGGAATACCGGTCATAACCAACCTGCAGCGGCAGAATCTCATAATCCTCGACGAGCATGCGGAACCACTCAAAGCAGTCATTGTAGTCCACGAAATTCTCCCCGCTTGGCTGGATCAGCCCCGCCGAAACATATATGCGGTAAGGCACGCCCTCCCGCTCCTGCAGCTCATCAATTTTATTCGATGGCATAAAAAACTTTGCAAAAGTGTACAGCTTGCCGTCCCGCTCAATTATCACGCAGCAGGCCGTCAGGTCAGTGGTCTGGGACATGTCGATACCGCCGACGCAATAGGTGCTGCGGAAATCCTCCAGACTGTACTCGCCGCCACTCACCGCATCCACCACAGCAAACGGCAGCCATGCCTGCGTGCTGCTCTGTTTGATGTTGCAGTACTTGGTCATAAACTCGGCGCGTTTGCTCAGGCTGTTGTGCGCGATGGCGATCTCCTCTCTGAAAAAGTCCTCGGAGACGCTGACGCCCATGTTCGGGTTGCTCTTGCGCAGCTCCTCGATGTCGTCCCATTTTTCCACGTCGTCGATCAGATACAGGATCGGCAGCAACCTACGCTCCTCGCTGGCGCCCATGAGGACAGCCGTCGCACGCATCATCAGTTCATCATATGGCCCATCGTTGACATAGCCGGCCGTGCTGATACTCAGGATCATGGGCTGCTTGCGCGCGCCGAGCGCAGACTTCATGACTTCGTACTGTTTCAGCCCCTGCTCAGCCGGCCAACTCGCAATTTCGTCACACACCGCCAAATGCGGGTTGAAGCCGTCGCTCTTCTTGGCATTGAACGCCAGCGGGCGAATACTCGTGTTTGTTGTCTCGAGATACACGTCCGAGCGCCGCTTCTGCGCCAGCTGCGCAAGTTCCGGCTCCTGAAGCACCATGCGGAAGAAATTATCGTATACGATGGCCGCCTGCTCCAGCTTGGGTGCCAAGCAGTAAATTTTCGCGCCATACTCGCCGTCCAGGTAAGCCATGTAAGCGATACAGGCGGAGGCAAACAGGCTCTTGCCGTTTTTGCGTCCCATGACCAGAAACACCTCTCGGAAGATCCGCAGGCCGTCCCCGTCCACGATGCCGAACATCAAGCACACCGTCGACTTTTGCCACAGCTCCAGATGAATCAAATCGTTGCGCCCCTCGCAGTGATGGCAGAACGTCTCGATAAACGCGATTGCACGATTTGCTTTCCGTTCGTCGAAATAAAAAAGACCATCGCGCAGGCCCGCGGTGATCTTCTCGTAAAGGATCCGCACCCACTTCCCGACGGCGACATCGCCGGTCGTCATCTTGTGGTAGTACTCCTGAATAAAATTTGCGTAAGGCGTCATTTGTTCATCAGCTCCGCCAGGCGGCTCTCTTTCTGCGCCGGCGGCACCAGCTCGAGCAGCTGCTTCGTAATGGCGTTCAGATTTTTCGTCAGACTGATGTGCACATCTGCGGCAGCAGCCTTTTTCATGCCGCCCTGATTGGCGCCGTTCTGGTAGTGCTCTACCCATCCGGTTTCGTTGAGCTGCACCTCAAGATCTTGGAGGCTCACGGTAATGAAAGCCGCTCGGTCAATCAATGATTGGCAGGTTTCGAGCTTGTTGGGCTCCAAATCCTTAAAAATCTCCTGCAGCCGCTTCTTTTCGCGGTCAACTCTCGTCTTTTTGGTCAGTTTCGCCATTTCTACACCCCCTTGCGTAGCGCGCGGAGTAAAATTTAACTTCCCGGCTCGGTCCCCTACCCTCGTTTTTTCGCGGCGCGATGGGGGGGAGTCCAACCGCTCGGTCAGTAATTTGTGTTGCGGATGATCTCGCCATCTGAGCCGTACAGGCACCTGCCTGGCGTTGCCTTCCTCGGGTCGCGCTCTTTGTTGTGGCAGGTCTGGCACTCGTACCGAAAGCGCCGTGGGTTCAGGCTGATATCCGGATCGTTGCAATTGATATCATCCAGCCAGATAGTGTGATGTACGATCAGCCCCGGCTCATCGTGGCACACCTCGCACATACCGCCATCGAGCGCGAGCCTGTAATCGATATATGCTTTTCTCGCGCGTTTCCACGCTTGCGTCTTGTAAAACTGTTTTTGTGTCACAGTATCCAGCCCATAAGAAAAGGACCGGGCGCAAGCCCGATCCTTCCAGTGAATATATACGCTTTAGAGTTTGAACACAGAGGCAGTCGCGCTCGGTTTTGCCTCGGCTTCGATACCGCACAGCTTTTTGAGTCTGGCCGCGACCTTTGGCCCTTTATACAGCCTCGTATCCTGGAACGTCAGAAAAGATTCCTGCCCATCCGCAGACACATAGCTGATGATGAAGAGAATTCTCCTGACCTTCTTTTCCTTCTTTCCGGCGCCGCTGATCGCGCCAACCACAGCACCGGTACTTCCGAACAGCAGACCCCCAGCGACGGCCCGCGCAATCGGCGACTTGTCTTTCACAAGCACCTGCACGTCCGAGCCGTAGAAAACGTCCGTGATTTGAGAGTATGCCAGCGTTGCCACGTCCTTGTTCCCGACACCCTTCTGCAGCTCCAGATGATCTTCATACAGTGCGACATCCACAGCGTCGCCCTTTTTGAACTGGCCAAGGTCTTCCTCGATGCAGAAATAGTCGCTGATGATGCTTCCCTTTTTACTCTTGAAGAATCCCATTGTTACCCCTCCGCTTCTTGTGTTCCCCTATATTTTACATTCTTGTTTGAGAATATGCAACCACAATATTCGCACAGCAAAGCGCCGGAACCCGAAAGCTGGACCGGCGCTTCACAAATGAGAGACTGACAGAGATATTTCGATCCACGTGCCCCGTCGGGCGCGACCGCAACAAAGGAGAAAGGAAGAGAGGTATATCACAAAGTGACTTGCGGGACTGGTCTCTCTCGCAATCCCGCGATATCACTTTAACACAGATTCCCGTGAAAATGTTCCCGATTTTTTCCCACGTTACGCTCACGTCTCTGTGAGGCCGTACATTGTGATTGTAAAATTCCGCAGTGCGCAATCCTTCCAACGGTAAGCAGTTGTTTTCTCGATGGCCAATTCCCGGCACAGCCGCTCGACGCCGCCGATACACGGCGTGATGTAAAAACGCTGCAGCACACAGCGGTCCCGCTCAGAGAGCTGATTCAAGGCACGATCCACACGGCGCACCCGGTTCTCGGTCAAGCGCTGCGCCTCTTCCAGCCGCTCACGTTTCAGGATGTTGTTGACGAGCGCATCGTCCCTGCCGTTTGAGCCACCGGCGACCGGGCTGCCATCCGCCGATGCACTGCGGATACTCGTGATCTCCGTTGCCAAGTCAGCGATCTGATCTCTGATGTTTTCAATTGCCGTCTTTCGGTTCATGTAGTTGCGCAGCTCATCAGCCGCCTCCCGCTTCCAGTCCAACATCCTCACCCCCTTTGTCAGCCATCATTTCACACCGCCTCGCTCCCCGGAACGATGCGATCCCAGCACTCTGCGCATATCTGCGGCACGCTTTTCTTTGTATTCCAGTTCTTCTCGCACAGACATTCAGTACCGTTTCCCGGCTCATATCCGTATTCATCCGGGCATCCCGCACATCCACCGATGAAAAGCGCATCTACCTTGTCCGGATGCTCCAGCACCAACAGCTCGCGGAATGTGCAGCCGTGCGACTTCCTCAAAAGCATGTCTACCCGAAAAGCTTCCCAATTCGCCGTCGGCACGCCGACATAGTCGCACCACGCGCGTTCCAGCTTCGCGCCGGCGGATTCCACCCAGTCCGGCAGGAACACAACATAGTCCGCTGCCTCCATCTCAGCGAAGCAGATGCGCATATAGTCCAGCTTGGCCAACCCCTCCGGCGCCGTGGCCGGATTGATGACCGTCGCGCCCTGCCGCTCAAGCTGTGCAGCCGCTCGGGCGAATTTCCCCTTATAGTCCGGATCACCGGCGATTTTCCCTGATATGTAGATTTTCATGGTTGCCCTCCTTTCACGATTCGATTCGGCCCTTAAAAGCATCGACCAGCTTCTCCGCGGCCGCTCGGAGCTTTGTCTGGTTCTCGCCGCTGGCCTTGGCGATCAACGCCAGCATGTCGTTCAGATTCCCCTGCACGGTGTCAAAAACAATCTTGAACTGCGCCACCGTCACATCGCTCATCTCCAGCTTCCGGCGCGCCTCCTGCAGCTCCAGCTTCAGGCCGTCGCGCTCCTTGGCCACGTCCGCCGCGGCGGTCTCCAGCTTGTCCTCGGCGGCCTTGGCCGTGGCCTCCGCCTGCTCGCGGGCCTTTTCCGCCTTCTGCAGCTTCTTCTCCAGCCGCTCGAGCTCTTTCTGCGCAGCCGCCTTTTCTTCCTCGCGCGCCTTGGCCACAGCGCCCTCGTCCACCTGCACGGCCACCTCGACCGGCCGGCTCTCCAGCGTGCGGATGTTCTCCTGCAGCGCCCGGATCTGCGTCTGTGTCTCCGCCAGCTCCCGGCAGCGTGCCTCGGCCTCCTGCGCCGCCGTCTCGGCGTCCTTTTTCAGCCGCTCCGCCGCGCCCATCTGCTCTGCCAGCTTCTGCTCGTACAGATCCCGCTCGTCCTCGGCCGCCTTCTTCGCCTGGATCAGCTCGTCCAGCTCCCGCGCCGACATGTGCTCCACATCGTGCTCCTCGGCGAAGCTCTCCCGCTCGTTTTCCGGCAGCGCGAGCAGCCGCAAAGCATTGGAAATACTCAAATTATTCAACGTTGGGTAATTTGATTCCGCCCCAAAAAGGGTCTGCTGCTGCGCCCCGTATTCGCGGTACAGCGTCATAAAGCGTGACGCCGTGCTCTGGCTGAATTCCGTCTGCGCCTTCAGGTACGGCAGCCACTCCCCGTGGCCGATCATCTCCTTCGCCTCGCACAGACGCCGGCCGATCTCAATGCCGAACCACAGCGTCATCTGCTTTGCCTGCGCCGTCAGGCCGCGGATCTCCGCGCCCACGGTCTCCGGCGTCCTTGTCAGTTCATTCATGCCGTTTTCTCCTTTGCTTCCAGTATTGGCTGCTTCTGCTTGTCGCGGCGGCTGCCTGCGTGCACCCAGCCGAGCCACGCATCCAGAAACCATGCGTACCGCTCCTCCGGGTCCTGCGCATGGTTATACCCCTCGTTCTTGTATCCGTGGATCTGGCGGATCGTGTCCTTCCCCGTCAGCTCGATGGTCATCCACGGTCGCTCCGGCCGCTTCTCGTGCCTCAGAAACAGGATCGTCGTCTTCCCGTTCATGTGCCGCGCGGCGTAGCCGCCCACACAGTGGTGCAGCGTCTTGCCCTCGCGCACGATCTCGCTTCCGCTCTTCGGCACCACGATGCGCAAGCCGCTCAGAGCAAATTCATATTTCCGGCACAGCTTCTTATACCGCTTCGCATAGGCCGCAGTGGCGGCCTGGTCCTTCCGGATCTCCAGCAGATCAGCCGCCGCGTCGTGTCGCTCCCGCAGGTCCTTCGGCATGGCCACCGTCGCCTCCGTCAGGTCATAGCCCAGCTCGCGCGCCATGCGCAGATAGTCCACCCACAGCTGCACGCCCGTCTTGCTCTCGGCATATCGTGCCGCCTTTTCCAGCTTCACGCCGGCCGTCTCCGCGCACTCCTTGCACGCTTCCACCATCCGTCCCCCGCCGAGCCGCTGGCAGAGATGGATGTACACATCCGGTGTCAGCTCCGGCGCGGTCTCCCGCCAGCTTTTCAGCGTCTCAAAGTTCCCGCCAGACTGCAGCCATGCGCGCGCCTCCTGCTTGCTCATTCGCATAAAGTCTGCCGGATTTCGCGCACTCCAGTTCAGGATCCACGCGTTTTTCACGCCGCTCACCACAAGCTGTGTCACCGCGTCCCCGAGGCCGATCTTCACGGCCATTTCGATCTGCGGCCACATCGCGTAGGCCGCCAGATACGTCACGGCCCACTTCACCGGCTCGTCCCAGCCCTCCGCAAGCTCATAGCACATCCAGTCCTCGATCTGGCAGTAGCGCCACGCCTTCGTCTCGCTCAGTGCGTCCGTGCCGATCACGGTATAGTCGCCCTGATAGCACGCCCAGCCCATCATGTTCGGCTGAAACGGCTCTGACACCGTCGCCTTCGCCTTCCAGTACGGCAGCGTCCACTCTCCGCAGCTCCATTCCCGCGTCCGCACCCACATCTGCACCGTCCCCGGCGCGAGATAGTAGGCTTTCTGCCCCCAGCAGTTCATGTCGTAGTAGATGCCGTCATAGATCAGGCCCTTCGTGTAGCTGATCTCGATCTGCATCGCCTCGATCAGCAGCGCGTCTCCGTCCCTGCGCAAAAATGCCACGTGTGTTTCTTCCCGCAGGGAACGCATCTGCTCTCCATACTTGCCGATCGCATTCCACACGGCCACTTGCCCGCAAAACGGGCAGTTTCCCTCGCTGCCGTGCTTCGGCCCGCGCTTGCCGATGATCCCATGCTGGCGGCAGCACGTTGCCCATGCCTCGCGCTTGCTGCCATAGGTCTCGAAAAACACGTGCGGCGTGAACAGATCGTGCACTGCATCCTCTTCCTCCTGCGTCGGGTAGTGCCAGAACTTCCCCAGGATCTCCTCGTTCCGCTCCGGCGGCAGGTTGCATTTCAGATACCGCATGGCTCACACCCCGAAGAAATCGTCCAGCTTCAGCAGCAGTCCCTCCGGCTTCGCGTCATCGCTGCACAGGCGCACGCGCATCGTCGTTTCGATCTCCGCGCCCGGGAAGTAGAACTGCACCGCCTTGCGGTACGCCTCGATGTCCGATATGCTCCCGCCCACGCCTTTGGCCACGGCCTGCATACACTCCGGGAAGCTCCCGCCCTGCGCCACGGCCTGCGCAAACTCGCCGTCCTCTTCGCAGAACTTCTCCAGCGCCTCGCGCACGGCCGGCGCCATGGCGCGTTCCTTGTTTCCGCTCAGTCCCTTGTCATCGCGCAGCCGCTCGATGGCTTTCTCATAAAATTCGTTCATAGCTATACCTCTCTTTCGCTATCGCTTTTATCCTGCGTCGCCGAGAAACAGGATCACGCCCCGGCGCATCTGCACCCGGTACGGCTCCAGCTCCACGGCCGTCATGTACTTATGGCCGAATAGTTCTTTCATGTTCTGCCAGTCTTCCCACGGCACGCGATAGACCGCGCGACCGCGCAGACACACCAGCACAAAGACCAGTGCGCCCTTCTGGGCGTGCGACTGCATGGCATATGCCTGCTCGTGCGTCACCGCGCTCTGCAGGATGCGGTCTTTGTCCGTGGCCTTGGCTTCAAATACAACGCTGCGGCCGCCGTCGATCGTGCCCTGAAAATCCGGCTGCGCCTGCTTGGTGAAAACCGCCTCGAACGACCAGCAGCCGCTCGGATTCTGATGCCGGCCGGAAATGACCTTGATCGGCTCCGGCGTCTTGTCAATCTCCGCGATGCCATGCGCCCGGTAATACGCGCAGGCCGTGAGGATCTGCGCCTCGAAGCTCTCGCCGAGCGCGTGACTGATGCTCCCCTGCGCCTGGCGCGCTGGGTTTTTCGCCGACTCCTCGGCGTGGAAAAACTGCAGCGCCTTTTCATACGCCACAGGATCCAGCTTGCGCGCCGCCTGTTTCTGATAGCGTGGCGGCAGGCTGTCCATGCGGATTCCCATTGTGTGCGCTCCTTCCTATGCGGTGTCTTTGATCTCGTAATACTCCTGCCACGGCCAGCCGCTCAGTTCGTGCCAGCCGCTCTTATACTCCGACCCATCGTCAAAGCGATAGAGATGCATCCCCCGTCTGGCCTTCGGCTCTTTTCTCCACGTCTCGGCCTTGGTCACCTGATAGCGGATCTCCGGCTTGGCCATGCCGGCGCTGCAGGTATACCGCCGGCGGCGGATGCCCTGCTCGCGGCAGCGGCGCATGGTGGAGCGTGATTCCTTGATGAGGTAGGACGCGAGCTTTGCGTGGTTCTTGCGGTCATCGAACATCTGGAAGCTGATAGAGCCCGCGCCATTGGTCACCTTTGTCCAGGCGGCGGCGATGATCTGCGCGTCAAAGCGCGGCAGGAGGATGTGATGATGCACGTTCGTCATGTGCTTGGTTTCGAGCACGGCGATGTATTTCAGGCGCTTGCCCGCTTTGGCGTAGGCCTTGCGCAGCTCGCGGAAGAACGCGGCTCTGTCCCGCTCGGCTTGCTCTAATGTGATGGTTTTGCACCAGTAGTGCAGCACCAGATGGAAGTCGCCATAATGGTAGTTGCAGTTGATGAGCCAGCGCAGATGCTCCTCGGCCACGCGCTCGTTGATGCGCTCCTGACGCTTGGAGGTCTCCTTCTCGGATGATCGCTTGCGCGGCTTGACTTCCTTGCTGTGCACGCGGGATGAATACATCTTGCGGTGCTCGACCGTTTCCCCACACACGACGGTGCGATGTACATACGGCATGATTGCCTCCCTGTCTCCGGTCGAGTTAGTAATTGGTCTTACCGAAGCTGAAAACGCCTTGCGGCGTCAGCGTTTTTCGGCTTGCAGGGCGGGCAACTGTATGCTATAATATATATAGTGTAGCGCGCCCTGTGCGCTATTGGGTTTTCACCGCCTGCGGGTTTGACGATTTTCGCAGGCGGTGTCTTTTTATGTCTCCGGCGGCGCCCACATGACGCGCGCCCCGTGGACGACTTCCTGCCATGGGACGCCCCACAGCTCCGCCGCGCACTGGATTGCCGCGAACGGCGATGCGCACGGTACGACCACGGCCTTGCGCCCCGGGAGCGCCACCCGCGCGCGGCCATGCGCTGCCCAGCGGTCATGCCGGCGGCGCTTCGCCAGCTCTTCCGGGGACAGGTATGCGACCTGCGAACGTTTCATGCAACGCCGAGGGCGGTGAAGAGGATGTGGAACACCCACCCGGCGAGCGCGATGCCGGCGATGAAGGAGGCGCAGACGATACCGTCCTCGATCCCCCAGGTGATATACTTGCGCACCTTCGCCTTGGCGCGCGGATCTCCGAATACCTTCATTTGCTGTCCCTCCCCTCTGCCGTGCGGTACAGCATCTGCATATTGTTCGCGCAGATATTGCACACCGGCGTGCCGTGGATGTACCGGATGTCGTTCACGCTGCCGCAGAACGCACAGCCCGGCGCGTACTTGTACAGGATGATGCCCTTCCCATCCGTGTAGATCTCGACGGGGTCTTTCTCGTTGATTCCGAGCGTCCGCCGCAGCTCCCTCGGGATCACGATACGGCCGAGCTCGTCGACCTTTCTGACGATTCCTGTTGCTTTCATTGGTTTCTCCTTTCTCGTTACTGATATTTGATCGCTGCGCGCAGGGTGTCGATGGGGATATCCAATCCCCGCCCGAGCGCGAGCAGGTCGTTGATGGTCATGCCGCCGATGTTCTGCAGCCTGTTCGCCGCCGTCTGGCGGCAGCAGCCGATCAGGGTCTCCGGCTTGACGCCCTGCACCCGGATCTGACCATAGAGCAGCGTCTGCAGTTGGTCATAGCGGCTGGTGCGCTTCCTCAGTTTTGGCATATGTACCTCTCTCCTTTAAAAAAATGTGCTGATATTGAAAACTTCGGCGCTCTCTGATATACTGCAAATGGAAAACATGGAAATTCTGCGTATGAAAGGATGTACCACTCATGGTAAATGAAGATTGCGCCCGTGATTTGCTGCAATACCTCGACAGTTGTCTTGAAATCAGCAGTACCGGAAAACGTGTCAAGCCCATAAAGCTCAAAAAGGTGCTTCATGAGGAGCCGCTCGGCAATTACACATCCGACGACATTTACAATGCTGCGGAATATCTGGTGAAGCTTGGGCTAGTCAATCTGCCCATCCCGCGCAGCACAGCACTCAAGGGCGGAGCACGTTCATATGTTTTTACAGGTATTTCGGCAAAAGGAACTGAATACTTGAAATTGACGAAAAATCCGACCACATGGGAAAAGCTAAAGTCTCATTTCCCAAGTGTGTTCAACGCTGCCATATCCAGCATTTCCTCCTTCATCCTCCAAGCTGGAATAGAACTGCTGAAGTAAGGAGGGAAAATTCATGGATCACACACTTACCAGAGACGCGAAAAAGGCTCTCGCTACGATCTACAAAGCCTATAAATCGAGGCGCGCAAGCGGAGAAGCAAAATCCTCCGCGGTTTATTTCGATACCGAATCACACGATGCCGCCGCCATTGATGCAGCCGTCTCCGACAGCTTGGCAGAGCTGTCAAACGCGAAATATGTAAAAACAGACATCTGCGGCAATTACACGCTTACCGATTCCGGCATCATATTCATGGAGAATTTGCCCGTCGACACCATAAAGGAATGGCTATCATTCTCCGCCCAGTTCATTCCCTGACAATATGCATAGGCCAGCCGGTCATGCAGTTACAGCTTGCTGTTGTAGTCTTTTAATTTGACTTGGATGATAATCTCGGAGCATTTCAGCGTCACGAAATTGACTTTAGCGTCCAGCACGCCCGGCGCGGCCACGGCGGGGATGTTGTACAGACTGTTGAAACGGCCAATCTCCTGCATGCCATCTTTCACCACAATGGGGATTTTATCGCTGGCCGCGCCAATCTGGCTGCAAAAGTCGAGGACAGTAATTTTTCTCATGTTCTCGCCTCCAATCAATCGAATGAATTTTGTCAAAACCATCTGCAAAGTCTTGCGGATGGTTTTGCTTAGTAACTCACAAAGTTACTGCGAGCGCAAAAAAATATCTGCGGGATTTTCAATCCGAAGGAGGTCTATCATTTTTTCGGCCTCATCTGTCCCGAACTTCCCATTTTTCATCTTTGTGTAGAATGTTTTCTCGCTGATTCCAATCGCTTTTGCGACTTCTCTCTGCGACATCCCCCGTTCCGAGATGATTCCCCTGAGTTTTGCCACGTTCATATTTTCACCTCCGTTGGTAACTTTTTAAGTTACTTATATTTTTACACCACGGCCGGTGACTTGTCAAGTCATTTTTTACTTGATTTGCGAAAAAAATGTGATACAATCGAGTTACAGACCAAGAAAGGTGACATTGCAATGACAATCGGAGAAAGAATCAAGGCCGCACGCGAATCGGCAAACCTCACACAAGAAGAGCTCGGCTCAAAATGTGGCACCACTAAGCAGACTATTTATAAATACGAAATTGGAAAAGTAACGAATATCCCGCTCGATCGGCTGGAAAAAATCGCGGAAGCGGTCGGCGTATCCGCTGCATATCTCATGGGATGGAATGATGAGCAAGGAAACGCGCAGCTTAACAATCACAAAAACGTCGTCCGCATCGCCGGCCGCGACGGAAGCTTCATCGAAAAAAATTTGAGCGACGACCAGGTCGCCGCTCTGAAAACACTCATTGACCAACTCCCCGAAGCCGATGACCTTTGATGTAATCCTCGAATTGCGCATATACCAGCCGCTCGAGCGGCGAGGTTAAGAAGCGCTGCCGCCGGTACAGCTCCTGCATGCGCGACCAGCGGAATTCGGCAGCCGCTCGGCTGATGTCGCACAGACGCTCGATGTCCTCGGCAGACCGCACGCCGCAGCCCCAGAGCACACAGGCCGGGGCAAGCAGACGCGAGGCAAACACGTTGGCCGCCTGCTCGATGGGATTGTCACCTGGCTCCGGCTCTCGGCACACGAGGTCATACCGGCCAACGTGCCCGAGGATGATGTGCCCTAACTCATGCGCACACGTAAAGCGCTGCCGCGCGGGAATTGCCAGTCTGGACACCATGATCGTCGGCGCACCGCCGATGATGGCGGACATGCCGTCGTTGTTGTCCCGCTCGGCCGGTGTATACCGCCGCACGGACACACCCAGCGCGCGGCACACGCCGCTGATCCTGACCGGCAGCTCTGTCACCTCGCAGTCGATCAGGATGCGCCACGATGCATCGCGCGCGTCCTTGTAGTCTTGATAGTTCACCTTTCATCGCCTCCGCGCTTATTATGCGCAGGGGCGGCGGTGTAGCACAGTCCCTTTTATCGTACATCAAAGAAAGAATAGACATTCAAGCCATAAAATGATAAAATTGCTTTATATCTCCTTACGATAAAACCAACGCAAAAGAAAGATGGAAGTTGAATATGAGCTACGATTTTTTAGCTATTGACTTTGAGACGGCCAATGCGAGCCGCGGAAGCGCCTGCTCTGTTGGCATTGCAGCCGTGTCCGGCCAGCGTATCGTTGATACATATTACTCACTCATCAAGCCGCGCGTGGCCGGATTTGATCCTTACAATATTTCTGTGCACGGCATTACGGACAATGATGTTGCAAATGCCAAAACGCTGGACGAGCTTTGGCCTGATATCTCCAGTATGTTTTCACTGCACACGCCCGTTTTTGCGCATAACGCCCAATTTGACATGACAGTTCTGCTGCAGTCTTTGAGCTACGAGATTGCTGACTTTATATACGTTGACACTTTGGACGTTGCTCATTCTCTCGGCATCGCTAAGGTTAGGCTAGATCACTGTGCTGATGTGCTACACATCCAGCTTGGGCAGCATCACAACGCACTTGACGATGCGCAGGTATGCGCAATGATTGCCGTCGCAGGAATTCAAAACAGTCGCTGCTTGTCCGTCTGGGAATACCTTGCGACCTCTCCAGACATAGGCCTCCATCATTACGCTAATGTTATTCCAGCGCATGAGCCGGTGCGCAAACCAGCACACGAGCCGTCGTACTATAAGAAATATTCAAATGCGCCTCAGCCACGCGACATCTCACCAACAGTTTGCACAATCGACAAATGCAATCGCCTCTATGGCAAAAACGTTGTCTTTACCGGCGAACTCAGCATCGACCGCAGAAAAGCGATGCAGATTGCCGTAAACTGCGGCGCAACCGTTAAATCATCCGTGTCCAAAAAAGTACATTATCTAGTCCTCGGCGAGCAAGATCCGGATGCCGTCGGTGCAAGCGGACACAGCACAAAAGAACTCAAGGCGCACGAGCTCAACAGTAATGGGCAAGCGCAAATACAAATCATCAATGAGCGCGAGTTTTTGGAGCTCGCGGATATGGGGGCAACAGTATGATAGAGCAAATCACTCTGGATATGTTGGATGAGATATCGGCTGAAACCGCAGCATATAAGCTGATTGAGCCGGCACTCATCGAGACAATGCGCAACGCGACTACGCCCGCGGACATGCTTATTTTCAAGGCCGACGGCGCACAATACAGTTCCTTATACCTTGGGAGCGAAAACAATCTTGTGTGCCGCATCAGCATCCGTGGCAGGCAAAGCTATGCAGCTATCCCAATCAAATACGAACAAATGATTCCAGCGGATATTGACTCATCTCACCTCAAGTCGGATCCGTATTATGTGCGCCTGCCTCTCACCAATGCGGAATCGATCGTCGGCTATGCACCGCTACTCTCCGCAATTCTCAATGATATGATCGATGCGCTGCCCACAGATTTCGGTTGCTGCTCTCGCTACGAGGCATGCAGCGATGCTGGCAACTGCGTAAATCCAGATCAAGAGCTATCCACGCGCTGCTACTACAAGCGCAACCTGCACCGAGGCAAGATTTTTTACGGCATTAACAAGAATGTATAACCCTTCGAGTCTGTCATCATATGTGCTTGCACGCTTATTATGCGCAGGGGCGGCGGCACGGCACAGTCCCTTTTATCGTACATTATCCGCCTAACGGTGAGAAAAACGAGAGGAAGAATGTCTATGAAAAAAACATTCGCAAAAAGCCGCCTATTGTCCATCATCGCAGCCGTGCTTCTGGTCTTGTGCCTGACGGCGTGCGGCAGCCAGAACGGCGGCGACACAAAGACGCCTGAAGTCGCCACTCTCCCAGATCTGGCGGGTGAATGGGTGCAGTCAAACTCGGACTCGAAGGAAAGCTACCAGGCGGCCACCATCAGCGGCGACACGATCGAAATCTACTGGGTCAACACGGACAGCGAGTCCAAGTCCCTATATTGGGCCGGAACGTTCGTTGCTCCGGAAACGCCCGATGAACCCTATACATGGGAATCTGTAAACGACAAGGAGAAAACTGACTCCGCTCTGCTGGCGTCCGGCGATGATACCAAGACGTTCACATATGAAAAAGGTGAGATCAGCTACGAGGCATCGGCTCTCGGCACCACCAAAACTGTGCGCCTCGAAAAAGCGAAATAATCACAACCGCCCGGGTGCTGTGCGCCCGGGCGGAATTGAAGGTATTTCGTTTTTGGGAGGGGACACGCATGCAGACAGAAATCTATAGCATCATGTACCGCATGGTCCACAAATACGGCTGGAATTGGGGCCTCACGCGCGGCCTCATCAATCGCCGGTTCGGCACGAACTACACCGCCGATGAGCTGAAAGATCTGTACAGGCGGCATTTACTGACTAAGGGAGAATGAAGTGCCGCGAGACAAGCATACAAACTCGGAGATTTTCCTAAAGTTTCACGCAGTTCCCGAGCATTTCGTAAATTTTCTTACGCTTTGAGCCAGTTAACTCTTGACATTTGAGGAAAAAACATTTAACCTAAAGCCAAGAGTAATATTTACTCTGTTAAATAACTTTGCTAAATTGGCTCCTGGTAGTAAGCACCCCGCTCATATGGGGTAACGCTGAATCCTGGAGCCTTATTTTTTATTGATTGGAGACATAGAGAAATGGATAAGACAGCTATTCTGGTCGATGGCGGATTTTATCGAAAGCGAGCGCGCTATCTATGGGGAGAAAGAACAGCAGAAGAACGAGCCCGAGAGCTATCTTCCTATTGTAAGGCCCATCTTCGCAGAAAGAGCGACAAAGGCCAGAACTATGAGCCCAACTCACTCTACCGCGTATTCTACTATGACTGTGAACCTGCCGGGCGCAGGAGCGTATATCATCCGCTACGCAAGAAAAATGTTGACCTTGACAAATCCGATACCCAGGCATGGACCACCGCTTTCTTTGACCAACTTAAGCAGATGCGGAAATTTGCTCTCCGTTTAGGGCATCTCGCTGACCACATGAATTACAACCTTAAGCCAGAAGTCACGAAAGCCCTTCTTTCCGGGAAGAGAACCCTGGATTCCCTGACAGAGAATGATTTTGAATTCAATTCGCAGCAAAAAGGCGTTGATATGAAAATCGGCGTCGATATTGCTTCTCTCGCATATAAAAAGCAGGTCAACCAAATCATTCTTATTGCCGGAGATAGCGACTTTGTTCCGGCCGCAAAGCTGGCGCGAAGAGAAGGCATTGATTTTGTTCTGGACCCCATGTGGAGCAATATCCGCGAGGATCTATTCGAACATATCGACGGAATCAACACACCGTGGAAATCGAATCACCCAGTTCCGAAACCAGAAATTGAGCTCGCAACAGCAGGCAAGTGAAAGCACAAGGGCAAAGGAGGAACTGCCTTGAAAGTCCCTGAGCCACGAAAATTGAAAAGTGGAACATGGTTTATTCAGATGCGGCTCGGCGGCGAAAGCATACCAGTATCCGCCCACACGCGGACAGAGTGCGTCAAACAGGCGGAAAAGATCAAGGCCGACTACCGCAACGGGCAGCGTCTCCCCTGCAAGAGTACGCAAACGCTGGAACAGTGCGTGACGGCGTACATCGACGCCAAGCGCGGCGTACTATCGCCATCAACGATACGAGAATACAAATCCATGTCCCGGAATCGGTTCACCGCGCAAATGAAAAAGCCAGTCCGTGAGATCACGAACTGGCAGGCGATTGTGAGCGACGAGGCAAAAAGCGTGAAACCGAAGACGCTGAAAAATGCGTGGATGATGGTGGCGGCAGCGCTGAAATTCGGCGGGTACGACGTGCCCAAGGTAACGCTGCCGCAAGTGCCGCCGAACGAGCGCCAATGGCTCGACCCAGAGCAAATCAGGGTATTCGTGGCGGACGTTGCAAACGAGCCGTTTGCCATTCCCGCGCTGCTGGCGCTGCACGGCCTCCGCCGCTCGGAGATCATGGCGGTTAACTGGTCGGACATAGACCTGACCGCAAAGACGATCCGCGTATCCGGTGCGGTCGTCATCGGCGAGGATCAGCGGCCGCAGCAAAAGGCATCCAACAAAAACCGATCTTCCACGCGCACAATCCCTATCATGATACCGGAGCTGCTGGCCGCGCTGGAGGCCGTCGAGGACAAGTCCGGGCCGGTCGTGCGCTGTAACCCAAACACGATTTACCACCAGATCAACCGCGTGTGCGCGCGCAATGGGCTGCCGCAGGTCGGCACGCACGGGCTTCGGCACAGCTTCGCGTCGCTGGGGTATCACCTCGGCGTGCCGGAGTTGGAGATGATGCAGCTCGGCGGATGGGCAGACAACCAGACCATGATACGCATTTATACGCACATCGCAAACGCTGACCGGGTCAAGGCAGAAAACGCTATGGCCGGATTTTTTGCGCAAAATGCTAACGAAAATGCTAACTGAAATCAGAAAATTTAGTGTTTTCAATGGTTTTACTGTGCTTTTCAGCGGGTTCGATTCCCGTATCCCGCTCCACGAGCCGCTGCGGATAGCATTGTCCGCAGCGGTGTTTTTCGCGCATAACCAAACAAAAGCCTGACGCGCATCTGCGTCAGGCTTTTCCTGTTATCGCGCAGCAGTCCGGTGTGCGCGATGCCGATCCAGTTCAAAAAACAGCAGGCAGACGAGCCCCATGTAGGCAAAGAGAATGACCAGCGCCGGGAGCTCATACAAAAACGGCACCGGGATCCATTTCCAGAACAGGTTCAGAATGCTGATGTCCACATCCTGACCGAACACAAAGAAATAGTTCGCCTGCGGGCAAACCGTGTGCCGCAGCAGCAGATCGACCAGCAGTGCACCAAAGCCAAGCGCCAGAAACGTGCCCGCAATGCCCGGCAGATCTTTTGGCCGCGGCCGGTAAAAGCCAAGCGTCGCCAGACTTATGCTGCAGACAATGATGAGCATGTGCGTGAAATAAAAGCCGAAAATGCGCGGCATCCAGAGCGAATAGCCGGAAAACGGCGCCTCCGGAAACACAAGCGCCATGAGTGCGCCAAGCGGTGCGACAAAAAACGCAAATCCGAGCAAGTGGCGCCGGTGCGTCAGAATACCGATCGGGATCAGGAACATATTGATGTTGCAAAGCTGCAGCGGCAGCTCGTTGAACCAGTTGAACCTGGCAAGCCCGGACGCCTGCAGAAACTGCGCATCCCCGGACAGAAAACCCTTATAGATAAAAAAGCCGATGATATTGATCCCGCACAGCGCGATGAGCACAGCCGCGCGCTGTTGCTCTGCTCTGCCGTGCAGCAGTGCCCAGAGCAGCACGATTGCGCCGACTGTGAGCGCCAGCAGCAGAAAAAAGCCGGCATTAAACGGTCGTATGGTCATGATGAGAACTCCTTCGGTTGAAAATCCAGGCCGTCAGGCAATACATGACGACAGCCAGCGTGCATCCGGCGACCAGATCAGCCACCGAGTGCTGCCTGACCAGCAGCGTGGACAGACAGATCAAAACGACCAGTGCAAACGACGCCAGACGCAGCCGCTTATGTGCGCGCAGCGGCGGGTTGCGAAATGTCGCCAGGTGCATGACCAGTGCCTCATAGCAATGCAGGCTCGGAAACACGTTGACGGGCGCGTCATTGGCATAAATCAGCCGGCAAAGTGCCGAAAACAGGCCGGATCCCTCTGCGCTCGGCCGAAAGTCAACACACGTCGGATAGAGCACGAACACGGCCGCACAGATAAAAGCGCCCGAAAACAGCGCCGCGACCTGCCGGTAAAACACGTCCCTGGCGCGAAAGCACGCCCAGAGCATGCACCCCGGCACATAGAAATACCACAAAACATAAAACACGATGAAGGCCGGGCAAAACGGGATCCGGTCATCCAGCGGCAAGTGCACAACGTGATACTGCAGCCCCAGATGCTGCGACACAAAATAGAAAGCGGACAGCACGCCGAAGAGCAGAAACCAGAGCGCGTGGCGATATTTTTGAAACCATGACTGCATCATCCGCCCTCCTTTGCGTGGGACAGTATAACACATCGGGGCACCTGTGTGGCGGGATCGGGCGATGTTTCACATCTTAATTCGACAAAGTGCGCGCAAAAAGCCCCGGAACCAATGGTTCCGGGGCTTTGAACAGGAAGCGTATTTACAGCAGCAGGATGCCGGCCTTTTCGCAGGCGGCGGTCGTCTCCTCATCCCAGACGGACGCCTGCACCTCGCCGATGTGTGCCTTGCCGAGCAGAAGCATGGACAGGCGCGACTGACCGATGCCGCCGCCGATCGTCAGCGGCAGTTCCCCCGCCAGCAGCATCTTGTGATACGTAAGCGCGCGGCGGTCATCACAGCCGGCGATGGTGAGCTGGCGATCCAGACTCTCGGGATCGACGCGGACGCCCATGGACGAGAGCTCAAACGCGCAGTCGAGCAGCTCATTCCAGAACAGGATATCGCCGTTCATCGTCCAGTCGTCATAGTCCGGCGAGCGGCCGTCGTGCGGCTTTCCGGAGCGCAGCGCCCCGCCGATGCCGATGATAAACGTCGTGTGGTGCTCGCGCACGAAGGCATGCTCGCGCTCCTTCGGCGTCAGATCCGGGTAGCGATCCTCGAGCTCCTGCGCGGTGACGAACGTCACCTGGCGCTCCAGCTCCGGCAGCACCTGAAGCTGCGGATAGATCGCACGCATGGTGCGCTGCGTCTCGCAGACGGCAGCAACAATGTCCATGACCGTGGACTTGAGATAGTCCAGATTGCGGTCGCGGCGCTCAATGACCTTTTCCCAGTCCCACTGGTCGACGTAGACGGAGTGCAGATTATCGAGCACATCCTCGTCGCGGCGGATGGCGTTCATGTCGGTATAGAGACCCTTTCCGGGGTAAAAATCATAGCGGTAGAGCGCCATGCGCTTCCACTTGGCGAGCGACTGGACGACCTGCGCCTCCGTGCCGGTCTGAAGAATGTCGAACGAAACCGGGCGCTCATAGCCGTTGAGGTTATCGTTCAGGCCGCTGGACTCCTCGAGAAACAGCGGCGCCGAGACGCGAAACAGATTCAGGTTCGCGGCGAGCTGATCCTCAAACAGGCGCTTGAGCAGGCCGATGGCCTTTTGCGTGTCATACACGCCGAGCAGGCTCTTGTAGCCCGCGGGGATGCAGGTGTTCATGCTTTCGTTTCCTCGCTTTCTGTAAGCATACGCACGAGCGCCTGATAGACGTCCTCGGCGTGTGCCTTAAAGTAGTGTTCCATCGTGCGCGCCTGCGCCTCATCGGCAGCCAGAAGCTGCATGGAGACGATCTGCCCGATGCCGTCCGAGAGCGCAAGGCGGACATTGCACCCGCCCTCCGGCGTGTTCGTATGCTGCGCAACAATCATGGCGGCGCGGCGCATCTGCTCGGCGATCGGCTCCGTGACGCGGTCGGCCTTCATGCGTACAGAGTACGGCAGGCTGCTGGCAACCTCGTTGACATTGCGGCTGCCCTTTTCCGTGATGCGGTACTTGCCGCCCTCTTCCGTAATGTGCGCCGTATCCACCAGTTCCGCCAGACAGTCGGAGTAATCAAAATAGCCGATGCCGTTGTCGCAGAAAACGAGATCGGACAACGTCTGCGCATCCACCGCTGCGGGTAAATGATTCAAAATATAGAGAATGAGGATCTTAATGTCGAGTTTCTCATGGATGAAACCGAGCCCTTCCATGGCGCACCTCCCACATGGGATAATATAAGATTATAACGCGGAAAACATTTTGTGTAAAGGCCTTTCCACGGGAATCACATTGAAAACCGCCACGCATACACTGTTACTGAAGCGTGCTTCAATCTGATGCCAGGAGGTTATGAAATGGCAGACAAAGTGGTACCGGGACCGGTCGAGGGCAGCGCCGCCGTCCGGGAAGCGGTTTGTATCCATACGCGCAAGATATTTGATTCCTGCCGCGACAAAGACTGCGTCGAAGACCTGCGGGTATACCCGACGGCCTGCTCGCAGGCGAAGCTGGACAGCGCCCTGAGCGTGCGGCCGCGCAGCGCCGAGCTGCTGTGCGCCGATGTCCACGTCAAGGAGATCACCTTCAACAAAGGCTACTACACGGTGGACGTGACATACTTCTACCGCGTGCGCGGCGAGACGTTCCCCGGCTGCGAGCCGGTGTGCGGTCTTGCGATCTTCGACAAGCGCGTCATGCTCTTCGGCAGCCAGGCGAGCGCAAAGGTGTTCGCGTCCGACGACTGCTGCTGTGATCCGTGTGAAAACGGCCTGCCGATCGGCGTGGTCGAATCCGTCGACCCAATCGCTCTGCACATGAAGCTGGTGGACTGCGGCAGCACCATGGAATCCGAGCAGGAGCCGCGCGCCATCCCACAGAAGATCCTCGACGCCATGGGCGAGGAGCTCTCGCTCACCTGCTGCGGCAAGAAGCTGTACGTGACGCTGGGACAGTTTTCGATCATCCGGCTCGAGCGCGACACGCAGCTTCTCATCCCGGCCTATGACTACTGCATGCCGGACAAAGCGTGCCAGGGCTCGACCGAGGACGATCCGTGCTCGATGTTCAGCCGCATCCACTTCCCCATCGACGAGTTCTTCCCGCCGGACTGCGTGACGCCGGACGAGGACTACCGCAGCCTGATCTGAGGCTACGGGGACAAAAAATCCCATCGGTTTGCACCGATGGGATTTTGCTTTCATTTCTTGTGGACGACCTCACCGGAGGACTTGAGGATGCTGTCTGCCGGGATGACGCCGCGCACGCACGACACCGGATAGATGTTCGAGTGCCGGCCGATGACCGTGCCGGGGTTCAGGACGCTGTTGCAGCCGACCTCCACATAGTCACCCAGGATGGCACCGACCTTCTTGCGGCCGGTCTCGATGCGCTCGCCGCCGTTTTTGATGACGACAAGGGTCTTGTCGCTCTTGACGTTCGACGTGATGGAGCCCGCGCCCATGTGCGCCTTGTAGCCGAGGATGGAATCACCGACGTAATTGAAGTGCGGCGTCTGCACGTTATCAAACAGCACCACGTTTTTCAGCTCGCAGGAGTTGCCGACGACGGCGTTCTTGCCCACAATCGCGTTGCCGCGCACAAAGGCACACTGGCGCAGCTCCGCACCGTGGTCGATGATGCAGGGGCCGGCAATATAGGCACTGTCAAAGATCGCGGCATCGCGCGCGATCCAGATATTCTCGCCGCGCTGCTCGTACTCCTCCGCCGGAAGCGTCGGGCCGAGCTGAAGAATAAAGTCTCCGATCTCCGCCAGCGCCTCCCATGGATAGGTCTTGCCCGCAAACAGCGGGGCTGCGATCGTCTTGCTCAAATCGAGCAGATCTTGTATCGTCATCATATCATCTCACCCGGATCAGGTGCCCGCTCTTTTGCATGACATCGATCACATACGCAACGTTTTCCTCACACAGCGCGTGCGTGGCCGCCTCGACCATGACGCGCAGCACCGGCTCCGTGCCGCTCTTGCGCACGAGGATGCGCCCCTCATCGCCGAGCCGCTCGGTGACCGCCAGCTCCGCCGCAATGACTGCGGGGTCATTGAGCGTGGCGTCCTTGTCGTTGACCTCCACGTTCGTGAGCTGCTGCGGGTATTCGCGCACGGGCGCGGCCAGCTCGGAGAGCTTCTTCTTGCGGTCGAGCATGACCTGCATGAGCTTGATAGCCGTCAGCAGTCCGTCACCAGTATTGGCATATTTGCCGAAAATAATGTGTCCGGACTGTTCGCCGCCGATCAGGTGGCCGTTGGCGCGCATGTTCTCGGCGACGTACTTGTCGCCGACGTCCGTCTTTTCATAACCGATGCCGACCTCGTCGAGCGCCTTGTACAGGCCGAGGTTGGACATGACCGTCGTGACGACCTTGGAATTGCCGAAGCGCCCCTCGGTCTGCATATTGCGCGCGCAGACATAAAGGATCTTGTCGCCGTTGACGACCGAGCCGTTTTCATCCACGGCAAGGCAGCGATCCGCGTCGCCGTCAAAGGCAAAGCCCACGTCCAGCCGGTGGAGGCGGACATGCTTCTGCAGGTTTTCAATGTGGGTCGAGCCGCAGTCGCGGTTGATGTTCGTGCCGTCGGGCTCGTTGCCGATGACATAGGTGTCCGCGCCGAGGGCGTCGAAGATATTCTTTGCCATCATCCACGTGCTGCCGTTGGCACAGTCGAGGCCGACCTTCATCCCCTTGTACGAGTGCGTGGACAGGCTGATGAGATAGCCGATGTAGCGGTTGCGGCCGGCGGAATAGTCCTGCGTGCGGCCGATGTCCGCACCCGTGGCAAACGGAATGTCCAGATTGCCGTCAAGATAATTCTCGATCTCGTCAATGACGCTCTGCTCCATCTTCTCCCCGGCGCTGTTGAGCAGTTTGATGCCGTTGTCCGTGTAGGGATTGTGGCTCGCACTGATCATGATGCCGCAGTCAAAATCATCCGAACGGACGATATACGACACACTCGGCGTCGTCGTGACGTGCATGAGATAGGCGTCAGCGCCAGAAGCCGTCAGGCCGGCGGACAGGGCGTTTTCAAACATATAGCTGGATCTGCGGGTGTCTTTGCCGATCACGACCGAGCACTTGTGCTCCCGGCCGTAATACCAGCCGAGAAACCGGCCGATCCGGTAGGCGTGCTCCACCGTCAGGCCCACATTGGCCTCACCGCGGAAGCCGTCGGTACCGAAATATTTGGACATGGATGCTTCCCTCCGATCAGAATCGCCCGCAAATCATCGCAGGCAACTACTTATTATAACTGCGCAGCAGCGTCCGCGTCAAGATAAACCTCGACATCCGTGTGCAACTGCAGGAATGACGCGGGAATAAACGTCTCGGGGCGCCCCGTGAGCGTGGCGCTGACAGCCTTTGCGCAGCGCGCACCGAAGCCGACGAGCAGGATCTTTTTCGCGCCCAGGATCGTGTGGATGCCGATCGTGATGCCGTGCTCCGGCGTCTGCTCAAGCGCGCCGAAATCCGCAGCGATGGCCTCGCGCGTCACTTCCGCGAGCTTGGCGATGTGCGTCTTTTCGCCAAAACCGGCGCCCGGCTCGTTGAACGCGACGTGGCCGCGCTCGCCAAGGCCGAGGATCACAAGATCCAGACCGCCGGCCGCAGCAATGGCCGCATCATAGTCCGCCGCGTGCTCGGCGTCCGCATCCGGATCCGGCGTGTGGACGGCTGCAAACGGCTTTGCCGCCGTGAGGGGCGAAAACGCCGTGCCGACCGCGTGCGCGCCCCGGCCGGCCGCGCCGCAGTATTCGCATGCCTGAAAGAGCGTTGCTTTATCAAACGTAATATCACTTTTGACGAGTGCATCAAGCACCTCCGCCGGCAGATCCACCGCCGAAACGGCGATGTTCGCCTCGGGCTTGCGCGCGAGCACCTCCGCGACCTGCCCGGTGAGTTCCTTTGTAACTTCTGCTTTTGTTCCGATGATCGTTTTCATGGTTTGCAACCTCCTGTACCATCATCGCGGCCGCGCTCAGAGCGCGACCGTACCGTCAAACACAAATGCCGCCGGGCCAGTCATATACAGCAGATCCTGCGCGCGATCCCAGGCGATGTGCAGCGTGCCGCCGCGCAGGATCACGTCCGCCTCGTCGCCGCACTTGCCCAGCCGCGCCGACACCGCCAGCGCCGCCGTGGAGCCCGTGCCGCAGGCCAGCGTCTCGCCGCTGCCGCGCTCCCACACACGCACACGCAGGGTGTGATCGTCCACGACCTCGACAAACTCGATATTCGCCCGTGCGGGGAACATCTTGTGGTTTTCAAACGCGGGGCCGATGCGCGGAAAATCCAGCGCCATGGCATCGTCCACATAGGTGACGCAGTGCGGGTTTCCGGTATTGACGGACGAGACGACCCATGTCTCGCCCAGCACGTCGATCGGCTGCTCAAGGAAGGTCTCCCCCGCCGCCGCGACCGGGATCCGCTCCGGCCGAAACTCCGGGCTGCCCATGCACACGCGCACGGTCTCGACCGCACCGTCGACCACGTTCAGCCAGAGTGTCTTGATGCCGGCGCGCGTCTCGATCGTGAGCTCGGTCTTCTCCGTCAGCCCGCGGTCATAGACATACTTGCCCACGCAGCGGATGGCGTTGCCGCACATTTCCGAGCGCGAACCGTCGGCATTGTACATCTCCATGCAGAAATCCGCGGCCTTGGACGGGCAGATCAGCACCAGCCCGTCACCGCCGATGCCGAAGTGCCGGTCGGACAGGCGGATCGCCGCAGCCGGCGGATCCGGCACCGTCTCTTCCAGGCAATTGACGTAAATATAGTCATTGCCGCAGCCCTGCATCTTTGTAAACTTCATATCAGGCACCTCCTGTGCAGGTATGAACCTGCAAAAACCGGAAAAACTAAACCAACCTGGAAAGGTGGTTATCTGATGGCAATCATACTCATCCGGACACTCATCATTTTTCTTGCGCTCATTCTGGCCATGCGCCTCATGGGCAAGCGGCAGCTCGGCGAGCTGGAGCTGTCCGAACTGGTGGTGGCCGTGCTCATCGCGGACATCGCGTCCATCCCGCTGCAAAACCCTTCCCTGCCGCTGAGCTACGGGCTCATCCCGCTGCTGGTGCTGTTTTGCTGCGAGCTGATCTTCTCCGGTCTGACGTACAAGAGCATTCACCTGCGCAAGCTGCTCTACGGGCGGCCGAACTTCATCATCGAGCGCGGCCGCATCGCCCAGCAGGCCATGCACCGCAACCGCTTCACGCTTGACGAGCTGACGCAGGAACTGCGCAATCAGGGAATTCTCGACATTGCGAGCGTGGAGTACGCCGTGCTCGAGACAAACGGTCAGCTCAACATCATCCTCGCCCCGGCACAGCAGCCGGTCACGGCTGAGCAGATGCACATGGAGACCGAGGACACCGGCTATTTTTCCATCCTCATCAACAACGGCCGCGTCCTGCGCGACAACCTCAAGCGCATGGGGCGCGACGAACGCTGGCTGCAAAAGCAGGTGCAGCAGCGCGGCGCGCAGCGCATCGAGGATGTCTATCTGCTGATGATGAACGACGCCGGCCAGATCTATTTTGCGGCAAAGGAGCTCGGATGAAAAAGGAGCTGTTTGCAGGCGCGCTGCTGCTCATACTCATCGCCGGATGCGCGTGGAATCTTCGGTATCTGAACCGGATGTGCACACAGCTCGACAATGCCGTGGCACAGGCAGAGACAAGCTACGCCGCCGGTGACACCGCACGCACGGTCGAGACGCTGCGCGCAGCGTCCGAACGCTGGCAGGGTCACGAGGACTATGCCCACTGTATGCTCCCGCACGAGAGCACAGACGCCGTAACGGAGGGATTCCGCCGGGCGATCCGCACCGCGCAAGCCGGAGACGCCGCTGCCGCGGCGGACATTGCCCTGCTGCGCGTGCGCATCCAGGGGCTGGCCGACGGCGAGCGCATCACGCTCGGCAATATCTTTTAGCCGCGGTCGTTGAGCAGCTTCGTCAGCTCCTGCATGAACGTGTCAATGTCCTTGAACTGACGGTAAACCGAGGCAAAGCGCACATAGGCGACCTCGTCGACGTCCTTGAGACGCTTCATGACCATCTCACCGACCTGCTCGGTCGTGATCTCGCGCTCGAGCGCGCTCTGGAGCTCCTGCTCGATCTCGTCGGCAATCTTCTCGAGCACCGGCAGCGGCACCTTGCGCTTGTCGCACGCGCGCACCATGCCGTTGATGAGCTTGCTCTTGTCGAAGCTCTGGCGGCTGCCGTCGCGCTTGATGACGACGAGCGGGAGCGTCTCAATGATCTCGTAAGTTGTAAAGCGCTTCTGGCACGCGAGGCACTCGCGGCGGCGGCGGATAGTCGCCCCCTCATCGGCCGGGCGGGAATCAATGACCTTGCTCTCGGCAAAGCCGCAAAACGGGCATTTCATACGTTGGTTCCTCCATGTTTCATTGGGATCATCACTTTACATAATTCCGCACATTACTATACCACAGCCACGGCACATTTGCACGAAAAATTTCGCCGTATCCGGCGGTTTTTCCCTCAGATACGGCGATTTTCCGTTATTTGCTCAGATTCTGGAACTGCTCGCGCGTCATGAGCGCGTTGAGCACATCCAGCAGCGCGTTCGTGCTCAAATGCTCCGGCAGGTCGAGCAGCGCCAGCAGCCGCTGCCGGGCGGCCCGACTGTCCGTCCCGCCGGTGAGACCAGCGGCATAGAGATCCGCCTTTGTAATGCGCTCCCCGGGCGTAGGCGCGTCCTCGCCCTCGATTGTGGCGCCCGCGCGGCGCAGGACAGTGAGCAGCACCTCCGGCCGCATGCCCTCCACGCCGAGCTTGCCCTCTTTGGAGGCGGTGCGTTTGCGCCGCTCCTTGCCGGCTATGTCCGGGATGTAGGCGTGCTTGACCCGTGCCGGGTCGATCGCCCCGCGCAGATAGTTGCGGATGACAAAGCCCGCGCCGTCGCTGTCCGTGAGGACAATGATGCCGCGTGTGTCGGCCAGGCGGCGCAGCAGTGCCAGCCGCTGCCGGTCGTGAAAAATACCGAAGCCGGATGTTTCGAAAATGGGCGCGTCGACGATCTGCGCGAGCGTGTTTTTATCATACCGCCCCTCGACGATGATGGCCTCGCGCACGCGGATCATGCCGCGCCTCCCACGGCGATGCGCAGCAGCAGCTCCTTGAGCAGCTCGGTGCCGTCGGCACCGGTGCTTTTCATGGCATAGTCCGTCTGTGCGCACAGGCGCACGGCCTCCTCGAGCTGGCGGCCGGAAAATTTCCGCGCCGAGCGCAGGAGGTTTTCCGCAATGAAGTCATACGGCAGGCCGAGCAGCGCGCGCAGTTCCCCCGTGCCGAGGCCGGCGCGGCGCACGAGACGGGCGGCATAGAGCCGGCGCATCTGCTGCCCGATGACGGCCAGCAGAAAGATCGGCGTGTTGGCCTTGTCGGCGAGCAGATCCGCCAGAATGCGCATCGCGCCGTCATAATCCTGATCGGCCAGCCGGTCGGTCAGCTCATAGGCCACCGCCTCCGGCAGCCGGTGCGCGACGGCGAGAATGTCCGCGCGCGTGACCGTATCACCCGTGACATAGGCCGCGATCTTGTCGATCTCCGGGATCATGCTGTTCATAAGGCCGCCGGTGAAAAAGATGAGCTGGCGCGCATCCTCGGGGGAAATGCGCTTCTGGTGTGCGGCAAAGCGCTTGCCCACCCAGCGCACGAGCGCGCTCTCGCCCTGTGCGGTGAACTGGATCAGCTCGCCGGACTTTTTGAGCGCTTTCGTCGTCTTGAGGCGGCCGTCTGGCTCAAACTCCGTGTCCATCACAAACACGAGCGTGCAGTAATCCGGCAGGTCGCCGATCACGCCGAGCAGCGCGGTGGCGTCCTCCTCGCGGCAGGCGTTCGTGTCAAAGCCGCGTACCTCAATGAGCGTGCGCTCGGTCAGAAACGGCACGGCGTCCACGGCGTCGGCCAGCGCATGAAAATCCAGCTCCGCCCCGTCGAAGCGGTGATAGCTGAAATCATCCTCCCCGCCGGGCAGACACGCTTTCTTGAGCTCGAGCAGGTACTGCTCACGCAGATAGTCCTCACGCCCCCAGAGCAGATACAGCCGCCCCGGCCCCTGCTCGCGCAGGCGGCGCACCTGCGCGCCGTAATCGAGCACTTCCGTTTTCTTTTTTCCTTTACCAGTTGCCATTGTATTTCCTCATGACAGATGCACCGTAATGTCGCCCATCTGATCGGTGCGGTAGATCGGTATGTTGTGCGCCTGAAGGCGCGCGAGCGTCTCGGCCGTCGGGTGTCCATAGCTGTTGTAGCCGACGGAGATGATCGCAGCGTCCGGCGCAATGGCGTCGAGCCATGCGTCGCTGGTCGATTTTTTCGAGCCGTGGTGGCCGACGAGCAGCAGCTCAATGTCGGGATAAGTGCAGCCGTCCAAAAACTTTGCCTCTGCCGCGCTGTCCACGTCGCCGGGCACAAGGGTATCATAGTCGCCGATCGTGGCCAGCACGATCATGCTGCCGTCCTCCTGCCCGGCGCACGGCTCCGGATACAGGTGCACGGAGATCCCGCCGGCCGTGACCGTTCGCTCCGCGTCCACGCGCACGACCGCCGTATGGTTTTGCGCCGCGAGCGCAAGAATGTCGCACAGCGGCGCCTCGGTCATATCCGCCGCGGCCGGGATGACGAGCGTGCGCACCGGGAGCCAGTGCATCAGGCGCAGCACGCCGTTGACATGATCGTCATGCGGGTGCGTGAGCACGAGCAGATCCAAGCTCCGGTGCCCCTGTGCGAGCAGCTTGTGCGCCGCAAGGTCGCCGGGATCCTCCACGGTGGAGCGGCCGCCGCAGTCGACCACGGCGCAGGCGCGCCCGCTCGAAAACACGATGCTCTGCCCCTGACTGACATCGAGCGCCGTCACGGTCGACGTGCGCCGGAGCTGCGCGGAGCTCACGATCAGCACGGCGCACAGCGCGAGAATGCTGCACGCAGCCGGCGGCCAGTAATTTTTCCGTTTCCGCCTCCGGGCGATCACCCACGCCGCGCCGAACACGGCATACACGAACACGAGCCACCAGACGACCATGCGGTTTCCGGTGAAGAGTACGGCGCCCGGAAGTTTGGAGAGCAGCTTTGCCACGGCAAGGATATAGCGCAGCGGCCAAGCCGTCACCCATGCGAGCGCCATGCCGCCCCACGTCCAGACGAGGCCGAGCAGCGCCGCCAGATAGCAGCCGATGAACGCAGCCGGCAGCAGCCACAAAATCAGCAGATTCGTCACCGGTGCGATGAGCGAGACATTGCCAAAGTGCAGCGCCGTGAGCGGCACAGTGAACACCATCGCGCCGACGGAGCTTGCCGTCGTGGCGCTGAAAAAGGCGCGGACTTTCCGCCGCAGCCACGAAAACCGCACGCCCTTGGGCAGCAGACGTGCATCCAGCGCGCGGTGCAGCGCACCGGAGACGCAGAACAGACCCGCCATGGACGCAAACGAGAGCTGCAGGCTGATACTCGCCGCGGCAAACGGATTGGCCGCCAGCAGGATGGCCAGCGCCGTGAGCAGCGACGTCGGCGGATCGTTTTCGCGCCCAAGCAGCGGCGCAAAGAGCACCAGTGCCGTCATAAACGCCGCACGCAGCACCGACGGACTGCACCCGGCCATGATGACGAACACAGCCATCAACGGCAGACCGATGACGGCGGTCGTGCGCCGGTTGCCGGTAAACAGGCGCAGAAAGCCCAGCAAAAACGCCAGATGCAGCCCCGAGACCGCGACCGTGTGCATGATGCCGGTGGTGCTGAGCGGAATGTCGAGATCCTGTGCATAGAGCGCGGATTTGTCGCCGAGCATGAGCGCCTGCGCAAACGGCAGCACATCCGCCGGAAAGGCGGCCTGCGCGCTCACTTTGAGCGACCGGGCGACCGTTTTCGGCCAGTAGCACCAACTGCTTTTCCAGACGCCGGTCTGTTCCAGAGTCTTGTCCTGCACACTGCCGAGCAGATAGATGCCCTTGGAAATATAGGTATCCGTCTCCTCCCCGTAACGCAGCGTAGCCGGGCGGAGCTTCACGTCCGCCGTGATCTCATCGCCGGGGCGCAGGTCGGCCGCCGCCGCATCGGAGGCGTAGAGCCGCGCCCTGCAGATTGGCACGTCCGGGCTCGTCAGCAGCACGGTCAGGCCGTAGCTGTGGTCATACGCAACCGGGTACTCCGTCACGCGCGCCGTGACCGTCTGCACATCGGCGGAGACGGTCTGCGCCGGCGCCAGGCGGGCGGACACGCAGACACCGTACCACCCAAAGCCGATGGCGGCCGACAGCAGCGCGACCGCGACCCTGCGGCGCGTTGTCCCCGGAAGCAGCAGCGTCACCAGTGCGAGCGCTGCCGCTGCGAGCACACCATAGTACGCGCAGCCTGACGGCAGCAAAAAATGCGCCGCAAAGATCGCAGCCGAAAATCCGCCTGCGCAGTATGCCAGCTTTCGCACGCCGTCTCCCTCTCTTTCTCTGGGAACATTATAAACAAAAACGGCGGCCGGAACAAGTCCCGCCGCCGAATTTTGCTTGTTTTTACAGCAGCTTCTCACCCATCGGCGCGCCGCCGAGCACGTGGAAGTGCAGGTGATGCACGGTCTGACCGGCATCGTCGCCGCAGTTGGAGATGACGCGGTAGCCGCCCGTGAGCCCCTCCTGCGCGGCCAGCTTTGCGATGACCTCAAAGCACTTGGCGACCACGGCAGAGTTTTCCGGCGTGATGGCCGCGACCGAGTCGATGTGCCGCTTCGGGATCACAAGAAAGTGCACCGGCATCTGGGGATTGATATCCCGGAAGGCATAGACATCGTCATCGTCATACAGGCAGGTGGAAGGGATCTCCCCCGCCGCGATCTTACAAAACAGGCAGTCGTTCATAATAGAAACCTCCTTACAGTCCCAGCTTTTCGGCCACAAAATCGTCCACGATCGCCAGTGCGTCGTCGATCTTCAGCACCTCGCTGCCGCCGCCCATGGCGGAGTCCGGCTTGCCGCCGCCCTTGCCGCCGGCAACGGCCGACACGGCGCGCACAAGATCGCCCGCGCGGATGCCTCTGGCCACGGCGTTCTTACCGCAGACGGCGACGAACGTGACCTTATGCTCCGTCGCCGTGGCGAGCACCGCCACCGTGTCCGGATCCTTATCGCGCAGGAAGTCGCCGAGCTTGCGCAGGTCGCCGGCCTCGAGATCGGTGCGCGTGGTCGTGATGACCTTGATGCCGCCGATGTTCTTCGAGGCATAGAGGAAGCGGTCGACGTCGCTGTGCAGGATCTTCTCTTTCATGCGCTCGATGCTCTGGCGCGCCTCTTTGAGCTCCGCCGTGAAGCCCTTCGCCTTTGCGATCAGGTCGGCGGGCTTGGCATGCAGCACTTCAGCCGCCGCGTACATGCGGCGGTTGACGGCCTCCATCTCGCGCAGGTAGGCCTTGCCGGTGATCGCCTCGACACGGCGCACGCCGGACGCGACCGAGCTCTCGCCCGTGATGCGGAACGGGCCGATCTTGGCGGTATTGTCCACATGCGTGCCGCCGCAGAGCTCAACGGACTTGCCGCCCATGTTCACCACGCGCACGACATCGCCGTACTTCTCGCTGAAGAGCGCCGTTGCACCGCTGGCCTTCGCCTCGGCCATCGACATCTCGGACACCTTGACGTCCATGCCGTCGAGGATCCAGTCGCTGACAAGCTCGTTGACCTGCTCCAGCTCATCGGGCGTGATGGCCGAGAAATGCGTCAGGTCAAAGCGCAGGTGATCCGGCTCGACGAGCGAGCCCGCCTGATGCACATGGTCGCCGAGCACCTCGCGCAGCGCGGCCTGCAGCAGGTGCGTGGCCGAGTGCGCACGCATGATCGCCTTGCGGCGGTCAACATCAATGCGCGCCGTGACGGTCTGCTCGACCTGCAGATGGCCGGAGTGCATGACGCCGTGGTGCAGGAACTTACCGGCCTTATCCTTCTGGACGTCGGTTACCTGGAAGAGCACACCGTCCGTCTCAATGACGCCATGGTCGGCCACCTGACCGCCCATCTCGGCATAAAACGGCGTGCAGTCGAGCACGAGCACGCCCTGCTTGCCCTCGTCGATCTCCGAGCAGACCTCACCGTCGCAGACGATCGCCAGGATCGTGCCCTGATCGACCGTGTGGTCATAGCCGGTGAACTGCGTCGGCGTCGGGTCAAGGCCGAGATCCACGCCTGCCCATGCCAGATCGCCGAGCGCCTCGCGCGCTTTTCTCGCGCGCACGCGCTGCTGCTCCATGAGCGCCCGGAACGCATCCTCGTCCACGGTCATGCCCTGCTCCTGCACCATTTCGCGGGTCAGGTCGATCGGGAAACCGTAGGTATCATAGAGCTTGAACGTATCCGCGCCGGAGAACACCTGCTCGCCCTTGGCCTGATGCTCGGCAAGCAGATCGGCAAAGATGTGCATGCCGGCGTCGATGGTCTTGGCGAAGTTCTCCTCCTCGTTGCGGATGACGCGGGTGATATACGACTGCTTCTCGCGCAGCTCGGGGTACTGGCACTCGTTTTCGTGCACAACCATGTCCACGACCTGATACAAAAACGGCTCATTGACGCCGAGGAGCTTGCCATGGCGCGCGGCGCGGCGCAGCAGGCGGCGCAGCACGTAGCCGCGGCCCTCGTTCGACGGCAGAATGCCATCTGAGATCATCATGACGGAGGCGCGGATGTGGTCGGTGATGACGCGCAGGGACACGTCGGTCTTATGGCTGTCGCCATAGTGCGCGCCGGTGATCTCACTGACCTTGTGGGTGATGTTCATAACGGTGTCGACATCGAACAGCGAGTCCACGCCCTGGCAGACAACGGCCAGACGCTCAAGTCCCATGCCGGTGTCAATGTTTTTCTGAACGAGGTCGGAGTAGTTGCCGTTGCCGTCGTTGTCAAACTGAGAAAAGACGTTGTTCCAGACCTCCATATAGCGGTCGCAGTCGCAGCCCGGGGCGCAGTCCGGCTTACCGCAGCCGTATTCTTCGCCGCGGTCAAAATAGATCTCCGAGCAAGGGCCGCACGGGCCGGAGCCGTGCTCCCAGAAGTTATCTTCCTTGCCGAGGCGGGTGATGCGGCTGGCGGGGATACCGATCTCGTCGCGCCAGATGTTGAACGCCTCATCGTCCTTCTCGTACACGGACGGGTACAGCCGCTCGGGGTCGAGGCCGACCCACTCCGGGCTCGTCAGAAACTCCCACGACCAGGCAATGGCTTCGTGCTTGAAGTAGTCGCCGAAGGAGAAGTTGCCGAGCATCTCAAAATACGTGCCGTGGCGCGCGGTCTTGCCGATGTTCTCGATATCGCCGGTGCGGATGCACTTCTGGCAGGTGCAGACACGGTGGCGCGGCGGCTCCTTGTCGCCCTTGAAATAGGGCTTCATCGGTGCCATGCCGGAGTTGATGAGCAGCAGGCTCGCATCATCCTGCGGGATGAGTGAAAAGCTCGGCAGGCGCAGGTGCCCCTTCGTCTCGAAAAAGCGCAGGAACATTTCCCGCAGTTCATTCAGGCCATACGGTTTCATAATCATCTATCCTCCAATTGAAATTCTCTTGCCTCACTCTTTTTGCAGGCGCTCGGAAAGGCTGGGCGCGTCCGCGCGGTAAAACTCCAGTTTGCCGCAATTTTTGCAAGCATAGATATCCACTTCCAATGCACCGGAAAACAGGTTGGACAAATGGCCGGTAAAAAAACCGTATTGCCCAAGCTGCAGGGACTCCTGCCCCTGATGCTCCATCTCGCCTTGACAACGCAGACAGTTCATAGCACGTCTCCTTCCAAAAAAGATGCCTCCGCCCCATGGACAGGGGCGAAGGCATTTATGCATTCACGGTACCACCCTGATTGCCGCTCGCGCGGCGTCTCAAGCCGTCCTTAACGCGGACACACGTCCCGGTCATCCCGGGCAGCTCCGGAGCGGCCGCCATGCCGCCGGCCGAAGGGCTTCCACCGTCCCCTTCTCTCTGATGACCGGGCGCTGCACAACTTTTCTCCATCACAGCGTTATCCTTTGGATGTTTTTATTTTACCACATTCGAGCCGGATGTCAACCGTTTCGGCGGGCAATTTCCGCCGCACGAGCGACAGCGGCGCCGCCTTGCACGGCAGCGGCATCGTAAAGCGCTGCATCGGGTGCGGCACGCTCTCGATCGCTTCGCCGTCCCCTGCGCGCAGATCCTGCGCCGTGAACGTCACAGGTGCGTCCGTATTTGTGACGAGCTCGAGCGTGTCGCCGACCGAGAATTTATTGCGCTGCGTCAGCACGGCGCGTCCATCCGGCGCCGTGCCCTCCACGACGGCGCAGACCTCCGCACCGGCAAAGTAGGCGGAGTTTGCCGTGTACTGCCCCGGCTGGCCGAAGTAAAAGCCGGTGCTGTACGGCCGGTGACTGATCTGCAGCACCTCACGCTGCCAGATTGGATCGAGCGGCCGGCCGGCGATCGCATCGTCGAGCGCATGGCGGTAAGCATTTGTGACCGCGCCGACGTAATAGGCGCTTTTCGTGCGCCCCTCGATCTTCAGGCTCGTGATCCCGGCCGCCAGCAGCTCCGGCAGGTGGTCGATCATGCACATGTCGCGCGAATTGAAGATGTACGTCCCCCGCTCGTCCTCCGTGATGTCAAACACCTGGCCGGGGCGCTTGGCCTCCGTAAGGCCGTATTTCCAGCGGCAGGGCTGCGCACACCGGCCGCGGTTGGCATCGCGCCCGGTGAGGTAATTGGACAGCAGGCAGCGGCCGGAAAACGACACACACATCGCCCCGTGCACAAACGCCTCAAGCTCCAGCTCCGGCGGTGTGTGGGTGCGGATGGCGGCAATCTCGGCAAGCGACAGCTCGCGCGCGAGCACGACCCGCTGCGCGCCGAGGTCGTGCAGCGCCGTCGCCGCGGCCGAATTGACCACGCCGAATTGCGTGCTGACATGCAGTGCAACGTGCGGCGCATAGCGCTTTGCGTACGTGATAACGCCGAGATCGGCCGCGATGACTGCATCCACACCCGCATCGTCGAGCAGCTCCAGAAAGGCCGGGAGCTGCGCCATCTCGTCATCGCGCGGCAGGGTGTTGCACGTCACGTGCACGGCCGCGCCCTGCGCGTGCGCGAGCTGCACGGCGGCGCGGATACCGTCCGGTGTGAAATTTTCGGCACCGGCGCGCATACCAAACTGCGCACCGGCCAGATATACTGCGTCCGCGCCGAAATGGAGCGCCATTTGCAGGCGCTCCAGATCTCCGGCGGGGCATAACAATTCCGGCTTGTTCATGTGCGATCCCCGCTCATTGCGAATAGCTCTGTTTGGCCACGAACGCCTGGAACTCGCCGTAGTTCGTGAAGAACTTGTGCGTGCCGGATTCGGCATCGAGCGCGTAGTACAGCGCCTGCGTGCTCGCCGGCGAGAGCGTCGCCTTGATGGACGCAAGGCCGGGGTTGGCGATCGGCGTGGGCGGCAGCCCCTTGTTCTGATAGGTGTTATACGGACTGTCGATCTTCGTGTCCTCGACCGAGAGCACGTCCTTGTGCTCCGGCAGGACGTACATGATCGTCGAGTCGATCTGCAGCGGCATGCCCGCTTCAATGCGGTTATAGATGACGGCGGCGATCATGGCGCGCTCATCGTCGTTGGCCGCCTCCTTTTCAATCATGGAAGCGACCGTGACGACCTCCTCCATGGTCATGCCGCGCTCATCGGCCTTTTCGAGCATTTCGGCCGTGATGCGGTTGTGGAAGTTTTCAAGGAATTTGTTGATGGCGCTCGACGCCTGCATACCCTGATAGAACTCATACGTGTCCGGGAACAGGAAGCCTTCGAGGCGCTTGGCATCCCCCTGCATGCTCTGGTCGATGAACGAGTAGTTGTACTGATCGTTCGCCGCAGCATCCATGAGATCGTCGTACGAGCAGACGTTTTCCTCTTCAAGCTTGCGGAAGATCTGCTCCATCGTGTAGCCCTCGGGGATGGTGACCTTGGTCGTGACCATGGCGCCGGAGCCGACCTGCATTTTCTTGACAAGGGCACGGTAATCGTAATTCGTGCTCAGCTCATACGTGCCGGGGTCGATCTTCGTCTTCGCGTGCGAGATGCTGCAATAGAGCTGGAAAAGCCCTCTGTATTTGATAATGCCGGCGTCCTTGAGCTGCTTTGCCACGTAGCCGACGCTCACTTCATGTCCGGAGCGCTCCTTGGCGTTGCCGTCGGCATCGGTGTAGGAAATGGTGACATCCTTAAATTCCGACTTATCGAGTGTGACCGTCGCCGTGGCCGGCTCTTTATTGAGCGCGAGCACGTCGGACGCCGCCATCCAACCGACGCAGGCAAGGATGATGCTGATGCTGACGACAAAGGCAAAGTAGATCAGCCCGCCGAGGCAGCCGCTGCGGCCGGCGCGGCGGGGCGCTTCCGGCTGGGTCGGATGCGCCGCGCGGGAAACCGGCTCCGTCTCCGGCACCGGAGCGCGGGACGGCTGCGGGCGTTCGGGGCGCGCCGTTTCCGGCCGGGGCTGCGCATGCTGCGCGGCAGGGCGCACGGGGCGCTGCCGGTCCGGCTGTGCAGAGTGCTGCTCCGAATGCACCGGGCGTGGGCGGACAGCACGCTGCTGTGCCGTGTGCGGCGGCTGTGCGTGCTGCTGCGTTCCCTGCTGTACGGGGCGCGGGCGCGCGGGCTGCTGCGCCCCAGGCTGCACCGGACGCTGCTGTCCGGCCGGGCGGCGCTGTGCGGGTCGTGCCTGCGGCGCGTGCGGCTGTGCCGGACGCTGCGGGCGGGACGAATCCCGCTCGTCGCGGAACAGCTCATCAAAGTTCTTAAAGTGATCAGACATGGTTCGGTCTCCCTGTCAACATGGAATTCGTCCCTGCGCCCACACGGCGGAGGAACCCCCATGCCCCTCGGGGCATAAGATAAGGCGACGGACGGAAACGGCGCCGTTTCTCCGGTCACGCCGGAAAACATCGCGCCAGCTCCATGCACCGCGCGGGGTCTGGCCACGCAAAAATCAGTTGCGCGGAGAAAGGGTTTTGGTTATGTGCTGCGGAAATAATAATAGCTGTCTCTGGATCATCCTCATTCTGATCCTGCTCTTCTGCTGCGGCGGCTGGGGCAACTGCGGCTGCGAGAACAACAACAACGGCTGCGGCTGCGGCTGCTAACGGCCGGATATCGACTGGGGCTCCTTCGGGAGCCCCGGTTTTTCCTGTGGGCAGAAAATGCCATCCTCGGTTATGACGGCGGAAACCGGCACATCGTTCCCCGCCGCCGGCAATGTGTCGAGCAAAAATGCCGCACGGATCAGCCCGACCGCGCAGCAGGGTGCGCCCGCCAGAAAGCGGTCATAATACCCGCCGCCGCGGCCGAGACGCCGGCCGGCACGGTCATACGCCAGCGCCGGGACGAGCATCAGATCCCCCGCCTGCGGCACCAGGATCTGCGCGCTGCGCGGCGGCTCCGGGATGCCGAAACGGCCGGGGATGAGCGCACCGTCATAGCGCGCAAACTGCATCTGCCCCTCCGGCCGTGTGACCGGGAGCGCGACCGTTTTGCCGCGGCGCCGCGCCTGCGCGAGGATGGCGTGCGTGTCCACCTCGGGCACGACGCTGCAATAGGCAAAGATGCGCTCCGCCGTCTGAAACGCCGGCAGCGCGAGCACCTGCAGCGTGATGCGCACATCGCACGCGGCGTTCTCCGCCGGGTCGCTCTCGGAGAGCCGCCGGCGAAGCTGCGCGCGCAGGGCTTCCTTTTCCTCGGAAATGCTCATAGCGCGCTGCGGATAATGGAGAAGATCTCCTCGTGCTTTTCTTCCAGCTCCCGCTCGGCACCGTCTTTCATGAACGGCACGACCGTCCAGCCGTAATGCGCGGCGGCGAGGCGGCCGATGCGCAGGCAGTTTTCCAGATAGGCCGCGTCCTGCTCGTGAATGTCGGCCTTGGTGTTGTGCTTTTCCTGCCGGTGCTGCATGCGCTTGAGCGAGGTCGGCAGGTCGACGTCCAGATAGAGCACCAGATCCGGCCGCGGCAAACCCATCTTGCCGTACTCCAGATCATACAGCCAGTCAAAAAACGCCGGCAGCTCCGCCTCCGGGAGCTTGGAGCCCTGATGGATGGCGTTCGAGGTCGTGTAGCGATCCGACAGGATCAGGCCGCCGTTTTCGTAGATCTCACCCCAGTCGGTGCGGTAGGACGCATAGCGGTCGACCGCGAAGAACGTGGACGCGGCATAGGCATTGACATCCGACGGGTGCGCGCCGAACGCACCGTTGAGGTACATGCGGATGAGCGCCGACGACTCCTGGTCGTAGCGCGGAAAGACGATGTGGTGATAGGCCATGCCCATCTCGTCAAAACGGGCGCACAGACGGCGGTACTGCGCGGACTTGCCGCTGCCGTCAATGCCCTCCAATACGATCAGTTTACCCTTCGCCATGGTGTTTCTTCCCCCGGAGTCTGCAGCCGATGGCCGCAAACAGGAATTTCGGCAGCTTCATCATGCGGCCGATGCGCTTCGGCTCCTTGATGAGCCGGTAAAACCACTCGAGCCCGAGCTTCTGGAAAAACTTCGGCGCGCGCTTGACGTTGCCGGCAAACACGTCCAGGCTGCCGCCGAGGCCAGCCATGAGGCCGACGCGCAGACGCGGCGCGTTGCGCTGCATCCACAGCTCCTGCTTCGGCGCGCCGAGGCACACGAGCAGCAGATCCGGCTGCGCGGCATTGATCTTTTCCACCACGGGGTCATCGTCCTGAAAATACCCGTCGTTCGTCCCGGCAATGACAAGGCCGGGAAAGCGCGCGCACATTTTTTCCGCCGCCGCGTCCGCGACGCCGGGCTTGGCGCCGAGCAGGAACACGCTCTTGCCCTCCTGCCCCATCTGCGCCATCAGCGCCGAGGCAAAATCGATACCCGGCAGCTTCGCACGCAGCGGCGTGCCGAGAATTTTTGCGCCGTAGATCACGCCGATGCCGTCCGGCAAGACGAGATCCGCCCCCTGCACGGCCTGCATGGCCGCAGGATCGGCACGGCAGAGCATCACGATCTCCGGATTCGGCGTGACGACATAGGCCGCGCGCCGCTCCGCCATCAGGCCGCGCGCACGCGCGACCGCTTCGTCCATCGTCAGGCTGTCAAACCCGACGCCCATTACGTCAATTCGCATGAAAACCTGTTTCCTCCGTTATACCTGGGCAAACACTTCGCCGATCTTCTCATGGATGATGAGATTCGCCTGATCGTCATACGGCGTCGCGCTGCGGTTGATGAGCACGAGCTTGCTGCCCCGGTAGTAATTCAAAAGACCCGCCGCGGGGTACACGGCCAGCGACGTGCCGCCGACGATGAGCACCTCCGCCTCGCGGATATAATGGACTGCCTTGGACACGATGTCGTCGTTCAGGCACTCCTCGTAAAACACGATGTCCGGCCGGATGATGCCGCCGCAGTCGCAGTGCGGCACTCCGGTGCCGTGGTTGACGCGCTCCGCCGGATACGGCCGGCCGCAGCGCATGCAGTAGCAGCGGTGGATGCTGCCGTGCAGCTCGAGCACATTCTTGCTCCCGGCCGCCTGGTGCAGGCCGTCGATGTTCTGCGTGATGACCGCCTGGAGCTTACCCTCCCGCTCGAGCTCCGCCAGACGCAGGTGGGCGCGGTTGGGCTTGGCTCCGTCGACGACGAGCTTGTCCCGATGAAATTTGTAGTACTCCTCCGGGTGCGCCATGAAAAACGAATGACTCAGGATCGTCTCGGGCGGATAATCGTACTTCTGGTTATACAGGCCGTCCACGCTGCGAAAATCCGGGATGCCGCTCTCGGTCGAGACGCCGGCGCCGCCGAAAAACACGATCCGGTCGCTGCCGTCGATCCACTGTTTCAACTGCTGAATGTTGTCCATGGACACTGCCTCCTGTTACACTGCCCCGAAAATGGGGTTATTCTTTATCATACAACGCTTCGCGCGCGGGGTCAACTTTGCGCGAGCAGAAAGCGCTCGATCGCCTCAGCCACGCCGTCGTGATCGCAGTCGGGCATGACATAGCGCGCAGCAGCCTTCACGTCCGCAATGGCGTTGCCCATTGCAAGCGGAAGGCCGGCGTCGCGCAGGAGCGGGCGGTCGTTTTCCGAATCGCCGATGGCGATCGTGGCGCTGACCGGGATGTTCAGGCAGCGGCACAGCGCCTGCAGGCCGCTCCCCTTATCGACACCGGGGGCATTGATCTCCACGCCTGCGCTCTCACACGGGACGACACAGGCGGGCACGTCCTGCACGCGCGCGAGATATTTGGCGCGCTCGGCGGAATCGACAAAGTAAAAGTCCAGCTTCTCCACCGGATAGGGCGCAGCGAGGAAGTGCCGCTCCATGTCCGCGCAGGCCGTGCAGTGGGTCTTGAAATTCTCCACATAGGCATCCATGCCGAAGTGCTGCGGGTCATCGAGCAGCTCCGGACGGTAGAGCGCCTCCCCGTCGGAGAAAATGATCGGAAAGCCGTCGAGTCCCTCAAACGCACGGACAAGCTCCGCCGCCAGCGCAGCCGGAAGATTCTGCGCCGAGATGATGCGATCCCGCGCACAGTCGGCCACGGCGGCACCGCTGGATGTGATGGCATAGCGCATGGCCGGAAACTGCGCCATATACGGCGCAATCTGCCGGTAGCAGCGGCCGGTCGTCATGACAACGTGATAGCCGCGCGCGAGCGCAGCCCCGACAGCAGCCGCCGTGCGCGGAGTGATCTCTTTTTGGGAATTGAGCAAAGTGCCGTCCATATCGACGGCGATGAGCTGATATGCCATGGAAAGTTCCTTTCTGCACAGTTTCACAGCGTATATTGTACCCATTTTGCCCCGGCATGTCAACCTGCGCGCGGGACTTGAACCCGCACGCCAAAGCCGCTATAATGACGGCAGACCGATTCAAAGGAGTTTACGCCATGTTTGTTGACCAGAATCTGTATCACGGCCGGCCGGAGAATGGCACCCGGCCGGACAAGGAGCTGCGCTGCTATGAACTGCTCGACCGACTGGGCATCGCCTACGACCGTGCCGATCATGACGCGGCCGACACAATCGAGGCCTGTGCCGCCGTGGAGCAGGTGCTCGGTGCCGGGATCTGCAAGAATCTCTTCCTCACGAACCGGCAGCAGACGGCGTTTTACCTGCTGCTGATGCCGGGGCACAAGCCGTTTCGCACAAAGGATCTCTCGCACCAGATCGGCAGCGCGCGGCTGTCGTTTGCATCGCCGGAGCATATGCTGGAGCTGCTGGACATAACGCCCGGCTCCGTGAGCGTGCTGGGACTGATGAACGACCACGGCGGGCGCGTGCGCCTGCTCATCGACCGCGACCTGCTGCGCGACGATTATCTCTGCTGCCACCCGTGCATCAACACATCCACGCTCAAGCTGCGCATGGCAGACGCCATCGACGTGCTCATCCCCGCCATGGCGCACGCGCCGACATATGTCGACCTGCCGGTATACGCGCCGGAGCGCTGAAACGGGCAAGAAAAAATCCTGCACCCGAAGATGCAGGATTTTTTGTTTGCATTAGTAGTAGCGCTTATTCTTGTTCTTGCGTGCAGCCTCCGACTTTTTGCGGCGACGAACGCTGGGGCTCTGGTAGTACTCCTTGCGGCGCAGATCAGACATGACGCCGGCCTTGGCACAACTGCGCTTAAATCTCTTGAGCGCATTGTCCAGAGACTCATTCTCCTTGACGTAGATTTCAGACATTTTATTCCCTCCCTCCAAATACGCCTTGCGGCGCTTCAAGGGCCATCGTGCATGGCTTTAGCATTAACATTATAATTGCAATGATCGCCGATGTCAAGATGAAGTTAGGCCTTCGGCTTCAAAATCAGGTTGACCAGCTTGTTCGGGACGTGGATGACCTTCACGATCTGCATGCCTGCCATCTGGCGCTGAACCTTGTCAAGCTGCAGCGCCGCATCAACGACGGTCTGCTGGTCGCTGTCCTTGGGCACGGTGACGGTGCCCTTGAGCTTGCCGAGCACCTGCACGGCCATGGTGACGGTGGTGTCGACCGTCTTGGTCTCATCATACGTCGGCCAGTCGCACTGGCAGCACATCTTGCCATACTTGGCGGCAAAGCCGAGCCGCTCCCAGAGCTCCTCGACGATGTGCGGCGCAAACGGGCTGAGCAGGAGCAGGAGCTGCTCCATGTCGCCCTTCGTGCAGCCGTTGGCGGCAAACTCGTTGACCATGGTCATCATGGTCGCAATGGCGGTGTTCATCTTCAGCTCGTCGATATCCTCCGAGACCTTCTTAATGGTCTTGTGGATGATCGCCTCATTCTTGTCCGAGATCGCCGGATCATCCGTGCAGCTCTCGGCCAGGTTCCAGACGCGGTCGAGGAAACGCTTCGAGCCCTTGACGGCGTCGTTGGACCAGGTGACGGCCTTTTCAAAGTCGCCGATGAACATGATGTGCAGACGCATCGTGTCCGCACCGTACTGGTCGACGATGTCGTTGGGGTTGACGACGTTGCCGCGGGACTTGGACATTTTCTCGCCGCCCTCGCCGAGGATCATGCCGTGGCTCGTGCGCTTCTGATACGGCTCCTTCGTCGGCACGACGCCGATATCATACAGGAACTTGTGCCAGAAACGGCTGTAAAGCAGGTGGAGCGTCGTGTGCTCCATGCCGCCGTTGTACCAGTCGACCGGGCTCCAGTAATCCAGCGCCTCCTTGGAAGCGAGCGCCTTATCATTGTGCGGATCCATGTAGCGCAGGAAGTACCAGCTCGAGCCGGCCCACTGCGGCATGGTATCGGTCTCGCGCTTGGCGGGGCCGCCGCACTGCGGGCAGGTGGTGTTGACCCAGTCGGTCATCTTGCTGAGCGGACTCTCGCCGTCGTCGGTGGGCTCATAGCTGTCCACCTGCGGGAGCACGAGCGGGAGCTGATCCTCCGGCAGCGGCACCCAGCCGCACTTCGGGCAGTTGACGAGCGGGATCGGCTCGCCCCAGTAACGCTGGCGGCTGAAGACCCAGTCACGCAGCTTGTAGTTGACCTTTTCCTTGCCGAAGCCCTGCTCGACAACGTACTTCTTCATGGCGGGGATGGCTTCTTTGACGGTCATGCCGTTGAGGAAGCCGGAGTTGACCATGACGGCGCTGTCATCCTTGGCGACGAAGGCTTCCTTCGTCACGTCGCCGCCGGCGACGACCTCGACGATCGGCAGGCCAAACTTCGTGGCAAACTCCCAGTCGCGCTGGTCGTGACCCGGAACGCCCATGACGATGCCGGTGCCGTAACCCATGAGGACGTAGTCCGAGACGAACATGGGCAGTGCCTTGTGCGTCACGGGGTTCATGACCTCGATGCCCTCGAGACGGACACCGGTCTTTTCCTTGTTGAGCTCGCCGCGCTCAAAGTCGGACTTGTGCGCAGCCTCTTCCTGATAGGCGGCGACGGCGTCCCAGTTGGCGATGTGCGGCTGCCACTTCTTGAGCAGCGGGTGCTCCGGCGAGATGACCATGTATGTCGTGCCGAAGAGCGTATCGGCACGGGTCGTGTAGACCGTGATGTCGTCGCCGACGTTGGTCTTGAACGTGATCTCGGCGCCGGTGGAGCGGCCGATCCAGTTGCGCTGCTGGGTCTTGACGCGCTCGATGTAATCCACATCGTCCAGATCGTCGATCAGACGCTGGGCGTACTTCGTGATGGCGAGCATCCACTGGCTCTTCTCCTTACGCACGACCTCGCTGCCGCAGCGTTCGCAGACGCCGTTGACGACCTCTTCGTTTGCCAGCACACACTTGCAGCTCGTGCACCAGTTGACGGGCATGGTGGTCTTGTAGGCCAGGCCGTGCTTATACATCTGCAGGAAGATCCACTGCGTCCACTTATAGTAGGCCGGGTCGGTCGTGTCGACCGCACGATCCCAGTCAAAGCTGTAACCGAGCATCTTGAGCTGCTTGGTGAAGTTGGCGATATTGTTTTTCGTCACCACGGCCGGGTGGATGTGGTTTTTGATGGCATAGTTCTCGGTCGGCAGGCCGAAGGCGTCAAAGCCGATCGGGAACAGGACGTTGTAGCCCTGCATGCGGCGCTTGCGGCAGATGATATCCATCGCCGTAAACGGGCGCGGATGGCCGACGTGCAGCCCCTGGCCGGAGGGGTACGGGAACTCGATCAGGCCGTAAAATTTCGGCCGCGGGTCGCCGGTGACGGCTGCGAAGGGCTTTTCGGCCTCCCAGCGCGCCTGCCATTTTTTCTCGATCGCCTGGAAATCGTATTTCATAGCATTCACTTCTCTCTGAAAAATCAAAAAATCTTAGGTAGGTTGCGGGGCGGGCGGTTCCCCGCCCCGGTGGGTTCGGTGATCGCTCAGGCGCGCATGCCGGAGATATCGACGACCTCCGCATCGCTCCAGAGCCGCTCCAGATCATAAAACTTGCGGGCCTCTTCCTGGAACACGTGCACGATCACGCAGCCGTAATCGAGCAGCACCCAGCTTCCGCTGCGGTGCCCCTCCCGGCGCAGGACCGGTTCGCCCACGTCATCCGCCGCCGCCTCAACAGCGTCGGTCAACGTCTTGACGTGCGTCGAAGAGCCGGCCGTACAGATGACGAAATAATCCGCCAGCGTCGTCAGGTCATGCGTCTTGAGCAGTTGAATGTTCTCGCCCTTTTTCGCGTCCAGCGCCTTGACGATGACCGCGGCGAGCTCGTTAGCAGGTATCATTTGATACATCCATCCTTTTTCGTTACCATTTGTTCGGGCCCTGGACGGTGCCGGAGGTGGCCACGACCTGCCCGTTGGATTCATAGAGAATGTCCACGTCCGCGGACGTGATCTCCGTCGTATAGGGGTTGAGCCAAGTGTTGAGATAATCCAGCCACTCGTCCATGTGGATGAACACGTAGGACATGCCGTTTTTGACGCCATTGTAGTTGGCCGGGATCGTCTCAAACGAGATGGCGCTCTCGTCAAGCTTCAAAAACTCCTTGACATAAAACATCACGTTGCCGGCGGACAGGTTCGTGATGACATCATTCTCATAAATGTCGATGAGCTTGTTGAGATTTGGGATATTGTGCAGCTTCAAAAACTGGCTCGTCATGGCCTTGAGCATCTGGTGCTGCACGTCGATGCGGCCAATGTCGCCGTTGGCGTACGTATTGCGGAAGCGGAACACGCCCATCGTCTGATAGCCGTTGAGGTGCTGATAGCCCTTCTGCACATGGATGCTCAGATCCTGACCCGGATCGTCATAGTCCATATCGACCGGGACGTCAAAGTCAATGCCGCCCATGGTGTCAATGAGCTCGACGAACACTTCCACGTCGAAAATCGCATAGCTGTCGACCCGATAGCCGAGGATCTGCTCCGCGCCGCCGATGAGCGCCTCCACGCCGTCTTTGCCGTTGTTCTCGGCTGCGGCGTAGTACTGGTTCATCTTCTTGGGCTTGTAGGCCACGTTCACGGCCGTGTCACGCGGGATGCTGACAAATTTCAGCGACTGATTTTCCGTGTCGAGCATGCCGACGAGCACCGTGTCCGTCAGGCCGGCCGCGCGATCCTTGCCTGCGATCAGGAAGGTGTAGCAGCCCTTTTTGCGCCCCTCGGCAGTGCCGTTGATGCCGTCGTCCGCTTTGTCGGTCAGGCTCGGCGGGCTGACCCAGTGGTTCATCAGGATCGCAAACTCACCGACGAGCAGCGCGAGCACGATGACCACAATGACCGTAATACGCACTTTTTTCTTTTTCTTGCGCTGCGCCTGCGACTTTTGCGCCTGCGCACGGTGATTCACCGCCGCGGACGCCTCCGAAAACGGGTCGTCCTGAAAGCCGCTGCCGTCATCATAGGCATCGTCATAGCCGCCGGCGTAACGGTCGTAACCCTGATCGTCATATCCGCCGTAGTTGCCCGGATAGCGATCGTCACTCTGTCGTCTTTTCATATTCTTTTTCCCTGCCCTGATACCAGTTTAACGCCTGCACCGTGTTTTCATGCGGCGTGATGCCGCCGGCCTCCAGCTCCTCGAGGCTCATCTTCAGCCCGAGCACCATGGCCGCGTCGAGATCGGTGTAAGCAAGCCGCCGCAGCTCGTCCACGCCGTCAAAATCCCGCGAGGGCTCGATGTAGTCGGCCATGTACAGCACCTTTTCGAGCGTGGTCATATCGGGCTTGCCGGTCGTGTGCCAGCGGATGGCATTTTCTATTTCTTGCGGTACGCCGAAACGATCCCGCGCCACGGCTGCGCCGGTTTTTGCGTGCAGGAGCTTGGTGTTGGACGTTTCGACCGTATCGTTTATGATACCATATTTTTCAGACAATAGCAATTGGTCAGATAGCTCTAATTTTTTCGTGCAATCGTGTAAAATTCCGCCCTCTGCGGCAGAATCCGGGTCACAGCCCCAGCGCTCGGCGAGCCTGCGCGCCTCATGCTCGCAGCCCCAGACGTGAGAAATGCGCCGCGGTTTGAGCATGGGATAGGCCTGCTCACGCAGCCAGTTGAGATCGGGCTTTGCGCCGTAGAGCCGCCGCTGGATGATGTGCGCGTACACATTCGGCGCGAGGTACTCGCTGCCCCGACGCTGCGGCAGCAGCGCGCGCACGATCGTGCTCGTGACGGGGATCGGCTCCGCCGGCAGGGCGATGACCCGAGCCGCATACGTCTCGCGCAGATAGGCGCTGAAGCGCGCGACCTCGGCATGCTCATCGCCCGCGCGCGCGAGCGCGACGAGCGTCACCTGCTCGAGCAGATACCGAAAATCGTGCCACTCTTCGAATGTCGTGAGCATATCGGTGCCGATGACAAGATACAGCTCCGCGCCCGGATTGCACGCAAGCAGCTCGCGCACGGTGTCGGCCGTGTAGCTCTTGCCGGAGCGGTGCAGCTCCATATCGGAGACCTCCACGCCCGGCTCGTCGGCGAAGGCCATCATCGTCATGAGCAGACGCTCGGCCGGCTCCGGGCTGCCCGCCGTGAGCTCCTTGTGCGGCGGGATGCGGTCCGGAATGACGAGCGTCAGATCCGGCTCGATCGCCGCGCGCACCGCGTGCAGCGCCGCCGTATGTCCCAGATGCGGCGGATTAAAGCTGCCGCCATAAATGCAGATCTTCATTTCTTCGCCTTTTTCACGAGCTCGATCTTCGGCTTCTGCTCATTGCGCTTATAGAGCACGAACTTCGAGCCGATGACCTGCACGGGCTCGGCGCGGCATGCCTCGGCAAGCGCGTCGCACGCTTCACGCGCCGACAGGAGCGAATTTTCGAGCACGCGCCCCTTGACGAGCTCGCGCGCCTTGAGCGCGTCGCTCATCTGGGTGATGATATTGTCCGTGATGCCGCCCTTGCCGATGTGGACAATGGTGTCCTCCGTCGCGGCGAGGCCGCGAAGCTGGGCGCGCTGTTTACTTGTCAGCATAGTAGTTCCTCAATTCTTCTTTCAGGATTTTGAGCGCATTTCCGCGATGGGAAATGGCATTTTTCTCTTCCGGGCGCAGCTCCGCCATGGAACAGGCATAGCCATCCGGCTGGAACACGGGGTCATAGCCGAAGCCGTTTTCCCCGCGCGGGGCAAAGAGAATGCTGCCCTCGCAGGTGCCGCGCGCGCGCAGAACGTCCCCGTTCGGGAACGTGCAGCAGATGCTGGACACAAACCGGGCCGTGCGGTCGGTGCGGTCGCCGAGGTTATGGAGCAGGAGCGTGTAGCGCGCGGCGTCCGAGTCCTCGTGCCGGCCGGTATAGCGCGCCGAGTGCACGCCGGGCGCGCCGCCGAGCGCGTCGACCATGAGGCCGGAATCGTCCGCGACAGCGGGCTGCCCTGTCGCGCGGGTCACGGCAATGGCCTTCAGATAGGCGTTTTCCTCGAAGGTCTCGCCCGTCTCGTCCACCTCAAAGTGGCAGCCGGCTGCGCTCTGCGGGATAATCTCGATGCCCATGTCCGCAAAGATGGCGCGAAACTCCTCGAGCTTATGTGCGTTGTTGCTTGCAAGGATCATGACAGCAGCGCCTCCACAAATTCCGCGGGCTTGAACTCCAGCAGATCGTCGATCTGCTCGCCGACGCCGACGTATTTCACCGGAAGCTGCAGGTCGTTGGCGATGGCAAAAACGATGCCGCCCTTGGCCGTACCGTCGAGCTTCGTGAGCACGATGCCGGTGAGATCCGCCGTGTCGAGAAACTGCTTGGCCTGAATGAGGCCGTTCTGCCCGGTCGTAGCATCGAGCACCATGAGCGTCTCGATATCGGCCTCCGGCAGCTCACGGCGGATGACGCGGGTGATCTTATTGAGCTCGTTCATGAGGTTTGCCTTGTTGTGCAGGCGTCCGGCGGTGTCGATGATGACAACATCCGTACCGCGCGCCTTCGCCGCCTGAATGGAATCGAACACCACGGCGGCGGGGTCGGAGCCCTCCTCGTGCTTGACGATGTCCACGCCCGCGCGCTGCGCCCAGACGGTGAGCTGGTCGGCCGCCGCGGCGCGGAACGTGTCCGCCGCCGAGAGGAGCACGCGGTTGCCCTCTTTCTTGAGCTGGGCGGCGAGCTTGCCGATCGTCGTCGTCTTGCCGACGCCGTTGACGCCGACGATGAGCACGACCGACGGCTGCGTCGTGAGCAGGAGCATGGTGTCCTGCACCTTGAGGATGCGCGTGAGGATCTGCACGAATTCCTTTTTCACTTCGGCGCCGGTGCGCAGCTTCTTGAGCTCAATGGCCTTGCGGAGCTGGGCGATGGCCTTCGTCGTGGTCTCCACGCCGGTGTCGGCGAGGATGAGCGTCTCTTCGAGATCCTCGAAAAATTCTTCGTCGCCCGGCTCATAGGCGGCAAAAATGCCGGTAAGCTGGGCATCCATTTTCGTCTTGGTCTTGGTCAGGCCCTGTTTGATCTTATCAAAAAATCCCATAGAACTATCTTCTCCGTTACGATATGGTTTTAGCCGCTTCATCCAGCGAAAGCTCGATGACGCGGGATACGCCTTTTTCCTGCATGGTCACGCCGAACAGATGGTCGGCCTCCTCCATGGTGCCGCGGCGGTGCGTGATGACGAGAAACTGCGTGCTCTTGGCCAGACGGCGCATGTACTGCACAAAGCGCGTGACATTTGCCTCGTCGAGCGCGGCCTCGATCTCGTCCATGACGCAAAACGGCGTCGGCCGCACCTTCAAAATGGCAAAGTAGAGCGCGATGGCCACGAACGCCATCTCACCGCCGGACATGAGGCTCAGTGTCGAGAGCGCCTTGCCGGGCGGCTGCACCTTGATCTCGATGCCGCTGTCGAGCACATGCTCCGGATCCTCGAGCACGAGCGCGGCCTTGCCGCCGCCGAACAGCTCCAGAAATGTCTGGCGGAACGCCTGATCGATCGCCTGAAACTGCGTGGTGAAGATGCCCTCCATCTCCCCCGTCACGTCGGCAATGATACCGGTCAGCTCGCGCTTGGCCTTCAAAATGTCGTCGCGCTGGCCGGTGAGGAAGGTATAACGCGTGTTCACGCGCGTGAATTCGTCGATCGCGCCGAGGTTCGGCGTGCCGAGTGCGCCGATATTGCGCCGCAGCTCGGCGATCTGCCGGTTGGCCTTCGTCATGTTCTCGACCGGCTGACGCAGCGCCTCGGCCGCCGTGCGGCTGAGTTCGTAATTGTCCCAGAGCTTGTCGAGGATCTGCTTTTCCTCCATGTCGGCCGAGAGCTTTTTCTGCTCAAAGCGCGACACGAGCCCCTGCATATCCAGCAGGTCGCGGTTGCGCGCCTGCGCGTCGCGGTCGGTGCGCGTGCGCTGCCCCTCAAGCTCCAGCTTGCGGCTGCTGCACGCGGCGAGATCGCTGCGCAGTGTCTCTGCGCGCTGGCGCAGCTCGGCCAGACGGCGCTCGTGCATCTGCAGGGTCTGCTGAAGCTGCTGCGTGCCGGCCTCGGCCTGTTCGATCTGCGCGAGGCGCGCCGTGCGGTCGCCGGTCATCTCGTCGAAGAGATCGTGGATCTGCTGCGCGGTGCGCGTGATGGTCTCGCGCTCGGCATCCAGAGACGCCGTCTCCGCCCGCAGGCCGGCCAGCCGGTCGGCCAGCTCCTGCCGGCGGCGGTCAAACACATCGCGCCCCTGGGAGCGTGCATCGCGCTCGGTGCGGAGCTCGGCGAGCGTCTGCTCTGCCGCGGATGCATCGGCGCGGGCGGCCGTGATGCGTTCCTGATTTGCCTTCTGCTGCGCGCGGCAGGCGTCGATGGACGCATTCTGCCCCGCAATGGTCTCCTGCGCGGCATTTTTCAGCAGCGCGACCTGCGCAGCCTCGGACTCCGCCCGGTGCAGCGTCTCGACCGCCTGCTCGAGCTGCGCCTGCGCGGTGTCGAGCTGCGCGTGGGCGGCATCGCACGCCGCCTGCGCGTCCTCGATCGCGGTTTCGCACTGTCTTTTCTCCAGCGTGAGCGTATCGAGCGCTGCGCGCAGGCGCTTGAGCTCGTTTGCGCGCGAGAGAATGCCGCTGCCCTTGGCGGCGCTGCCGCCGGTGAGCGAGCCGCCGGCATTGACGAGCTGTCCGTCGAGCGTGACGATGCGGTAGCGGTGGTCATAGCGCCGGGAGATGGCGATGGCATCTTTCATCGTCTCGGCCACGACGGTGCGGCCGAGGAGATTGCTGACGATATTGCGGTAAGCGGCGGCACAAGTGACGAGCGTGTCGGCCACGCCGACATAGCCCGGCTCCTGATCCGGCACGCTGTTTAAGTGCATCGGGCGAATGGTATCGAGCGGCAGAAACGTCGCGCGGCCGGTCTCACGCCGGCGCAGCAGCTCAATGGCCTGCGCGCCGCAGCTCTGCGTGTCGACAACGATGTTCTGCGCCGCGGCGCCGAGCGCCGTCTCAATGGCGAGGGCGTAGCGGTCGCCGGTCTTGATGAGGTTGGCCACCGGGCCGCGCACGCCGCGCAGCGTGCCCTTCTCGGCCGCGTGCATGACGGCCTTGACCGCGCGGTTGTAGCCCTCAAAATCCTTTTCCATCTCGGTGAGCATGTGGATGCGCGACTCGGTGCTGCGCAGGTCGACCGTCAGGGACGACATCCGCTCCTGCTGCCCGGCCAGCGCCCGCTCGCAGGCGGAAAGGTGCTGCGTTTTTTCTTTCTGCGCCGTGCGCAGGTCATCGCACGCGGTCTGTGCTTGCTGCCGCGCCGCCTGCTTTTCCCGCTCCTGCGCCTCGAGCGCCGCGAGATGCTCGGCCGCCTCGGCCGCTGCGGTGACAACGGCGTTTTCCTGATCCAGAAGCTGCTGCGACTGGTCGGCCAGGAGCGTGATGCGCGTGCGGCACTCGGCCAGGGCACTGCTCTGCGCGCTCTCCTTGGCCAGCAGCTCCGTATACGCGCGCTCGGCCTCGCCAGAGGACGCCGCATTGCGGTCGATCTCGTCGAGCACAGACCGGATCTCCTGCGCGTGCTGCGCCTTTTCCGCCGCGATCTCCTGCAGACGCTGCTGCTGCGCGTCGATCTGCGCCTGCAGCGCGCTGGCACGATCCGCCTGCTCGGACACCTCCACACGCAGGCGCGCGATGCTGTCGGCACTGTTTTGCAGGTTCGTGCGCACGACGGCCGCGGCGCTTTCGCACTCGGCGGCCGCGCTCTCGGCCTCGGAGATCTGCTCGCGCGTGCGCTCGGACTCCAGATCCTTCTCGCGCATCTTCTGCGCGATGTTCTCCGACGCGGCATAGAGCTGCTCAAGCTCGCGCTGCGCGCCGGCGAGGTTTTCCTTCGCGGTCTGATAGTCGTGGTTGACGGTCTCTGCCTGCGCGTGCAGGCGGTCGAGCGTCTCCATCCAGACGGAGACCTCCGCGCCCTTGAGTTCGTCGCGCAGCCGGAGATATTTCTTCGCCGTCTCGGCCTGCTTGCGCAGTGGCTCGACCTGCAGCTCCAGCTCATCGACCTTGTCGTTGATGCGCAGGAGATTTTCCTCCGTGCGGGCGAGCTTGCGCTCCGACTCCTCCTTGCGGTAGCGGTAGCGCGAGATGCCGGCCGCTTCCTCAAAGATCTCGCGGCGCTCGTTGCTCTTGCCGGAGACGATCTCGGCGATGCGGCCCTGCCCAATGATCGAGTAGCCGTCGCGGCCGAGGCCTGTGTCCATGAGCAGCTCGTTGATATCGCGCAGGCGGCAGGCCTCACGGTTGATATAGTATTCACTCTCGCCGCTGCGGTAATAACGGCGGGTAATCATGACCTCGGTGTTCTCGGTGTCGAAGATGCCGGTGCTGTTATCAAGAATGAGCGACACCTGCGCAAAGCCCATGGGGCTGCGCTTTTCCGTGCCGCCGAAGATGACATCCTCCATCTTGCCGCCGCGCAGCGTTTTTGTGCGCTGCTCGCCCATGACCCACAGGATGGCATCTGATATGTTCGACTTGCCGCTGCCGTTCGGGCCGACGATCGCCGTGATCTCCTGGTCAAAATTCAGGCGCGTCTTGTCCGGGAAGGACTTGAAGCCCTGGATCTCCAATGCTTTTAAGTACACAAAATCCCTCGCATATCCGGCGTCTGCACGCGCAGAGGTTCCGCCGGTATCTCAAATCAAAGTAATACAAAGTAGAGTATACCGCCAAAAATGCCATTTTGCAACGGCCGACGTGCATTTTTTCAGATGTGAAAATGCAGCCGCCTGCATGGTTGCAGGCGGCTGCATGCCGTTATTGTGCCATATGTTCGAGCGCGCACCTGGCAGCGGACTGCTCCGCCTCCTTTTTCGTGCGGCCGGTGCCGCGGCCGATCTCGCTGCCGTTGAGCAGCACGGCCATGGTGAACGTCTTATTGTGATCCGGGCCGCTCTCAGCGCAGACGGTGTAGGCCAGCGTCTGCCCGGCGCGGCGCTGCACACGCTCCTGCAGCTCGGTCTTGTAGTCCTCAACGTGGTGGATCTCCCCCTCGGCCAGGCCATTGAGGATGTGCGTGAGGATAAAGCGCTGTGCAGGCTCCAGACCGCCGTCAAGATACATGGCGGCGATGACCGCCTCCACCGCATCGGCAAGGATGGACGGCCGCTCGCGGCCGCCGCTGCGCTCCTCCCCGTGACCGAGGCGGATATAATCGCCCAGGTGCAGCGTGAGCGCCACACCGTGCAGCGCCTGCTCGCAGACGAGCTCGGCGCGCAGGCGGCTCATCTTGCCCTCCGGCATGTCCGGATAGAGCCGGTAGAGCCGCGTGGCCGTGACCATGCCGAGCACGGAATCGCCCAGAAACTCGAGCCGCTCGTTGCTGGTATAGCCGCGCGCGCGGTTTTCGTTGGCGTAGGAGCTGTGCATGAGCGCGTTTTCCAGCAGCCGCCGGTCATGAAACGTGTAACCCAGACGGGCCTCAAGCGCCTCCATCAGTCGCACTCCTTCACCGCGTGCTTGTCCACACGCATGTAGGAGATGTTGGCCGTGATGTCGTCGATGATGCCGGAATCGGCAAACGCGATTGCCTGGCGGATGGCGTTGTAGATCGCGCGCGCATCGGACGAGCCGTGCGCCTTGATGACCGGCTTGCTGATGCCGAGCATGGCCGTGCCGCCGACCTCGTTCGGGTCGAGTGAGGCCTTGAGCGCGTGGAATTCGTCCCTGATGGCAAGGGCAGCCATCTTGGTCTTGAAGTTTTTCATAAAAATGCCCTTGAGCTGGCGCGTCATGTACTTGATGCTGCCCTCAATGCCTTTGAGCAGCACATTGCCGGTGAAGCCGTCCGTGACGACGACGTCCACATCACCGCTGAACACCTGCGATGCCTCAACATTGCCGACAAAGCGGATGCGGCCGGCGGCGTCCGCCGCCTTGAGCAGCGGGAACGTCTCGTGCTGGAGCTCGGAGCCCTTGTGGTCTTCCGTACCGTTGCTGAGCAGGCCGACGCGCGGTGCGGCGATGCCGAGCATGGTGCGGGCATAATAGCTGCCCATGAAGGCAAACTGGAGCAGATACTCCGGCGTGCAGTCGGCATTGGCACCGCAGTCGATGAGCATGACGCCCGCGTCACCGTTCGGCAGCACGGGAGCCAGCGCCGCGCGGCGGATGCCGTGGATGCGCTTGACGATGAGCGTGGCGCCGGTGAGCAGCGCGCCGGTGCTGCCGGCGGAGACGACCGCATCGCCCTTGCCGTCGCGCAGCATGTTGAGCGCGACCGTCATGGAAGCGTCCTTCTTGCGGCGGGTCGCGGTGCTGGGGTCGTCGTCCATGGTGATGACTTCGCTCGCGTCGATGATCTCGAGCTTGGCCTGCTCGTTGCGCAGGCAGGTCTCGATGGCGGCGCGCTGGCCGACGAGCACGATCTCCGCGCCCAGCTCCTGCTGCGCGTGCACCGCGCCCTTGACGATCTCGTCCGGGGCGAGGTCACCGCCCATTGCGTCCACAAGAATTCTCATAGATGAAAAACCTCCTTTTGTTTCAGCCCGTCGAGGATCTGCAGGCTGCGCGCCGAGATCTCCGCATTCTTATTGCGCTTGCCGCGCACGCGGTGATCCAGCGGTGTGATGATACCAAAATTGATGTTCATGGGTTGAAAATCGCCGACGCTGCCGCCGGAAATATACAGCGACAGGGCACCGATGGCCGTCTCCTGCGGAAAATCGACCGGCGGCAGGCCAAGCACCTGCGCGGCCGTCTCGATACCGACGAGCGCACCGGATGCGCACGACTCGACATAGCCCTCGACGCCGGTCATCTGTCCGGCGAAGCGGATGCGCGGCTCCCGTTTCAGCCGGTAGTACCGGTCGAGGAGCTGCGGGGAATTTAAATAGGTGTTGCGGTGCATGACGCCGTAGCGCACGAACTCCGCGTTCCGGAGCGCCGGGATCATGGAAAAGACACGCTTTTGCTCGCCGAACGTCAGATGGGTCTGGAAGCCGACGATATTATACAGCGTTCCCTCGGCGTTGTCACGCCGAAGCTGCACAACGGCGTAGTTATCCCTGCCGGTGCGCGGGTCACGCAGGCCGACCGGCTTGAGCGGGCCGTAGCGCAGGGTATCCTCCCCGCGGCGGGCCATGACCTCGACCGGCATGCAGCCTTCAAAGACCGCGCCGTCGTCAAAGCCGTGGATGGGCGCCTCCTTCGCGTTGCGCAGCTCCTGCACGAAGGCGGTATACTCCGCCTGATCCATGGGGCAGTTGACGTAGTCTGCCGTGCCCTTGTCATAGCGGCTGGCAAAAAAGGCGCTGTCCATGTCCACGCTCTCGAGCGTGACGATGGGCGCCACGGCATCGTAAAAATGCAGATCAAACTCCGGGCACAGCCGCTGGATCTGCTCTGCCATGGCATCGCTCGTGAGCGGGCCGGTGGCAATGACGACCTCCCCGTCCGGGATGGCGTCGGCCTCGGCGTGCTCGACGGTGATGTTCGGATGCGCGCAGATGCGCTCCGTGATCTCGCGCGCAAACGCCTCGCGGTCCACGGCGAGCGCGCCGCCGGCGGCGACGCGGTTGTGATCCGCGCTTGCGAGCACAACGGAATCGAGCCGGCGCAGCTCCTCCTTGAGCAGGCCGACGGCGTTCGTGAGCTCATCGCTGCGCAGGGAATTGGAGCAGACGAGCTCGGCAAAATTCTCGGACACATGCGCGGGGGTCATTTTCCTGGGTTTCATCTCGATCAGGCGCACCGGGATGCCGCGCCCGGCAAGCTGCCACGCGCACTCGCATCCCGCCAGGCCCGCACCGATCACGGTCACTGGGGTCATAGCGTTCCTCCTCGAAAAAGGCGGCCATGGTCAGGCCGCCTTTTCATCATGCTTCCTTCTTGGATTTCGTTGTCTTTTTGGCTGCCGGTTTTTTGGCAGTGGTCTTCTTTGCTGCGGGCTTTTTGGCAGCGGACTTCTTCGCAGCCGGTTTCTTGGCCTCCGGCTTGGCTTCATCGGTCTCCGTCTTCGGCTCCGCCGCGTCGTCCGCCGGCTTCGGCTTGCGCTTATAGCCGCGCTTGTCGGGCGGCAGGTAGTTCGGGCACTCGGGATTGATGCAAAACGGCTTGTTGGCGCCCTTGCCGGCGCGCTTGAACATGGTCTTGCCGCACGCGGGGCAATAGTCCTTCGTCGGCACGTCCCAGGTCATGAAGCCCTGGATGTTCTCGCCGCCCTCGCCCTCACCATGTCCCGGGCAATCATGCCCGCGCTCACAGGCATAATAGGCATAGCCCTTGCGGGACGTGCGCTTGAGCAGGCGGCCGCCGCAGGCCGGGCACTTGCCGGGCATCTCGACGACGATCGGCATCGTGAAGCTGCACTCCGGATAGCCGGGGCAGGCCAGGAAGCGGCCGAAGCGGCCGTTTTTATACACGAGCTTGCGCCCGCAGTTCGGGCAGACCTCGTCCGACTCCTCGTCCGGCACCTTGAGGTGCTTGCCCTCGAGCTGGATCTCGGCGTTGTTGAGGTTTGCGTCAAAGTCCTTATAATATTCGCGCAGCACGTCCTTCCACGCCATCTTGCCGGCCTCGATCTTGTCGAGATCCGTCTCCATATTGGCGGTGAACTTCAGATCAACGATGTTGCGGAAGTACTGCTCCATCATCTCGGTCACGACAATGCCGAGATTGGTCGGGCGCAGATAGCGTCCCTCTTTGACGACATAGTTGCGGCTGAGGATGGTCGAGATCGTCGGCGCGTACGTGGACGGGCGGCCGATGCCCTTTTCCTCCATGGCGCGGATGAGCGTCGCCTCCGTATAGCGGGCGGGCGGCTGCGTGAACTGCTGCTCTTTCGTGATCTGCTTGAGCTCGGCGGCGTCGCCCTGCTTGAGCGACGGCAGCGGGCGACGCACTTCGCTCGTCTCCTCGTCCTTCGCCTCTTCATACACGGCGGTATAGCCCGCGAACTTCTGCTCGGAGTAGTTGGCGCGGAAGAGATAGCCCGCGCTGCCGGCATCCACGACGACGTTATCGTACACGGCGTTGGCCATCTGACAGGCCGTGAAGCGGCCCCAGATGAGCCGGTAGAGCCGGTACTGCTCCGGCGTGAGGTCATGGCGCACACGGTCGGGCGTGAGCGTGACGTCCGTCGGGCGGATGGCCTCGTGCGCATCCTGCGCGCCGACCTTGGTCTTATACGTGCGCGGCTTGCCGGGGTGATACTCCGGGCCGTAGTGCTCGACGATGAACGCCTGCGCGGCGGCGAGCGCCTCATCGGACAGGCGCTGCGAATCGGTACGCATATAGGTGATGAGGCCGACCGTGCCGCGGTCGGTGATATCAACGCCCTCGTAGAGCTGCTGCGCGACTGACATGGTGCGCCGCGGCGTCATACCCAGGCGGCGGGAAGCCTCCTGCTGCAGAGTCGAGGTGATGAACGGGGGCGACGGGCTGCGCTGTTTTTCGCCGCGCTTGACGCTGGCGATCTTGAACGGTTCGGCGGACACAGCAGCGATGATCTTATCGGCCGTGGCCTCGTCGGGCACGTCCATCTTCTTTTCGGCCGTGCCGTAAAAGCGCGCCGTAAACGTGCCCGCACCGCAGTCGAGCAGCGCGTCGAGCAGCCAGTACTCCTGCGGCTGGAATGCGCGGATCTCGTTTTCGCGGTCGACCACGATGCGCGTGGCCACGGACTGCACGCGCCCAGCGGACAGGCCGGGCTTGACCTTGCGCCAGAGCAGCGGGCTGAGCTTATAGCCCACGATGCGGTCGAGAATGCGGCGCGCCTGCTGCGCGTCGACCAGATCCTGATCGATCTCGCGCGGGTGCTGGATGCTCTCGGTGACGACCTTTTTCGTGATCTCATTGAACGTCACGCGCTTGGCCTTGTCGTCCGGCAGATTCAGCAGCTCCTTCAGGTGCCACGAAATGGCCTCTCCCTCGCGATCCGGGTCGGTTGCGAGGTAGACGGTGCCGGCTGCCTTGGCGCGCTTTTTCAGGTCGGCGATCACGTCCGCGCGATCTTTCACGGGCAGGTACTGCGGCGTAAAGTCACCGTCAATGTCCACGCCCATGGTGCTCTTGGGCAGGTCCCGCAGGTGCCCCATCGAGGCCACAACCTGATAATGATTGCCCAGATATTTTTCGATTGTTCTGGCCTTCGCCGGAGACTCGACGATCACCAGATCCGTTTTTGCTTTTGCCATCGGGTCTGCTCCAACTCCTTATGATTCCTGCGCAGTACCTGCGCGTATATTCAGTGAAAAGCGTTTGCCCGGCTCCTGCCGGACGACGCCGCGGATCTGCAGCACAGTCAGCTCCGCGAGCACTTTACTTGCCGGAAGCCCGGTCTTTTCGATGATGAGATCCACCTGCGTGCCGGGCGCGTCAATCGCCGCGACGATCTGAAGCTGCTCGGTCGTGAGAGACTTGAGCTGCGCTTCCAGGTCAATATATGCCTCCGGTTGCGGCTTGTCAATCCTTTTCTCCGCAACGGGGCGGCGCACCTGCGCAAAGCCGCTGCCCGTCTCCGGCAGCGGTTCGAGCGCCGGGATCTCGGGTTCGGGCGCGATGTTTTCCCGCAGTGTACCGGGAAACACGCGGCGAAAATCACTCAGCACGTCCCAGGCGCACGTGGCCGGGCGGGCACCGTCCTTGAGCAGCGCATTGCTGCCGACCGATGCACGCGAATCCGCGTTGCCGGGCACGGCAAAAACCTCCCTGCCCTGCGCGACGGCATCGTCGGCAAACAGGAGCGCGCCGCTTTTCTCCGGCGCTTCGACCACGACCGTCGCCACGGCGAGACCGGACGTGATGCGGTTGCGCAGCCGGAACCCCAGCCGCGGCACGGACATATTCGGTGCAAACTCGCTCACAACGGCGCCGCAGCGCGCAACGTCCCGTGTGCACGCGCCGGCGAAATCCAGATTGATCGCCGTGCCGGACACGCCTACGCAGACCCCGCCCGCCTCCAGCGCGCCTTCGGCAGCCGAGCGGTCGATGCCGGCCGTGAGCCCGGAGAGCACGATGCCGCCGTGGCGCACGATCTCGGAACCGAACTTGCGTGCGGTGCGCATCCCATACGGTGTGGCGCTGCGCGTGCCGACAACGGCGACGGCCGCACGGTCATCGAGCTGCGGCAGGGTGCCGCGCACATACAGGATCAGCGGCGGATCATAGATCTGCAGCAGGCGCTGCGGGTAGGCTGCGTCCTGAATGGTCAGGATGCGGATGTGCTCCCGGTCGCAGATGGCAAGTGCGCGGTCGGCGTCTTTCAGATCCTTGTCCTGCAGCAGCCGGAGTTCCTCCGGGCGCAGCGGGACACGGACGCGGTAATCCGCCTCCGCGGCAAAGTAGACATCGCGCGGCGTGCCGAAATGCTCCAGGAGCGCGAGCTTCACCTTCGGGCGCACGCCAAAGCGCATGGACAGCCAGACCCAGTATTGCAGCTGCGACATCTTACGCCCTCCTCACGTCCCGGTGCGGGCGATCTCCCACATGACGACCGCCGCAGCCACCGCCGCGTTGAGCGACTCGGCACCCGGCTGCATGGGGATGATGATCTGCCCGTCGCACTGTGCGAGCATCTGCGCGCTCAGGCCGCGCCCCTCGCTGCCGATCGCCACGGCGGCCGGTGAGAGCGGCACGCGCCGCAGATCCTGCGCCGCGTCCGTCAGCGCCGCACCGTAGAGCTTCAGTCCGTGGGCATGCAGCAGGTGCATCAGCTCGTCCGGCGCGCACGTCAAGACCTGCTGGCGGAAGAGCGCGCCCATCGCGGCGCGCACGGTCTTGGGGCTGTACAGATCGGCGCACGCACCGGTGAGCACCACGGCGTCCATGCCGAGGGCGTTCGCCGTGCGGATGACGGTGCCGACGTTGCCGGGATCCTGCACGCCCTCGAGCACGATGACGTGCCGCAGTGGCTCCGGCAGGCACATCTCCGGGATGCGCACGGTGAAGACCGGCCCCGGCGAGTGCATGAGCGGCGAGGCATATTCGACCAGCTCCGCATCCGCAGTGTACTGCGCAACGCCGTCCGGCAGCGGGAACGCCGCCGCATCGCGCCAGAGCACGGACGTGACATCCGCACCGAAGTGCAGTGCCTCGCGCAGGAGCTTCTCCCCGTCGCAGACGTACTCCCCCGCGTCCCGGCGCGCCTCATTGGAACGCGCCAGCGCGCGCAGGTGCAGAATGTATTGATTTTTCCGCGACCGAATCTGCTCCATAGCTCTGTTCTCCGCATATTGTATTACAATGTAATTCAAATATGTTCTTCATCTTATAACATCGCACCACATTTTTCAAGTCCCGAGTTTCAAGAATTTGCAAAGCGGTGCAAATTTTCGGCTGCGTATGCCAGCAGCGCCGTTTTTTCATTCGGGACGATCTCATCCATGACCGCGTCCAGACACGCCTGCAGCGCCGCGCCGACCGCCCGGCCGCGCAGGCCGAGCGTGAGCAGGTCGCTACCGTTGACTGCGAGGTCCCGGAGCGAAAAGCAGGCGTCCGCCTGCACGAGCGCGTCAAGCACCCGCTCCGCCTGCCGGTATGTCTCCACCCGGCCGGCACAGATGGCCGACTGCCCGCAGGTATCGGCGATGTGCAGCGCGAAGAGCTGCCGCACCGCCTCGACGCCGAGCTTGTTCATCAGCCGGCGGATGGGTTTGGGCTCCGGCGCGACAGGCAGGTCGTGATAGCGGATGAGCTGCGTGATGCGCGTGCGCCCGGCAGTGTCAAAGCGCAGGCGCGTGAGCATGGCGTCTGCCAGCTCGGTACTTTTGGCCGCGTGGCCGTAAAAGTGGCCGACACCGTCCGCCCCGAGCGAGAAGCACGGCGGCTTGCCGACGTCGTGCAGCAGCGCCGCCCAGCGCAGCACCGCCTCCGGCTGGATGTGCTCCACGACCGCGACCGTGTGCTGCCAGACGTCCCGGTCATGGTGCGGGTTGTGCTGCGCAAAGCCGAACATGGGCTGAAGCTCCGGGAGCGGCACGGCCAGCACATCGGCAAATTCCCGCAGCACCGCGCCGACGTTCCGGCCGCAGAGCAGCTTCGTCAGCTCGCTGCGCACGCGCTCAGCCGCGAGATATTGCAGCAGTGCACGGTTGCGGTGGATGGCTGCCGCCGTCTCCGTCTCGATTTGAAACCCGAGCACGGACGCGAATCGCAGCGCGCGCAGGATGCGCAGCCCGTCCTCCTGAAAGCGGCGGTCAGGCGCGCCCACGCAGCGCACAACGCCCTGCGCGATGTCCGCCATGCCGCCGCAGATATCCACGATGCCCGTGCGCGGATGGTAGGCCAGCGCGTTCATCGTAAAATCGCGGCGCAGCAGATCCTCGCGCAGGCTGCGCGTGAAGGTCACACTGTCCGGCCGCCGGTGGTCGGTATAGCCGCCGTCGATGCGGTAGGTCGTGATCTCGAGCGGCAGGCCGTCGAGCAGGACGGTCACGGTGCCGTGCCTGAGCCCCGTCTCGATGAGCCGCTCGCCGGCAAAGACCCGCTCGACCTGCGCGGGCTCGGCATTGGTCGTGATGTCCCAGTCCCCCGCCGAGGCGCCGCGCACGGCGTCGCGCACCGCACCGCCGACGACATACGCCTCCCAGCCCGCCGCCGTGAGGCGGTCGAGCGCCGTATGCACTTGTGGCGGCAGGGTCAGCATGGGCAGTCTCCTCAGTTGTGGTGATAAATTTTCTTCTCCAGCGCAAAGATGCGCTGGCTGAAGCTCCCGGCCGGCACGGCCGGCAGTGTCTCGGCATAGATCTCCATGCGGCTGTCGATGAGGTCGATGTACGACAGCAGCTCCGCCTCGGCGCACATGGGGCGCACGGCCGCACCGAACTCCGGCTCGCCGTGGTGCGAGAGCAGCAGGTGCTGCAGCAGCATGGACTTTTCCTCGTCAATGCCGAGCTCGCGCGCAACGTCTGCGGCTGCCTGCGCGCCCATGACCAGATGGCCGAGGAGCTGTCCGGCAGTGGAATACTCCGTCACCATGCCGAGATCGGAGAACGTGAACTCCCGCTCCTTGCCGAAATCATGCAGCAGCGTGCCGGTCAGCAGCAGGTTGCGGTCGATGACCTCCGGATAGAGCCCTGCGAGAAAATCCGCCGTGCGCAGCATGTTGTAAGTATGCATCAAAAGGCCGGACAGAAAACTGTGGTGCACGCTCTTGCCGGCCGGAATGCGCCGGAACGCATCAAGATGCCGCGTGAGCATCGTCTCGGCCACGCTGCGGTAGTCCGCGTCCGTGATCGAGGCCACCAGCCGCTGCACATCCGCGAGCGCGGCGTCCGTGTCGATCGGCGCCGTGGGCACGAGCAGTGCCGTGTCATAGCTGTCCGCCGCCTCGGCCATACGGATGCGGTGCACGCTCACCTGCAGCGCGCCGCGATACTCCGAGACGCTGCCGCGGATCTTCACGACGCGGCCGGCATCCTCCGGACGCGCGCCGACGGGTCCGCTGTAATCCCAGACCTTGATCTCCACGCCGCCCGTACGGTCGCAGATCGTGCCGCTGAGAAACGGCTTGCCGCTGTTGGTCGTCTTGAGCGCCGCCGCGCGCAGGATGTAAAACCCCTCGACATCCATGCCGGGGAGCATATCCGCAATGGGCTTATTGTATTCCATGGCTCCGCCTTTCCGCCCGCTGAGCGGGTCCGTTCAAAATATCAGGTATACATTGCCGTGATTTTGGCCGTCTGTCAAGCCTTTTCGTGCAAAAACCTGCTCCGCTGCCGCGCTGCGGCCTGCGGAACAGGTTTTTTGGATCGCATTCGCATTCAGGAATGGGCGCCGGCGACCTGCTGCGCCACCTGCTTGCCGGTCGGCGTGGCGGCGAGGCCGCCCAGGCCGGTCTCACGCAGGGCGGCCGGGAGCGCATCGCCGACCTCACCCATGGCGTCGATGACCTCGTCGACCGGGATGCGGCTCGTGATGCCCGCAACGGCCATGTTGGCCGCGCTCACGGCATTGGCCGCGCCAATGACATTGCGCTTGACGCACGGCACCTCAACGAGCCCCGCGACCGGGTCGCACACAAGGCCGAGCAGATTCCCGAGCGCGATGGCATACGCATCCGCGCACTGCTGCGCCGTGCCGCCCAGGATGTGCGTCAGCGCGGCCGCCGCCATGGCGCTGGCCGTGCCGATCTCCGCCTGGCAGCCGCCCTCCGCCCCGGCGACGCTCGCGCGCAGCGCCGTGACCTGTCCGAAACCGGCCGCGATGTAGAGCGCCTGCAGGATCGTCTCCTCGGCAATATCCCGCTCCTCGGTGAGCGGAATGAGCACCGCCGGCAGCACGCCGCAGCTTCCTGCCGTGGGCGCAGCGACGATGCGCTTCATGCACGCATTGCACTCGGCGACCTTGAGCGCCTCTTCCGTCACACGCTGAAAATACGTTCCGCCGAGGAGCCTGCCGGACGCGGCCGCCGCGCGGAGCCTGTCGGCATCGCCGCCGATGAGCCCGCTGTTGGAACGGTCGGAGGCACAGTACTGCCGGCTTGACTGCTGCATGGCCTCCCAGAGCGCCGCGATCTGCCGGCGGGACGCTGCGGCGTCATAGCCGTTTTCCTGGCAGTCCGCGTCGCGGATGACGGCATAGAGCGGCCGGCCGCTCGTCTGCGCCGCCGAAAGCATGGATGCAATGCTCGAAAAGCTCATACCGGTTCCTCCTGGTTAAAGATCGTGATCTTCTGAATGCCCTCGATGTGCGACAGCCACTGCTCGATGTCCTTCGGGATCGGCTGGTCGCACTCGAGGATCATGACCGCATAGCCGCCCTGCTCGCTGCGGTAGAGCTGCATGGTGGCGATGTTGACGTGCCGCTGCATGAGCGCCGCCGTCACGGCCGCGACATGGCCGGGTGTGTCCTGATTGTGGACGATGAGCGTGTTGTGCTCACCGGAAAAGTTCGTCTCAATGCCGTCGATGGAGCGGATGCGGATGCGGCCGCCGCCGATGCTCTCGGCCACGATATCCAGCGTGCGGCCGTGCTCGCCCGTGAGCTGCAGGCGTGCGGTGTTCGGGTGCGCGCTGCGCATCTGCACGCTTTGAAACGAGAACGTCAGCCCCTGCTCCGCCGCGACGGAGAAGCTGTCCGGGATGCGCAGGTCATCCGGCTGCATACCGAGCAGGCCGGCGATCAGCGCACAGTCCGTGCCGTGGCCGTGACCGGTCAGAGCAAAGCTGCCGTGGAGTGAGATATCGGCATGTACCGGCCGGTCGCCGAGCAGCTTGCGCGCCGTCAGGCCGATGCGCACGGCGCCCGCCGTGTGGCTGCTGGACGGGCCGACCATGATCGGCCCGAGAATATCAAACAAACGCATGGTGCGCCTCCTTGGATGCAAAAACTTTTGCACATTGCAGTGCGACAGAAAAGAAATATGAGATATTATACGCGTCTTGTGCGCAAAATGCAATGCCGATTTTGCGCCGCAAAAAGCCGGCTGTCGGATGACAGCCGGCAGTTTCGCGCACTCAGTGATCCTGGATCATCATGCGGATAATCGTGCGGTCAGTCTCGCGCATGCCCTCGCTTGCAAGGGTGCCGATGTTGCGGATCGTGTTCTCCACGCCCTTGACGACGATGCCGTCGCCGCCGTAAAACTGGCTCTCGTGCATCTGCATCTGCATGCCCAGCAGCCCAGCCTCGACCGCCGAGGCGATCTTGGCCGCGCAGCTCGCCTTCGCCCCGTCACAGATCATGCCGGAGTCGATGGCAACGGCGTTGACGATCGTGTGCGCGATCTCGCGGAACTGGCCGCCGTACAGATACGTCACGCCCGCGGCCGCGCCGCAGCCGGCCGCCGTGGCACCGCAGTAGGCAGACAGGCTGCCGATGCCGGTTTTCAGATGGATGGTGACGAGGTTTGACACCACGAGCGCACGGTAGAGCATCTGCTGCGTGACGCCGAGTTCCTTTGCGTAGACGATGACCGGCAGCGATGCCGTCAGCCCCTGGTTGCCGCTGCCGGAATTGATGACCACCGGCAGGTCGCAGCCGTTCATGCGCGCATCCGACCCGGCCGCGGCATAGGCCTTGGCGCGGTTGTGGATGCTCATGCCGTAAGACTGCAGCAGGATGCGGCCGATGTTCGCGCCGTAATCCCCGCGCAGGCCCTCCTCGGCAATGGCCCAGTTATAATCGATCTGCCGCTGGAGCGTCTCCTGCACGTCGGCAATGTCCACCTCGTTTGCAAAGGCGATGATGCGCTCGACCGTCAGCAGGCTGCGGTCGGTCGCGTGCTGGCTGCCGGACTCCTGATAGTCCTTGTGAAACTGCACGACGCCGTTTTTCTCGATGCGGATCACGTTCGTGTGGTAGCCCGCGATCTCGACCAGCGCGTTGTCCGCCCCCGCCGCGACGCGTACCTGAATATCGAACACATAGTCCTTGTCCGCACGGCCGACGGTAAAGGCCGCCTGCTGCAGATAGGCGCCGACGGCATCCACCTGCTCCGGCGTGAGGCTTGCGAGCACCTGGAGCTGCGCGTCGGCGTTGTCGGCCACGATGCCCGCCGCCGCAGCCGCCGCGATGCCGCGCTGGCCGTTCGTGTTCGGCACGATGACGCTCTTGACATTTTTGATGATGTTTGCGCTCGCCAGCACCTCGACCGTTTCCGGCAGCGCGCCGAGCGTCTTGCGCGCCAGCGCCGCGCAGTAGGCCACGGCGATCGGCTCGGTACAGCCCATGGCGGGCTGCAGCTCCTCTTTCAGGATCGCAACGTATTCGCGGTAGATCCGCTCGTCCATGTTTCTCTCCTCCGATTTTGTTTTTTCTCCGTTTTTGACCGTAAAATTCCGCTTTTTGTAACAGTATAACGAAACAGCGGCACATTTTCAACAAAAAAGATACCGGCAAACGCCGGTATCTCAGAAATGGGTCAGCCTTTGCGCCTGCGGCAGGCGTGCACGATCGCCCAGAGCGCATAGCCGAGCACGCCGCCGGTCGTGTTCGTGATGACGTCCGTAATGTCCGAGATGCGGGATGCGTGCAGCAGCGGCTGCACGACCTCGATGCCGACGCTGAGCGCCAGCGCCAGCAGCAGGCAGCGCCAGAAGCTGCAGCGTTTGCCGCGGCAGGCGCGGCACAGCGGCAGCAGCGCGCCGAACGGCACAAACAGAGCGATATTCAGCACGATCTGACGGACATAATCGCCGCGGCGGAGGACGACATCCTCAAACGGCGCCATGTGCATGGGGATGTACGGATGGTCAAAGCAAAACGGAAGCGCCGCCAGCACCGGCATGAGCGTAAAGAGCGCAATGCCGACGAGGCACCCGTACATGAGCGTGTAGACCGTGAGCGTCCGGCGCCCCAGCGGCCGCCACTTCGGCAGCAGCCAGGCGCCGTAAACGACCGCGAGCACGACCAGATCTATCAGAATTTTTGCGTTTCGGCTCATGCGCGGCCTCCCTTTGCTCCGTCTGTAAGGCCGCGCACGTTATCCGCGCAGCCACTGCTCCAGTTTCGGTTTTGCGCCCTCGACCGCGCTGCCGCGCAGGGACAGACCGCGCGCGACCCGCGCGCCCTTCGCCGCGCGCCGGATATCCTGCTCCGTGTTCGACAGGCCGCTGCCCTCGTTCGTGCAGAACGGATGAATGGTCTTGCCCTGCCAGTCATAGTGCTCGAGGAAAGTGTAGACCGCCATCGGCATGGTGCCGCAGTAGTTCGGGTAGCCGAGGTAGATCTCATCATAGTCATCCAGGCTCTCCGGCAGCGCCGTCAGCTCCGGGCGGGCGTTCGCGCGCAGATCGCGCTGCGCCTCGGCGACGCAGGTGTCATAATTGTCGGAGTACGGCACTTTCTGCTCGATATGAAACAGCTCCGCACCGGTGAGCTCGGCGAGCAGCCACGCCGCCTTCTCCGTGTTGCCGACGGCGATGGCGCGGTGCGCCCCGGAAAAATAGTTCTCTCCCGCGCGGGAGTAATAGGCAATGAGTTTTTTCATAGTCTGTTCGCCTGAAAGCAGGCGCTCCTTCCTGCGAATGCCGCCAAAAGCATACCGCAGTTTTCCGCATCCGTCAACCGTCCGGTGCGGACGGGAAACCGCCGTGAATGCCGCTAAGATGCCGCTAACATTCCCTCCGCCCGATTGACGCACCACGCAAAGTACGATACGCTTTGTGCAAAGATATGACAATTTTCACGAGATGGGGATGCACATGAACATTCGCAACACTGCAGCGCCGGCGCTCATACTGGCGCTGCTGGTCAGCCTGGGCGGCGCGTTTTCCGCAGCGCCGGACACGGCAGACGACCATGCACAGTGCGCAAAATACGGGCACACCAAAGGCATGCGCATCGGCGAGCAGCGCACACCGGAGCCGAACGCCTCCGACGCCGTCTATTGCTACTGCGATGTGCTCTATCCGGAATACCGGTGCGGACGCTGCGGTGAGACCTGGGTCGCCGGCGCCGGGATCGTCGAGCGGCAGACACATGACAAAATCTATTGTCACTTTGAAAATGGTATGTGTAAGGGCTGGTACTGCCGAAGCTTCCATACTTACAGTTGGAAATGAGCGACTGAAAAAGCTCCCCCGTCGGGGGAGCTTTTTTGCTACCTTATCGCGCGCGCAGGCGCTCCACGAGTGCCTCGTCGCTCTCGGCCATGCAGGTCTGATAGTCCGTATAGAGCACCATGCCCGGCAGCGCACCGGACGGCTTGCGCACAAAGCGCGCCATGGTGTAGTCCACCGGCGTCTTGCCGCCGCGCGCCTGCGAATAGTACACGGCGAGGCTCGCTGCCTCGGCGATCGTCCGGTCGTCCGGCGTCGTGTCATGCGCACGGATGATGACGTGCGATCCGTGCACCTTCTGCACATGCAGCCAGATGTCCGTGCGGCGGGCGGTGCGGTGCGTCAGCTCGTCGTTTTGCGTGTTGGAGCGGCCGACGAGGATCTCATACCCGGTGCTCGAAACAAAGGCGAGCGGCGCGCGCTGCGCCGTCTTTTCCTTTTTGGCATTGCGCGGCTGGCGCAGATACCCGGTCGCGCGCAGCTCGGCGCGGATGTCCATGAGATCGCGCTCGCTCTCGGCGCGCGCGAGCTCGTCGAGCACGCTGTTGAGGTAGTCGAGGTTCCGGCTCGCCTCCGCGATCAGGCCGGTGAGGTGCTGCTCGGCCGTCTTGGCCTTGCGGTAGGACTTATAGAGCGCGGCAGCGTTTTCCTGCGGGCTCTTGCGCGGGTCGAGCGCGATCGTCACGTCCGGACAGCCCTCGGTATAATAGTCCTGCACCGTCACGCTGCGGTCGCCCTTGCGGATGCGGTAGAGGTTGGCCTTGATGAGGTCGGCCTTCTGCCGCAGGGCATCCCGGTCGGCGCAACGCTGCAGATCCGAGCGCTGGATGGCCAACTTTTTGGCCGTGCGGTCGCGCAGGGTACGCACCTGATGCGTCAACTCCTGCGAGCGGCGGCGCATGGCCTCCGCCTTGTCGCGGCGGAGATAAAATTCGTCCAGCAGCTCGGAAAACGAGCCGCAGCCGCGGCTGGTCAGCGCCCCCTGATACTGCAGGATCGGCACGGCGGAAAAGTCCTTCGGCCGCTCGCCGTCGAGCAGCATGGTCGGCGCGAGATTGTTCGTCTCGACCGAGAACACCAGCGCATCCAGTTCGCGCGCAAGGCGCGCACGCTGCGCATCATCCAGCCGCTCGATCCGGGGGCTGGCATCGCCAAGCGCGCGGAAGCACACCTCCCGGCACAACAGCGGCGACACACCGGAAAACAGCCCCAGCAGCCACTTGTCGAGCGTTGCCGCCGTGATCGGGCCGGAGAGCAGCTCCATGCGCTGCTCCGGCGTCGTGTCAAACAGAACCGGCTTGTCCTGCCGCAGCGGCAGGCGGTAAAACAGCCCCGGCTGCACCTGGCGCGTCTCGCTCATGGAGGAATCCACGCGGCGCATGCAGTCGATGATGTGCCCGTCGGCGCTGACGAGAATGACGTTCGACTGGCGGCCGAGCATCTCGACGATGAGCTGCTTTTTGACCGGGGTACCGAGCTCATCCCGGCCGTCGAGGTCGAGCACGAGCATGCGCTCAAAGTCCGGCTGGGCAATGCCCGTGATGCGCGCACCGACCAGATGCTTGCGCAGGAGCATGCAGAACATCGGCGGTTCGGCTGGATTTTCAAACGTGCCGGCCGTGAAATGCACGCGCGCGCTGCCCACGCCGCCGTGCACGAGCAGCTTGGCATTGCCGCCCTGCGTGCGCACGGACAGCAGCAGCAGATCGCGCTCCGGCTGCTGCACCTTGTCGATGCGCGCGCCGGTCAGGCTCTGCGCCAGCTCCTGCGACAGGCCGTGCAGAAATACTGCGTCCATTGGCATATTACAGCACCTCCGTGATCTTGGCGAACAGCTCGCGCAGCCGCTGCGTGCGCCCGAGCAGATACAGCCAGCCGAAGAGCGTCTCGAGCCCCGTGGCCGCATGATACTGCGCGACGTCCGCGTGCTGCGGCACGGAGTTCACCTTCGCGTTGCGGCCGCGCTTATAGACCGCGTGCTCCTCAGCCGTCAATACCGGCTGAATGGCCTCCGCCGCGCGCGCCTGCGCGGGCGCATTGACGCGGCGCACCGTCTCGCGGTGCAGATCGGTCACGGCCGTGAGCCCGGCGGCGCACAGAGCCGTGCGCATCATGAGCTCATATACCCCGTCGCCGATATGCGCGAGGGCAAGCGTGCTGTATGCGCCGACCTGCGCCGGCGTCATTTCCGGGGCAAAGTCCTTGCCATTCGGAAAGGCGATCGTGCCGACGGGGCGGCGCTCCGGCCGCCCCGTGTGAAGATCATGATTCATCGTCTTCCGGTTCCTCTTCGTTGTCGTCGGCAAAGTCCGTCTGTGCCTGCAGCACCTCGCTCGGCGCGGTGCCCTGCACATACTGCATCTCCTGCCATTGCTGCTTCGTGATGAGGATCTTGCGCGGCTTCGAGCCCTCAAACGGGCCGACGATGCCCATCTCCTCCATCTGATCGACCATGCGCGCGGCGCGCGAATAGCCGAGCTTCAGCCGGCGCTGCAGCATGGACACCGACGCCTGCTTCGTCTCGAGAATGACGTCCACCGCCTGCGGCAGCAGCTCGTCATAGTCGCTCTTGGCGGGCTTGTCCGCCTCGGGCGCGGGGCCGGACTTCTTGTCGGCCTCGGCGGCGGATTTTTCGATCTGGGCGATGATATCATCACTGTACTGCGCCTCGGAGTTCTGCTTGATAAAGCGCACGACCTCCTCGCGCTCCTCGTCCGACACGTACGACCCCTGCACGCGCAGCGGCTTGCCGATGCCGATGGGCGCATAGAGCATGTCGCCCATGCCGATGAGCTTCTCGGCACCGGAGGTGTCGAGAATGATGCGGCTTTCGAGCGAGGACGAGACCGCAAAGGCGATGCGGCTCGGAATATTGGCCTTCATGAGGCCTGTGATGACGTCCGCAGACGGACGCTGCGTTGCGATGATAAGGTGCATGCCTGCGGCGCGTCCCATCTGCGCCACGCGGCAGATGCTCTCCTCCACCTCTTTGGCAGCGCAGAGCATGAGGTCGGCCAGCTCGTCGATGACAATGACGACCTGCGGCAGGGTCTGCCCGTCGGGATCGTTTTTCTGTAGCGCGTTGTAGCTTGCGAGATCGCGCACCTGTGCCTCGGAAAAGAGGCGGTAGCGCTTGAGCATCTCCACGACCGCCCACTGCAGCGCGCCGGCGGCTTTCTTCGGGTCGGTCACGACGGGGATGAACAGGTGCGGGATGCCGTTATAGATGCCGAGCTCGACCATCTTCGGGTCGATCATAATCAGACGCACCTCGTCCGGCGTGGCCTTGTAGAGCAGGCTCAGGATGAGCGAATTCATGCACACGGACTTGCCGGAGCCGGTCGTGCCGGCGATGAGCATGTGCGGCAGCTTGGCGATGTTGCCGATGATGCAGTTGCCGCCGATATCCTTGCCGACGGCAAACGAGAGCTTGGACTTGGCATTGCGGAACGCCGGCGAGTCAATGATGTCGCGCAGGCAAACGGCGCTGACGATCTTGTTCGGCACCTCGATGCCGACGGTGGAAATCTTGTCCGGGATCGGCGCGATGCGCACATTCTCCACGCCGAGCGCGAGCGCAAGGTCGCCGGAGAGGTTTGTGATCTTGTTGAGCTTCACGCCTGCCTCGAGTTCGAGGTCGTAGCGCGTGACCGTGGGGCCGCGCGTCACGTCGCGGATCGTGGCATGGACGCCGAAGCTGCTCAGGGCGGTATTGAGCCGGTCGCGGTTGAAGCGGATCTCCTCCGTCGCGTCCGTCTGATCCTTCTTCCCCGCGCGCAGGAACGACACCGGCGGGAGCTGATAATCCGAATGGTCGGCATTCTCACGCTCGATCGCGGTGGTGATGGCGGCCGTCTCCGCCGCAACGGCGGCGCTCGCCGCCTTTTTGGACGGCTTCGGCGGATCCTGGATCTCCTGCGTGGCCGGCACGGTGACGCCGCAGATGTCCGCCGCCTCCTCCACGGACAGCGGCTGGACGTTTTGCGTGGCATCGGCCGGTGCGGCTTTTTTCGCGCCGCGGGCGGGCTTTTTGACCGGGATCGGGTCGATCGGGTCGTCGTCCGGCTCTGCCGGCGTGTCCTCGACCGGGATGTCGATGAGTTTTTTCTTTGCCACCGGCTTGTCCGGCGCGGAACGGCGCGCGCGGCGCGGCGGCTCGGGCAGCGGCTGCACAGCAGGTTCGTCTTCCTCGTCCGCAAGCGGCACATCCTCATCCGGAATGTACTGTGCCTCCCGCCGCGCGTGCGACCAGGCCACGATCTTGCCGACGGTCAGATCCATGCTGCCCAGCACACAGAACACAAACGCCGCCATCGTCAGCGGCAGCGCCGCGTACACGCTGATGCCGGCCTTAAGCAGATAGCCCACGCCGCCGGAGATCACACCGCCGGACGTGAGCGCCTTGCCGCCGTCGTAGAGCTGGCCGACGATGGCGCCGAACGTCTGCGCCGTGAACGCCACGCGGCAGAGCATCAGGTGCACGATCGTGCCGAACAGCGGTGCGATTAGCAGCGCCGCCGTCACGCGCAGGCCGAAATGCTCGCGCGGGTTGCGCACAAAGATCCACGCCAGCAGCAGCATCGCAAACGGGAACATCCAGAAGCCCCAGCCCATGATGCCGTACAAAAAGCCCGCGAAGCCGTCGATCACGACGCCCTCGGCGTGAAACAGGCCCAGAAACGCCAGTAGCGAAAAAATGATGCACACAAGTGCATACGGCCATGTCGGCGCCGTCGGCGCGGGAGCCGGAGCCGCCTTGGCAGCCGGCTGCTTTTTGGGCGCAGCAGCCGGCTTTTTTGCCGCCGGAGCGGACTTTTTGGCCGCGGCGGTTTTCTTTTTGGATGATGAAGTTGCCATAGTATTCAACGTCCTCTCAGAAGATCAGAGACAGGATCATGGTCAGCACGCCCGCGCCCCAGCAGTAGTAGGAAAACGCGCCAAAGCGTCCTTTCGACGTCAGGCGCTTGACGAGACCGATGGCCGCGACGCCCGAAACCATCGCAACGAGCATGCCGACCAGGTAAGCCGGCAGGAGCGACACATCAATGCCCGTCTTCGCCGCCTTGGCAAGCGACAGGATATTCGCACCCAGCACCGCCGGCAGCGACATCAGGAACGAAAAGCGCACCGCAAAGCTGCGGTCGAGCCCCGTAGCCATGCCGGCCGCGATCGTGGTGCCCGACCGGGACAGGCCCGGGATCGTCGCCACAGCCTGGCACACGCCGATGATGAGCGCATCGCGCACACGCATATTTTTTTCCGTGCGCGTGCCTTTGGGCATCCGGTCAGCCACAAACAGCAGGAAGCCCGTGAGGATGAGCATGAGACCGATGAAGAATGTGTGATAATAAAGCTGCTCGACCTTGTCGTTGATCGGCAGGATCAGAAACAGCGGCAGCGTCGCCAGGACAATCATGAGCACCATGCGCGCTGCAGGAAGCTGCTGCCTGCGCTGCTCGGCCGGCAGCCGCGTGTTGCGGAAAAACGCAAATGTCTCGCGCACCATGGCCACGATATCCCGCCAGTAGACGATGCAGATCGAGATCAGCGTGCCCAGATGCAGCAGGACATCGAAAAACAGGTGGCCGTTTTCCGTCGTAGACATATGAAACAGGTTTTGCAGGATCGACAGATGGCCGGAACTGGAGATCGGCAGAAATTCTGCGATGCCCTGCACCAGACCGAGTAAAATCGCATTCCAGATGGTCACGGATGCACCTCCCTATGTGCAAATATGAACATATGATTGTAACACATCTTTCTTTTCATCACAAGGGGAAACGGGCGCAGTGCCCGTTTTCCCCTGGGGCGCGGTCATGCCTGCGTGTCGCAGTAAGCGGCCAGCACGCCGCGGTAGGTCATCCAGCAGTCGAACTTCGCCACGAGCTCGAACGGCGAATGCATGCTCAGCACCGGCACGCCGGCGTCAATGGTATCAATATTGCGGTCGGCCATGAACTTGGCGATCGTACCGCCGCCGCCCTGGTCGACCTTGCCCATCTCGGAGAGCTGCCAGACGACGCCGTTGTCGGAAAACAGGCGGCGCAGATAGGCGACGATCTCGGCCGAGGCATCGCTCGTGCCGGACTTGCCGCGCGCACCCGTGAATTTGCAGATGCCCATGCCGTAGTTGAGCTTGGCCTCCGTGCGCTTGGCGCTCACCTCAGGGAAGCTGGGGTCAAAGGCTGCGCAGACGTCCGCCGAGAGGCAAAAGCTCCTGGCAAAGCAATGGCGCAGCGCGACATCCTGCTGCTCGCAGAGGTCGGCCATGAAGGCCTCAAACGCCTGCGACTGCATGCCGGACACACCGTCGGAACCGATCTCCTCCTTGTCGGCGAGGATGCACACGGCCGTGCGCTCCGGCGCGCTGTCGAGGTCGAGGATCGCGCGCAGCTCGGCATAGGCGCACACGCGGTCGTCCTGGCCGTAAGCGCCGATCATGCTGCGGTCAAAGCCGATGTCACGCGCCGGGAACGCCGGCACAGCCGCCAGCTCTGCTGACAGGAAGTCCTCTTCCGTGATGCCGTACTCATCATAGAGCAGCGACAGCACGGCAAGCTTCACGCGGTCGCGCCCCTCACCGGCATACGGCATACTTCCGATGACGATGTTGAGCGCCTCGCCCGTGATGCCCTCTTCCATGGTCTTGCGCATCTGATCCTTGCCGAGGTGCGGCAGCAGATCGGTGATGACGAACTGCGGCTCGTCAGGCTCTCTGCCGATGGCGATATCGACCGTGCTGCCGTCCTTGAGGGCGACGGTGCCGTGCAGCTCCAGCGGGATCGTGACCCACTGATATTTCTTGATGCCGCCGTAATAGTGCGTCTTGAAATACGCCAGCTCCGAGTCCTCGTACATCGGCGTCTGCTTGAGATCAAGGCGCGGGGAGTCGATGTGCGCGCCCGCGATCACGCAGCCGCGGTCGAGCGGCTGCCGGCCGAGCACGGCCAGCATGAGCGCCTTGCCGCGGTTGTTGACATACACCTTTGCGCCCGGCTGCAGCTCCATACCGAACGTATACGGCACGAAGCCCGCGGCCTCCGCCATGCGGATGGACTCCTTAACGGCCTCGCGCTCGGTGCGCGCGGCGTCGAGAAACCGCTTATACCCCTCGGCATAGGCAAAGATCTCCCCGGTCTGCTCGGCGTCGATCTGATCGTAGCCGTTTTTCGGCTGATAAAACAGTTTTTCCTTCCACTGCTTAAATTCCTTATCTTCGCTCATGAGAGCACCTCCTGTATCAGTTGATGGCAGCGGAACTGAAAATCGGCGAGCGTGCCGCCGTTATCCAGCACATAGCTGCAATGTTGGGCAAACCATTCGTTGGGCTTCTGCGCGTCGATGCGCGCCTCGGCATAATCGCGCGTCACGCCCTCGCGCGCAAGGAGCCGCTCGATGCGCGCCTCCCGCGGCGCCGTGACGCCGACGGTGACGGTGCACAGCTCCGCCAACCCGCTCTCGATGAGCGCGATGGCGTCGATCGCCGCGGCCGTGCCGCCCTGCCGCGCCCACGCGCGCAGGCGGCGCTCCACCTCGGCGCGGACATAGCGGTGCGTGATGGCGTTGAGATCAGCCAGCGCCGCCGCGTCCGCAAACACGAGCGCGCCGAGCCGCTTACGCTGCAGCGCCCCATTTTCTATTGTACCCGGAAAACGGGCGTTGATCTCCGCGCGCATGGCGGCGTTCGACGCCAGCAGCTCGTGATACACCGCGTCGCAGTCAATCACGAGCGCGCCCTGGCGCTCCAGCTCCGTGAGCGCGGTCGTTTTGCCGCAGCCGGTACCGCCCGTGATGCCGACGATGTGCATTTTTTGCACGAGCGCATCCCAGACGGCATCGTCCGGCACGGCAGCAGAGCGCAGGATGCGGTACGGCGTGTGCGAGAGGTCGACGAGTGTGGACTCCCGGCCGATGCCGCAGGGGCCGCCGTCAATGACGGCCGCGATCCGCCCGTCAAAATATGCCAGCACGTCGTCGGCCGATTTCGGGCTCGGCGCACCGGAGGGATTAGCCGAGGGCGCCGCCAGCGGAAGCTGCGCCGCCTCGATGAGCGCCAGCGTGGCCGGGTGATCTGGGCAGCGCAGGCCAACGGTCTCGCCGCCCGCGCGCACGATCTCGGGCACGCAGGGTTTGGCCCGCAGCACGATCGTGAGCGGTCCGGGCCAGAAGGCCCCGGCCAGCGTATACGCCGCCGGCGGCACATCGGCGCAGTAGCGCGCCATGGCGGACGCGTCGTGCACCATCAGCGACAAGGGCTTGACGCTCGGCCGGCCTTTGACTTCATAGATCTGCGCGACGGAATCGGGATCCAGCCCGTTGCCGGCAAGGCCGTAGACCGTCTCCGTCGGCACGGCGACGAGCCGGCCGGCGCGGATGTCCGCCGCCGCCTGCGCGATCTCGGTTGTAATTCGTTTCGTGTTCATGTTTCCTCCGCGGACGCGCGCAGTTTTTCGGCCTGATCGGCCAGAATGAGCGCGTCGATGATCTCATCCAGATCCCCGTCGAGCACCTGATCGAGCTTATAGAGCGTCAGGCCGATGCGGTGATCCGTCACCCGCCCCTGCGGGTAGTTATAGGTGCGGATGCGCTCGTTGCGCATGCCGGTGCCGACCTGACTGCGCCGCTCGGCCGAACGCGCGGCGCTCTGCCGGGCGCTTTCCGCCGCGTACAGGCGCGAGGCCAGGATCTTCATCGCGCGATCCTTGTTCTTATACTGGCTGCGCTCATCCTGACACTCGACGACCGTGCCCGTCGGCAGGTGCGTGATGCGGATGGCGCTCTCGGTCTTGTTGACGTGCTGGCCGCCGGCGCCGGAGCTGCGATAGGTGTCGATCTGCAGATCCTTCGGGTCGATGTGCACCTCCACGGCGTCCATCTCCGGCAGCACGGCCACGGTGGCGGTGCTCGTATGGATGCGGCCGCCGGTCTCCGTTTCCGGCACGCGCTGGACGCGGTGCACCCCGCTCTCATACTTCAGCCGCGCGTAGACACCCTGCCCGCTGATGAGCAGACTTGCCTCGCGGATGCCGCCGAGCTCCGTCTCGTTGAGGTTGGCGATCTCGGTCTTCCACCCGTGCGCGTCGGCGTACATGGTGTACATCCGGTAAAGGGTATGCGCAAAGAGCGCGGATTCTTCCCCGCCGACGCCGGCACGGATCTCGAGAATAACGCTGCGGTCGTCGTTCGGGTCATGCGGCAGCAGCAAAACGCGCAGCTCCTGCTCGAGCTGAGCGCGGCGAGTCTTGCCGGCGTCGAGCTCCTCGCGCGCGATCTCGTGCAGCTCCGGGTCGCCCAGCAACGCCTGCGCCTGCGTGATCTGCGCCTCACAGGCGGTATACGCCCGGTAGGCCTCCACGACCGGCTGCAGCTCACGCTGCTCGCGGCAGAGCTTTGTAAACACCGCGGGGTCGGAATAATACGCGGGATCGGCCAGCTTGCTCTCGAGCTCGCTGTACCGGTTTTCAATTTGTCGCAGCTTTTCGAGCACAGTGCTGCCTCCCTCGTTGCGATATTCGCTCAATGTATCAGTCTACCACAGTGCCCCGGAAATGTAAACAGGCGGCACGCCGAAGCGCACCGCCTGCCAGCAGAATGCTTTCTTTGCTTATCCGCGCGGGATGATCGCCTGCGCCACGTTCTCGAGCGTGTCCAGATCGAGCACATTCACCTGATCGGAGCCGACGACATAGAAATAGCCGCCGATGTACAGGCCGCGGTTGTTCTCGTCCCACTGCGAGACGGGGATCTCCTTGCGCAGCGTGAAGCCGTCGTCCGCCGAATAGCCGTAGACAAGATAGCTGTTTTCCGCCGGGAAGGCGATCAGGTCCTTGTCGCTGTCGACCAGAATGGCCTTGTGGTTATACAGCGCCTCGCTGTAATCCGCGTCGATGGCCTGCGTGTGCAGGTCGTGCAGCTTTGTGGGGTCGGACGTGTCGATCATGACGAGCTTCATGCCGTCGACCGTTGCATCCCCGTCTCCGCCGACTGTCTGCGTCTCCATGCCGAGGCCGAACAGCAGCCCGTCCGACCAGACGTGCAGATAGTCGGAGTAGCCGCTGAGCTTGAGCGCGCCGACCACGGTCGGGTTGGCCGGATCGCGCAGATCCACGGCGAAGATCGGATCTGTCTGGCGGTAGGTGCACAAGTAGCCGTAGTCGCCGTCAAAGCGCGCGGAGAACACCGTCTCCCCTTCCGCGATGCCGGTCACGCTGCCGACGGTTTTCAGGTCGCCGTCAAGCACATAAACGTCGTTGCTCGTCTGCGTGCCGTTTTCGTCGGTCTTCGTGTTTTCAAAATCGTGTTTTTCGTCACGGTAGACACTGTAAGCATAGGTCTGCTCCGTCGTGGCCAGGCGCAGATAGCCGTCGCGCGCATCCAGCGAGAACTGATTGTTGAGCGCACCGGGCACGGCGCCGTTGGCGGCAAACGTGAGCTTGCCGTCCGTGAGCGCGAAGCGGTTGACGACCGTGTTCACGCTCGACACATAGTCCGTGACCGTGTAGCTGCCGTCCTTATGGGACTTGCCGGCACCATCGTCATAAACGCTCGTGCACAGGTAGAGATCGTCCGCCGTCATGTACATCGTCTCGCCGCCGCCGAGCACGGACTGGCTCGAGAGCCGGCTGCCGGACGCAATGTCATACGACGCCACGACCGCATAGGTCATGGAGTTATCATACGGCATGAGGCCGATGCTGCCGCACGGCATGACCTCCGCCGCACCGTCGTCGTACAGGCGGGGGACAAATGTGGTCTCGTCGCCCTTTTCCGGCGCGTCGGGGTAATACGACGTGCACAGATACAGCACGCCGCCGGCCACGCGCGAGGCGACCTCATATCCGTCCTGCCCGAGCGACTTGACCAGCGCCGGAGCCGCCGGATCGCTCATGTCGTAAATGTCCACGGTGACATAGCTGCTGCCGCTGCCCTGCACCTTTTCGTCGGAAACATCGCTGCCGGTCCAGTCGGTATAGGCCGAGATGACGGCCGCGCGGCCGTCTGCCAGATAGAGCTCCAGCGGCGTCTTTTCCTGCGTGTGCGCCTGACCGTCCTCGGTCGTCGTCCGCTCCCAGTCCTGGCCGACGAACGTGTTGGACACATCCGTGACATCCTTGCCGTCCGCCTGCATGACGATCAGCTCGCTGCCGCGCAGGATATAAATATACGTGCCGTCGGTCTTGACGATGTCGCCCTCGTCCACGCCAGCGACCTGCACATTCGTGCCGGAGTAGAACGTGCCCTCACCGTCGCCCTCGCCGCTGGTGTCCGGGTCACCGGAGGAACCGTCGGTCATGTTGAGCGACTTGTCGCGCGCCGCAATGGCTTTCTGCGCATCGGTCAGCGCAGAATAAACCTCGCTGTAACTCTTGGCAAAGGTCAGACCGCCGGCCGCGACCGTTTTGCCCGTCTGGCCGCCCTTGCCGCAAGCGGTCATCAGTGCAAGCGACAGGCACAGCACCAGCAGTCCCGAAAAGAATTTCTTCATAGCACACCTCTTGGATTCGATGATTTTCCTCTGCATTTTACAGCATTGGACGCGCACGGTCAAGAAATGTTCCGAAAAAGCGGAAGGACACCGTTCGATGTCCTTCCGCTTTTGGGCTCCTATGTGATTATGCACCGAGGTACGCCGCGCGCACCGCGTCGTTTGTCAGCAGGTCCTGACCGCTGCCGGTGAGCGTGATGCGCCCGGTCTCGAGCACATAGCCGACGTCGGCGATCTTGAGCGCCATGTTCGCATTCTGCTCGATGAGCAGAATGGTCACGCCCTGCTTGTTGATCTCCTGAATGATGGAGAAGATATCGCGCACGACCAGCGGCGCGAGGCCGAGCGACGGCTCGTCCATCATGAGCAGCTTCGGGCGGCTCATGAGCGCGCGGCCGACCGCGAGCATCTGCTGCTCGCCGCCGGAGAGTGTACCGCCGGCCTGCCAGCTTCGCTCTTTCAGGCGCGGGAACAGGCTGTACACCCACTCGATATCCTCCGACAGATCGTCCTTGCGCAGATATGCGCCGATCTTGAGGTTTTCCAGCACGGTCATGTCCGGGAAAATGCGCCGCCCCTCGGGCACGAGCGTCACGCCCTGCGTCACGATCTGCGTCGGATCCTTGCCGGTGATGTCCTCGCCGCGGAACGTGATCTTGCCGCCGCTCGGCTTGACGAGACCGGAGATCGTGCGCAGCGTGGAGCTCTTGCCGGCGCCGTTGGAGCCGATTAGCGTGACGATCTGCCCCTCCTGCACGTCGAACGAAATGCCCTTGACGGCCTCAATGCCGCCGTAGCGCACCTGCAGATCTTCAATTTTCAGAATCGTTTCACTCATCTTCCACAACCCCCAGATAGGCGTCAATGACGTGCTGATTGTTCTGGATCTCCTGCGGGAGCCCCTCGGCGATCTTGCTGCCGAAGTCAATGACATAGATGTAATCCGAGATGCGCATGACCAGATCCATGTGGTGCTCGATCAGGAAGATCGTCAGACCGTACTTGTCGCGCAGCTCATGGATAAACGCCGCGAGCTCCAGCGTCTCCTGCGGGTTCATGCCGGCTGCGGGTTCGTCAAGCAGCAGCAGCTTCGGATCCGTGGCCAGCGCGCGGGCAATCTCCAGCCGGCGCTGGATGCCGTAGGGCAGGCTTGTTGCGATGTCGTCCTTATACTTTTCCAGCCCCTGCTCTGCGAGCAGCGACATGGTCTCGTCGCGCATGCGCTTTTCTTCCTTGGCGTTGCCGCGGAAGGTCGCGGAAAACACGTTCTGCTTGGCGCGCATATGCTTTGCCACGAGCACGTTTTCAAACACCGTCATGCTCTTCCACAGGCGGATGTTCTGGAACGTGCGGGCGATGCCGAGCTTCGTGATCTTATCCGGCGTCGGCGAGACGATCTTGCCCGTCCCGGCCAGCGGGTCGCTCGCGAGCATCTGCTCTTTCGTCTCGTCTTCCGGATGATACTCCGCCGTGTAAAGCAGCGGGTTTTCGCCCTTGTAGAGCTTTTTCATCTTGCCGGTCGGATGGTTGCGCACCATCGGCTCATCAAGAAATTTGACGAGGCCGTTCGTCGGTTCATACACACCGGTGATGCAGTTGAAGGCCGTGGTCTTGCCGGCGCCGTTCGGGCCGATGAGCGCCACGATCTGCCCCTCCGGAATGTGCAGCGACAGGTTGTTGACCGCCACGACGCCGCCGAACTGCATCGTGACATTTTCCACGCTGAGGATGTCTTTACGCATCTGTTTTGCCCTCCTCAACTACGTTGTTTTTTGCCTTTTTCGCTCGCTTGCGGAACAGATCCGGCAGCTCGCGCTCGCCCATGATGCCCTTGCGGAAGAAGAGCACGATGATCATGATAATGACCGAGAACACGACCATACGGAAGCCATTGCGCAGCAGCGGCACCTTGAACGCGCCGATGTACGCCTCGTTATCGAGGAAGCGCAGCCACCACTCGGAGCAGGCGATGTACAGGAACGACGCGATGCAGCTTCCGGAGACCGAGCCGATGCCGCCGATGACGACGATGAGCAGGATCTCATAGGTCATGGCCGAGGTGAACACCTTGGCCTGCACGGTCGTGGCAAACATGGCAAAGAGCGCGCCCGACACGCCCGCGAAAAACGAGCTGATGACAAACGACAGGCTCTTGTGCTTGGCGAGGTTCACACCCATGGCCTCCGCCGCGATCTCATCATCGCGGATGGCCTTGAAAGCGCGGCCATAGGACGAATTGATGAGCAGAACAATAAGAAAGATGCAGATACCGGCAAGCAAAATCGGCATGACCGCGCTCAGGCGGAAGACCACCTTGCCGGAGGCGTTCGTGATGTTGAAATCCGCAAACGTCGGATAGCCCTTGAGGATGTTGGCGCCGTTGGTGACCTTGCCGAGCGTCTGCCACTGGAAGATGGCACGCAGGATCTCAGCAAAGCCGAGAGTGGCGATGGCCAGATAGTCGCTCTTGAGTCTCAGCACCGGCAAACCGATCAGATACGCAAAGAGCGCCGCGACCAGACCCGCAAAGATGATGGCGACCAGCACGCCGAGCACCAGACTCACCCCGCCGCCGAAGCCGGTGGCGCCGAACAGGTGCTGGAACATCTCCTGGAAGGAGAAGTGGATGCTCGAGCCCTCGAACAGGTAATACACGCCGTCACGCGCAGCATCCGGGATCATGAAGATCGCATAGGCATACGCGCCGAGGAGCATGAAGCCCGCCTGACCGAGCGAGAACAGGCCGGTGAAGCCGTTGAGCAGGTTCATGGACACGGCAACGAGCGAGTACACCGCGCCCTTTTTGATGACCGTAAAGAGCAGGGAGCCGGGAGACATCACGTTTTCCAGCACCATCGTCACGAGCGTGAGCGCGAGCACGATGGCGAAGGTGATCAGATTGCCGCGGCGCGCCGCTTTATCTTTCGCTTTCAGCACAGTGATCCCCCCTCTCAGACCTTGTCTGTGGCCTTTTCACCGAACAGGCCGGTGGGCTTGACCACGAGGACAACGATCAGCAGCGCGAACGTGAACGCATCGGAGAACACCGTCATGCTGGTGCCCTTGATGAGCGTCTCGCAGATGCCGATAATGAACGCGCCGATGACGGCGCCGGGGATCGAGCCGATACCGCCGAACACCGCCGCGACAAACGCCTTCAGGCCGGGCATAGCGCCGGAGGTCGGGATCACGGTCGGATAGTTCGTGAAATACAGCAGCGAGCCGACAGCCGCCAGGAACGAACCGATGATAAACGTGACGGAAATGACCTTGTTGATCTTGATGCCCATGAGCTGGCTGGTCTCAAAATCCTTTGCGACCGCGCGCATGGCCATGCCGATCTTCGTGTGGTTGATGAGCCACTGCAGCAGCAGCACGAGCACGATCACGAGCACGGGCGTGATAACCGTGACCCAGTGCGTGGACGCGCCGAGGATCGTGACCGTATCGGAAATGAACGGCAGCGACGGATATGTCTGCGGCTGGCCGCCGGTGGCATACAGCGCCACGTTCTGCAGCAGGTAGCTCACGCCGATGGCCGAGATCATGACGGACATACGCGGCGCGCTGCGCAGGGGCTTATAGGCCGCGCGCTCGATGATGAAGCCGAGCACGACCGTCAGCACGAGCATGAGCGGAATGGATACGTACACCGGCAGAGACGCGCACATGAAGACCATCATCAGGCCTGCACACATGAACACGTCGCCGTGGGCGAAGTTAATGAGACGCAGGATGCCGTAGACCATCGTGTAGCCGATGGCGATCAGGGCATACTGGCCGCCCAGCGAAACGCCGGATAAAATTTGTGCGACTAGAAATTCCATCTGTTTCCCTCTCTATCGTTTGCAAATGCGGACATTCAGCCGCCGCGAAAACCGTGGAGCTTCCGCGGCTTTCGCAGCGGCTCAAAATCCCAAAGGGGGAGCCGAAGCTCCCCCCGGATTTTTGGATCTCAGACCGAGTCAGAAGCTCAGGAAGACTTCTGCTGCTTAACGAATTTCCACGTACCAGTAGCGGTGTCAATCGACTTGATATAGACAATATCACGAACCGCATCACCGTTTTCGCCAAACGTGATGTGGCCGGTCGCACCATCACAAGAGACACTGGGCAACGCTTCCATGACCTTGGCCGGATCGGTGGAGCCGGCAGCCTTGAGCGCCTCGAGCGCAACATAGTAAGCGTCATAGCCCATGGCCGTCACAGCGGAGACGGTATCGTCGCCGCCGTTGGCAGTCTTGGCATCAGCGTTGCTATTGATATAGGACTTAATCTCGCTGTCGAACTTCTCATTGCCGCCTTCAATATAGAACGTGGTAACACTAATGTTGTCCTTCGTTCCGGTCGCAGCATTCAGAACCATGTTATCATCCCATGTGTCAGGTCCGAGAATAGGGATATTAACATTCAGCGAATTCGCCTGCGAAACGATCTGCGTGGCATAAGCGATGGACACGGGCGCGAAGAACACGCCGCAGCCCTGATCCTTCGCCTTGTTCAGGTAGGAGCTGAAGTCGGAGTTGTCCTTCGGGAAGGAGTCGGTGACAACCGTGCCGCCGGCCTTCTCAAACGCCTGCTTAAAATAAGTAATCAGGCCCTGGTCATACTCATTGCCGTTCTCGCCAAGGCAGTAGGCTTTCTTGGCTCCCAGCTCGGATGCATAATTTGCAAGAACCGTTCCCTGGAACGGATCCGTGTAGCAAATACGGAAATAGTGGCTGTTTCCGATTGTGACATTCGGGTTCGTGCACGTCACGCCGATGGCCGGGATGCCGGCCTGCTTGAACGTGTCGGACGCAGCCATGGACACACTGGAACCGTAGGAACCGAGCACGATGGAGACCTTCTCATTGACGAGCTTGGAAGCCGCCGAGACAGCCTTGGCGGAGTCGGACGCATTGTCAGAGTAGACGAGCTCGACCTTGTAGGTCTCGCCGCCGATCTCGACGGTCGGGGTCTTCTGGTTGGCATACTGCATGCCGAGCATTTCCTTCTTGCCGCCGGCGCCGGAGTCGCCGCTGGCGGGCTCGAACACGCCGATTTTAACGACCTTTTCACCGCTGGCCGAGTCGCCGCCGCCGCCGCAGGCGCACAGCGCAAACACCATGACCAGAGCGAGCAGCAGAGCAATCGCTTTTTTCATTGTTTTTCCTCCAATCATTTCTTCTCCGGACGGTGTCCGCATTGCGCGGACATTTGTCCTTCAAATGAGCATGACGGCATTATACTATCTTTTTTCAAAAAATGCAATATCAATTTCACAAAATATTCACATTAAATTTTTGAATGCATTGCGCACAACGCCGGTCACAGTACAAATGGGCTCGTACGCCAGTCGCCGCCGCAGCGGCGCTCCTCTCTGGCGGGGCAGCCGAGCACGTAGAGATCGTGCGCATCGGCCATCAGAGCGAAGATCTCCCCTGCCGCGCCGGGCAGGGACCGTCCGGCTACCGGCTTTGTGATGACCGGCAGCGACGCGCGCGCGTCCATTGCGCGCAGCAGCTCCCTGCCCTGCGCACCGATGGCCAACACACGCGCATACGGCGGTGTGCCGTCGTCCATGCCGGCCGTGACGCCGAGCGCCGCGCACATCGTCATGCGCCGGATGCGCGAGAGCGCGTAACGCTTGGACTTCGCCGCAGCCAATACGCCGTCGAGCGTCGGCTCCTCGTGCGCGGCACGGTACAGGCTATTGCCCAGCCCCTCGGACGCGCCGGGCAGCGCGCGGTAAACGGCCTGCGGCAGCATCCGCAGGCGCGAGAGGATCGCACACTCCAGCGCCTCCGGCAGCACCGGCCCGCGGCCGAGCATCTTTTCCCGGGCACTGATCTCCGCCGCCGCCCGCGGCAGGAAGGCGGACACGTCCTCCCCGGCACCGATGCGCGTGCGCAGCTCGGAGGCTGAGCGCACGCTGCCCTCCGCCGGGCGGTCATGCTGCGCGCCGGTGCGCAGGATCGTCACCGGATGCAGGTCGAGCCGCTGGTCAAAGATCGCCTTAAGATACTCCACGGCAAGGATATTGTTCGGTGCCTGCAGCAGCTCCGCCAGCGCCCCCACACGCCGCGCGACCGCCTGCTGCCGCGCCGCCGCAAACGGGATGCCCGCGCGCAGCTCGGCGCGCAGATCCTCGCCCAGCAGCGGGTCGAGCAGCGCCTCGGCCACGCGCTGCAGCGGTTCAAGCTCGCCGCACTCGCTGCCGAAGCTCAGATGCGTCACGACGCCGAGGCCGCCCAGCAGGCCGACCGCGCCGCGCGCGAATCCCTCGGCCGACGACAGCGCCCACGGCAGCGGCAGTTCCAGCACCAGATCGGCTCCGCAGCGCACCGCTGTCTCCGCGCGCGCAAACTTCGAATACACCGCCGGGCTGCCGCGCTGCACGAAATCGCCCGACATAACGCACACGACCGGGCTGTCCGTGCCCAGGCGCGCGCGCGTCTGCTCGATGAGCCGCGCATGACCGCTGTGAAACGGGTTATACTCTGCAACGATACCGATGACATTGCCCATTTTTGCACCTTCTTTCGAAAAATACTTGCGTTTTCCAACGAAATGATTACAATAAGAGTGTTATGGCATCATAATACTGTGGTTTTGCGAAAATTACAATCTTTATATGAGAAAGGAATCTGCGTATGAAAATTCTTGTCATCAATGCCGGAAGCTCCTCCCTGAAGTATCAGCTCATCGACATGGAGACCGAGCACGTCCTGGCCAAGGGCCTTTGCGAGCGCATCGGCATCGACGGCCACCTGAAGCACACCCCCCTCATCGGCGGCAAGCCGGTCTTTGACGAAGACCTGCCGATGCCCACCCACTCCGAAGCCATCGCCGCGGTCATCGACAAGCTGACCAGCGCCGAGTACGGCGTGGTGACCTCCATGAAGGAGATCGACGCCGTCGGCCACCGTGTCGTCCACGGCGGCGAGAAGTTCGCCTGCTCCGTCAAGATCGACGACGACGTCATGGCCGCGCTCGAGGAGTGCACGCCGTTTGCGCCGCTGCACAACCCCGCCAACATCACCGGCATCAATGCCTGCCGCGCCGTCATGGGCGACGATGTGCCGATGGTCGCCGTGTTCGACACCGCGTTCCATCAGACCATGCCCGCCAAGGCCTACATGTACGCCATTCCTTATGAATATTACCAGAACGACGGCATCCGCCGCTACGGCTTCCACGGCACGAGCCACCGCTACGTGTCCGCCCGCTGCGCAGAGCTGATGGGCAAGCCCATCGAAGAGCTCAAGCTCATCTCCTGCCACATGGGCAACGGCAGCTCCATCTGCGCGATCGACGGCGGCAAGTGCGTCGACACGTCCATGGGCTTCACCCCGCTGGTCGGCCTGCCGATGGGCACCCGCTGCGGCGATCTCGACGCCGGTGTCATCCAGTTCATCATGAACAAGTACGGCATCAGCATTGATGAGATGCTCAACATCCTCAACAAGAAGTCCGGCGTGCTCGGCGTCTCCGGCGTCAGCTCCGACTTCCGCGATCTCGACGCCGCCGCTGCCGAGGGCAACGACCGCGCCCAGCTCGCGCTCGACATGTTCCACTACTGGGTCGCCAAGGTTGCCGGCTCCTATGTCGCGGCCATGAACGGCGTCGATGCCATCATCTTCACCGCCGGTGTCGGTGAGAACAGCAAGTCCTCCCGCGCCGCCATCGCCGAGTACTTCGGCTACCTGGGCGTGAAGATCGACCCCGTCGCCAACAGCAAGCGCGGCGAGGACATCATGATCTCCACCCCTGACTCCAAGGTCAAGGTGTTCGTCATCCCGACGAACGAGGAGCTCGTCATCGCCCGCGATACCAAGGCCATCTGCGGCTGAGTTTCCGAATGCACAAAACCACGGCGCTGAGAACAGCGCCGTGGTTTTTCTCGCCTTAAACGGGTCATACTACATTATAAAATACGCTGCCCACATTTCCGGCGAAAAATTTCGCCGTGTCCCGGGAAAAATCGTTGACAAAACCTGTCCGGAATGATAAACTGTCAAGGCCGCATTGAGTGGGCACAAAGCGGAGGTGCGCCTTCCGCCCACGAGAGCGAGACTCTAAAGAGAGGCAGGTGCAACGAGTTTGAAGCACGCTATCATCGTTACCGGCGGTAAGCAGTACCGCGTGGCCGAGGGCGACGTCATCTTCGTCGAGAAGCTGGATGTCGAGGCCGGCGAGGCTGTGAAGTTTGACCGCGTTCTGGCTGTCATCGACGAGGACAAGGCTGTTTTCGGCACCCCCGTGGTGGAAAACGCCGTCGTTTCCGGCAATGTCGTCAAAAACGGCAAGAGCAAGAAGATCCGCGTCTACAAGATGAAGCCGAAAAAAGGCTATCGCAGAACACAGGGCCACAGACAGCCCTACACCAAGGTCGAGATCACGAAGATCGAGGCCTGATTTCCGCAACTGATTTTGACACATGGAGGTGTAATTCGAAATGGCACATAAAAAAGGCATGGGTTCCACCAAGAACGGCCGCGACAGTGAGTCGAAGCGCCTTGGCCCCAAGAGAGCCGACGGTCAGTTTGTTCTGGCCGGCAACATCCTCGTCAGACAGCGCGGAACGAAGATCCACCCCGGCATCAACGTCGGCAAGGGTAAGGACGACACGCTCTTCGCCCTCGTGGACGGCGTCGTGAAGTTCGAGCGCAAGGACAAGGATCGCAAGCAGGTTTCTGTTTACGAAGAGATCGCACAGTAATCGCAAACGGGGTGGGCATCGCGCCCGCCCCGTTTTTCTATCCCCCTGCCGGGCTGTCCGGCTGTGAAAGTGAGGAATGACCATGGCTTCACCATTTGTTGATAAAGTGACCATCACCGTGCGCGCGGGCGACGGCGGCAACGGCGCGGTGACCTTCCACCGCGAGAAATACGTGGCTGCCGGCGGCCCCGACGGCGGCGACGGCGGGCGCGGCGGCGACATCATCTTTGAGGTGGACGACAACATGTCCACGCTCATGGATTTTCGCTACAAGCGCAAATACGTGGCCGCCAACGGCGCCGACGGTCAGGGCAAGCGCTGCTCCGGCCGCGTGGGTCAGAGCCTGCACATCCGTGTGCCGCGCGGCACCCTGCTGCGCGACGCCGACAGCGGCGCGATCATGCACGACATGTCCTCGGGCGAGCCGTTCGTGGCCGCGCGCGGCGGGCGCGGCGGCTGGGGCAACCAGCATTTCGCCACGCCGACGCGGCAGGTGCCGCGCTTTGCCAAGCCCGGCCTGCCGGGCGAGAGCCACACGATCCTGCTCGAGCTGAAGCTGCTGGCGGACGTGGGGCTCGTCGGTTTCCCGAACGTGGGCAAGAGCACGCTGCTGTCCGTGGTGTCAAAGGCGCACCCGAAGATCGCGAACTACCACTTCACGACCCTCTTCCCCAACCTGGGCGTCGTATACGTGTCGGAGGGCTCGTCGTTTGTCATGGCGGACATCCCCGGCATCATCGAGGGCGCGAGCGACGGCGCCGGTCTCGGGCACGACTTCCTGCGCCACATCGACCGCTGCCGCCTGCTGGTGCATCTGGTGGACGTCTCCGGCAGCGAGGGGCGCGACCCGGTCGAGGACTTTGAGGCCATCAATGCCGAGCTGCGCGCGTACAGCGACGTGCTGGCCTCGCGCATGCAGATCGTCGCCGCCAACAAGTGCGACCTGCTCGGCGACGACCGCACGAACATCGACCGCCTGCGCGCCCACGTCGAGGCGCAGGGCTACGAATTCTTTGAGATGAGCGCCGCTGCCCACACCGGCACGCGCGAGCTCGTTCAGGCGTGCGCGGCAAAGCTTGCGGACATTCCGCCCGTGCCGCCCTACGAGGCGGACTACGTCCCGCCCGAGCCGGAGGTTGGCACGAGCGACGAGCTGGAGATCCGCCACTTCGACGATCTCTGGGTCGTCGAGGGGCCGTGGCTGCAGCGGCTCATGAGCACGATCAACTTCGGCGACTACGAGTCGCGGATGTATTTTGACCGCGTGCTGCGCCAGTCCGGCCTGTTCGACCGGCTCGAGGCCATGGGCATCGAGGAGGGCGACACCGTGAGTATTTACGACCTCGACTTTGAATTCCGCTTCTGATCCCGATACGGCAAACCGCCGGATGCTGCGTGCGTCCGGCGGTTTTTGCGTCTTATTCCGTTGTTTCCGATTTCGGCTCCGGGGCGGCTTCCGTCTTCGGATCCTCCGACAGGACCACCGGCACAAACTGCTTGGCGATCTTGTTGTTGCCGGACTTGGCGCTGAAATAGCCGATGATGCTGAACGTGAGCGCGCCGACAAAGTTGACGAACAGATCCTGCATCGTGTCGTACAGGCCGACATCCAGATAGCCGCCGAGCCCGAGCGACTTGCCGTTGACGGCCACGTCCGTGATGTTATCGACCAGAATGGGGATGTTGCTGTTGGTCGGATCCAGCGTCACGGAGGCAAACGAGTGAATGATCGTATCCTTCTGCATATCCATGTGGAAGAGATAATCCATCGAAAACTCGAAAAATTCCCACAGTACGCCGACCGTCATGGAAAAGCAGAACGCCACGAGCGCCAGAAACACCGGCGAGAGCTTGAAATGCTGCGGCTTGTTGCGGTTGAGCAGATCCACCATGGCATAGCCGAACGCCGCGCTGATGAAGCCCGTCGTCGTGTGCAGCATGGAGTCCCAGTGCGGATAGGTGATGAAATAGCTCTTGAGCTCGCCGAGGATCTCCGCGGCAAAAATGAAGATCAGGATGATGATCTCCAGCGTGCTCGGCAGCTCGATGCGGAAGTTGCGCTCCACGAACCGCGGCAGCATGAACAGGATCAGCACGAGCACGCACACGAACGTGCTCTCATAGTTTTTGTGGATGATCGTCATGACCATGACGCCGATGACGATCAGGCGCAGAATCCAGTAAACAGCCACGACGGCCGGTTTCGGCTTATATTTCTGGTTTTCCTGTTCCATCTTTTTCAGGATCTTAGGGTCGCTCATATCTATCCTCTCTATTCTCGCGTCTTTGCTTCACGTTTCCGGATCTCAGGCTGTGGCCGTCGGCTGGCGCCGATCCACCATGCGGCGCGCCAACACATAGATCACCAGATACAGCACCAGCGACAGCGCCAGCGCCGCGAACACGTCCAGAATGGAGTGCTGCTTGACAAACACGGTCGCCGCGCAGATCGCCACGGCGATGATGACCGCCGGGATGCGCACCTTTTTTAAATACTTGCTGTCAAACGTCACGGCCAGCACAGCCATGCAGCCGACGACGTGCATGCTCGGCAGGACGTTTGTCGGCGTATCGGCCGAATAGATCGCGTTGACCAGCCAGCCGCAGAGCGTGCTCGTGTCCACCACGGCCGGGCGCAGGAGCTGGCAGTTCGGCCAGATCATGCAGATCAGCAGCGAGATGGAAAAGCCCGCAATGATAAACGCCGCATAGCGGATGAACGCACGGCGGTCATCCTTGAGCAGCGTCACGACGACCGGCACGATCAAAAACGGATACCAGAGCACATACGCCAGGATGAACCCCGGCAGAAACGGGATCTTGTCATCCAGCGGCAGGTACGACACAAAGCACCCCTCCGTCGAGGGCACCATGCGCTCGACGAGCGCAAACCAGATCAGGTAAATGGGCAAATACAGCACCAGCAGCACATACTTGTGTTCCTGAATATACTTCTTCATAAAGCCGTCTCCTTATTCATCAATTCATCCGACCGTCTCGTCCGGCGCAGCCTCGATCTCCGTGATCCGGCTCAGGAGCCGGATCAGCTCGCGGGAATCCCGCTCGCCAAGCTGCGTGAGCACACGCGCAACATGTGCGCACAATGCATCCCGCATCTGTTCCGTCGTCTCGCGGCCGCGCTCCGTGAGCTGCACAATAACGCGACGGCGGTCATGCGCATCCGCGCAGCGGCGCAGCATTCCCTTTTCCTCGAGCGCTCGCAGCATCGCCGCCGTGCGCGGCGCGCTCACGCCCAGAACCTCACGCAGTGCACCCGGCGTGCTGCAGCCGTTTTGCGCGCTGAGATAGTCCAACAGAAAATTCTCGCCCTTAAGCGGCTCCTGCACACTCTGCGGGATGCAGGAACGGTTCAGAGAAGTGACCGCAAGCAGCATTTGCTCGGTCAGTTGCTGCAGTTCCATGATGCCGCCTCCTTTTTGTTAACCCCGTTAATCAGCATTTCGTAATGTTAACACTCCGCCCGGCGATTGTCAAACCTAATTTATGGGATTTCTGCGCTTTTGATCCGATGCTTTTTTTCACTCGCTGCACCACTGCCGGACACATGGCGCCGCTCTGTGAAAAAATTGCGCAAACGGGAAAAAAATTTGGCACATTTGCAAAATGATGCAACATTTTCCGCGTCTCATGCATTATAGTTGTTGACGAGCAATTATCAATGTGTTATTTTATGAATAGACTGTAAACAATGCAATTTTCACCCACAGCAACCGTTCCCCCCGCACTCCCTCGCGATCTCTTTTTATCGATCACCAGCTAATGTGAAAGGCGGATGTAATCAACATGAAAAAAGCAACTCATCGCAAGCAGGCACTCATGATTGCCATCTTCTTGCTGGCATTCACGCTGTCGCTGTTTTCGTTCGGCACAACCCCGGCCGCTGCCGGCAACGTGGCGGGCTTGAGAACGAACCTGTTTTTGACGATCCTGCGCGACTATGACCACGATGCGGTCTTCTCCGTGACGTACACGGACGCGCTCGGCACGCACACGAAGCCCTACCGGCCCGGTATGGAAGTGCCGGCGTTGTCTCCCGTGACCATCACCTGCACCAACCACCGTGTCATTGACTGGAGCATTGATGCCGACGTGCAGGAAGCCACCATCGTCGGTGTCGGCGGCATCACCTACCCCGGCGGAACGGGCATCCACGTCAACGGCACGAACACCATCAAGGCGTTTGCCACGAACATAGGTCTGCACTACATCAACATCGTTGTCATCCTCGGCGAGGGCATCGGCAACGGCGGTGACAATGGCGGCGGCGGTGACAACGGCGGCGGTGATAACGGCGGCGGTGACAACGGCGGCGACAACGGCGGCGGTG